>ENA-UOOM01000094-UOOM01000094.1-fermentation-metagenome-genome-assembly--contig:-NODE-94-length-110105-cov-5.938410_pt1 | contig 110105 bp, 106 predicted proteins | sample MGYA00245781_ERZ724031 | MGnify/ENA primary metagenome ERZ724031 (study PRJEB28704, sample SAMN03018317) | fermentation metagenome | biome: anthropogenic terrestrial biome; feature: soil...
AAAAATCTGCTTAATGTTGAATTGGCCGCCGTCTAAAAAGCAGTCTTCAACCAGTTTTCGGACGAGTGAGCTGACGACAAAAAGAACACCGCTGTCCATACTCGAAACAGGGTCGTCAATCACTACAATTTTTCCCTTAACGAGGTCTTCTTTGCGCCACGCCCCTTGAACATAAAAATAAAAGTACAGAAATGCTATAAAGTTCTTTTCACCTTCGCTTAGGCCTTTGGCGACCTCACCGTCTTCGCGGACAACTTCATATTTATCAGGAACTCTCGCGTGGGGGCGTAGTTGAAATCCTCTGAACCCTGTCTTTTGGAGCAGTACATTTATTTTATCAACCGTGGACGCCGTGCCACCCATTTTGTCTGACAATTCTCGAATTTCATTTTTGAGGACACCGAGCGAACCATTAAGTTTTTTTATAGCGGTTACTTTTTGAAGGCTGGCGGTTGCCAACTTTTTATCCTCAGCGTCATACGCAGTTCTATCTCCGCTCGTTTCGAAGGCCAACAGCTCCCACGCCTCATTGATACAATCGTCGCAGGTTTTGCCTTTGGCATCGAAGATTTTGTTATTGGCTTCAAACAGCTTATTTGTTTCGGCGAGAAGCTGGTTTACTCGTTAGACATATTCTCGTATACTGTTGAGTCCGACTACTTCCGAGGGCTTTTCAATTTTCGCGGCAATTTTTTGATTGTTCATCTGTACTATATTTTCAATCAATTTTAACTGTTCGCCATATGCTTTCCAATCGCCGAATCCTGTCTGCGGAATTAACTCAATGTATCGTCTTAACGGCTCTATAAATGTAGCTGTCATATACTCGGCATATTTACGCCCAAATTCGCCAAGACGGGCGCAATCTTGAGAGTATTTTTCGTCAAAGCAGGCGAGAAATTGTTCTTCAAAATCACTGGGCAGTTCCCGTTTGCAGTATGGACAGCAACCCTCTGCGTTCTCAGAATAATGGGTATGCCCAGTATTAACCCAATCCATCGCATGCAAATTCTGCCAGAATCGGCTATAAGCATTATCGGCTGTGCTGATTATCGCTTGTCCGAGAAGTGAGTATGTTTCTGCACTCTCAAGCTTTGTCAAATCCAATAATTGTAGTGGGGCGGCATCATATCGTGTGGCATTCGGGTCGGTTGCAGATTCGTAACGGGCTTTTATATCGTCAAAATTACGCTCGACGGGAGCGGTGCTGCATACTCTTTGAACACACCGAGCCGTAGAACTCAAATCGCCTTTGCCCCCGAAAACCTTTTTGTACTTTGCTGCAGCTTTCCAAATTGCGGCATCAAGGCTGGCTTTCAATTTGTCCCGCTTCTTTTGGATTGCATCCGCCTCGTCGTTTGCCGTTTGGAGTTGCCCCTTTAGCTGTTCCTGTTCTTTTTGCTTTCCCTCAATTTCCTGTTGCTTATCGCCGATTGCTTCTTTAATAGCCTTTAAAACTGGTGCGGTGTCAAGTGTATCGGATAGTTCCCAGCCCACAAGGTAGCGGCTGTGCCAATCTATTATGGCGCTCAAATACATATGAGAAGATCCCATCCTAATGTAGGTTATATCTATAGCCCAAACTTGATTTACCTGATTTATATCAAGGCCTCTGAGTAAATAGGGATGAACTTTGTGCTTTTTATTTCCTTGTGATAGTTTGGGCTTTGGATACATGGCATATATGCCCATTTCACTCATATAACGCTTTATTAACCTACGCCCTACTGGAATCTTGTCTATCTCCTGTAGCCTATCTCTAAGCTTTCTTACTCCCATATAGGGCATTTTGGTATTCCAATAATCAAGTCTGTTTTTTACAAGATTCTCAAAAATACTATCTTCTTTTTTAGGGGTGTAGTAAAAGCTAGTTCTATTAATTTCTAGCAATTCACACTGTCTAGATACTGATAACTCATGGTCTTTTGACACCAGGCTTAGTCTGCCACTCTTCTCCAAAGACTTGTTCAGATTTTTTTTTGAGCCAGTCATTCTCCATAGTGAGTTGACCGACTTTCGCCATTAGAGCATGGTTCTCATCCTCTTTTTCCTTATACTTTGCCCTGAGTTCCTTTTCATCTTTGCTTTCTGAAAAAGCTCTATCAGCATTTTTCAAAAACTCTGCCTTCCAGTTTCTTAGCTGGTTTGGACTTATGCCATGTTCTTTTGCAATCTCACCCAGGGGTCTCTCTTCTCTTAGAACTTCTAAAACTAACCTACTTTTAAACTCCGGTGAAAATGTTCTTCTTTTAGCCATTTTTAGGAACCCTCTTTCTTGGCATCATTATGCCTTTTATTATATCAGGTTCACTAATAATCTAAGAAATTTTGTCTGAATTTACGTGTACATTATAATTTCTCTAAACCAACATCATTTGACGAAGACCCTAGAAATGATGTGCTTTTACTTTATACTTAAAAAATTATTTAATATCTATTTTTTCGCTAATAATTATCTCTGATTGTTAGTCACTAATCTTAATACTTGATAAAATTGCCAGGAAATCTGCATCATCAAGATTTATTGTTCCTTTTTCCTGATCAATCCAAGATAGAATTTCTATCTGATCAGTATCATTTGTCCAAAGAGCTGCTATCTTGTATTCATCACTGTATCCAGTAAAGCCGTGCCAAGTATAATTATCTAGTTTAAAAGACTCAATTTCTTCTGTATCTGTATACCACTCCTGGGCTGGCTCCATCATAATGGTGTCGGAATCATAATAATTAATCTGCATATAAGGGTGTGTGAAGATATCCATCTCGTCTTTCCCACCTTTGATAATTCGAATGGAATTTGGATCATAGCCCAAATCTACATAGTCATCGAAAATATCTATACCATGGAAAGCAGTCCAATTGTCTGGAACAAATGCGCTAATGTTGCCTCCATCAAAAGTTTCTCCTTTGATGTCTGCAGGATCCTTTGTCTCACTGTTGGTTTTGTCGCCACCACAACCAACTAGCAATGTAGCCATTAAAACAAATGTCAGAATAAGTATCAATGTTTTTTTCATAGATCTCCCTCCGATTCTATAGCTCCAATAAGGTATCTGATGAGAGTTGCTAGGTTTTAATTATTAGCCCTCTCTTCTATAATGTATGATATAAGTGTTTTGGTCAATCTTTTTTATTGGTTTTTGAAAACTCCGGCAGAAGCTCAGCTATATTAATCGCTCTCTCACACAACCAAGCCTACCGTTCGGTGCTTGGCGATTTAATTAAATCGAACATTACGCCTGTGTTCATAGTAATCTAGTGGACTGACTAACCCTCTTCGGGTTAATACGTCTTTTGAGATCGCTCTTGTGACACAGGTTTTTCTTGCTACAAAGTAGTACCTATCTCTGCGGTATGAGCTTATCTTGCTAGGTCTTTATTAATCCCCAGCTTCTGTAACCCCCACTGTCTTTTTGATGGTACTTTCCACATCTTCCAGATAATCATCCGGAGTCTGCTTCTAAGTTTTGAGTCTATTTCTCTGAGGACACTTTTCATGGAGCCTATTAGGAAGTAGTTTATAAACTTAATACTAATACAACTCCTTTATAGTATTTATACACTTTAAACCACCATTCTAGTTAGATTGGTGGTTTAATCTTCCACATTTTTGTATAAATTAAAAATAGCCGAGTTTCCTCGACCTCCACTACTGCACACCCCTTATTGCCTTTGCACACCCCTAAGCACAACAGCTTTTAGGATAATTAAATTGTATCAATCTCTGTAAGATTATATCAAGAACGGTTCAGAAGTCACTGCTTAACATTGCCATACCAAGGTTGCCAATCCATCAAGAGTATTGGCAACCTTTAATCATATAGAAACCCTGCAATCATGCGGTTTTCTCGGTCAAGGTTGTAAGGTTGCCAAGGTGTCCGGCTCGCCCTTTGGGCGGGCTGTTTTCTTTTCCCGAACCTTTAATTTTAACGGCCCGGTGTATCGTTAAAAGATAGCCCGATTTTCGGTGCAAATTTTAACGATTACCTTTCTTTTAACGATTTGCCCCTGCGATTGCCCCGAAAACCGCTATGGTTCGTGTCAAGTGTCCTCCGAAAACGGCTATTCAAAAACACCAACTATTGCTACAAGGCGAAAAGCACAAAGCCCGAAAGTGGCTTAAATCAAGCACTTTCGGGCGAACAAAAAACCACCTGCTGACAAAATTCCTTTTATCAATAGATGGTATTTGATTTGGTGGAAGCGAGGGGAGTCGAACCCCTGTCCGAAATCACATTCTCAAGAGATTCTCCGGGTGCAGTCAGTAATTAGAGTGTTCCCCTTCCGCCTTGTCCACTGACAAACTTAACGGTCCGGTAGCTTGTAATACGATCTAACCTTCAAGCTGGGGTTAGAAAGTTATCTGTTTAACCTCCTACAGATAAGGTCTGCCTCATGACGTCACTTATTCTGCCGACAGATTAGCAGAGGTGACGGCCGCAGCAATTATGCAGCGGCGAGTGCCGGTTTATTGGCATTTAAAAAGTTTCCCGTTTTTTAGAGAGGCCAACGAGAATCCTCTACCCGCTTCTCAAGTTGCAATAACCCCGTCGAAACCAGTACGCTCCCATTCGAAGTTGAACTAGATACATTATAGCACATAAGGTCAAATAAGGTCTAATTGATTTCAGATCTAATTGAATTAATCGGGAGGCATTCCTAGTGAGCGAGCATAAATGGAAAAGCTTTGAGGTGCTCAGTAAAAAACTCATAAGGAAATGGACCGCAACGTCGACTGACCCCCGCTCGATTATGTCCGGTCCTGCTTTTGGGAGTCAGTTGTCGTTGCGATTATTTTATATTAGAAAAATCCAGATTATCAGCAATAATACCAGGCCAATCAGGAAACCCAGCAGCAAATAGCGAAAAAAGACGGAAAAAGGATTTTCTCTATCATCTTCATCAGAATCATCACCAAAATCATTCATATTATCTCTCCCCGGTCTGTTGCCTGCAGCTGAATTCCGTTGCCTTTGTGAGTTGTACTCCTGCGCAGCTGAGGCTGCTCTGCTGGCTGCCATATAGGCATTTTCATAAGAAACATCTCCGGCAGTGTTATTTTCCGCATGATAAGATCCGTGTTCATACATTTGCGTCTTCGCCATATTCTGATTCGGTCTTTTATAAGGATTAGGTCCGGTATCCTGCATATAGCCGGCATTGACGGGCGGCAGCGACATCTGATCCAGATCAAGGTTTTGCACCTTAATTGCTAAAGTTGTATGGTTGGTTCTTTCCTCAGCGTTGATGCTATTTTCATGAATGGAGCGGATAGTGCCTGTAAAGGCATCAGGAGAGAGAAACTCCCGCTTCAGTTCTCCGGAAGAAAAAGCGCTGTAGACACTATGTGTCGCTAAAAGGATTATATCTCCCGGAGTCAGAACAAGACGATTGATGCTCGGCTGAACACGGTCAAAATTCAGAGGTCCTTTCTGACCAAGCCAGGCAGAAGGCATGCCGTTCTTCTCAATATTTGGTTTAGTCAAGCGCAGCAGTTCATTCTCACGGAAGAGAAATGATGCAGTGCTGCCAATGTTCAGGACATAAGCTTCATTGCCATCAATAAGAAGCAGGCAAAGTGAGGTGCCGGCAGGCTGCTCAGACTTATTTCTGATCTGCAATTTTATTCTGTGATCCGCCTCTGACAAAAAAGCCAGTGCAAAACTTTCAAAATCGAGAGTGTTTTTCCTGAAAATGTTCAGGTTTCCAACCATTTCCTGAGCCAAAGATTGGGCAACCCGTCCGGAAACATCTCCGACCGTAGGACCGCCAAAACCTTCCGTTACAATATATAGCTGCGTATAATCGGTACAGCCGATACTCTTTTCTTCATGACCGGATATCATATCAGGATAAATTTTTCCCTGGCAGGAAAATGTATCCTCGTTTACCTTACTGGTGATTCCCGAGTCGGTTAATCCAAACATCAATAATTTGGCCATATATTAATCGAAACCTTTCTGTTGTTCTTTAAGTTTTGATTCAATTGCGCGCTTTGCCTCGCGATCTTGCTGGCTGCGACGTTTATCATGGAGCTGTTTGCCTCTGGCGACGCCTATCTCCACTTTAACCAGTCCACGTATAAAGTAGATTTTGGTAGGTATCAGAGTCAGGCCCTTTTGCATTATATCAGCCTCCAGCCTTCTTATCTCACTTTTGTGCAACAGGAGCTTTCTCTCCCGCAAAGGATCAACATTGAATCGATTGCCCTGATCATAAGGTGGTATATGCATACCGATTAAGAAAGCTTCATTGTTGCGTATCTGTACCCAGGAATCCGCAAAGGAAAGATTACTTTGGCGCAGTGATTTGACCTCAGTTCCAGTCAAAGCGATGCCTGCTTCAATTGTATCTAAGATCTCATATTCATAGAAAGCTCTGCGATTCTTGGCAATTATCTTTATTTCTTTATCCAAACTGCTTCACCGTTAAAAATACTTTCATGTGTAATGCATGTCAAATATTTATATTAATAATATATTACTATCCACATTTTATTAATATAATCACATGTTTGTATATTGTATATAGTCGCCTCGGTTACAGCGTTTATGCCTTTGTCATCAAGGCTGTTCACACTATTAACATTACATATTTCAAAGTGATGTTAATTACATGACAATTATATTTCAGTCATTTCCCATAGAGCCGTAGCGTTAAGGCTAAAATCAGCCAAATTATTATTCAGCCAGAGATAGTATCCTGCAGATGCTACCATGGCGGCGTTGTCTGTGCAAAGTTTCATCTCCGGCAAGACCAATTTTATACCCAGGTTTTCAGCTAAATCCTGCGTTTTGCGGCGAAGGCGCTTATTGGCCGAGACACCGCCTGCTAACACGATGGTGTCGGCCTGAGTCATCGCCTGTGCCTCTTTAAGATGTTCAACAAGGATATCTGTGATAGTCTCCTGAACTGTGGCAGCGAAGTCTGCATTACTCAAAATGAGCTCCCGTTCTACATTTTGCATTTTCGCTCTTTGTTCGGCTTGGTTCAAAACATTCAAAGCAGAGGTTTTTACGCCGCTGAAGGAGAAATCAAGGCTGTTACCGAAGTGCGGCTGCGGCAAAAAGAAGGCTTCCTTCTCCCCTTCTACAGCTGCCTTTTCAATCCTGGGACCGCCCGGATAGCCTAGCCCTGCAGCTCGCGCCAGCTTATCAAAGACTTCGCCCGGTGCATCATCTCTGGTGCGTGCCAGCAGCTTAAACTCAGAATAGTCTTCGACATAGACAATATGAGCGTGAGCTCCTGATACGATCAGGGCAAGAAACGGCGGTTCCAGCTCGCTGTCTGATAGATAATTTGCTGCCACGTGCCCCGCAAGATGATGAACGGGAACCAGCGGTTTATCGATAGCGAAAGCCAGCGCTTTGGCCGCGGCCACGCCAACCAGGAGGGCTCCGATCAGCCCGGGACCTGCAGTTACCGCCACCGCGTCAATATCGGCCAAAGAAAGACCTGCATCTGCCACAGCTTGATCTATGACAGGCAAAATCGCCTCCACGTGCTGACGGGAAGCCAGTTCCGGTACAACACCGCCATAGCGGCTGTGCACGTCAATCTGGGAAGAAACCACATTAGACATTATACGTCGGCCTGACTCGACCACCGCTGCAGCTGTCTCATCACAGGATGTCTCAATCCCCAGAATATATCCCGGCCGCAAGGCCGGATCACACTTTTGCTTGTTTATTGACATGCGCATAGTTTAGCACATTTCCTTCGTATCACGAGATATTATGCATTGCTAAATGGTAGGTGCCGGTTGGCCGAATATAGTACAATTAGTAAACACCTGAATGGGGGTTAGATCTGTGCGAAGCAAAAGAAAAATCAAACTGCAGGCTGTCGTGACAGTGATCACGGTGATACTGTTAATTGCTGTTCTCTCCCTGGGCATATTCTCTTTCGCGCGCGCAGACAGCATGCTAAATCTCGAGCCGACCCCTCTGGAGCCTTTCGCGACAAATATTATCGGCAATCATCAGAATATCAGTTTTAGATCTTCAGACGGCCAAATCACTCACCATGGCTGGTGGCTGCCGCAATCTTCCCAATCTCCATCCAAAGCGACAATTATACTGGTACACGACAGAGGCGAAAACCGGCTGCAGTTCGGCCTGGACACTGCTCCCCTTTTTGAATTTCTCACAGATAGCGGGTTTAATGTACTGGCCTTTGACCAAAGAGGAGCCGGCGAATCAACCACCGCTTCACACGCTTACGGCTACAATGCCTACGAGGACGTCATAGCCGCTCTGAGCTATGTCAAACGTGTGCAATCCGGAGCCCCCCTGATATTAATGGGCTTCGGCGCAGGCAACAGCGCTATCTGGCATGCCTGGGACAACTTGCCCTCAAAAAATGATATTGACGAAGACGCTCAACAAGAAGAAGGAGTCTTAATTACCAGATCTGATATCAGCGCCATCATCATGGATACGCCGGTAATGTCTACCGGAGACTGTATAAGAGCGGATGTCGCGGCAACAAATCTGCCCGCTCAATGGTTGTTTCAATGGTCGATCCCTCTGGCCATGCGGCTTTCCGCCGGTAATTCACCTGACATAAACTTCTTGAATGATATGCTGGACGCACCCTGCCCTCTATTTTTGACCAGAAGCCAGGAAGATTCTGTTTATTCGCAGGAAAATACAGATATAGTTTTCAGTGAAATCAACCGGCTCAGACCTGCTACTTCCACAATTTATCTAACCCCGGGATCAGGGCATGTAAGCGGCTGGTTAGATTATCAGGGATCATATAAAGAAGAGCTGAACTTATTTCTGGACAAATGGTTTGGTAATTAATTCTTGCCGGTTGAGCCAAAACCCCCGCCTCTGTCATTACCTATAACAGATACATCAGAGCAGATTTCAAATCTCGCCGGTAAAGCTTCAGCGATGATCATTTGCGCGATGCGGTCACCTTTCTTGATGCGAACAGTTCCGAACGGCAAGCCATCATTTTCCAGCCAGATGTCAAAATCAGCAATCAGATCAAAGACAGCCTCGTTCCCGGTAGCTTCATAGAGATAAGCAGAATAGCTGGTCTTATAACAATTGTCTCGCAGATGGTCAATCAACTCCGGCTTCTGCAACAGTATCTCCGGCAGATCCGAGAAGTGATACTGGTTATGAACAATAACTTTAAGCTCATCCCTATAGTCCGAATCAATGGTGCCGGGACTGTTGGGGATCCTCATACTGCTTTTAAGAGACAATCCGCTGCGTGGTCTTATCTGAGCTTCACAGCCGGGCGGCAGTGCTATTTTCAGTCCTGTAGATACTAGCCTGGTCGCTCCGGGGATAACATTACAGTCCGCTGATGCAACCAAATCATAGCCCGCAGCTAAATCTGAGCCTCTTAGCGGGAGGACACCGCCTTCACCTATTTCTATAAAAATATGCGCCTGCCCGGATTTGCAATCCTTCTCCATAATTACCCTTCCCGGGATTTGGAGTCCAAATCATCAATGCTGGTCTGGCGTTCATCGAGCGAAAACACATTGCCAGCTTTTTTAACATGCACCGGACGCGTTTTGTCCGACTTGTAAGTTAATTCCGCCAATCTTTGTTCATGGATGTCACAGAGATTTTTGTAATATAAAAGATCTTTCTTCATTTGCCAATACTGCTCTCTTAAACGGGCCAGCTCGGCTTTGATCTCAACTTCTTTCTGCTCAGCAACAGTCATGTCATGCACTGCTTGTTCGCATTCCTTCTGAGCCTGGCGCATCGCGTCAATGGAGTTGACCAGAGCTAAGATTTGCGCCGAGGATGGATTAATATTGGGGTACCGCTTCGTTACTTTAGTAATAAGCTCATCAGCGATCGCAGCAGTCTCTTTGATATACTGCGGATCTTCATGAGCAGACAGCTGATACACCATACTGCCAATCTTTACTTGAATTTTCTTTTCCCCACTGGACATAAATAACACCTCTGACAAGCTTGCATATAAAAGTATAACAAAATTTTGTCCGGATCGGATTATGATAATGAATCTGTTTTATCTGTAACCACATACAAGTCTAGCAGCTGTTCAGGCTGCAGATCTTCAATGCGAAAATCAGTATTAAGTCCATTCTGACGCATAAAGTCTGAAAGTTTATCTTCCAGATCAGGAAATTGCTCAAACTTCCCTTCCCTGCGCAGTCTGCCCCAAAACTGCTTTCTCCTGTGCTGAAAAACATAGATCAGAAAATCTGCAAAACCGGTTCCGGAGATAGTATCTCTGAGCAAGGAATTTTTGCCGGCGGTCAAAGCCAAAAGAGTCGACCCGACTGCGGGCTGCGGCCAAAACATCTGCGGTGACAGTTTCATGACGGTCTTTACTTCACCATATAACGATGCAAGCACTGCTAACGGTCCATATTGCTTGCTGCCGGGTCGGGCGGCAATTCGTGATACAGCTTCCCTTTGTACCATAAGGACCATTTTAGGGGACTCAGGCAGCTCAGTGAACAGTTTCAGCATGATATCTGTTGTTGCATAATAGGGCAGATTAGCGGCTATTTTGACATTTCTGGCATCTAGTCCTTGCATCTTCAGTAAAGCCCGCAAATCGACTTTAAGCACGTCTGACCATATTATCTCAACAGTATGATTTTCTTTCTCTTTGCAGAACGAAGCATCCTGCCCGATAACATTCTCTAAGTCAGACTTGCCGCCAGAAGCATCCTGCACAACGAAATCCTGCAAGTAAGACTTCAGCAGGGGCTCCAGTCTTCTGTCCAGCTCGACTGCAATTACATGCCCGGCTCTGTTTGCTAGCTCCCGGGTCAACTGACCGGTTCCCGCTCCGATTTCTAAGACATTATCGGAGGCGGACAGATCCAATTGCTCAGCAATATTAAAAACCGCCCGCCGGGAAACCAGAAAATTCTGTCCCAGCGCGCGGTTTGGTACGAAACAATATTTATTTATCAGCTCTTCAAAACTTGGATCTGCCATGCTGCGGCTAATTATCTACTGCTAAAATATGTATTGCCTATGCATGTATAAGGTGTGCCGAAACTATGATAATAACCGTATCTGAAATATAGCACCGATGAAGGAATGGAAACTCCGTCTCTGCAAACCTCGTCCACTATTTCATATTGAATAGCCTTGGGAGTAGTACCGCTAATTCTGTCGGCTACCGTGAACAGACCTTTGGCATAAATTGTATCGGAGATAGAACCTCCGCGTGACTTCCATTGATTGAAAATTACTTCAACAATCATCTTCTGACACGCTCGTGACTCTCCTCCGCCCTCAAGGCGCAATAAGGCAGCAACATCACGTCTCTCACTCTCGGTGAGATTAATTTTCATTGAAGTACTCGCGGACTCAGCTGCTTTAGCCTTTGTCTCTGCAGGTTCAGGAGTAGGTTTGGCAGTCGGTTCAGATGCAGGAGATGTACTCTCCCGGACAGGTTTACTGGTAGATTTCGTGGTTGCAGCAGTTCTGGTCGTCTGCGGCTGATTGGCTGTGAGGTATTCATTGTTCACATAACCTTTAGTGCCGTCTGCCAATTCCACCTGAGACCAGCTGCCCTGTACAGAAATCTCTGTAAGCTTAGTTCCGCCCGGGATAGTCAGCATATATGAACCATCAGTACCTGCGGTCTCACGCATTCTCAAATCAACGCGGGTATATCTGGTGCGATTAACAGCTACACTGTCGCTGGGCTTATTTTTCACCAGCAAGCTTGACAGGATATAACCTTCACGTCCCTTACTGTCTACTACCTTGGACCAGCTGTCATTTCTTGAGATAACATTGATCTTCTCGCCTGATGGCAAGAGATCAATAACCTCAACCTCATCAGTGCCGGGAGCAGATCGAAGTCTCGTATTCATCGCGGTGTAGCGCACGAGATCACAACTTTCCCACCCGGAATCATTGACTGAGATATCATCTTCCTGACTCAAAACAAGAGGCTGATCATCTTCACTATCATCAATTGAAGGTGTTGTCGAAGGCGCTAAGCTAACAGACCGCTGCTCCTCAACATCCGGAACAGGCGGCTCTGAAACAGCTATAACGTCTTCATCTGTGGGAGAACCTTTACGGCCGGGCAATTCATTACTTAACAAAAGCTCCTCACCGTCTAAATCAGACTTGGAGAGCAGTTCAAAATTCCCGACAGGATCCTGCTGTTTGAGGCGATCAACGACGAATACAGCTGCAACTGCAATGCACATTATTGCCGCAACCGCAAAAAGCAGTTTATCGAATTTTGTTTTTAACATAATCTAGTTATATATTTCCTCTCGACATTTCACCGAATAAGATTAAATTTATTCAGTGAATTCGTTTTAGAGTTGATTCATTTTAACCAAGTGCAAAATATATGTCAATCCGGCAGGTTTTCGCTCTATATAACATGAGACAAACAGTTTCCTAAGTGACAAATACTGCACTAAACCAACAACAATTATCTGTACTCATGTTAACAAGAAACAACCATCTCACAATATTTAACTAAAGTCAAGTAACCATCTGACGGCGCTGTCACAAAGCGGTTGGCAGGTGAAATTAGGGAAATTTTGGGAAACCGATGGCCGATAGCGCTCACTATAGCCGAATTTCCCTAAGATCCGGCCACTTCGGTCTATCATGCCTTCAATACCCAAGGCCGAACCAACAGGGTTCCAGGGTTCCCTGCTGGTTGGTTCCTCCTCTGAATCTATGTAACAAAAAGCAATCAGCTCTTCTTCCATCAGGGCGGACAAAGTTTCCATGGAGGCAACCAGCCTGCCTCTCTCTCCGGCAATCGGGACTCTATCTATTTGATCTGGGATTAAGAGATCAAGCCAGGGTGAGGATGCATTCATAAATCTGGTGGATACTGTCAGTCCGATGAAGCCGCCGCGGATATTAGTTGCCAGAGTCGGATCGCCGGAGGACGCGGGCTTAATCTTTCCGTCAGGCAGCAGTCCTAGCTGCAAGAGTTCGGAAAAGCCTCTGCCCGTACCTAGAATTAAGCTATGATCCCTCTCCAGCCAGTGATTGACAGCCAAAGCAACCTGCGGCTGGCTGAAAACAGCCTGTGCGAATCCGGGAGCTGCTCCGGGGAATGCCAGTATCTGCGTATTATCCAGCTGATTTATTAAGCTGTGCAAGCTTGCGCTAATCTCTGCAGTGCTGCGGTTATTAAAGACTAATGTCTGAACCTCTCCGCCCGCCTGTCTGAAGGGATAGATCAGATCATCTTCGCTGCAGGTCCCCGGCAGTATAGGTATTAATATGCGGGGTTTGCGCTTCTCACTGATACTGATCCCGGGACAGCTCATCTTGCCGCTAACTGATGCGGGGGCAGCGGACAGATAGCTTTGCGCCTTCACTTTTGTATTTGCATGAGGATATACTTCGGCAAGGGGTTCGAGCCAGCTCTCCAGCAGCTCTTCCAAGTCAATGACATCACTGCCCAGACTCACCTTTTGCTCTTCTGTAGTCGCGCCCAGGAAGACGCCGCCTGCATTAATGATCTCCTCCTCAGGAACAGCGGAATCGAAACTTACCAACAGGCTGCCTGGCGCAGCTGAGAATAGATCCGGTGCAGACGCAGGGTCAAATTTGAAGCCCAGTGCTTCTCCCATCAGGGATTTGGTAACCGCAGCGGCCAGACCGCCGCTATCGGCGACCAGAGCATGCAGTACCAGCCCCGCACCGCTTTTATCGGTAATAAACCTCAGAGTGTTCAGCCAAGGCTGTATAACCGGAATATAAGCCTCATCCAGCGGCACGACAAAAGCGTATACCTTCTCATCTGCCTGGTCGAAAACCGCAGATATGATATTTTCAGCCGGTGCTGTGCCCACAGCAAAGGATATTAGCGACGGAGGTACATCCAGATCCTCGTATGTTCCTGACATGCTGTCCTTGCCGCCGATTGACGGAGTCCGGAAAGCCAGACAGGCATCGAGAGCCCCCAATAAGGCAGTGAGAGGCTTGCCCCAGCTGACTTCGTCAATAGTCTTGCCGAAATACTCCTGGAAGCTAAGCCTGGCGGCGAAAGGATCACCGCCCATGGCAGCAATTTTACTGAGTGAAGACAGCACAGCGAAGTAGGCGCCGTGATAAGGGCTTGCTTCAGCCAGATAAGGATCATATCCTGCACTCATCAAAGAAGCTGTCTCTGACATCTCTCCGGGAGCCACAGGTATAAGCGAGGCCATGCCCATTTCCGGTGTCAGCTGATTTGAACCGCCAAGCGGCAGCAGCAATGTGCCGGAACCGATAGTGCTGTCAAAACGCTCAATTAATCCCTTGCGGGAGCATTGAGAGAGGTTGCTCAGTGTTTCCGGTAATCTGGTCTTAAAGTCTGAGCCCGGGGAATTTAAAGACACTGCAGGACTGCTGAACCATTCTGCTGCGCGGGAAGGGCTAAAAACAGCATCGGCATTTTGGGTGGCGCCGTTTGTATCTAAGAAAGATCTGTCCAGATCTACGATTTTTTGACCACGCCAATTCATTTTAAGTTTCGCTTCAGAAGTTACAGCGCCAACCACTGTGGCTTCCAAATTCTCCTCGGCTGCAAGCTGGCGGAATTTTTCCACATCCTGCTCCCCGACAACAACGGCCATCCTCTCCTGCGATTCGGACAAAGCTATCTCGGTGCCGTTCAGGCCGGGGTATTTGAGAGGCACTGCATCCAAGTTGATCTCAACACCATCTGCCAATTCACCAATGGCAACAGAAACACCGCCTGCGCCGAAATCATTGCAGCGTTTGATTAAAACTGAGAGTTCCGGCCTGCGGAATAATCTTTGCAGGTTCCGCTCGATCAGGGGATTGCCTTTTTGTACTTCAGCAGCGCTTTTCTCCTGCGATAATTTATCTTGAGTAACGGAAGAGCCTGTAGCACCTCCGATGCCGTCCCGGCCGGTTCTGCCGCCTACCAGGAGCACTGCATCTCCTGCCTGCGGACGGCTGCGTCTCACCTGCTCAGCAGGAACAGCGGCCATAACAGCGCCGGCTTCAAGCCTTTTAGACTCAAAACCCGGATGATAATGCTCTGTCACCTGCCCTGCAGAAATACCGATCTGATTGCCGTAGGAACTGTATCCCAGACTGGCCAGTCTGGCAATCTGTCTTTGCGGCAATTTGCCGGCACGGGTATTATCATAAGGCTGTCTGGGGTCTCCTCCTCCTGTCACTCTCATGGCCTGATAAGCATAAGCTCTGCCGGAGAGAGGATCACGGATGGCGCCTCCCAGACAGGTAGAAGCGCCGCCAAAAGGCTCTATTTCTGTAGGATGATTATGTGTTTCATTCTTAAACATCAGCAGCACGTCTCTTGTTTCCCCCCGATGTTTAACCGGTACTTTAATGCTGCAAGCGTTGATTTCTTCAGATTCATCAAGATCAGGGAGACCTTGCTCCCTCTTCAGTATCTTTGTACTGATCGTGGCAAGATCCATCAGCGTTATCGGTTTGAGACTGCGGCTTTCCAGCTCCAATTTCCTGTGCCGGGACTGATAATTCTTCCAGCTGACACTCAAGTGTTCTTTAAAATCATCATCACGGAAATCTTCAGGAAAAGCTACCTCGTTCAGTGTGGTATTAAAAGTTGTATGCCGGCAGTGATCAGACCAATATGTATCCAGAACTTTAATCTCGGTCTCTGTCGGTTCATGCTGCAAATTACGGAAATAAGCCTGTATAAACAGAAGATCCTGAGGGGACATTGCCAATTGCTGCCGGGAGATATATTGCTCCAGCTCCTTTCCGGCATAGTTAATGAAACCTTTATGGACCGGTATTTCTGACAGTTCCTCAACTTCAGGCATCAGCGTCTTAGGCAAGTCTGTTTTACTTTTACGGCTTTCCACCGGGTTGATCAGCCACTTTTGAATTTTTGCTTTATCCTCTTCGCTGAGCTTGCCGTAAAAAAGATAATGAGTTGCGGATTTCACCAGCGGCAAGTCAAACTCAAAGGCGATTTGCAGGTTCTGAGCTGCCAGATCTGCCCGTTGATCATATTGTCCCGGTACAGGTTCTATGATCAGTTCAAAGTCGCTCTTACTGATATTTTCTGATTCCAAAGCAGGGGCTCCGTTCTCCAGTATCGGGATATTGATATCCTGAACCGGATCGGACAGGAAGCGAATCAGGCGCTCATCACTCAGCTCCCGGATCCCCGTCTCATGATCCTTATCTGCAATAAACTCAACATCAAAGCGTGTCAGCAACTTGACCTGTTCGACGCCAATGTTGAGAAAGTGATTTATGTCGTATTTCAGTAAGGATTCGGCGGTGTCCAGTCCGGAGCGCTTCATAAAGTAGAAACGGCGGAGAATGTGAGAACTCTTGTTCATTGGTATCTCCTTAAGTTTGTGGTTGCACAGATTAAGCGCAGATTCACAGTTGCAATAAAATACTTTTGTAGTTTAATCCATCGGGCACGCGGTATGCAATAGTTCAGTGTATCTCGGGAACAGATCGTAAAGCCGGCCAACGAGCATGAAAGTCAGCAATATCCAATGAGCTGTCCGGCAGCAGAGAGCAACTAGCTGTCGAGTGCCCGGTCAGCCAGTTCTGCTGACATCTCAATAAAATCAGCCAGATCAGAACCTGTTAATGTCCCCTGAGCCAATTGTGATAAAGTCAGGATGTAAGATGCCAGCTCTCTGGCTTTCTTATCCTGGCTCTCAAGTTCAGCCAGACGAAGAAATCTGCCGGTCAATTTTGAGTCTTCATTGAGGATCAAGTCGACTTTGGCAGATTCCAATTCAGCCTGGACGTCTTGTTTAATGTTCTCGTCAAGGCCCATCTGTTCAGAGATTTTGCGCATTCTGCGAATTTCTTCGGCTTCATGCAGTAAAGCCGGCGGTGCGCCCTCTCCCAGAGGTGAAATCTTCAGTTCTGCAATTCTTACAGTATCTGAGGGAAACAGCTGTAATAATTTACTTAGGTCCTGTTTATTGCTCTCGTCGGTTGAAAAATCCGCATCAACTCGTACAAATCTGCGTTTCCCCTGGCTATGGTATTCCAAGAAGGACATAAGCGGAGAGTCAATCTCCTGATCCATTACCAAGACCGGCTTATCTTGCTGTTCAGCTAATCTGACATATGGAGACAACTGATCTATTGCAGGTGTATACAGCACTGTACCCTCAGGTAATTCAGTTTCTGCGATATAGCCGCCTTCGGTATTAGCATAAATCAACGCGGTCTTAACGCTGTCATAAAATTTCGGGTCAGAGAGAATGCCGTATTTCACAAACAAATTTATATTTGGCCAGACTTGCTCATAGTACTCTCTGTCATCTTTAAAGAGCTTCTTCAGCAGGTCTGCGACTTTTTTCACAATGTGCTGTGCCAGTCTTTGAAAATTCGGGTCGGTCTGAAGAAAGCTGCGAGACACGTTTAAGGGCAGATCCGGACTATCCAGAACACCCTGAAGGAGAAAAAGATATTCGGGAATTATCTCTTTTACATTATCGGCAACAAAAACTTGATTGTAAAAAATAAGGATTCTGCCGTCCAGCGTCTGATAATTATTGCTTACTTTGGGGAAATACAAGATCCCCTTCAAGCGGAAAGGATAATCCATATTTAAGTGAACCCAGAACAAAGGCTCCTGCATGCTCTTGAACGTGTCCTTATAAAAATCAATATATTCTTCGTCAGTGACATCTCCGGGAGACTTAAGCCAGAGAGGGCTGGTGATATTGATCGGCTCTTTGCCTTCGAGCTCTGAAGTCAGCATATCTACAGCTGCCAAAGATTCAGTATCAGTGTCCTGGTCATTAAAGTAATAGATAGGCCAGGCAAGGAAATTAGCGTATTTTTCGATGATTGCTCTGACTTTTGAGTCAGTAAGCCAATCTTTGTCTTCTTCAGTCAAAAACAAAGTGATGGCAGATCCTCGGGTACTTCTGCTCCCTCTGCTGATTTCAAATTCAATACCCTCATTGCTCTGCCACAGAGCCGGTGAGGCCTGATCCTGCCAGGACAAGGTGTCAATCTCGACACGGTCGGCAACCATAAAGGCGGAATAAAAGCCCAAACCGAAGTGTCCGATAAAACCGGCATTTTCGTTATCACTTTCCTGATATTCAGTGACAAAATCAGTCATCCCTGAATAAGCAATTTGATTAATATACTTATCCAGATCATCAGCTGTCATGCCAATACCGTTATCTGCTATGAGAAGCTTGCCTTCTTTCTCATCCAAACGAATCTCGATCCGTAATTCTTCCTCGCCCAGCTCGGCCTGGCCAAGGTTAGACATCTGTCTTAATTTCGTCAGGGAGTCTGCAGCGTTAGATATCAGTTCTCTTAAGAAAATGTCGCGGTCTGAATAGAGCCATTGTCTTATAATGGGGAAAATATTCTCCGTACTTACCTGTAATTGTCCTTTTTTAGTTTTCATCTTCACAAAATACCTTTCTATAGCACTTGAAAATATATATATAAACTTATTGATAAAGTACACTTACATATGATAACAAATGAAACAAAAATGTTCGCACAGATTGGCCAAATCTGTGCGAACATTTAAACGTAAAATTCTAATATTACTGCTTTACTATTCCACCTGGTCAGAGAAAGCAGCTCTCTCGAGCCAATCCATTTCCGCAGAAGATTCGCCTAAAGAACGATACACCGCAGCCATTCCCTGGCAGGCTTCCTGGTCGTTCGGATTGATCATGATAACTTTAATGAAGCATGATTTCGCCTTTTCCGGCTCATAGAGACAAAGATAGATTTGTCCTAGTCCGATCCAGGCAGATAACAACTGCCGGTTGTGTCTCAGGGCTGTTTGAAAGGATTCCTCCGCAGACTTCATATCGCCAAGCGACAGTTGAATCAGCGCAAGCTGACACCAGGCATCTGCGTATCCGGGTTCGATTTCCAAAGCATGATTTACAGTTTCTAATGCACTGTCAGTATCGCCCTGAAGATAGAAAATAGCGGCAGCTTCGGTGAGCAGATAGGGATCCTCAGGTCTTGTTGCCAGAACGTTCTCCATTAATTTCAGAGCTTCATTCAGGCGGCCTTTCTTACTGTAAGCGAGACTCTTGAGAACTTTATATTCAATTGAATCGGGTTCACTTTCTTCACCGCGGCGAATTAGTCTTAAAGAGTCATCAATGTAGCCCAGAGATAACAGTAAATCTGCCTGATCATAAACCAAATCCAGATCGTCAGGCTGGAGGCGTCTCAGCTTTGCGTAATCACGCAAGGCGGCGTTGACTTGATTGCCCATTTCTGCTGCACGTGCGTGCAGCCATAAGAGCTCGACAGTATCCGGATATGTTTCTAAGGTTACCGCTGCTTTTTCCATGGCAAGAAGCCATTTTCCTGAGCAGAGCAAAGCTTCTATCTTCTCAATCGCAGACAGAACATCTCCAGGGAGGCCGGTATTGTGGTTAAAATAGATTTCTGTCATCAGACTGGCCTTTCATTCATTTAGTCTAATTTTTAAGAGAGATTATCAATCTCTCATCTCTTTTGCAAGTGTAATATTTCCTCCCATACAGGCAACTGCAATAATGATAATATATTGACAAAATATTTTGTATAGAAAGTGCCAATATTTCTGAACATATCAGGATAATTAAGGCAATTAATGTAGGTAACGCTGTGAAAAATAAGATAAATACTTTTCTCACTGTTTTAGCGGTTGTTCTGTTAGTTGCGGGACTTTACCTTCTAATCAGGCCGTACTGGCAAAACTATCTTCAGGACGGAAAGATTGATGAAGTTTTAGAGGAAATGGGCAAAGTTCCGGAAGAGGATCCTTTGGAGCTCGCTCCTGTTAACGAAATCGAAGTCACCTTTTCTCCGGATCAGTATGTAGTATCGGGAGAAGCCTGGGAGGATTTCTCCGCTCCTCAAGAAACAGACAGTAATGACAAGACGTATGTCAAGGTAAATACCTACGCCAGGCTGGATATTCCTTCTATCGGTTTCTCTATGCCGGTCGCGGATGAAGCAACCTTATATTCCTTACGCATAGCAGTTGGACATCACGAGGCAACCGCGCGCATCGGTGAGATTGGCAATACGGTCCTGTTTGGTCATAGAGGATACCGTACAGGACGATATCTCAATGAAATCCATAAGGTTAAGCCAGGAGATGAAATAAGAATAACTACCCGTGATACCGCCTATGTCTATAAAATGGTTAAGAGCACGGATATAAAACCAACCGAGCTATGGAATAAAATGAGAGAGCATACTGATAAAGCCAGAGTAATTTTAGTCAGTTGCACTCCTCTGAGGGATACAAGTGAGTACAAGAGGGGTGATTTGCGCATTCTGGTCTATGGTGAGTTACAGAAAGCAATACCCATCGGGAACAAATAATTTATCTTTAGGGCATCAATAGGTGATGACATCCTTAAATAAATCAGATCCGGAATCTGCCGTGGTCTGACTAGTGAGTTTCTAATCTTTGCTGAGGCGGCATATCATCCATATCAATTAAAAGACCTGGCGATATCTGCCAGGTCTTTAATGTTTTAGCAAATTGGGGAAAATATTATTCCGGCATCAGCTCATCAAGTGAAAGCTCGTTAAGGACTTCTCTCAATATTGCGGCTTCTTCCCGGCTAAGCGTGATTCCCTTGCTCATTTTTTCATGTTCAGGAGCCCAGTCACGTAAATCAAGCTTTGGTTTGCCCTCATTCCAACTAACCAGATTCAGCTCGCGGTTCCAACCGGATCTGCTGGTGCTCAGTACTGCGATGTTTTTTACTATTTCATATTTGAACTCGGCCATTTAAATCTCCTCCGATTATTGATTGCATAGGCGCATTCTGCCAAATGGACAGAAAAATGTCAAATGCTATATAGGCTGCGGATCTATTCTCCATATGTCCTCAGCATATTGTTTAACAGTTCGGTCTGAACTGAATCTGCCGCTGTTAACGATATTTATCCAGCACTTCTGTCCCCATCCAATCTGGTCAAGGTAAGCACGATGCGCACGTTCGCGAGCCTTACGGTAAGCTTCAAAGTCGCCCAGCACATAATAAGGATCACCTGCATTCCACTGAGATCCGATAAGCAGGGAATCATGAAGAGCCTTAAACATACCGGTTCTGTTATCTGACAAAGTACCATCGATAAGAGCATCAACTGCTCTCTTCAGCCCGCTTACATTCTTATATTGCCACTGAGAATTGTAATAGCTCATGGTGGCAGGGAAATCATCGATCTTAGGGCCAAACATAAAGCTGTTCTCCTCCCCGACCTCTTCCAGGATCTCCAGATTGGCTCCGTCATAAGTGCCTAGAGTAAGAGCGCCGTTAAGCATGAATTTCATATTGCCGGTACCGGAAGCTTCCATACCGACTGTCGAAATTTGTTCAGAAATATCCGTAGCCGGAATAATTTTTTCAGCCAGTGAAACACTATAATTATGAAGGAAGACAACTTTCATTTTGTCATTAACATCAGAATCATCATTGATTAAATCTGCCAGCTCAGTAAGGAATTTAATGATTGCCTTAGCAAGGGTATATCCGGGAGCAGCTTTGGCACCAAAAATATATGCTACTGGCGTAACATCATTTTGGCCGGGGTTATCCTTCAATCTAAAATACTGATCCAGGATCAACAACCCGTTCATAAACTGTCGTTTGTATTCATGTAAGCGCTTGATCTGTACATCAAATAAAAAACTGCTGTCAAGTTCAACGCCTTCATAATCCTGTATAAAGCGAGCAAGTTTTTCTTTGTTCTCCTGCTTGGTTTTTAACAACCGTCGGATGAGTTTGGGATCGTCCTTTTCTTTTTCCAGGGGCTTAAGAAGATCCAGATCAGTGACCCAGTTATCACTGCCGGCTTTTTCTGTCAGCAGCTCATATAATGACGGATTACACATTCTCAGCCAGCGCCGCGGCGTAACTCCGTTGGTTTTATTATTGAACTTCTCAGGCCACAAATTGTAGAAGTCCTTGAAGAGAGCGCTTTTTAAAAGATTGCTGTGAATAGCTGCCACTCCGTTGATAGAATAACTGGCGTAACAGGCAAGCAAAGCCATATGCACTTTTCCATCATGTATTGGAGATAAATGCTCTATCAAGTCCTGCGATATATGCGAATCCTTCAGCTCTTCTTCAAACTGTTCGTCAATATCTGTGATAATTTCCAGAATACGAGGAAATAGATACTGGAAAATATTAATGTCCCAGGCCTCTAACGCTTCCTCCATGATGGTGTGATTAGTAAACGCAAAAGTCTTTTGCACAATTTGCCAGGCTTCATCCCAGCTTTGCCAGTTCTCGTCGATCAAGATCCGCATTAACTCCGGGATAGCCAAGACGGGATGCGTATCGTTTAACTGGATGCTGTTATATTCCGGGAATTTTGAAAAATCATTGCCATGAAGACGTTTAAATGAGCTGACAATATTCTGTAAAGAGGCCGAGATAAAGAAATACTGTTGCCTTACCCGCAGAACTTCACCATCGTATGAGCTGTCATTAGGATATAGCACACGACAGATATCTTTGACCCGGTTGCGTTCAATTACAGCGTCATCGAATCTCTGAGAATTGAAAAGGTTAAAGTCAAACTCTTCAGCCGGCTCGGCGCTCCAGATCCTGATAGTATTCTTGTTCTTTTGGTCGTAGCCGGTAACCGGTAAATCAAAAGGTACTGCATAGACATCAAAGTCTTCAAAATGAACCAGAACCTTCTCACTGCGATGGGGAATTAAGAATGGATAACCGTCATCATCAATCCAATCATCCGGGAATTCCTTTTGGAAGCCGTTTTCAATTTCTTGCCTGAACAAACCATAATCATATAGAATTCCGTAACCTGTGAGCGGTAGTCCCAAGGTAGCGGCAGAGTCCAGAAAGCAGGCACCCAGTCTGCCCAGTCCGCCATTTCCCAGCCCCGGGTCATTTTCTTCTTCTAAAACATCATCAATGTCATAGCCATGCTCCGAGACCAGCTCTGCTACATCGTCGAAGATGCCGACATTTATCAGATTATTGAGCAGGCTTCTGCCTACGAGAAACTCAGCCGAGAAATAATGGACTTGACGTCCTTTTTCGTATGTGCGTTTGGTTTCTTCCCAATCAGCTGCATATATTGACATAAGAGCGCGAGACAAAACTTGCCAGTATTCCCTTTTGTTCAAAGAAGCTAATTCTGTTCCATAGTTAGCCTGGGCAAGTATCTGCATTCTATTTGAAACTTGTTTTGATTCCATCATATACTCCTTGGCAATGAAGCCGATTTTTAGTTATTATAATTAACTCGCGGTCCGGTGGCAATTTACTTGGAAGCACTAAATTTGTCAAGGCGTTATTGCATTCCGCTCAAATGGTAATTTAAGGTATACTGATTTCAAGCTTCGTAATCCGGCCTGTAAGGAGCATTTTGTGCAGAGAAAGAAAAACCCTCACGTCGCCCCGACTTCAAATAATCTCAGGTCAGTCAGGCTTAAAGAGCCGCCTCACTCTGATTCTGATCTTAAAGTTATTGAGCTTGAAAGAAGGAGAAGATTTGCTTTTCATCAGGAAGAAAGACGTTTGGCAGGGATCAGCGGCAGAGCTGCTCTGACCTTCGCTATTCTTTTAGCCCTGTATAAGCTGGTTCTTGCGCTCTATCAGCCGCTGGCAGACTTATTGAGAACTCACAGTTTTCGTGGTTATGCTTTGGAAATGCTGATACCGGTTGCAGTACTGCCTCTCCTAGCTTCTGTCTTATTTATTATATTGGAAAATCCGGCCAAAGAATTTGTTTTGGGCAATGCTCCTTCTTTTATTCCCTCACTGCTGGCCTTTTTGTCCGGTTTTCCCTTAGCCTTTATTTGCCTGACGTTGGATAATTTAATTTCCCATTTTATTACTTCTGATACGATTTTGAGGTTGCCTGGCTGGGACCTGATGAATCAGGGGGTGATGTTTTTTCAGTCTTCCTGGCTGCAAATAACTCTCACGATTTTAATATCGTCCGTATTGCCTGCACTATGCGTAAGCCTTTTTATGTCAGGCGTAATTTTGCCGGGGCTGGCAACTGGCTCCTATTACTTAAGAGCAATTATTGCGACGGCGTTGTTTGCGGCGCTAATCCCCATGCAGCTTCGTGCTTTGCCGGTATTTTTTATTTGTTCAGTCTTTATCTTTAAAGTAAGACTCGACAGCAATAGCTTGGTCAGTTCATCTTTTGTTGGCTTAGGTCTCGGCCTTGGCTGGCTTGTATACCCTTTAGTCTACCAGCTGGCTGCGAATACCTTCTGGGGTCAATTACCTTCTTCCACCACGCAGATCGTATCCATGCAGCTGCCGTTACTTTTCTTGTCGGCAATGATATTCCTGCCGATTCTAGTGTATTATACAAACTACAGGAATCGCATTAAGCTTGAAGAGCGAGAGAAGGCACTGCGTGATGTTTCTAAAGAGGGGGAGATTATAGGATACAGACGCAAAACTGATTATCTCTTCATTGCCGCGTTGATTCTAATGATGCTGATGTTGCTTGTACCAAACTTTATCTGAGGAGACTTGCATGGACGAGAGAGCGAAATCTGATGCCGCCTTTATCCTTTCAGTAATTAAATATAGTCTTTTGATCTTGCTGGTCATCGCTTTCTTGTATATAGGGCTTAAATCTTTAGTAGTTTTAGCACCGATTCTGATTGCCCTTTTCTTGTCCCAGGCATCAGCTGCTATCAGTAAATATATCATCAGGAAATTCAAAATTAAGAATTTTCGTAATCCGTCAATTACCCATGTTAATAAAGTTCAAAATCGCATAACTGTCTTTATATATGTCATTTTGCTCTTACTTCTATTGGCTCTGCTGGGGGGCATAGTCTATTATCTGATTGCAGTCGTTCGCTACATCTCTGAGCAATTACCGATTTTCGTACGCGAGTCAGACCTTGTCAGCCAGATTTCGGGATTCTTCAGCAACGTATCGGGTCCGTTCGGCATCGAGCTTAATCCGGCGATTGTCGCACAGATAGAAGAGAGTATTGTTTCTTTGGTGAATACTGTAGTTGACGCGCTGCCCGGAATACTTGCCGGCATTCTTTCCTCCTTGAGCAAATGGTTCTCAGGAATGCCCCGGGCTATACTGGTTTTGCTCATCACAATTATGGCAGGATACTACTTTATTACGCAGTCAAACAAGCTATACAGACTGATGTTGAGGTATATTCCCAATAAGGAATTCGTACGCAAAATATTCTTCTCTACAAGTCATTTAGCAGGAACGCTTTTTCGCATAATTGGCGGTTACTTAGTCCTGATGATCATAACTTTTGCCCAGGCCTTAGTTGGTTTTCTAATTGTCGGCCTGCCGAATCCGGTTATCTGGGCAATTGTCGCAGCTATAGTTGACTTGCTGCCGATCCTTGGCATTACCACCACTTTAATCCCAATGTCAATTTACTACTTTATCCAGTCTATGCCGCTGCAGGGTCTGGGCATTTTAATTATTATGGCAGCAATTATCATTATCCGCAGATTTTTAGAACCGATAATTCTTGGCAACGCGATGCGTCTGCACCCGGTTGTTACAATTTTGAGCATGATAATAGGGATTATGATTTATGGAATCGGAGGAATTTTACTCGGGCCGCTGGCTTTTGTCATTCTCAAAGAATTTTATATCACCTTCGATATGGAATCAAAGATAAGAAACGTTATCGCAGGTCTATTTCAAAATCAGAATAATAATGTCAAGCAGGATAAGGCTTAACAAGCAAAGATCATCTACAAAGGACTTACCCGCGCGGAATTATTATAAGCTGAAGTAACAAGCCTGACTTTGATTCAATTCTGCTGCTGAGGTTCTGACTTGGCTATACTTCCCGCTCATACCGAAACAAGCTGTAGTTAGAATTAATTTTGCTGCTGAGCGGCACTGTATTTTTCGGCTTTTTCTTGATGCTCTTCAAAAGTCTTGGAAAAATCATTAGTGCCGTCTCCCTTGGCAACGAAATATAGATATGAATTTGCACCCGGCCAACTGCGTTCAGTAGCTGGCCATAAAACTCCCTCTAAAGCTACAGTACCTGGAGAATTGATCGGACCGGGAGGCAAAGAACTTATATTGTAAGTATTATAAGGGTTATCCTTATAGCGCTCCAAATCCGCATTTCTTACCCACAAAATCGGAGCCATGCCATCTGCTTCCCGCAGGTAATTTATGGTAGCGCAGGATTGTAAAGGCATTTCTTGTCTTAATCGGTTTAGGAAAACTCTGCCGATTTTAGGCATTTCCGACATCGGTCCTTCCTTTTGCACTAAAGAGGCCAGAGTCATTGCTTGATCCAGAGTCAGACCCATTGATTCTGCCCGTTCATAATAGTCACCAGTGAGTAATTTTCTTTCAGTATTATCGAAAAATTTACGCAAGATATTCTCTTCTGACTCATTAACATCGAATTGATAAGTATCCGGCCATAGATATCCCTGCATCATCCAATCCCGATTAGGATAATTGGGAATTGCCTGCATAAAATCATAGTCGATAAACAGGTTTGGGCGCCTCATCATCTCATCCATGATATTTTCATCAAAGCGCATACCGGCCGCTTTCATTCTTTCTTTCATCTGCCGATAGGTCAATCCTTCCGGAAAGGTAATTGTAACGGGATCAGGCTTAGATGTCAGAATCAACATCATTTCGTCATAGCTCATTTCATCAAGAAGATAATGCGTACCGGAACGATAGTTACCATCAAAACCGTTAATTCTGGACAGCACTTTAAAGGCGATCTTATTATTGATCAGCCCTTCATCGTAGAGAATTTCCGTAATGTCATCCATGTTCGAATTTCTGGGAATGTGAATTTCTACAGAGCCGCGGGTATTCTCATTAATCGGGGAGCGGCCTTCAAGCTCAATTTGTTGATTAAGGCTGTTCAGGCGCTCATTTTGAGCGGTCACATAGTTATACCCAGTGTAGTGGCCAAAGATACTGACCGCTACCAAGAGTAAGATAAGACCAAATATGAATAATGTTCTGCCGATCTTCTTAGACAATGAGAATCCCCTTTTTATGAACTAAGATTAATTATATCATGTCCTTTTCCTTACGCCCCCGCCATATGATCTGGATCGGTGTACCCTCAAATCCGTAGATTTCCCGCAATCTGTTTATAAGATAGCGATCATAGGAAAAATGCGTCAATTTTGGATCGTTAATAAAGAACACTATGCGAACAGGATAGTTTCCGATTTGCGTGCCATAGTAGATTTTCAGGTGCTTGCCCTTATCTTGAGGGGGCGGATGCAAAATGAGTGCATCAGAAATAAATTCATTCATTTGCGCTGTTGAAATTCTATACCCGCCGTTATCGTATGTTTCACGAATTAATGGCCATAGCTTTTCGCAGTTCAGTCCCGTCTTTGCGGAAACAAATATTACCGGAGCATGTGACATAAAATGAAATCTGGTTAGAATCTGTTGATTTAATTCTTTACGAGCCTCGGCTCTGTCCTCAACTGCATCCCATTTATTAACAGCAAAAATACATGTCTTGCCCATATTCCAGGCCAGCCCTGCGATTTTAGTGTCTTGTTCGGTAACCCCGTCTAGAGCGTCAATTAAGATCAGACACAGATCTGCTCTTTCTATAGCCTTGTTTGCGCGTAAAACACTATATTTTTCGATTCTTTCAGTTACTTTTCCTTTGCGTCTAAGTCCTGCTGTGTCAACGAGAACAAAACTGCCGTAATCGTTTACAATAAAAGAATCTATTGCATCCCGGGTGGTTCCCGCAATTTCGGAGACAATTGCCCTCTCTTCACCTAACAGTTTATTGACAAGAGAAGATTTGCCGGCATTAGGCTTGCCGATCACAGCAACCCGGACTGTGTCAGGCGGGTAATCGCCTTCTTCCTGCTCCGGCAAATGCGAAATCGTCGCATCAAGGATCTCTCCCAGCCCCAGCTTATGACTGGCGGAGACTGCATAGACTTCAGAAAATCCCAGCTGGTAAAATTCGTAAAATCCTGCCGGCGGATCGCCTGGCTGATCGATTTTATTTACAACCACAATAACCGGTTTATTGCTGCGGTGCAGCTGTTTGGCGATGTCCAGGTCAGCTGCGGTCAAGCCGCTTTGAATATCTGTCATGAACAAGATAACATCAGCTGCTTCAATAGCTATATCAGCCTGCAACCGCATCTTTGTCAGCAGATCATCAGTAGCATCGGGCTCGATACCCCCGGTATCAATCAGGGTAAACTCTTGTCCTTGCCACTCAGCTTCTGCAAAAACACGGTCGCGCGTAACACCCGGCGTCGGAGCGATAATTGAAATACGCATGCCCGCCAGCATATTAAATAAAGATGATTTGCCGACATTAGGTCTGCCGACTATGGCTACACTAGGCTTGCTCATCATGTACTCCTGAGATTAATAACAAAAGCAACGGTACTGTGATAGGCCCGTTGCTTTTGATCATTACCGTGCGATCCGGTTAATTATCGTCTACTGAGATAACTTCACGGCCTTTATAATATCCACAGGATTTGCATACCCTGTGTGCAGCTGCTAATGATTTACAGCGCGGACATTCTACCAGACTGGGCGCACTGATCTTCCAGTTAGAACGTGCTCTGCGGCTTCTGGCTTTAGACCATTTGCGTTTCGGGACTGCCATTCGTCACACCTCCATCTCTTATCTGTCCTTCCCAGGACAATTGTGCCTCTGAGCCGTTAGAGTTAAACGGTACTCCCGTTGAGACGCAAAGAGTATTATCACTTAACTGATTGTTTCTGTCAAGAATCATAGTACTAAAGATACGCGTTTAATCTTGACGGCTTTTCTAATGTTTTATTTTGCCAGACCCAGTACATCTACCGTCTGCAGTGCAATCGATAATTCCTCATTGGTAGGAATAATGAAGACTTTGACTTTGGAGTCATCTTTTGATATCAGTCCGGCCTCACCGTTGAAGTTTTCATTTTTGTCATTGTCAAGTTCGACGCCCATGAACTCCAGACCTTCAAGCATTCTTCTGCGGGTCTTTTTGTCATTTTCTCCAATTCCGGCTGTAAAGACTATGGCATCTACCCCGCCCAATGCGCCGGCATAACTGGAAATAATCTTTTTGCCCTGGTAGACAAAAATATCTAGAGCAAGTCCCGCTCTTTCATTCCCTGCTTTAGCTTTTTCAGCCAGATCGCGGAAGTCAGAGCTGACACCGGAAACGCCCAGCACGCCTGATTCTTTGTTCATGATATGATCGATTTCATTCGGTTTCAGGTTTTCTTTTCCCATAATATAAGGAACGATTGCGGGATCAATATCACCGCAGCGAGTTCCCATGGGTATGCCTGCCAGCGGAGTTAATCCCATAGATGTGTCAACACACTTGCCGTCTTTAACAGCTGCAAAAGAAGATCCATTACCGAGATGCGCAGTTATAATCTTTGTGCCCTCTGCTTCACCTCCCAGCAGCTTGACTGCCTGCTGAGATACATACATATGCGATGTGCCGTGGAAGCCATAGCGGCGGATACCCATTTCTTCGTAGTAGCGATAAGGCAAAGCATAAATAAAAGCTTCAGGAGGCATAGTCTGATGGAAAGCAGTATCGAAAACAGCCACCTGAGGAATCCCCGGCATAATCTCTTCACATACTTCGATGCCGGTAAGATTGGCAGGGTTATGCAAAGGACCCCAGACACAGCATGTACGAATAGCGGCTTTAACTGCTTCTGTCACTTGAACCGGAGCGGTGAATTCTTCTCCGCCATGCAAAACGCGATGACCGATAGCTTGTATCTCGGAGAGATCTTTGATTACACCGTATTCTTCAGAAGTGAGCATTTCAACCATTGCCAGAACAGCATCTTTATGGTCTTTGAAATCTTTTCCTTGCCTTACCTTTTCACCGCTGATTAAAGTGTGAGTCATGTGAGGATCCTTGATACCGATACGTTCACACAGACCAACACATAATACTTCACGTTGTTCATAGTCAATCACTTGATATTTAAGAGAGGAGCTGCCGGAATTAATAATTAGAATTTTCATATGTACTTCCTTATAATATTATTTTTCTGGTCTCAGCCAGTTATGATTAATCGTTAGCAGTGCACTGCAGAACAGTCAGTGCTGTTACACCGACAATGTCATCTGCAGAACAGCCGCGTGAGAGATCATTGACAGGTTTTGCAATGCCCTGTAGCATAGGTCCATAAGCTTCAGCCTTAGCAAGGCGCTGCACTAATTTGTAACCGATATTGCCGGCATTCAAATCCGGGAAAATAAGGCAGTTGGCATCACCCTGAATCTTGCTGTCAGGCGCCTTCGACTTTCCGATGGATGGCACGATGGCGGCATCTGCCTGCAGCTCGCCGTCAATAATATATTGAGGAGCTTTTTCCTTGGCTAATCTGGTCGCTTCCACAACCTTCTCGGTCAATTCACTCTTGGCAGAGCCGAAACTTGAGTAAGACAGCATCGCTACCCGGGGTTCAACTCCGGTAAGAGCCTTGAACGATGTCGCTGAAGACACCGCGATTTCAGATAATTGATCAGCATCAGGGTTCTCTACTAAGCCACAATCAGAAAAGAGGAAAGTACCGTTTTCTCCATATTCACAATCAGGCACAACCATCATGAAGAAGGTTGAGACCATTTTGGTTCCCGGTTTTGTGCGCAATATCTGCAGAGCGGGTCTCAAGGTATCAGCGGTGCTGCCCACAGCGCCTGCTACCAGTCCGTCAGCCAGATCTTTCTTAACCATCATAATACCGAAAGGTGTTGGTTCCAACATTGTCTCTCTGGCTTTGTCCAAAGTCATGCCCTTTTGCTTTCGCATTTCATAATATGTTTCTACGAAATCGTCCAGCCCTTCATAGTTGACCGGATCAATGAAGGTTGCTCCACAGACATCCCATTCAGGCGCCTGAGCCTGGATATCTTCCTTCTTGCCAAGCAAGATAATCTCTGCCAGCTGCTCCTCCAGAATCTTCGCTGCGGCTTCGACTACTCGTGGATCCATGCTCTCGGGCAGAACAATAGTCTTTTTAACTTTGCGGGCTGCAGTCTTGACATTGTCTAAAAAACTCATACTATCCTCCATAATATTATTTAATTAGTTCTTAAACTCACCATCGATTAGTATAGATTATCCAAGGATTAGATTCAATCGCTGAAAGAGACATTTTTCACGTGCTGCGAGGTTTTATGCTCATTGCAAAGCCAAGAGAGCCAGAGCCTGATCCAAAGCAGTTATGATCTGCCTTCCTTCACAGTCGGTCTGGCCGTAGCCGCCGAAGAAAGGGCTGGCCTGGTTTGAGACATAACTTCTGTTCAATTGTCTTATGGCAGCCGCATACAAGGTTCCATTGTCAGCTGCTCGTGCGAGCCTGGCCGTCAGAGCCGCCATAGCAGGATTGACAATCCGCTCGCTGCCGTTCCCGTTCACCAGATGATAAGAGGAAGCTAAGCCCCCGCTTGTTATCTCTTCCAGTAGAAACCCTTCCAGCTCCGCATTTATAATGCCCACTTCAGCCAGATTCAGTGATGTTTTAAGTATGCGCAAGGTATCTGCCTGATAGTCAGAATCAATCAACGGCATGGCAGTATTTTCTGCCATATTCCAGCCTTCCGGCGGAAAGGGCATGCCGGCCTCATTCATAGATCCGGAAACACGGCTGATCCACTGCTTAGCGATCTCCTCCCATTTCCCGTCAATGCCGGCCAACTGAGAGAGAGTCCAGAAGTCAATGCTGTCCACAGATATCAGATCTATTTCCCTTTGCTCTTCAATTTCAATATCCTCGGCAATAAAAGTCAGAGGATGGTTTAGATTTGGTCCCAGACCGGTGATGGAAGCTGGCGGCCCTGACTGAAATATCGGCAGCAATACTGCAGATAAATCTTCAAGATTATTCTGTAAGCTGCGCGATGGATTTAGCATATATGCCTGCAAAAGAACGCGTGTGTATCCTTGAGTTGTTATCCAGTCGGGATTGCTTCTGACGTAATAGCCATCTTGCTGAATCACCAGAGAACTTGAAAAAAGACCGGAAGAACTGTCATAGAAAGTCTCTGTGAAAGTATCCCGCCATCTATTGAATTGACGGCTTTTACCCGTTTCCACCAGTGCTTGCCCCAGATACAGCTGATCTCTGGCCAGAACCTGATCAGAAATCATGATCTCATCTTCGTCATCACCCAGATCAAAGCTGGGAAGTTTCCTCCATGACGCAGCAATATCCTCAACCTTAGTGATTTCTTCCTTGCCGTCAGAAGCAGCCGACTTGATCTCCACATCAATCTGCAGACTGTCCTCAATTTGTCGCAGAACGCCGGGAGCAAGGATTTCCGGGTCATACTCAACACCGTCCTCAGCAATTCCGGGCAGTCCATACAAAGGCATCTCAGCGGGTTGTCTGTTGCCCAGCAAAAAATACAGCAAGATCGTGCCAACAATCAAAATTGCAAGCAAAGGCAGAATATAGCGATATCTTCCGGTTAGGTTCATAAAAGCATTTTAATCTAAAGTGCCTGCTATTAACAAATGACCCCTCAGTATATTTTTGCTCAGGCTATTATTATGCGGCAGGTCTGATAGAATTAAAGCCAGAAAGAGGAGCATTTCTTGTGAAAGTAATTGCAGTCATAGCTGAATTCAATCCCCTGCACTTTGGACATGCTCATCTGCTGCGGCAGATCCGTCGTCATTCCCCTGCACGCAGCAAGATAATCGTTATCATGCCGGAGTTCTTCAGTCAGCGAGGAGTTCCTAACCTGCTCTCCCCTTCTCAGCGCAGCAAGACGGCATTGTCTGCCGGCGCGGATCTGGTTTTAGCCCTGCCGGAGATATTTGCCTTATCCAGCGCTGAAGGTTTCGCAGCCGGCGCTGTCAGGAGCATCCTCGCGACCGGGGTAACTCATGAGATCGCTTGCGGCGCGGAAGACCCCGATTACGATAAACTGCGGCTGATAAGCGATCTGCTGTCTGCAGAGAGCAATCAATACAAGGAAAACCTCAGGGCTGGCATTAAGGATGGTTTGGGCTTTGCCGCGGCCAGAGAACAGGCTGTTCTCAGCGAGACACAAGATCCCGCCCTAGCCTCACTTCTCAATAAACCGAATAATATTTTAGCAGTTGAATATCTGAAGGCGCTTAAGGCTTATGACAGAGAATCCAAGATAACTCTTAGCCTGTACCCACGTATAGACAGCGCATCAGCCAGCGAGATCAGGGAAACTATCCAAGGGATTGTTCTTCCGATTGAACATAGGAAAAACCGCAGCGCCACAGCTGAAATCTCCCCTGAACTGGAATTAATCCGCCAACTGGAAAACAAAATGCCCCCCTACTCTCTGGCGCCCATTCTCTACTCCTGTCAGGAGCAAAAAGGTCCTATGCTCTTTGAAAGTATGCGTGATGACGTATTTTTTGCTCTGAGTCAGCAAGATAACACAGAGATCTCTCAAATCGCTCATATGCAGCAAGGCCTGGGAGACAGACTTATCAGCCTTGCCGGCAAGAAAGAGCATCTTGACGGCAGTCTGAGCGATTTTGTACAGAAGGCTGCGACCAGAACACATCCTGCTTCCAGAGTGCGCAGGGCTCTGATTTCTCTGCTGCTGGGCATGACAATTTCCGATCTGGAAGAATTGACGGCACCTCAGTATCTAAAGGTTTTAGGCTTTAACAAAGATGGCAGGTATTTGTTGCGTCTGATGCGAAAACTGGCAAAGCTGCCCTTGATTAATCTGGCCTCAGATTATGCAGATCTTGATAATGAAGCTGCCATCAGGCACAAGGATATAACCCTAACAGCTGCGGCGCTCTGGCATAAAAATCGCGGCGGCAACATTAATAAGTATTATCAGCAAAAACCGGTAGAGTTTTGACTAATGAGGTCTGACAGCATAAATCGCGGCATATAAGCTGAAACCGGGTCAGTTTGACTAATGACGGCTGTCAGCACAGCATTTAAGCTAAAACCGGTAGAGTTTTGACGAAGCCGGTCCCAAAAGTTAGAATAACAAAGGCGGCAGTAAGCTATATCAGTATAATTTGAAAAGGAAGTGCCTTATGGAATCAGTGTACGATGTATTGCAAGAACGTGGTTATATTGCTCAAGTATCACACGAAGAGGAAATACGAGAGTATTTAAGCAAACCCGGCGCGACTTTTTACATCGGTTTTGATCCTACGGCTGACAGTTTGCATGTCGGTCATTTTGTGCAGCTGATGGTTATGGCTCGTTTGCAGCGAGCAGGTCATCGTCCGATAGCTCTTTTGGGCGGCGGAACCGGTATGATCGGAGATCCATCCGGCCGTACAGATCTGAGAAAAGTAATGACAGTTGAGACAATTGAGCACAATGTCGAAGAGTTCAAAAAGCAGATGGAAAAATTTATCGATTTTTCTGACGGCAAAGCCATAATGGCGAATAACGCAGATTGGCTGCTGCCACTGAATTATATAGAATTTATCCGCGAGATAGGCTCACAGTTTTCAGTAAACCGCATGCTGGCGGCAGAAGCCTATAAGCAACGCCTGGAGCGAGGCTTAACTTTCCTGGAGTTCAATTATATGCTCCTGCAAGCCTATGATTTTCTCGAGCTCTACAGGCGCTATGATTGCCGTCTGCAGCTTGGCGGTGACGATCAATGGTCCAACATTCTGGCCGGCGTAGATCTGGTTCGCCGCAAAGAGCAAGGAAAGGCCTTCGGGATGACCATGACTCTCCTCACCACTTCAACCGGCGAAAAGATGGGCAAGACTGTAGGCGGAGCAGTATGGCTTGATCCTGACAAATTAAAACCCTATGACTTCTATCAATATTGGCGCAATATTGATGACGCCGATGTTATCCGCTGTCTGAAACTGCTCACGTTCCTGCCGATGGAAGAAATCTCTGCTTATGCCGAGCTGGAGGGAGAAGAACTGAATGCAGTCAAAGAAAAATTAGCTTACGAGGTAACCAAAATTATCCATGGCCCGGAAATCGCAGATGAAGTTGACCAGGCCGCCAAAGCCATATTTTCCGGCGCCGGCTCAGCTGCCAATATGCCCGAGGTTAAATTTGCAGCTTCCGATCAGAATCGTCCGCTTCTGGATCTGCTCACCGAAGGTAAAATAATACCCTCTCGCAGCGAAGGCAGACGCCTGATTCAGCAAAAGGGTTTAGTTCTTAATGATAAGCTTATTGAAGATTTCGACTATGTTTTAAATGAAGGCGATATCGTTGACAACGCAGTCATTATCCGCAAAGGCAAGAAACGCTACTACCGCCTCTTTTTCACAGAGGGCTGATACAAGAACTCATGAAGCGCCTGAGCCGGGCTGGCGCTGTGATCACCCAGCTCCAGCCATAATGCCTGCAGAATCTTAGCTGTATAGTAAGCATCATTTAGAGCCGTATGCAGAGGCTTACCCTGAGGCACATTCAAATAATCCAGAGCATATTCTATCGAGCGCTGCGTTGAACTTTTGACCTTCTCGCCAACCACAGCAAACAGAGTTTGCACATCAAGACAATACAGAGGATCAAAAATCTCAAGATCATAATAGTAAAGGTTTTCAATCATGACCTGCGGGTCAGCTTTGGACCAGCTGCAAAAGACAGGTTTCCCGTTGGCTGAGAAAGAATGAAAAGCTTTGGCTGCTTCGGGAAAGGGTTTGCCCAGCTTTAGGCTTTCCTGATTTCTTTTTGTTACCCGGGCAACATAGTGAGATATTACAGGATACAGCTTAGGCTGCACATATGCGCTGAAGTTGCCGTCCATCTGCATCTTGCTGTCCAGCTTTACCGCACCGATTTCGATAATTTCAAAAGGCAGCCTCTCTTGCTCTTCCCGGCTGACCTTATTCTTCTTCCCGACAATATTCCATTCCAGATCAAAAACTATGTAATTCATATTAATCAGTTATTGTATTCAGTTCTTGCTGAAGACTTGTTTAACTTTATCAAAGAAGGATTTTCTTTCCTGATAATTCTCATCACTTAGACTCTCTTCGAATTTATTCAGCAGGTCTTTCTGATTATTGTCCAGACTGCGCGGTACCTCGACTTTGACCTGGAATACGTGATCTCCCCTTTGCCCGGACCGATTTATTAAAGGAATGCCTTTTCCTTTCATGGTATATGTATCTCCGGGCTGTGTTCCTTCGTTGAGCTTATAATTTACGGGTCCGTCAATGGTAGGAACTTCAATTTCTGCGCCGATAGCAGCCTGAGTGAAAGTTATAGGAACCTCACAGAAGGTTTTAGCGCCTTCGCGTCTGAATACCGGATGAGGTCTGATCCTGATTTCGATATAAAGATCCCCGTAGGACCCACTCAATTCACCGGGCTCTCCTTCGCCTCTCAGGGTCAGCATTTCTCCTTCATTTATACCGGCGGGTATCGTCACACGCAAGCGCTTGCTTGTACTTTTGACTCCTCTTCCCCGGCAATCCGCACAGGGATTATCGATGATTTCTCCGCTGCCCCGGCATGTTTCGCAAGTACTGCTTGTCATCATCTGTCCGAACATGGTTTCTCTGACCATCTGCACTTGCCCGCTGCCCTGGCAGGTCGGACAAGTCTTTGGTTTGGAGCCGTCACTGGTTTTATTACCCTTGCAGGTTGCGCAGATATCATCCTTGGTAATGGAAATTTCGCGTTCAACTCCAAAGGCAGCTTCCATGAAATCTAAATTCATGCGATAACGCAAGTTAGCTCCTCGCCTTGGACCGCGGCTGCGTGCGCTTGATTGCGCGCCAAAACCGCCCAGGTCTCCAAAACCGCCGAAACCGCCAAAGATAGTATTGAATATGTCATTAAGATCAAAGCCGCCAAAACCCTGACCGCCATACCCGTTGGGATCGACGCCCGAATGGCCGAACTGATCGTAGCGACTGCGTTTATCTTTATCGCTGAGAACCTGATAGGCATCATTGGCTTCTTTAAACTTTTCTTCTGCTTCTTTGTTATCCGGGTTGACATCCGGATGATATTTTTTAGCCAGTTTCCAATAAGCCTTCTTTATTTGATTTTCATCTGCTGACCTGTCAACGCCTAGCACTTCATAATAATCGCGCTTTTCTGCCACCTGTGCCTCCAGCCTTACGAGATGATACCCGCCGCTCAATGCGGTCGGGTATCATTTTTCAAAAATCATACCATAGTTCAGTAATTATTACTGTGGACCAAGTTGCCACAGCAAGTTAATTATTGCTGCGGGTAATAAACTTGATTCCGGACAACTTTAGCAACAAAATCTGTCCTGAAAATTCAACCCGCCCGTGATCTTAGTTGATAGCAGGCATTGCTGAGCAATACCTGCTATCGCTATAGAACACTTTTGTATTATTGCTAATATTTACTCAGGGTCATTGCCGGCTTCTTTAAAGTCTGCTTCATAAGTGCCATCTGCAGAGGGGCCTTGCCCGCCTCCGCCAGGACCTTGTCCGCCGGAACCATCAGAATCGGATTGAGCCTGTTCAGCCTGAGCCTTCTTGTAAAGATTCTCACTGGCTTTGTAGATTGCCTGTTGCAGGGCTTCAGTATCTTGTTTCATATCATCCAGATTGTTCGCGGAGATGCTGTCTTTGAGCTTGCTGACAGCGGCTTCGATATCCGAACGATCCGCCTGATCAAACTTGTCGCCATCGTCCTTCAGCAACTTTTCAGCCTGGTATACTGAAGAATCTGCACTATTTTTGGTGTCAATTTCCTCTTTTTTCTTCTTGTCTTCAGCTGCGAATTGTTCTGCTTCCTTAACGGCTTTATCTATCTCATCTTCTGTAAGATTTGACGTGGCTGTGATCGTGATGTGCTGCTCACGGTTTGTCCCTTTGTCAACTGCGGAGACATTGACTATTCCGTTAGCGTCAATATCAAAGGTTACCTCGATCTGCGGGATTCCGCGAGGCGCAGGGGCTATTCCATCAAGATTGAAGCGCCCTAAAGTCTTGTTATCAGCTGCGAACTCTCTCTCTCCTTGCAGAACATGTACTTCGACAGAAGTCTGACCGTCAGCCGCGGTAGAAAAAACCTGGCTTTTCTTAGTCGGAATAGTGGTATTTCTGTCAATTATTCTGGTCATGACACCGCCCAGAGTCTCAATACCCAGAGACAAGGGTGTAACATCCAAGAGTACCATGCCCTTAATGTCACCAGATAATACTCCGGCCTGAATCGCTGCGCCAATAGCAACACATTCATCAGGGTTTATTCCTTTGAACGGTTCCTGGTTGAAATAGTTTTTTACAGAATTTTGCACAGCAGGAATTCTGGTAGATCCGCCTACCAAAAGAATTTTATCGATATCTGCAGGCTTGAGTCCCGCATCATTCATCGTATTTCTCAGAGGAGTCATGGTCGCCTCAACGAGATCAGAAGTCATATCATCGAACTTAGCTCTGCTTAAAGTCAATTCTAAATGCTTAGGTCCGGTTTGATCAGCAGTGATATACGGCAGATTAATATTGGTTGATGTCACGGTTGAAAGCTCTGACTTGGCTTTTTCTGCAGCTTCACGCAGTCTCTGCATGGCCATCTTGTCTTTTGATAAGTCGATGCCCTGTTCGCGCTTCATTTCGTCTACCATCCAGTTGACGATCTTGAGGTCAAAGTCATCACCGCCCAGACGGTTATTGCCGGAAGTGGCCAAAACTTCAAAGACACCGTCGCCGATCTCAAGCAAAGAAACGTCGAAAGTTCCGCCGCCGAGGTCAAAGACCATGATCTTTTGTTCTGCTTCCTTGTCCAGCCCATAGGCCAGAGCAGCAGCTGTCGGCTCGTTGATAATACGGAGAACATCAAGTCCGGCAATTCTGCCGGCATCCTTGGTTGCCTGGCGCTGCGCATCACTGAAGTAAGCCGGAACGGTAATTACCGCCTGCGTGACATTCTCGCCTAAATAAGCTTCAGCATCGGTCTTTAGCTTCTGCAAAACCATAGCGGAAATCTCAGGCGGTGTATAAGTAGTTCCATCAATAGTGGTTTTCCAGTTCGATCCCATTTCCCTCTTGATCGATTGGATTGTACGTTCCGGATTTGTGATAGCCTGGCGTTTGGCAACCTGTCCTACCAGGCGTTCGCCTTCCTTTGTAAAGGCCACTACCGATGGTGTAGTTCTGTTACCTTCAGCATTTGGGATGACGACCGGATCCCCGCCTTCCATAACGGAGACAACGGAATTTGTTGTTCCTAAGTCAATACCAATAATTTTTCCCATATTATCCTCTTTCTGCTCTATCGAGTAATTATTTATTTTATATATTCAGTTATCCGCATAAGCGTTAACACGAATTCGCTACTTGCACTACCGCATGTCTGAGTACACGATCGCCGCGAACATAGCCGCGCTGGAAGACCTCAGTAATCACATTTTCTCCGGCTGCTTCATCAACGATGACTGATACAGCGTGATGCAGATTCGGATCAAAAGTCTCCCCCAGTGCTGCGATCTCTTCTACCCCCATACTGACCAAAACCTCATCAAATTGCTTGCGTATCAAGGTCACGCCTTCGTAATATGGCTTGGTCTCAGCAGTTATGTTATTTTCAGCCTGTTCCAGAGCGCGGTCGATATTATCCGCAACCGGCAGAAATTTACAGATCACATCTGCCAGAGAATCAGAGTATAGGGCATCCTTTTCCTTGCGTGTGCGCCGGCGGTAGTTGTCATATTCAGCGCATGTGCGCAGGAACTTATCTTCCAGCTGCTGGTATTTCTCTTCCGTCTGAGCAAGCAAATCATCATTCATATCGTCCTCGCCCGCTGAACCGGAATGCAAATCCTGCGCTGCAGAGTTTTCATCTTCCAGGCCGGCCGTGCTATCTTTAAGCACATCTTTCTCAAGCTCATCATTCACGCCATCAATTCCCATGTTGTCCGGATGGTCACTTTTATGCCTGGCCTTGCCATCCCTGCTTCTTTTCACCTTGTCTTTTTCCATAAAACCTCCAAGTAAAATTATCCTTGTAAGTCAAAGCCTGCGGTTGGATTTATCGCCTTATAACCCGCATTAAGTTATCTTGAATCTCAGCTAACGGTTTTCTTCCGGATAGCGGATTATTGACTTCCTTCACTGTCAGCAGCATTTTCCTGATCGCTGCCGTAAAATCGTTCCTTGAGCTCATCAGTCAGAGCTTGATTGACGAAGTTTATCTGTGCTATCGAGCGGCTGTAGGGCATCCGGCGCGGCCCGATCAGGGCTATTTGACCTGATAGCTCACCGCCTACACGATAGGTCGTGGTAATAAACGAACAGTCTTCCATCCCTTCCAGGGCTATCTCTTGACCGATGCGGATCATGAAAGCTGGCCTGTCAGTGTCATCAATATCTTTGTTTGCGCGTATACTGCTGATAGCTTCAGTGCCTTCTTTGAAGTCAGGAATCTGTCTGGTTTGCCAATCATCCAAATAAGCAGCGACAATGTGTTCTTTGTTTAGTGTGCCTAAAAAACGCTTCGCTTTGTCAATATCCTGAAACTCAGGCTGATGAAGCAGCTGATGCTGTCCTTCGAGATACATATCCAGATGGCCTGCCTGCTTGATGGAAACATAGGCCTCATATAACACCTGATTTAGCAGAGGTTCCGGAATAGTGCTGTCTTCAGCAAAATTAGTGATCGTGATTAAAGTGATATCATCAATTTTCTTTCCTTGCAGCGCTTGTTCAATCGCCTGCGCCAGCTCCATAAGCTGTGTTTCCTCAATCATGTTAGGAATGCGCACGACTCTGTCCCTGATGATCCCCTCGCTCAAAACAACTACAACCAGCGCTCTGCCCGGTTCAATTTGCAGGATTTTAATCTGCTGCAAAGTTGTAGAGCCGTAGCGCGGAGTCAAAACAACAGAAACGTAATTAGACTGAGATGCCAGAACAGTAGCTGCCTGCTCAATTAAGTCTCTGACTTCCACCATCGCGTCCGACATGAGTTTACGGATGAGCTCAGCACTGACCAAAGGCACAGGCTCCAGCACAATCAGATCGTCCACATAAGCGCGATAGCCTTTATCTGAAGGCACGCGTCCTGAAGAAGTATGAGGCTTTTCTAAATACCCCATCTCTTCTAATTCGGCCATATAATTACGCACAGTAGCCGGACTGATATCCAGTTTGTGCCTGGTAGTTAAGTATTTGGAACCAACTGGTTCCGCGGTCTCTATATAGTCTTCAATAATTGTCTTTAGCAGCCATCTTTTGCGGTCATCCATCACAGCCGGTTCCTCCTCTGCTCATAATTAGCACTCGGGTTCTCCGAGTGCTAAATACATATTACTATCCAAGCTGATTACTGTCAATCTTCAAGTGTTAACTGTTACATATTTTTCAACCACTGTTAAATTCAGGAGATCGGTAAGTAAGAATGACGATAATTAAAGTAAGAAGCCTGTTGTTTAATTTGGTGTGTCTGCCAGAAAAGGATAGATAGAATCAAGGAGATTTGTGTCTGGAGTTATACCGGGCTCGACATAATGTGTCTGCCAGTAAAAGATAGAAGGAATCAAGGAAAGCCGCCTGCTACTAATTCAGGTATGTCAAGAAAGGCTAAATAAATTCAAGGAAAACTTGATTCGCTAAATCAAGACCCAGACGGGACAATCTTATGGCTGTGTCATTTAGCTCAATCAGCCCTCGCTCCTTGAGGCCGGTAATCTGTTGGCAGTATAACTGACGCAGGTCGGCATCATGGCGGCGGCGGAAGTTCTCAAATTTAACACCCTGCAGCAGCCTCAGTCCCAATATCATGGTTTCTGCTCTGGCTGCGGCTTCATCAACAATCTCTTCTACAGTACCCTGCAAGAATGTCTCTGTCCTGGGTGAGGCCGGCTGCGCGCCGGCAGAATCCTGTTCGTACACCCGTTGACACCATTCATCAAGCGAGGCGGGATTACCGTATCTGACACTGCCTAGATAGCTGTGGGCGGATGGACCCAGAGCCATATAGCTGTCAGCATGCCAATAAACGAGATTGTGCCGGCTCTCCTCTCCCCTGCGAGCCGCATTGCTGATCTCATAGGGGAAGATACCCTCCTCTGACAATCTTCGCATGGTCAGATCGTACATGGCACGTTCCAATTCCTCCGCCGGCAGGAGCTGCGGATTGTCAGCGTAGCGCTTCCAAAATATAGTTCCCTCAGCCAGTGTCAGACTGTAATAGGAAACATGGCCAATCGGCAGAGACACTATCAGATCCAAAGTCTCGTCAACGTCTTGCAGTTTTTGACCCGGAAGCCCGATCATAAGGTCGGCGCAGATTCTGCTGAATCCGGCTTTTTCTGCAGCAATAACGTCGTTGATGAAGGCGTCAGTTTTCGTACGGCGTCCTACGATTTGTATCAGCCTGTCGGATGCAGATTGCAAGCCGAAGCTGATGCGATTAAATCCCGCTTTGCGGTACGCTGCAAGCGGCGCGGCAACGCCGGGATTTGCTTCAAGAGTAATTTCAGCATCTTGAGCAATACCGAAGAGGTCATCGATGGATGCAAGCTGCTCAGCGAAAAAAGAAGGCGGCACCAATGAGGGTGTGCCGCCTCCATAATATATCGTCTGTAAAGGACCATTCTTGAAATTGCCTGCCTGTGAGCTGAGATAATTCAATTTCAGCTCAGCCAGAATCGCCCTGTGCCAGGCTTCAAATTTACTGTCTGAGGCAATCTCAGAATAGAAATCACAATAATGACATTTGCTCAGACAAAACGGCACATGAATATAGAGTGAAGTAACTTCCTGTGCAGCAGCAAAGGTATTTTGCAATTACTTCTGCACCTCAGGGTCAGGTTCGCTCAAAATGGTCTGGAAAGCCTGAGCCATTCCTGCCAGCCCCTGCAGATTAGACGGAATAAGGATTTTTGTGGCTTTGCCGTCCGCTACCTTAGCCATGGTATCCAAAGCTCTGAGAGAGATTAATCCCTCGTCTGCCTGAACATCCTTGATCATTCTCAAGCCTCTTGCGGTAGCCTCCTGAACAGTAAGAATTGCTTGCGCTTCACCCTCAGCTTCTCTGATATCTTGTTCCTTTTTAGCCTCGGCTCTCAAAATGACAGCCTGCTTGTCACCTTCAGCCTCTCTGATGGTGGCTTCCTTAACACCTTCGGCAATCAGGATCTTTTCTCTCTTTTCACGCTCAGCCTTCATCTGTCTTTCCATAGCCTGCTGGATCTCGCGCGGCGGCATGATGTTTTTAAGTTCGACGCGATTGACTTTAATACCCCAGGGGTCTGTGGCTATGTCCAGAATATCACGCATATTGGTATTGATAACATCACGGGAAGTTAGTGTTTCGTCCAGCTCCAGATCACCGATCAGATTACGCAAGGTAGTCGCTGACAAATTCTCAATTGCCAAAATCGGATTTTCAATCCCGTAGGTGTAAAGCTTGGAGTCAACTACCTGATAGAAAATAACAGTGTCTATCTGCATGGTGACGTTGTCTTTGGTAATTACCGACTGTGGCTCAAAATCCGCTACTCTTTCCTTCAAGGTGATGATATTGGAAATTCTGTCCACAAAGGGAATCTTGGCATGAATGCCAGTCTGCCAGGTTGCATGGTAGGTGCCAAGACGCTCAATGACAAAAGTCGTTGCTTGCGGCACGATGCGGACATTGCGGATGATTAAGAAAAAGAATATTAATGCGACCACAATAACAATACCAAGATTGAGATAGTTTGTAGCTTGCATTAGAAGTGGAGGCATGGTTACCAGGTTTATTAAGTTAAACATAACTGTGTCCTTTCATAGTTAACTGCAGATGGAAGTTATTCCTCAGATTCAGTTAACGGCTTTACAATCGCGTGCACACCGGAGATGTCAACAACTTCGACTAAAGTATCAGTTTCGATCTCACTGCCATCTTCTGACCGGGCGCTCCATACCTGACCCAGCACATGGATTTGGCCAACATTTTCCAGGGGGATTATTTTATATATTACAACTGCTTTTTGTCCCAGGATCCTGTCTGCGTTGGTAGGTGTTTTTTCTTTGCCATCGCTGGAAAAGCGAGGCTTCACTAATAAGATGAAGATTACAAAACCCAGAATAGAAACGATAATAAAGGCAATAATTTGAATTGTCGGACTAATACCTAAAAGGTCCAGCAATAATGCGGCCAGAGCTCCAAAGGCAAACCAGATCGATACCATGTTGATAGTGCTGACTTCAATGACGCCTGCCAGGATAATTATGATAAGCCAAAATATCCAGGCAGGGATCGATGCGATGCCGGAGCTGTTTAGGAAAATAGACATTAAATCACCTACTTACTGATCTGGAACCGGATGGTTCCCTCTGCATTGCCTTTACAAGAATAAAGGCGGTATTGTTAATTCTCTGCTCCAGACGCGGAATATCTCTCATATCGGCCTCAGCTGTGCTTTCAGTCGCTTCGCTGTCAACGGCTGCCGTTTCGTCTGTTGCGGCGGGTTCGCTTTCGCTTGGTTGCGGTGTCGGTGTCAGATACAGTTGTTCCAGAGAGGAAGGCTCTGCCATATTCTTGAACAGCGTCTCAAGATAACTGGAGGAGTCAAATGGCGTGCCGGAAATCTTGCCGCCAGTGCTGCTGAAGCTGGGGTTTTTACTTTCAACGCCCAGTTCGTCAAGTGACTTGATATTATACTCACCTGATTCAAAATAGACTACAGGTATGCCTGTCTGATCAAAGGGAGTGTGATCAGATTGTCTGGAAGTCCATTCGGAGAAAATGCTGGATCCTCCCTTGCCTGCATTTACCAACAAGGCGGACTGGTTGGTATATAGTGAATAGTTGTTATTACTGTTGAGCCTATAATTATAAAAAACATCTGTTACTTCATACAGTTTGCGGCGCATCTCATAATCTTTCGCATTACCTGTCAGAACAGAGTTAGTGCCGGCATGCGCATACACTTTATCGCCGGCATAAATCCCCTCCAAATTGTACATTGCCTCGAGAGTAGCCATATCAGCTGCTGACAAGCTTTTAATATATGCTCTGGCACCAGCGAAATCATCTGTCCCTGCCCCGAATAATACAAATTCTACATCGTAGCCCGGTTGATCTGTCAGCATTTCTTTAGCAGCTGTCAGGACTGCAGCAACGCCGGAGGCATTGCTGTTGATTCCGTCATAGGTGCTGAAGTCTACCGGAACGGGAATTTCTCTTTCCATCTGCCAGGGAATTGTATCAAGATCATCCTTTGCGCCGATCCCGGTTTCAGTTGTTGTTTCTTCCTGTTCTGCCGGATCTGCGGCTTGCCCGCCGGAAGCATCTGCGCCTTCATCTTCCTCTTGTTCTTCAACATCGGTCTGTTCAGTCTGCGCAGGCTCAACAGCAGGCTGATAATCTCTGCCGGTTACAGGAACATCATAATGAGCGCCGATTACGTTCCAGCGGTCATCTATCCGTTCTTCAGTATCTTTGCCTTCAGCGTCCAGCTTAATAAAACCGCTGCCTTCAAGATTACAGATGATATTCTGAGAATTCTTCCGCACTCCCAGATTATCGGTATAGCTGAACTCTTGCACCCATACCAGATAACCCAGCTCCTGCAGTTCTGCAGCTATCAATACGGATGCCGCCTTTTCTTGCGCGGATCCCGGGCTTCGATAGGGAAAACTGTTTGCCAGAGTAGTGGCAATATCTGCGCCAAAACTGCCATAATTCGCAATGCTGTTTTCCTCTTTTTCGCCGTCGCAGCCGGCCAGAGGAATAGCGATAAGGAGGACCGCCAGTGCGGCAGTCAATGGCCGGAGCAATAATTTAAATGTATATAATTTAATAGTATGTAAAATTATTTTATAACCTCTGGTTTCTGTCCTAGTCATTTTAATGCAAGTTTATTTTACTTGTAAGACTTTCATACTGCAAATCAGTAGTCTTGAAATTATGAAAGCGTGATCAATATAACAATATATAATTTAGTAAAGGGAAAAATACTGTACTCTTTAACAATACGAGATACTATTACTACCTGAACATGTTTAATCAAGCTATAATATATTTGAATCTAAATCAATGCTCGACATTGAACCGGGAGTTGCTGAGTGAACAGGATTAATACTGCGGACAGAAACGGAAGAAAAAGAAAGATTATTTGCGCTGTCTTCCTGGCAGTTTTGCTTTTACTCCTTCCCTGCAGCTTCACTCTTTCGCTGTCTGCCAGCCAGTCCGGCTTAACTGATGCTGTAAATCCTGACCTTATCTACCGTAATTTAATAATTGACCATGACCTCAAGAGTGTCGGAGTATACGATACTGACGGCGAACAATTTCTTTATGGCGAGAATCTTGACCTAACACTGCAATTACCGGGCATTTCGAGGTTATTCCTGGTTGGTCTGTCAGCCGAAACTTTGGATCTGAATCAGAGAATTATGATCAGCAACAATGCAGCTGTGGCGGACCGGGAGCTTGCCACTGCTCCGCCGGATGAAATCAGACTTACTGCGGGGCAGGAGCTGCCGTTGGAGTATCTGATTTATCGTATGCTATTTTATCATTCTGATGGTGCTGCGGTGGCCATAGCGGAGGCTTTGGCCGGCAGTGAAGCGGACTGTATTGCCTTGATGAATAACACCGCTAAAGAAATAGGACTTAATGATACCAATATCTCTTCCATACGCGCCAATGATGAAAATATCATCTTTGCGGCGTTCCAATCTCAGAAGAATTCTACAACGGTTATAGATTTAGTCAGGATGATGCTGAATCTCCAGCGTTTACCGGCTGCGAAGCAGTGGTTTGGAACCTATGAAGCCTTTCTGACTGTTGATGACGGGGGCCAGCGTCTGGTTTCTATGCGCTCACCAATCAGCAGTCTTTGGACCCTGAGCGAAGGACAAGTTAAAGAAGCATACAATGTTCCCGCTGCTGCCAGTCTGACAATGACTGCAGGTCAGACAAAGGAAGGCATTCCCATCATTACTGTTGCTGTTGCAGAGGGAGAGAGCAATTTATTTCAGGACACTACCCGGCTTTACAGCGCTATTGATGAATATTATGAATCGTCTCCTCTGGTTACAGCGGGCGAGAAGATGGATGGAGTTAGAGAGCGGGCGGAAAACGGTGACATCTTTGAGCTGGTGTATTTAGAAACCATATACTTTTTACATCCAGAGGATGATCTCTTCTTAACTCAGGATATTCAATATCAGGGGAATCCTCCTTACCTGCTGCCCCTGACTAAGGGAACAATCACCGGTCAGGTAGTATTTACACTTAAGAATGGCTTCAAGATCTCTGCCAATGTAGGTCCTGACCGCGATATTCTGTCTTCAAGGTCTCAAGTAACCTCATTTCTGCAAAATCTGAATAATAATCCGAATCTTGCCCAGCTTCTATTTATTCTGGTAATTGCCCTGATAGTGATCTTAGCAGTATATCTGCTGCGAAATCTCTTGCATATATTCTATTACTGGCGCCACATCTGGCGGACACGCAGATAAGCTGCCACTACCCTGCTGCCATGCAAAAATACATGAAATCTTGTTCCGGTTGCTGGCGCCACATATGTCGGACACGCAGATAGGCTGCCTCTACCCTGCTGCCTTGCAAAAATACATGCGACTTTGTTTTGTTTACCGGCATCCTGTCTGGCGGACACGCAGATAAGCTTAAAACTGGCTGCGGCTCTTTATCCGCTCCAGCCAGAGTTGAGTAAAACGTCCCAGGAGATAATTGTAAACCAGCAGCACTGCTTGAATTATCAGAACCAGTGCCAGCCAGAGCGTCCAGCCTGTAAGACCCCGGGTATCGGTTATGAAATAATCAAGTCCAAGAACGGAAATTGCCGCCAGGATCAAGCCTGTCATCAACGGATGAACAATACTTATAGCAGGCCAGCGGTTCATTTTTTGCCGTAAGAATAAGAATAAAAGCGGATATAGTCCAAAAAAACCAAAGAATCCTAATGCTCTAAAAATCCCCGGCCAAATCAAAGATAAGAAAAATACTGCCAGATAGACCATAAAAGCTGTTCCCTTACCCCATTCGAGCCAAGCTATGACAATGCAAAGTGAAGATATTGACAAAATAAAAAAACGTCCTGTGGGTAAATAGGACGCGATGATAACTGTAGCCCAGGCAAGAGCAGTCAAAAGGCCGCTCATGGCTATTCTCTTTGTGTTTTGGCTGCGCGAATCAGGCATGACGACTTACATACAGGTGCAAAGATCGCCGCCCATACATTCACAACAGGAATCGGCACAACACAAACAGCACAAATCGTTCAAGCAACCATCCTGTCTTGAGCCATAATACGACTGACCGAAGGGGTTTTGATTCTGCCTTGATTGTTGTCCATACCAGGGATTGTAATTGCCCTGCTGCTGGGTCTGGCTGCCGGCTTGCTGATTGCCCGATGTCAATGAGTCGTAAGCCTCATTAATCTCTTGCATCTTCTCTTTAGCAAGATCTTCCAGCGGATGATCTTTATAATTATCCGGGTGGTATTTTTTGACCAAGTCGCGATAAGCGCGTTTGATCTCATCCTCACTCGCTCCGCGTCTTATTCCCAATACTTCATAGGGATTTTTCTTAGCTGCCATTAATTAACTCCATCTTTCAGTCATTTATATAAATTATAATTTTCCCGGTTTTTGGCCTTGCATAACGGTTTGCCGTACAGAAGGCAAGCCAAGTACGATCACATTATATATTATCGATCCATCTCTTTCATATGGCAACAGGGCAAAGGTGCGATCCAACTTAATCTCTTCTTCAATTAAAAGTGAATTAGCCTGTTCTCTAGCTTGTTCCAAGGTCAGACCCGTAAACGGATTCCATTCATTATTATGGGTATCAAGCTCGAAATCGTCAATCGCATCCATCAGATAGGCCCAGCGTCCCAGACTTCTGCCGCTGTCTGTTAACGCAGCGATAAATTCCGGTGTTAATCCGCTTAGTACTTCAGTCAGTGCGGCTGCAAAAATTTCGCTTAAAATACTGCCGAAAATATCTGCCGGAACAACTGAAGGTTCTCCCTTCTCAGCCAGGCTCAATTCCTGCATCAATACAACAATTTTCTCACTAAGCTCAGGATGAAGTTTCTTAGCCTTATGACCCGACCGGCTCAGAGCAGCAGATATAAGCGTTCCTCTGATTTTCTTCTCGTCACCGGCATCATCTTTGGCCTTCAGCCAGAAGAGCAGAACTGACATATCGGCGCTGAACTCAAGCGCTTTATGGTCTTTAAGTACAGGCTTCTTCTTCAGGGGGTTGAGAACACAAGACTCCAGCTCTGCCTGGGCATCGACAGGAGATAAAGAAAGAAGCAGTAAGGCAAGAAATGTCAAGTCGTACGATACGGAAATTCTGGGAATTTGTCCGTACCGTTGGGATATTTGTTTGCAAAGCCCGCAGTAAGTGGCTCGGAAACGGGTAAATTCCTTCATCAGCAGCTCTGCTTTATGGGGTCTGACATATCCGAACATGCTATTTAATCACCACTAGTTCCGAAGATTCCTTTTTCTGTCAATGCAGATAAATATAGATTACTGACCTGCCCGGACCTAAGGCTTGTATGTCTCCTTAAGGGTTACTACTCTGTTAAAAACAAGTTTTTCCGGCGTGCTGAGCTTGGAATCTTCCTTGAAATAGCCCAGCCGCATGAACTGGAAGCCGACAGATGACTCTAATGCCGGTACAGCAGACTCTAATTTCGCCTGAGGAATCACAACCAGAGACTCAGGGTTGATCAGTTCCCGATAATGAGCGTCTTCGGCGTCAGGATCTTCTACGCTGAATAATTTATCGTAGAGGTGGATCTCGGCGTCCAGACAATCTTCCTGATTCACCCAATGGATTGTGCCTTTTACTTTGCGTCCATCCGGTGAGACTCCGCCTCTGCTGTCCGGTAGATATTCTGCCAATACTTCAGTGACGTTGCCGTTCTCATCCTTTTTGCAGCCGGTACAGCGTACAATATATGCAGATCTCAGTCTGACTTCATTCCCCGGATAAAGCCGGAAATACTTTCTGGCAGGCTCTTCCATGAAATCATCTCTCTCGATCCAAAGGTTGCGGGAGAAGGTAATCTCGTGATTGCCGAACTCCGGATACTGAGGATGGTTATCAACGGTAAAAGTCTCTGTCTGATGTTCAGGGTAATTTTCGATCGTGAGCTTGACAGGGTCGAGGACACCCATGACGCGCATGGCTCTTTCATTTAAGTCTTCGCGCACGCAGAACTCCAGGAAATCAAATTCTACTGTTGAGGGCACCTTGGAAACGCCGTTTCTTTCATTGAATTTAATTATGGCTTCAGGGGTATATCCTCTGCGCCTCATGCCGCACAGGGTAGGAAGCCGCGGATCATCCCAGCCGTCCACGATGTCTTCTTCCACCATGACGCGCAGCTTGCGCTTACTCATGACAGTGTAATTTATTCCTAAAGGTGCAAATTCCAGCTGGCGGGGATTTGAGGGAACGCTGCAGTTATCGATTACCCACTCATAGAGTGGGCGATGGTCTTCAAATTCGATCGTGCAGAGTGAATGAGTAATATGCTCCATCGCATCCTCGATAGGATGAGCAAAATCATACATCGGATAAATCACCCAGTCATCGCCTGTGCGATGGTGCGTTGCCCTCATAATCCGGTAAATAACCGGATCACGCATATTCATATTGCCTGAAGTCATGTCGATTTTCGCACGCAGCGTCATGCTGCCATCAGCAAATTCACCGGCTCGCATACGGCGGAACAGGTCGAGGCTCTCCTCAGGGTCTCTGTCTCGCCAGGGAGAAGGGGTACCAGCTTGAGTGAGTGTTCCTCTGCTTTGGCGCACCTCATCAGGGGTTTGTTCGCAGACAAAAGCTAGATCCTTCAGAATCAGTTCTTCAGCGAAATAATACATATCCTCAAAAAAGTCGGAAGCATAATAAAAACGGTCTTCCCAGTCATAGCCAAGCCATTTCACATCTTCCTTGATCGCTTCGACATAGGTGGTTTCTTCCTTCGTGGGATTGGTGTCATCCATGCGCAGATTGCAGAGACCGCCGTATTTCCTGGCAGTGCCGAAGTCAATATAAATAGCTTTGGCATGCCCGATATGCAAATAGCCGTTAGGCTCCGGCGGAAATCTGGTATGAACTTGCAGACCATAGTGCCGGCCGCCTTCTTTCAGATCTTCATCGATAATATCGTGAATAAAATTTCCTGCCATAACTTCACTGTTATCTACTTCAATATCTTTAATACTATCTGACATGAGCTCCCCCTTATAATTACGAATAATCCGATTATATCTTATGCGTATCCGGATTGCCTTGTATCTTATGCGTATCCGGACTGCCTTACATCTTTATGCGTATCCGGATTGACTTGTATCTTATGCGTATCCGGATTGACTTAAATTTTATGTAGTATAGATTGCCTTATATCTGCTGAGATACTGACTGCCGCAAAAACTCTAGCGCTGATGCCAATCTTGCCAAAGACTCAATTTTGCCTAAAATTAACAGCATCTCAATTGCTCCTCCGGGTGTGACACTGCGTCCGGATAGACTTGGCCTCAATGCCCCCATCACCTGCCCGATTTTACGCTCAGTATCCTCAGCATATGAATTAAGGGCGTCTTTAAGCTCATCTGCAGTCCAGTCAGAGATATTCTCCAGAAGCAAAATCAGATCAGCCAGAAGTTCTATAGCTGTTTCAGGAGTGAGCTTTGAGCGTTTTTGCCTGAATAGCTCAGCATCGAGAGGGTCCGGCTCAATGAAAAAAGCGATCATCTCAGGGATATCTGACAACCTGGTAGTGCGTGACTGCAGAATTTGCGCCAGCAGATCCGGATCATACGGCCTGTCTGCAAAGACTTCATCAGTATACGGCTTTATCAAAAGGGCAAACTCTTCCGGACTCAGAGCCCTTAGATATTGTTCATTAAACCAGTCAAGCTTATCGTAAGAGAAGATCGCCGGGGATTTGCTGATCCCAGCAACTGAGAATGTCTCTTCCAGCTCAGCCAGAGAGAATATCTCTCTGGTGTCGCCGCCCGGAGCCCAGCCCAAGAAAGCGATATAGTTGACTATGGCTTCCGGTAAATATCCCAGCTTCACCAGATCATTAAAACTGGTTGCGCCATGACGCTTGGAGAGTTTGCTGCCATCTTCCCCCAGAATCAGGGGCAGATGGATATAAGCCGGAATTTCCCAGCCGAAAGCTTGATAGAGAAGATTGTATTTAGGCGTCGAAGACAAATACTCCGAGCCCCGCACCACATGAGTAATCTCCATTTCGTGGTCATCCACCACATTAGCAAAATTATAGGTGGGAAATCCATCAGACTTAATCAAAATCTGATCTTCAAGCTCCTCATTTTCAACTGTTATTTCGCCGAAGACTTCATCCTGGAAGCTGGTAGACCCGGTCAGGGGCATTTTCTGTCTGATCACGTATGAATCACCGGCATCCAGCCGTGCTTTAATTTCTGCTGCTGAGAGATCACGGCATCTGCGGTCATAGCTGTGAAAATCACCGGCTCTCTCACCTGCATCATCCTGAACAGGTCTGTCTTTGGCGCAGAAACAATAATAGGCCTTGCCTTCATCTACCAGGCGTTCTGCGAAAGGGAGATAATGCAGATGACGCTCAGATTGGACATAAGGAGCGTGAGGTCCGCCGATATCAGGACCTTCATCATATTTCAGCCCGCAAGTTTTTAATGTCTCATAAATGACTTCTACCGCGCCTTCAATCACTCTTTCCTGATCTGTATCTTCAATTCTCAGGATAAACTTGCCGTTTTGTGACTTAGCAACCAGATATTCGTATAACGCTGAGCGCAAGTTGCCTATATGCATCTGACCTGTCGGGCTGGGTGCGAAACGGGTGCGGACAATTTTCTCTGGCATCGATTACTCCTTGATTTAGAGGTAAAAACCTGATAGGAATGTCAAATCACTGCCTATCAGGTTTGACTGTTTACCTGTATTTATTAAATTTTCGCTCTCACTATCTTTTTAGATGTATTTTTCTCAAATTCTGTTTTGCGGATTTCTATTCTGCGAACTGCTTTATAGGTAACCAGATTCTTGTTTACAGTACTGATAATTTCCTCAAGCCGTTCTCTGACTTCGGGAGAATCCAGTTCTTTGCCTTTCAGCTGATCATCGTTGTCAATGAACTCCTGATCCGGGAAAATGACGGCGCTGAGCAGCATATTGTCATTTTCCTCGACAGCATGAACGATTACTTCTTTGACCAGATCGTGCTGCTGAATGAGAAACTCTATCTCCTCGGGGAAAATATTCTTACCATTCTTGGCGACTATGAGGTTGAGTTTGCGGCCAGTGATAATGACAAAAGAGTCCTCGTCAATATAGCCAAGGTCACCGGTGTGGTAAAACCCTTCCTTATCAATAGCTTTTGCAGTTCTCTCTTCATCTTCGTAATAACCCAGCATAACATTGGGTCCTCTGCCGATAATCTCGCCGATACCATCCTCGTCCTTGTCGATAATTTCAACATCTACTCCCGGCAGAGGCAGTCCGGCTGATTTATCGTTATAGTAAAATTCCCGATTGAGAGCCAGAATTGGAGCACATTCAGTCAGCCCATAACCTTGAAAGCAGTGGATGCCGATAGCGCGCAAGTTCTCAATCAGATCACTGGAGATGGCGGCGCCGCCGGCGATAAGGAAACGCAGATTAGTGCCTACTGCTGCATGTATATCCTTGAAAATCTTCTTGCGGACGTCAATGCCTATTTTGAGCAGGAAATTGGAAAGTTTAAGACCGAAATTAAACTTCTTCTTTACCTTCGGATCAGCGTTGATCTTACGCATGATGCCATCATATATTGCTTCAATCATGAGTGGCACCATCAGAACATATGAGGGCTCCACTTCTTTCATGCTGGAGACGATATAACGCAAGCCGGGACATACCGCCACAGTTGTGCCGCGGTAATATTCACACAAAAAGCCGCAAGTGCATTCATAAGTATGATGAATGGGCAGCACGGACAGACAGGTATCAACCTGGTCAATATTAACCATTGAACACATGCCCATCAGATTAGCGCAGATGTTGCGATGACTGAGCATCACAGCTTTAGACTTCGCAGTTGTGCCTGAAGTAAAGAGAATGATCCGCATTTCGTCAGGGTCAATTGACAGATCGTGATAGCTTGTATTGCCTTCTTCCCTGATCTTGTGGCCCGCGGCCAGTAAATCCCAGAAGTAATGGCTGGGAGCATTTTCACGCGGAGGATCCATTGCGATAGTTACCTGCGGCAGTGCCGCCTCGATTTCCTGCAATTTCGGATATACAATATCTGCGTAAACAAGCACATCCACTTTTGCTCTCTCTAACATAGTCTTAAGCTCTGAGGAAGGCAGTTCTTTATCTAAAGGAATAATTACGCCATTGCCGTTGACCGTTGCCAGGTATGTTACATACCATTCATATCTGGTTTCACCGACAACTGCTACTCGCGGTCCCTGCGGGAACTTCTCGTACAGCCAGCTGCCAAAAGCTTCGAAATCAGCTGCAGCCTGATCAAATTTGATCGGCAGAAAATCTTGCTGATCTTTTCTCTTTTGCTTTATGTCCGGATCGTGTGGGCTGATCTTTCCGGCTGCAACAGGATCTTTGATCAAATAGGCCACATTGTCTGAATAAAGCTCTTTGCTTTGTCGTACCATGTCTCTTAAATCATTAATCTGGCGCACTTCAATGAGTGGATACTTGTAAATTGAGTTTGTCTTAGTCATAGTCTCCTCTTAATCTAAAAAATATAAATTCTCTGTCTCGTCATTATTCAGTATCTGCTGATAAGCAATACCGCCGCAGTAATTAGAACATCATTTAAAACAATCAGTTCAACTCCGGCAGTCAACTAACTGCTGCAGATGATTAGAAAAGCTTTCGCACCATCAATAATCAGCAATGCTTTAGCTTTCTATTATAACCTTATTTTAAATAAAACAAATAATCAGAAACCGCTTCTGTCTCCGTCATGAGATGATCCTCTGGAACCGGTACGGGAGCTGAATCCGCCGCTTCTGCCGCTGCCGCCTGATCCGCCTGAGCAAATCAGAAACCTCTGCCGCCTCCGCCATGCGATGATCCGCTGGAACCGGAATGGGAGCTGAATCCGCCGCCGCCTCCTCCGCTGCCGCCCGATCCGCCTGAGCCACTGCTACCGGAAGAAATTCGTCTGGTGCTTGTTCGAGAGGTTATATACTTGTCTCGTAAATTCTGCTCACTGACAACAGCTCGTTCTCTGACATCATAAATTTCCGGCACTGCCCTGGAAGCATAGCGCAGTCTGATAAATACATATGCAAACAAACCTATCGCTGCAGATATTAATACCGCTGTTTTGGCTTCAGTGTCAGTTAAATACTTTTTAGTCAATAATTGGCTGGTCCCGCCGACTCCGCTTTCACTCCAGCCTTTCTCCAGATTGAGTTCGACTTGATCGAGGAAAATATATGGAGCCATTGCGTAGTCCTCATTAGATAAGTCTGCGTATTTAAAGATTTCATCCAGCATGTGTTCAATTCTTGCATCTGAGAAAAGAGGCATGGATGTGCCTGAGGTGGAAATCCAGACCTGACGGGGATCCAGTGATATCAGCATCAGGACGCCGTTTTCTCCATACTGGTTATAATCGAAGAAGTCATCAGCGTAGTCTCTGGCCCAGATACTTTCAGATTTATCTCTGCTGTCTTCAGATAACCTGGCTGAATCGGCGGTCACAACGACCAGACTGGTATTGTGTTTATCAGAAATTAAGGCAGCCTTCTGCTTTAGGATCTCCTCATCACGAGCTGAAAATAAATCCGCCTGATCGACTATCAGAGGGTCTCTCTCCCTGCCCGGAATATCTTGAGCTTCTTGCCTGCGGGCTTCAGCGCCCTCCTCATCATGGGATTTTGCTACAAAGGGGTCGGCGGCCTTAAATTCAGACTTTGACGTGTAATTCTTATCCTTGGGCCTGGATGTCAAAGGATGTCCGGAGGCAGGCAGGATAAACCACAGAGCGACCAAAACTACCAGACCGACAACCAGAATAGTAAACCATCTGGCTTTGTTAAACTCCGGTATTCGGTCTTTGAAGGTAGAGACAATATTTTTTTCCTGGTCGGCAGTACGAATACTGCCGCCTTCCCAATTTGTCTGTGTCATAGCAGATACCCCAGCAGCAGCAATATTATCAAAGCGGCAAACCCCAATAACAGGGCCGCCAGCAGCAGGCGTTTTTTACTGACAGGCAGTTCTCCGAAGGATTCTCCGGTTACCCCATTCATACAATATAGAAAGGTAGTGTCTTGCTGACGGTAGGTTAAGAGCCAGAAGGGGTGTAACAGCAGTCGCCAGTTCAAAAGTTGCAAAGGTAAAAATTCAACCTTGGTGGATGTGCTGTCATAATTTCCGTCGACATTGTCGGCAACGACCTTGGATGCGTCAGACTGAATTTTGCGGGCAAATTCTTCTGCCGCCTGTTCTCTGAGAATATTGTTCCTTTCGGCGAAAAATCCCTGAAGATAAGCCGGATTGAATGGCTTTACTTCTCCCCTGGAAAAAGGATCGGTGCCGATAACCAGCTGTTCGGCTGCTTTGTCATTAGCTAAGGAAGTAATGTTATTAGCCTCAAATATACCTTCGCGGTCAATATCATAAATTTCCCTGGTGGTGGTTATCATATCTCCCAGTCTGCTCTCGGAAGTATTAACCCCCTCACCCTTGACACGATATTTTGCGCTGCCGTCTGCACGCCAGAAAGGGAGATAAACTCCGTTCAGCTGCTCTAAATGTTCTTTAGTGCCAAAATCGCGGGGAGTAAAAAATCTTGATTTAGACCATTTGGTGAAGGCGCTTACTACTTCATCCTTATCGACCAGAAAAGGTATTAATCCGTCCGGTGCAAAGCCTTCGGCAACTCTGGGAGCTACAATCACAGGGCTGTGGCAGTAAAAGCAGTAAGTAGCCAAAGTAGTATCATCTGTCCAGATATTGGCACCGCAGTTGCTGCAGTTATAGCCATATAACGGCTCTTCAACCGTTGCCGGCTGTACCTCCGGACTGGCGAATACAGCTTGAGACTGTTTTAACAGTTCCTCAGGAAAAAATATGCTGTTACAGTAACTGCACTGTATTTGAGCTGCGCCCGGATCAAAGACAATCGGTGCGGCGCAATTTGGACATTTTAAAGTTTTTGTTTCCGCCATAACACTCGTCTCCCTTAAATTTTCTCAACATTTACGGGTGAAACAATTATCAAATTAAATTATACTATGAAAATAAAAAAGAGTGCGCGGAAACCGGCACTCTTTAAGCAATTCTAATTCTGATATCTTGTATATCCGATCACAAGTTCATACGATCATAATTTAATAATTTTCCCGTGATAATTTGAAATTCCAAAACCTGACCATCATAATTTGAGAATTCCAAAACCTTACCATCATAATTTGAGAATCTCAAAACCTAATTTTGTCATCAGCTCTCTGGTTTGATTTTCATCCCGGTCAATCTGTTCTTTTACCTGATCAAGAGAGTCAAATTGTCTGGTAGGTCTGAGATAATGGTAAAGGTCAATTAAAATCTCTTCACCGTATATGTTATTGTCAAAATCTAAAATATGAGTCTCCACAGTTATAGTTTTCTCATCATCTACTGTAGGCCGATAGCCGATATTTGTGATTCCGATATATTTTTTCTTCGCTACAGTAATTACTGAGGCATACACCCCAAGCTTTGGCAGCTCACCGCAAGAGTAGGCATCGATATTTGCAGTGGGCATATCGTGCCGCCTGCCCTGGCCTTTACCGTGAACTACTATGCCATGAAGCGTACACAGAGGTTTTGCTTCTAAAATGTGGTCAGACTCAGTCACTCTTAGATAATTCCTTGTAATACCAAAATCACCAGCACACTGGTAGCAACCAAAAACAATCCTAATATTATCATGCCGGGATTGAATTTTCGTGCAGGCCTGGCAGGCTGCTCTAATAAGTTTGTTTTCCTCAGACTCATAACCACCGGTTTATACAGCAGCATAGTCAGTCCGGCATTTAAACTGGCCTTAATGACGTTAAAAGGAATCAGTGCCGGTACTATCAGATCAACTACTGCCTGACGGGGGATGCCCATGTAATAAGGAGTAATAATATAATTCCACAGCACCATCACGGCAGTCATTAAAACCACTCCTGTCAGCAAGCCGGCTATGGCTCCTGCCATTGTGCGTTTCTTTTTATAGATATAAGACGCTGTAACGGCAAAAGATACAGTTGCCAGCACATTCATCAGCATGCCAATAATGTGCGTACTGCTGACAGTAACCATCTCTACGAAGGAAACAACCAAGGACATGATAAAGGCGGACATCGGTCCATAGATCAATCCGCCGATCACAATAATGACATCTTTGGGATCGTACCATAAGAAAGGCATTGCAGGTACGACAGGGATGTGTATAAGCAACATGACAACATATGCAAGAGCAGACATCATCCCTAAAGTTGTAATCTTTTTTAGATTTGAATTCATAGAAGCCTCCAGAAATAATTTAGCACCTGAAACACGCTAATGTCTCAGGTGCTAAATCATCTGCATCTCCAATACAACAACATCTTGCTGATATTTTAAAGTTACATATAATTTAACAATCTTCTCCCATCCAGACTATACTGTCGGTTTTGGAATTTCACCAAATCCTGACTTGAACCAAATCAAGTCCTGCTTTACGCTCGCGGACTGTAACCGCCGATCGGGAATTTAACCCTGCCCCGAAGACATTAAAATATTCAGTTGTCGGAACCATATTAACGCAACAATTTCTTAAATTCAACCACTAATGAAGTCTTTTCTATCCGGTCTTTTCTGCCCAGACCGAGACTGATCTGACATTGATATAAAAATCAGCAGTGCCATCATGGTGTCTTTTCTGCCCAGACTGAGACTGATCTGCCATTGACCGGACAATCAGCAGCGCTATTATTCTGTCTTTTCTACCCAGACCGAAACTGATCTGTCATTGACCGGAAAATCAGCGGCGCCCTCATCATCGAGAGTCAGCTCTTCTCGGCGATTTCCTGTCAAATCAATCCATACCTGTCCGGCGCGATCCTCGCTGAGTTGTATATGGCAGGTGCTTTCCTCACCATTTGAGAGGATGCAAACAAGTCCGGAATGAGGAAACTTCATGTCCCCCTTGCGTACGAAGGCGATAGCGTTTTTGTCGAAGAAATAATCTTCCTGAGGCCCGTAAGCCCTATCTTTTCTCGCATGCAATAGCGGCTTTAATTCTTCGTTAAAGCCTTCTTCACAGTCAATTCCATAATAATCTCCGTAAAACAAACAGGGATAACCGTCATGTCTGAGGAGAATCAGAGCGTAGGCGAGCGGTTTAAACCAATCTTCGACAAAAGACTCCAGCGCCTGGCCAGGCTGAGAATCATGATTGTCGACAAAAGTGACTACATTTAAAGGATTTGCCTTAACCAGCGTATTGTCAAAGACAGTTCGCAAATCAAAATCTGCCCCTTCCTTGCCTGCCCGTTCAAAATTAAAATGGAGAGCAACGTCAAACAGCTGCATATGATATTGCAGCTTATCAAGATATGTGCGCATGCGCTCGATATCAGTGATCCAGTATTCGCCTACCACATAGATATCTTCATTAACTCGCTTGCGCATCTCTCCTATGAATTCAAGCATGAAGGGTTCATCAATGTGCTTGATCGCATCCAGACGCATGCCGTCATAGCCAAAGCGCTTTAAGTACCATTCACCCCAGTTAAACAGCTCTTCTTTGACATCAGGATGAGCCAGATCAAGATCTGCGTGCATCAGGTAGTCATAATTGCCATATTCATGATCAACAGCAAAGCCAAAGCCCTTGTTCTTGCCCAAGATGCGAAATATTCCCTTATCACCGGTTTTCTGGTCAAAATCAACTGCGGTGAAATGATCGAAAGTCCATTTAAAATCAGAGTACTTATTTCCTCTGCCCGGGAAAGTGAATCTGGTCCAGCCTTCAATCTCTCTGGGTTCGCCAATCTCTTTTGTTCTGTCCAGGGGGTCAACCGGGACAACCATGAATGTTTCCGTCTCATCCGCCCCGGCTTTATGATTCAAAACTACATCTGCATAAACTCTTATATCATTTTCATGCAGAGTTTTAATCAGCGTTTCCAAATCTGAAGCGGTGCCGTATTTGGTGGCAACGGTGCCTTTCTGATCAAATTCGCCAATATCATATAAATCATAAGCGCTATAACCGGTATCAAAACCTGATGTTCCTTTATAGGCAGGCGGATGCCAGATGCTGGTAACACCTAGGTCTTTTAAATCCGAAACATTTTTAGTCAGGCGCTGCCAATGTCGGCTGTCAGCAGGCAGATGCCAGCAAAACCCTTGAAATAACAATCCGTTAATCATTCTGTTATTGATTCTATACTATTGAGGCTTTAATTACTGCTGAAGAAGTGCTTCAGCTATATCAGCGGAGCTCTCGAGAGTTTTTGTATCCGGATTCCAGTTACAGCGGATTTCCGGCTCAACAACATCAAAACCGGCCTCACTCAATCTGCTTCTCAGTATTTTTGTACTCTCCCCGCTCCAGCCATAGCAGCCGAAAACAGCAGCTTTTTTATTCTTAAACTTCAGTTCAGAGAGAAACTCAAGCCAGCCTCCTACTGAGGTCAAGATATTATTTCCCACTGTGGGCGACCCGACAGCAATCGCCTTCGATTTAAAAACCTCTGTCATAATGTCATTTTTATCAGTCTTCGCAACGTTAAATACTTTTACCCTCGTTTCCGGACTGAGGCGAGAAATATCTGCGGCGATCTGATGGGCGATCTTCATGGTGCCTTCCCACATCGAGTCATAAGCGATGGTAATCTGGTCTTCCTGATATTCCTGAGACCACTCGTAGTATTTCTCCACGATCTGCAAGGGGTTATCCCGCCAGATAGCGCCATGACTGGTGGCGATAATATCAATAGGCAGGTTCAGTGCGAGAATTTCATCAATCTTGTTTTTAACCAGAGGCGAGAACGGATTCAATATATTGGCATAGTATTTCATCGCTTCGCCCCAGAGCAGGCAATCGTCAGCCTTGTCGTTGAACAGCTCTTCTACCGCGTAATGCTGGCCAAAGGCATCGTTTGAGAAAAGAATGTTATCGCCGGTCATATAGGTGGCCATGCTGTCCGGCCAATGCAGCATTCTCATTTCCACGAATACCAGTTGTTTGCCATTGCCAATGTCGACTGAATCGCCGGTCTTAACAACCTTGTAATTCCATTCCGGATGGTGAAATTGTCCGGTGAGTGATTTTACGCCGTTCGCCGTACAGTAAATCGGTGTTTCCGGGATGAGTTCCATTAAAGCAGGCAATGCACCACTGTGATCGACCTCGCCGTGATTTGCTACGATGAAGTCGATATCTTTAAGATCTATTTCACTGGCAAGATTATCTATGAATTCTTGTGAGTGAGGTTTCCATACTGTATCTATCAGCACAGTTTTATCTTCTTGAATTAGATACGCGTTTTGGCTGGAACCATTATTGACAGAATAGTCATCGCCATGAAACGACTCGAGTTCCCAATCAACTTTACCTACCCAGTAAACATTATTCTTTATCTGTCTTTTCATTATTTCCTCCGTTGATATCTCGATGATGTTGTTTATATGTGTATTTGACATTATACAAATATTATACTTCAGCAACAGTCTGCAAGATACAGTTTACGAGCAGCAGCCGGGATAATGGCACGCTTCCTGAGGCGGCATTCAGTATCAGTCTGCAGGATACAGCATTTGAGCAGCAGTTAATTCAGCGTCAATACACGCAACGATAATGCCACAGCTTAGAGAGAGGAAAATTCTATAATCAATTCCAGATCTGTATGTGCCGGAGAATTAATTTAACATAAATACATGAAACCATAAAAACACATATGTTACAGATTCTCATGAAAAGTAGTATTAAGTCAGATTTGCCGGGCCAAAATCAGATGTGCTAATTTTTTAAAATCACTGCAAATGGCTCAAAATTGTGCATATCACCCTATTAATCGAGGTAGAAATTTATTTAATTGTAGAAAGTTACAATAATACGCTTGACATTATCTTTAACACGTCTTATACTCTAACTAAGCTCCAGGGAATACCAGAAATGGAAAGTATCTTGAAAACTATCTACCGGAGATGAGAATTACGGTACGGCTGTCGCCACTATATTTGGATCTGCATTCTCAGTACCTGAAAACTACTGAGGAAGAAACGAAGGAAGTCCAAGCTTCCGGACACAAAAGCAGAATGAAAGAAGAGACGAGAGTTCGAACACAAAACTGCTAATTGGGTACATAAAATCTATCTGGATCTATTTAACCAGTAAAATGGAAGAAGAAAATTCTTATAGAATAATAAAAGCCTAAAGCGAAAGAGACAACTGATTGACTTTAGAAATAGAACGATTGGAAATCTCAATTAACTAACGGTTATGTGTAAGAATAAAAAGAAGTCGTTAAACGGATAGTGAGTAAAGGTAAAAGAAATTATGGGTTCGCTGGAGCCCCTTTTTGTCCAAAATTAAGTTTATACTCTAACTTCCCTGTTTACTGAAAAATACTCAAACATTTATCTCTTATTTTTGTCTGCCATTATGCCAGCCGGAAAATGTTAGCGACGTTCTCCTTATCAGCTTGAGGAAAATTAATATCTCTTGACTTCCGGAATATCATTTATGTCGGCCGGTAAATTGTAATCGTCATTATTCCCTGATAGTCCTTGAGTGCTTTAATGTCTCCTGACTTCCGGGATATCATTAGCTGACCGGCTGCTATTATTCTTCTTTGATCAGCTCAACGATATCCGGAAATTGTCTTCCTTGTCCCTTAAAGTGCATACCATAACCGCATAGTGAGGCATAGGAGGTGTCAAAACCGATATAACCCATGGGCAGTGGCAGCAGCTGCTGATCCGGATTATGGAGAAGTGTGCATATCTGCAAAGAATCAGGCTTTCTTGCCTGCAGCTGCTGAAGCAAGAAGTGCATGGTAAAACCGGTGCGAACAATGTCGGTGCAAAGCAAGATATTGCGTCGGAAAATATTGACGGTCGCATCCTGTCGCAGGAACAGCAGCGGAGTTTCAGATTCATCCATCTGGTAGCGGCCAATGCTGAGAAAATCAATATCGGCCGGCACTGTGATTTTGCGGAGAAGATCGCAGCCAAATACAGCAGCAGCTCGCAAATAGATCAGCAAAATAACCCCATCGGGAAAATCACGATCAATTTCCTGACCCATAGCTGCTAATCTTTCATCTATCTCACGTTTAGTGTAGCGTACCTGCTTTTCATATTCTTCAGCGGTAGGAATGCGGCGGGTCATTATCATTTCTCCTTTATTTCTTCCGGCGTAATTTCTGATTTCTCACCGGAAGCAGATGCGGATGTTTCTACCGGCGCTTATGTTATTTCCGGCGTTTATGTTTCTTCCGGAGCGGATGCTTCTTTTGGCGCGGATGTTTCTTCGGGCGCAGATGCTCCTTCTGGCGCATTTGCCCAATCTTCACCGGCATCATCTGATGAGATCGAATTATTTAGAGGCTTGTTTGGCAAGCCGTTATCACTCATCATCTCACCTGCCGTGGAAAGACTGCGAATCAGGTGGTCATAATCTCGTTGAAAGATCACTTGGATATTTGTACCCGGGTAAAGCTCATTCAACAAGCGGGCCTTTTTCTTTTTTGTGCCAGTGTAGCGTTGATCCATTACTGTAAGTTCCAGATACAAATTGTAATCAGGCAGATAGAAGTCCGGGGAGAAGGCCAAAGTTACGTTGCCCTTCTCGTCCATCTCAAGCGGGAAGGTTTTTGGCTCATATATCCAGCGGATCTGATACATATCCAATACTTTGGCAAAGGGGATCTCAGAGGGATCCTTCATAATCGTGCTGAATTCCTCCCTGCGGCGAACTCGCCTGCTTTCCTCTGTGGAATTAAAGAGAAATTCGCGCGCCGTGTGATCTGTGTACACTTCGGAAATCAAATTGACAGCGGCGTCGACAGTAATCTTGCTCGTGTTAAGTGTGACATGGTAAAGAAAGGGATCCTGTTCTTCCTCACCATAGAGCACCAGCGAGTAACGTCTTGACTTCCTGTCTGAACGGGTAAGTCTTTCTCTCACCTCGCCCATAGACATTCCGGCTCGTTCAGATTGGAAACGCTGTTCCCGGACTTGAATTGGTGCTGTAATGTAGAAGTGTATGGCATGAGGATGGCTGCCGAGAAGCAGATGGGCGGAAAAACCAAGCATGACAGCATTATTGTTGTCTGCATACTTTGCCAGCCGCTCGGCCAGGAGATCACGAAAAGTAATACCTTCCGAACATTCATTCAAGAAGTATTTGGGGCTTTCATTTAGCATTTTTATATCGTTTGGGGTAGCGACATCAGCTAAAAAATAGTTCATAGCCTCATTACGGTCGAAGATCGGTATACCAAATTTAAGCGCTAAACGACGGGCAATTTCCTGGCCAAACGCTCCGCGCTGATAGGTAATCGTCATTACAGGCATTTATTCCTCCCAGCGGAACTATTACTCATGGATTTAATTATACTTTATCGCATATCATGAGGACACTTACTATTTGTCAGAAAAGAAAAACCACTCTGTCACAGATACGATGTATCAACCAGAGTGGTTATGGTGGAGACGAGGAGGATCGAACTCCTTACCTCTTGAATGCCATTCAAGCGCTCTCCCAGGTGAGCTACGCCCCCAAGCTTATGCAATTCTACGCTGCTGCACCGGTAATTGTCCGTAATACAATGGTATGGCACCACTTGCCAGCGCCAAATCAAAATATCATATTCCCTGCAAACTGTCAACAATATCAGCCGTGCTGTGCTGCAGGGTTAATTGAAAACCGAAGTGCACACTAGATCATCTGCAGTGTATTGCAAATTAGAATGTGTAATTAGTATTGCAAAGATCGTCCGTCCTGTTAACCTGTAGTTAATAAGATTTTAAGCTTTCGTTGGAAAAGGTTGTTTCCGCTATCAAATTAGAAATACGACTGTCGAATAATGCCCTGATAAGCTCGAGGGCAAAATTCATGGCAGCGCCGGGTCCTTTGCCGGTAATAATATTTCCGTCTCTGATTACCAGCTTATTCTCATGAGTTCCGACTTCAATACTATCTTCAACACCCGGATAACAAGTAAATCTTCTACCAAGTAATAAGCCGGCCTCAGCCAGGACAAGCGAGCCCGCGCAGATTGCTGCTACCAGTCCTTCCTGCTCATTTATAGTTTGCAGGGCGGTGACAATTTCTTTAGTTGCCATGAGATTATTGGCACCGGGCTGACCACCCGGTATTACAGCCAAATCTGCTTGTTTTAGCTGTTCATCGGTAAGCTCAGTAATGACCTGATCTGCCAGTACAGTGACTTTTTGTGCAGAAGTTACTTTGCGTTCTGTATTCCAGCTGCAGGTAACGACCTCTGCTCTGGCGCGGCGCAGATAATCAATGGGGATCATCGCTTCGATGAGCTCAAACCCTTCAGCCAAGAATAGAATTACTTTCTTCTTTGCCATTTTATCCCCATTCCATAATTTGCCCTTGGAGCCGTAAGACCTCCGGATCAACAGGCAAAGTCTGAAATAATGCTTGCATAGTATAGCACAGTACTGATGACACTACGGGACACAGGATACCAAGATTAATTGACCAATAGCCCAACAGTTTGCTGCTTACCGGATGATTGAACAGAGCTCAGCAATTTCTTTATTGACTTAAAGATTCACGTCTGCTCAAATCTGAAATTGCGTTGGCATTAGAATGAAATGACAACCAAAGCCATTAAGCGCCAGACTGCATATCTTATATCAAACGCATGCAATTGACTATGATATTGGTTATCTCATAATTTGCTTTTTACTTATTCTTTGCCATTTGCTTCAAATTTAGAAGAGGATAATAAGTTATACTGGATTGGGTTAACAGCTTTCTTGAGTTAACAGCTTTCTAAGGAGTGAAGATAGTGAAGATTGCTTTATTTTCAGATGTTTACGTACCCGCCATCAGTGGCGTATCCACTTCAACTCAGCTGCTGCGAAATGAGCTTATCAATAAGGGACATGAAGTATTTGTCTATACTGTAAAAGACCCCGATGCAAAGTCTGATGCCAAAAACATTATCAGACTGCCTTCCCTGCCTTTTATCAGTGAAAAAAGGATTTCTCTAAGCTTAAGTCCGAAAACTCGCGCCAAAATGAAAGCTGAAAATTTTGACATAATTCATACTCAGACTGAGTTCGGCATAGGATTATTAGGGAGATCGCTCGCCCGCAATGAGAAGATCCCTTTTGTGCATACTTTCCATACCATCTATGATGACTTTACTCAGGACATGCTGGCTAACTGGCCGCGTTTCATTAATAAATCTACAGCCAGAATAATGCGAAGTATCAGCCGAAATTTCTGCAACTCCGCAGATGAGGTTATTGTGCCAACAAAGAAAACAGCCGACCTTTTGAGCGATTATGGCGTTGTCGCCCCGCTTAATATAATTCCGACGGGGCTTGATCTTAATCGTTTCTATAACGCCGCCTCAGATAATGATATAAAGAGAGAAACCAGAAACAAACTTGGCCTCAAGCAGGATGATTTTGTGCTGCTGTATCTGGGACGTGTTTCAAACGAGAAGCATATTGATGAGTTATTCGACTATCTTTTCAAGCTTTTTCCCAAGACTCCTTCTCTAAAAATGGTGATTACCGGCGAAGGCGCCGCTCTCAGTCGCCTCCAAAAGAGAGTTAAGAATGAAAAACAGCAAGATCATGTGCTGTTCACCGGACCGGTTTCAGTAGAAGATGTCCCCCACTATTATGCAATGGCGGATGTTTTCACTTCGGCATCTCAAAGCGAAACTCAAGGTTTGACTTATATTGAAGCGCTGGCATCCGGTTTACCTATCCTGGTACGGGAAGATCCCAGTCTGCATGGTGTGGTTAATGATGGTGTTAACGGCAATTGTTTTGTGGATGAAGAATCTTTCCGTCAGGGATTAAAACTTCTGATGGCACAGCTGCATAATGATAAAGACATAATTTGCCGGAATGCGATGTCTTCAGCGGCTAAATGCGATGTCTCGCATTTTGCCGATCAAGTTCTCAATGTATATCAACTGGCAACGACTAGAATTGACCTTCGTAAGGAAACTGAAGAAGAATAATTGACCGGCAATACCAAAAGGCTGCCGGTCAAACGAAAATGAGCGTTTTAATCAGCGTGCAGGGTGTTTTCAGCTGAGTACAAGGTGTGCTGCCGAAAAACGAAGCGGTCAAACACAAAATCAGCAAAGGTAGAATGACAGCACAATTCAAACAGTCTAATCGACGATCTTTCCTCTGGTGGAAATTACGACAATTTCCCAGGGGATGAATTTGCCGCTGTCCTGTAAAGCCTTTTTTACAGCCGCTTCCAGTCCATAACAACAAGGAACTTGCATACGTACGATGGACACGCTCTTAATATCGTTGAGTTTTATGATTTCAGTTAATTTTTCAGTATAATCTGCGTCATCAAGCTTGGGACAGCCTATCAGAGTGACATGATTCTTCATGAACTCGTCATGAAATCCTGCATAGGCGAAAGCGGTGCAGTCTGCAGCGACAAGCAATCTGGCGCCATTAAAGAACGGCGCATTCGACGGGACCAGTTTAATCTGTACAGGCCACTGTCTAAGTTGACTCTGCGCACTCACTGTCTTGTAAGACGCATCACCGGCCGACAGGTCTCTTCCCTCCAGACTCTTAACTTCGTTGCCGGGGCAGCCGCAGGCCAGATTTTCCGGGCAAGAATCCTGTGTCTGCCTCATATCATCTCTGTCAAAACTCTTTACTTCACTGCCGGGACAGCCGCAGGCGAGACTTTCCTGACCATCAGAATCAGCAATTTTTTGCATCTCTTCCTGTCTGGCTTTTACAGCTTCTTTGTCAAAGGGAGCCGCCTTGCGCTCAATGATCTTTATCGCATCAACATGACACGCCGGCAGACAATCTCCCAAACCATCACAATAGTCGTCTCTCACCAGCCTGGCTTTGCCGTCAATAATTTGAATGGCGCCCTCGTCACATGCTGATGCGCAATCACCGCAGCCATCACATTTATCCTCATCAATCTGGACAATTTTTCTTATCATAATTCCTCCGGGTATAATATTAGACGAAAGAAAGACCTCATACAGTCTGCTTAACTTTGTTCGTCTTAGTTGTGTGAATGCTCTCTAAGATAAGACTCTTTGAGATCCCATAGTTTCTGCGAGAGATCGACAAAATAGATCTGCGGGTTTTCAAACCTCTTCATAGTGTCGTAAAGTGTATCCTGCTGCTGTGCGCAATATGCTCTGATATCTGAAAGTGTACGCCTGTCATATACCAGATTTCCTTTTGCAAAGACTTGATCGAGCAGTTTCACCGCCTTGAAGTTGGTCAAAGTCTTTCGTTTCCAGGTCAGAAGCGGATCGAAAATTTCATATGGCTCGTCTTCCCTGATGATTTCGCCTTCTAATGAGATCAGGTCAGCCAGAGCTTTGCCGGTAGTGCGGTCATAAAAACGCCAGAGTTCCTTGCTGCCGGGATCAGTTACCTTATCGAGATTGTCAGAGATCTTCATTCGCGGCTCAAGCTCGTCTTCAGAATCACCGATGGCACATAATTTATAAACTCCGCCGAAGACGGGCTGCGATTTTGAAGTAATCAGCCTTTCCCCTACGCCAAATGAATCAATCTGAGCCCCCTGGTGAAGAAGATTCTTGATCAGGTATTCGTCCATCGAGTTAGATACTGTTATTTTACAGTCCTGAAGGCCGGCCTCATCCAGGAGCTTTCTCGCTTCAATAGTTAAATAAGCGAGGTCTCCGGAGTCAATACGTATGCCTGCCAGTCTTTTGCCCATAGGTTCCAGTACTTCCTTAGAAGTACGTATGGCATTTGGCAGACCGCTTTTGAGCGTATTATATGTATCTACTAATAAAAGACAATTATCCGGGAAAGACAGCGCATAAGCTCTAAAAGCCTCAAACTCGTCATCGAAAGCCTGTATCCAGCTATGCGCCATTGTGCCCAGACACGGGATGCCAAACAGCTGCGCCGCCAGAGTATTGGAAGTGCCTGTGACGCCGGCAATATAAGCAGCTCTCGCTCCCAGAACCGCAGCATCATACCCCTGGGCTCTTCTGGCACCGAATTCCATAACAGATCTGCCTTGAGCGGAGCGGACAATGCGTGCGGCCTTGGTCGCTATCAGACACTGATGGTTGATGGTCACCAAAAGCATTGTCTCTATTAACTGAGCTTGCATTATTGGTCCCCTAACCTTCACAATCGGCTCATTGGGGAATATTGGCATTCCTTCCGGCACACACCAGACATCACATTCAAATTTAAAGTCCCGCAGATAAGAGAGAAAATCTTCATTGAAGGTACCCTGGCTGCGCAGATAATCAATATCCTCGTCAGTAAAGTTCAGGGCTGTCAGGTAGTCAATCATCTGCTCAACACCGGCCATGATAGCGTAGCCGCCAGAATCGGGGATTTGACGAAAGTACAAATCAAAGCAGGCGATTTTTTTATTCAGGCCATGATCCATATAGCCATTCGACATCGTGAATTCATAGAAATCAGTCAGCATGCTTTTGTTAGTTCGGTCATTCCAGATATTGTTCTTCATATCTCCTCCAAGGAATCAGGTTCATATGGCCAGGCGCCTTCGCCAAATAAATTTTCCCGATAATATACTTTATCAAGTGTAAGGCCCTCAGGCGGCATAGTCTTTCCCATCTTAGTACGATCTTTAGCCTGGAGCAAATCAGGAATATCTGCCGGGTTTAGCTTGCCTTGACCTGCTTCTGCTATAGTTCCCATAAGTATGCGCACCATGTGAAACAAAAATCCATCCCCGGTTATTTTTAATATATATTCTGTACCGGTAAGCACATCTCTTTCCTGACGCTGCAACTCCAAACGGTAGATTCGTCTTACGCTTCTGCGTGTATTGCTGCCCTGATCCATCAATGCCGTGAAATCGTGTTCTCCGATAAAATGCCGGGAGCATTCCAGCATGGCACGGTAATCAAGATCCTGAGGCATCCAGGCTGTAATTCTGCGTTCAATGGCAGGTCTTGACTGTGAGCAGAGCAGACGATAACTGTAGGTTTTTCCGCAGGCCTGAAAGCGAGCATGGAAATCAAGCGGCACCGCTCTGGCGGCCAGAACAGTAATTCCTTCCGGGAGCTTGGTATTCAGAGCCAGAAATATCCTCTCATCAGGAATCGGAGTTGTGGTGAACAGATGGGAAATGTGACAGCGGGCGGATACACCTTGATCTGTGCGGCTGCATCCGATAATAGCTCGCTTTTCCCCTGTAAGATGAAACCAGGCCTCCTCCAGAGTCTCCTGAACAGATATGGCATTTTCCTGACGCTGCCAGCCATGAAAGCAGCTGCCGTCATATTCAACAGCCAAGGCAATTTTCCGCTCGTGCAGGCTCATAGAGAACTCTAGAGGTTGTCGGCGGCAAACAGAGCTGCGCCAATTACTCCGGAATCGCTGCCCATTTCCGCCAGAGCAAATTTGGGCAGAGGATAACCGGCCGGCAGATAAGCCAGATCTAAACTGATCTCAGCTACTCTGCGCAGAAAGTCCTCACCGGACTGACTGATACCGCCGCCCAGGATTATCAGCTCGGGCATAAGTATATTAATAATATTGGCACATCCCTCAGCCAGATTGCGGATATATTCACTTACAACTTTACCGCCTGTCGGATCGCCTTGTTCTTCAGCCAGAAAGGCAGTCTTGCCGGAGATTATCCCGTCTTGCTTTTTGACCAATTGCGCCAGACCGGATGCGGGATTGCTGTGAATAGCTTCTCTGGTCATTCTTATAAGCGCAGTAGCAGACGCATACACCTCAAAGCAGCCTTGTCTGCCGCAGGTACAGGGAACGCCGTTCAGGCGCAGCACATGATGCCCTAGTTCTGAGGCAGCATTATTGAAGCCGGTGTAGAGCCTGCCGTCAATTATTATGCCGCCGCCTACTCCAGTACCTAAGGTCAGCATAACCTGATTCTTAAACCTTCGGCCGGCGCCCAGCCTGCTTTCAGTTAAAGCGGCAAAGTTAGCGTCATTGCCCAGAAAAATCGGCACATCGGGAAGTTGTTTGAAATTATCCCTGAAGGGGTAGTTATAAAAGGATAAATTGTTGGTATTTAAAATGATCCCTTTGTCATTATCCACATAGCCGGGCACTCCGACTCCCATGGCCAAAATGCTGTCTGCAGAGATATTTTCTTCTATCAGAAGCTCGATGACCATCTCATTTATCTTTTCCATCAGCTGTTCTTCGGTAGACAGCTCACCGGATTTTCGCTCTTTGAGAGCAATTAATGCGTCAGCTTCAGATACCAGCCCTAGCTTTAAATTGCTCCCGCCGATATCAAGACCAAGATAATAAGACACGATACTCACCTTCCTTTAACTTATTTTCAGGTTAAACAGAGGGAAATACAAGAGGCAGAGTATAAACAGCTGCTGTAATTGCCAGCATGAAGAGCGAGAATACCACATCACGATAAGAGAATTTCATTACCTTCAATCTGGTCCTGCCCTTCCCGCCCCGGTAACATCTGGATTCCATAGCTGTTGCTAAATCATCAGCCCGTCTGAAGGCGGAGACAAAAAGCGGCACCAGAATGCTGACAAATCCTCTCGCTCTTCTGATTGGACTTCCGGTGTCATAATCAGCTCCGCGCGAAGACTGTGCTTTCATGATTTTCTGCATTTCGTCCAGCAGCGTCGGCACGAATCTTAAGGCGATTGACATCATCATAGCGATTTCATGGACGGGGAAACGCACTTTCTTCAGTGGACTAAGCAGGCTTTCAATAGCATCTGCGACAAGGATCGGAGTAGTAGTCAGTGTGATCAAAATCGAAGTCGCCAGCACTAACATAATAATCCGAAATAAGATAATTACAGCATTAATAAGGCCATCTACCCGGACAGTGATAAAGCTGAAGGAGAAAAGAACTTCGCCTGAACCGGAAAACAAATTGAATAAAAAGGCAAAAAGTAAGAGAAACAAAATGGGGCGTACGGTTCTGATAATCAGCCTGACCTTTATCTGTGACAGAAGAATCAGGACCAGCACAAATATGCCTAGAACAGCCAGTGAAGGCACAGAAAAACTTGTGAGAATTAATACCATCAGCAAGATCGCGGCAATCAGCTTAGTCCGTGGATCAAGCCGATGGAGAGGAGAATTGCCGGGAACATACTGACCCAGTACTATTTGCTGCGCCATGTCTGCCTCCGGGTTCTGTATTCGTATATGAGTGCCTTCGCCGCATTATCCGGTGAGAAAATATCCGCGCTGATACCGGGCGTCAAACTCTGCATTTCTTCCATAAAAACTTTAGTGTGCGGCATCTCCAGACCGGCAAGGCGGATTTGCTCGTCGTCACCGAATACCTCTGCCGGAGTCCCCAGGGCAAACTTCCTGCCGTCTTTGAGAATCAGAATCCTGTCGGCTATGTCAGCCAGTTGATCCATGTCGTGTGTAATGAGGATGATCGTCTGGCCTTTTTTCTGCAGACGGAGAAAATAGCTCATCAGCTCATCACGGCCTGCAGGATCAAGCCCGGCAGTTGGCTCATCGAGGATGAGGATATCCGGATTCATGGCCAGAATGCCGGCAGTTGCCACTCGACGCATCTGTCCGCCGGACAGATCAAAGGGAGACCGATCCAGTAATTTTGGATCCAGCCCTGTCAGTTCTGCAGCCTCCTTGACGCGCTGCTCGATAATCTCCGGAGCCAGGCCCATCTGCTTAGGTCCGAAGGCAATATCGGCGCCAACCGTTTCTTCAAAGAGCTGCTGCTCCGGGTATTGGAACAATAGTCCCAGATGCTCCCTCACCTTGCGGATATTCTTCTTATCATGAACATCAAGTCCCATGACACTTACAACGCCGGGTTCCGGACGGATCAGGCCATTCAGATGCTGGACAAAGGTAGACTTCCCCGAGCCGCTGTGTCCGGCCAGGCCGAGAAGCTCGCCCTCATAAATATCAATATCAAGATCAGTCAGTGCCTTTACACATTGCTCAAGATCCGGATTATAGGTGTAAGAGAGTCCCTTAACTTCTACCAGTACTTTGCGGCCGTCATAGCTGAGTCGGGAATGATGAGGAAATTCGAGTTCAGTGCCCCGGACTTCTGTTCCATAATCAGAAATATCTGTTGAAGGCGCAGATAGCTCAGTGCCCCTGACTTCTTTTCCATAATCAGAATTATTTGCTGAAGGCACAGATTGCTCAGTGCCCCGGACTTCTGCTTCATGGTCGGAAATATTTAATGAAGGCGCAGATAGCTCTGAAATCTGGACTCCTGTTCCATGATCAGAATTATTTGCTGAAGGCGCATATTGTTGAGGAACGGTGAAAAAGGTATCTAAGCGGTCATGGACAGCCTGAGCCGCTCCCGTACATGTGAAAGCTTCCGTTTTTGCCAGCGGCATAGATGTATAATCAGCAATCTTCTGGGCAATTTCGATATGTACCGGCACATCCAGACCCATTTGCCTGATTTTAGCCGCCTGTTCAAAGACATCAGCAGGTGTGCCGTGCAAAGCAATCCTGCTGTTATAGACAACATAGATATAATCGGCCAGCAGCGCCTCTTCCATATTGTGAGTGATATTAATTACTGTCAGGTTTCTCTCTTTGCTAAGCTGCATTACCAGATTCATAAAGTCGGCTCGGGAGGCGGGGTCCAGCATGGCAGTCGCTTCATCTAAAATAATGCATATCGGCTCCATAGCCAGAATGCCTGCGATGGCAAGTTTTTGTTTTTGCCCGCCCGAAAGAGTATGAGGCGGTCTCTGCGCCAACTCCAGAAGTCCCACCTTCTCTAAAGAAGCGTCGACTCGGTGACGTAATTCCGGCAAAGGAACACCCAGATTTTCGGGGCCGAAAGCGACGTCCTCTTCCAAAGTTGTGCCAATAATCTGATTATCCGGATTTTGCAGAACCAGACCGGAACGGCGCCTGATCTCCCAGATTGATTCCTCATCTGAGGGTTCGCAGCCGAAGAAAACCATCTTGCCGCTTTGCGGAAGCAGTAAAGCGTTAATAATATGAGCCAGTGTTGACTTGCCTGAGCCATTATGGCCCAGGACAGCAATATGCTGACCGGCCTTAATATCTAAATCAATGTCGGCCAGGGCGGAAGTCTCCTGTGGCAAACCGATATCGTAGGTATAGCTGACATTGCGAAGCAAAACTCCATCGAAATGAAGTGCTGTTTCGGCTTCAGAAAAAGTTTTCACTTCAGCTGGCAACTCCTGACTTCTATGCATTTGACAAAGGACTGACAGCTTGTGCCGCTCAGTCCTTCGTAATTAAAAACTATTTACCGCTTTTCCGGCGGCTGCTTACTTTACAGCGGTCAATTGATAATTAAACCAACTCAAGTAAAACCATTTCCGCAGCATCACCGCGGCGCGGGCCGATAGGTACTATACGGGTATAGCCGCCGTTTCGGCCAACATATCTTTCTGCCACATCACTGAAGAGATAATTTACGGTATTAACTCTCTTACCTTCATCAGTGTATTGCTCATTCATCATGGCAATCATTTTACGGCGGGCTGCCAAACGAGATGGCTTATCGACAGATACTGTTTCCTTTTTGGCTTCGCGCTGAACAACATCATAGACATTACCATGCTTTGATGTCGCGGTTTTAATAATTTTTCTCCCTTTGTCATCAAGTTTAGCGGAAGATACCGTAATTTCTTTGGTAGTGTAATTATTCATTTCGCTCACTGCCAAAGTGATCAGCTTTTCAGCAATTTTTTGTACTTCTTTGGCCCTGGTTTTGGTGGTCTTAATCGAACCATTCACGATCAGACTGGTCACCTGCCCCTTAAGCATCGACATGCGGGCGCTGGTTGGGCGGCCAAGTTTTCTATATCCGGACATTTAAATAAATCCTCCTCTTATAACACTCACTACTCGTCACTGTCTGAATCGGACTCTGCAAGTGTCAGATCCATTTCTTCAAGTTTCAGCACAATTTCTTCCAAAGACTTCTTGCCGAGGTTTCTTACTTTCATCATATCTGCCTCAGTCTTGGAGATCAGATCGCCTACAGTATTAATACCCGCACGTTTCAGACAATTATAGGTACGGACTGAGAAATCAAGATCTTCAATCAAGGTCTCGTAAATGAAATTATCATTAGAGCTTTCCTCTATTTCAACTTCTTCATCTTCCAGTTCTTCAGTCTTGGTAAGATTAGCAAACATGTTCAGATGATTGATCAAAATGGCGGATGCGGAATTAAGAGCATCATTAGCCTTAATAGATCCGTCTGTCCAGATTTCCATCGTCAATTTATCAAAGTCTGTAATCTGACCTACACGCGTATCGTCTACCCGATAGACAACTTTCCTGACAGGATTGAAGATCGAGTCAATCGGGATAACCCCGATTGGTCGGTTTACAGCTTTATTTTTCTCGGAAGAAGCATAACCGACTCCGGCTTCTACCTGCATCTCCATAAAGAGACGACCTTTGCCGTTCATTGTGCAGACAACCAGATCCGGATTAATGATCTCCACATCGTCATCGCGCACGATGTCATTTGCAGTGACAGGACCGGTCCGGCCTTCTTCAATATTAAAATATACGGTCTTAGGACCTTCCGCATGCAATTTCATGCGGATAGCTTTCACATTGAGAATGATCTCAGTACTATCTTCCACTACACCTTCGATAGTGGAAAACTCCTGATAAATACCATCAATGCGTATAGCTGTGACGGCCGCCCCGGGCAAAGAGGATAACAGCACACGCCTCAAAGCATTGCCCAGTGTAATTCCATAACCGCGGTCGAGGGGTTCTACAACAAACTTGCCATAGGAGCCGTCTTCATTATAATCACTATATTCAACTACCGGATTCTTAGTTTCCATCATGCCAGCCTCCTCAGCTATTCTTATTAAATGCAATTTCCATTAAGAGCATTACTTCGAGTACAACTCAACAATTAAGGTTTCTTCAACGTCAACGTCGACTTCTTCTCGTGTCGGAATGCTAAGTACAGTTCCCTTGAGCGCATCGATATCAACACTTAACCAGCCTGGTACCGGGCGCTCAGCCATGTCTTCAAACATTTTAAACTTGCGGGCATTGGCGGCGACTGAGACTTCATCATTTACATTTATAGTAGCTGAAGGAATATCCAGTTTTTTTCCATTAACCAGAATGTGACCATGAGTAACTAATTGTCTGGCATGAGCTCTTGAATCTGCCAATCCGAGACGATAGACAATGTTGTCAAGACGCAGCTCTAAGAGAGCCAGAAGGTTTTCACCGGTTTTCCCGGCCATACGTTCAGCACGTCCATAGGTCATGCGGAACTGCGCTTCTAAAACTCCATAAAACCTTTTGGTTCTTTGCTTAGCGCGCAGCTGCATTCCATATTCTGATTGTTTTCTTCTACTCGTGGGATGCATGCCGGGAGCGCCTTTGCGCGCGCCGGGTTGGTTGCCCAGAGCACATTTTTGTTGATTATAGCACCTTTGACCCTTTAGAAATAATTTCGTGCCTTCACGGCGGCAGAGTCTGCAGGTGGCACCAGTATATCTTGCCATTTTTTACCTTCCTTACCTATACTCTTCTTCTCTTGGGCGGACGACATCCGTTGTGAGGGATGGGAGTCACATCTTTAATCAATACGACTTCAAGTCCTGCAGTCTCTAATGCGCGAATAGCTGATTCACGTCCTGAGCCCGGTCCCTTTACGTATACTTCCACAGTACGCATGCCGTGTTCAGCTGCGCTGCGGGCGGCTTGTTCCGCTGCCAGCTGGGCGGCGAAAGGTGTGCCTTTACGTGAGCCGCGCATCCCTTGCGCGCCTGCGCTGGACCAGGAAATTGCATTTCCTGCGAGATCAGTAATAGTTACAATAGTATTGTTAAAGGAAGAATGAATATGCACAGCACCACGGTCAACGTTTTTGCGGTCACGCCGACGTGTTCTGGCAGCTGATTTTTTACCTTTGGTAGCTTGAGCCATTGATTATCTTCCTCCTATTTTTTCTTTCCTGCCATGGTGCGGCGGGGCCCTTTTCTGGTGCGGGCATTAGTCTTTGTCCTTTGTCCGCGCACGGGCAGACCGCTGCGATGGCGGCGTCCTCGATAACTGCCGATCTCTGTGAGACGCTTAATGTTCATTGCTGTCTCACGGCGTAGATCGCCTTCTATCGTATAGTTATCTATAGCCTCACGAATTCTTGAGACTTCGTCATCAGTGAGATCCTTCACTCTGGTATCGGGATTTATATCGCTTGCTTTTAAGATCTCTTTAGATCTTGAGCGTCCGATTCCGAATATGTAAGTGAGTCCAATCTCGACTCGTTTGTCATTGGGGAGATCGACCCCGGCAATACGTGCCATTAAATTACCTCCATAATGTTTGTGTAGCTATATATAAAACACGAATGAAGGAAACACCAGTCTTCATGATTGGTGCAGCCGCATCCCGTTGTCGTGTTATTAGCTGAAGACAAGACAAATCAGCCTTGTCTTTGTTTGTGCTTGGGATCCTGGCAAATAACCATAACCCTGCCGCGGCGTCTTATTACACGGCACTTTTCGCACATCGGTTTTACTGATGGTTTAACTTTCATTGTCTTCACTCCATCCGGCGCCTGTTATATTTCAGGCGCGCAATTAAATATTCTACCAGAAAACACGCATAAAGCAAGTATTGCCTGTCTTCTGTAACTCATCTTCAGGCAGGACTCAAATATTGCTATTTTGTACGCCAGGTTATCCTGCCGCGAGTTAAGTCGTATGGTGAGAGTTCAACTGTGACATGATCACCGGTCAGAATCTTAATATAGTGCTGTCTCAGCTTGCCGCTGATATGAGCAATAACCTCATGACCATTTTCCAGCTTAACTCGAAAAATAGCATTGGGCATAGTATCTACAACCACGCCTTTTACTTCAATTGCTTCTTCTTTGGGCATCAACTTCCTCCTTCTTTGTTATATTTCAATTCTATCTAAAAATGAACTTATTGTCTTTCGAATGAGCGTATCTTTCTCTCGGATGTCTGTGTCTGAGCAAATCAGCGCAGCTACTTCTTCAACAGACATTATTTGTCCTAAAATCTTCACATGTTTATAGTGCTTGGTCTTTGGTCTCATAAGAGATCGTTTTTCTCCGTCGACCAGTTTCAACATGCGGCCTTCAACTTCTATAACCAGACAGACATTCCCTTTGTCTCGCCCTTTAATGGAAAGAGCGCCCATACCGACACTGATTCCGGCAGTAGCAATCTGTTTAAACAGAGTTGGCATTATCCGGCACCGTAAAAACAAACGGATCTTTTTCAGTTATGACAAAACTGTTTTCATAATGGGCAGCAGGTTTGCCATCGGCAGTAACAATTGTCCAGCCATCGTTCAATTGACGAATCCGATTACTGCCAAGAGTTATCATCGGTTCAAGCGCCAAAGTCATTCCGGTTTTTAATCTTATTCCATAGCCGGCATTTCCGAAATTCGGAAGGTTTGGCTCTTCGTGTAATTCATGGCCCACGCCATGTCCGCACAACTCTCTTATGACACCGAAGCCGCTCTCTTCTGCCATAGTTTGCACTGCAGAAGATATGTCACCAATCCTATTGCCCGGCTTGGCCATTTTCAGACCTGCCCAGAAACTGGCTTCAGTCACAGAGATTAATTCAAGCAGTTCCGGCGCCACGGTACCAATCGGCCAGGTACGCGCAGCATCCGCGTGCATTCCATGTATCTTTGCTCCGACATCTACAGAGACAATCTGTCCTTCCTGCAGGTAGCGGTCCGATTTAGGGATTCCGTGCACAACCTCTTCATCAATTGAGATGCAGGTAGCTGCAGGAAAGGGAACAACTCCCGGCACACCCTTAAAGGAAGGAATTGCGCCGAAGCTCAGAATTATTTCTTCAGCTATGCTGTTGATCTGCCCTGTGGATACCCCGGGAAGCATATACGGTTCGATGGCGCGGAATACTTCAGCGACAATCTTTCCGGCTTCCTTCATTATCTCGATTTCTTCTGCAGACTTGATAGTTATCATGACTTAAGCCAAATCTTCACTGGCAGCATCTGCTGATACTGCAGAATTGATTTCTCTGATCTTAGCCTTAGCCAGAGAAATAAGACAGTTTACCTTTTCGTCATTTTGCTGACCTGTATTATCAAATTCAAGCAGCTTCCCCTGTTTCCGGTAATAAGATACTAAGGGAGAAGTCTGATCATAATATGAGTCCAGCCTGACACGCAATGTCTCTGGAGTGTCATCCTTTCGCTGGATGACTTCTCCCGAGCAAATATCACAGACTCCCTCTACTTTGGGCGGATTATTCTTTAAATTATAGATAGCTCCGCAGTTACTGCAAACGCGTCGGTTAGTAATACGTTCAAACAGAATTTCTTCAGGCACCAGCAGATTGATTACCAGGTCTACACTGCAATCTCCATCAATATCTATAAAATCCAGCGCCTCAGCCTGAGGGACTGTGCGCGGAAAGCCGTCCAGTATGAAGCCATCCTTGCAGTCAATCCGGTTTAATCTGTCTCGCACCATGTTTATCGTGATTTCATCGGGTACTAATTTGCCATTCGACAGATAATCCTTCGCTTTTTGTCCTAGTTCCGTGTTTTCAGAGATATTGGCCCGAAATATATCACCAGTAGAAATGTGCGGTATTGCAAGTACATCCTTCATGTCTGATGCCATCGTGCCTTTTCCGGAACCCGGTGCGCCCAAAAATACTAACTTCATCATCATCACCTATTAGTCAAGAAAACCTTTATAATGGCGCATCATTAACTGAGCTTCCAGCTGGTTGACAATATCCAAAGCTACGCCAACTAAGATCAATACGGATGTTCCGCCGAACCAGATACCCTCAGCGCCGGAAATGAGACCGAGCAGACTGGGCAACAGGACAATTACGACCAGGAACAAAGCGTCAAACCAATTAAGCCTTCTGGACGTCTTCCCGATAAACTCTGACGTCGGTTTGCCGGGACGGATGCCGGGAATATAGCCGCCATTCTTCTGCAGATTATTGGAGATATCAACCGGATTGAAAGATATCATCGCATAGAAGAAAGTGAAGGCGAAAATCAAGAAGGCGTAGATCACATAGTAGAGCGGATTAGCATTAAAGTTCAGGAACCATTGAGCTACCGGTCCCGTCCAGCCGAAAAGCGACACGATGGTCGACGGCAGCATCAATATTGATACTGCGAAGATTACAGGCAGCACGCCGCCCTGATTAACCTTGATCGGCAAATATGTGCTTTGACCTCCGTAAACTTTACGTCCAACAACTTTTTTGGCATATTGGATCGGAATACGTCTTTCCGCTGTCTGTACAAAGACGACCAGCGTTATTATCACCAGGAAAACAAAGATTACGAAGGCGACTCCAACAAGCGCCAAGGCAATGTTGCTGGTGAACTGCCAGTTCTGGAACCAGTAATAAAGGTTAATAACCATGCGAGGCAGGCTGGAAATTATACCGACAAAAATAATCATCGAAATGCCATTACCAATGCCCCTCTCGTTAATAAGCTCACCCAGCCACATAACAAAGGCTGTGCCGGCAGTAAATGTCAATACTACAACCAGAGCATTCAGCCAGATCGGCAAGGCGGTAGAAGCAGCGTCACGGGTGGCAGACCAATAAGCAACGGCCATAACCAGACCCAGTCCTATAGTCACGAAACGAGTAATGCGTGTAATCTTCTTTCTGCCCTCATCGCCTTCCTTAGACAAGCGTTCCAAGGCAGGAATCGCCACTGTCAACAGCTGCATGATAATCGAAGCGTTGATATAAGGCTGGATGCCAAGAGAGAAGATTGAAACAGAGGCGAAAGCTCCGCCGGAGATCAGGTTCATAAATTGACCCAGCTGTCCGAATCTGTCTATCATGGCAGTAAACTTGGCTGCTGATATGCCGGGAACAGGAATAGCAGTCCCCAGGCGATATACTAAGACGACTAATACCGTGAATAGTATCTTTTTTCTGAGATCTTGAACTCTAAAGGCGTTCTTAATGGTTTGAAACATTTCACCCATATCAGATTACCTCAGCCTCGCCCCCGGCCTCAAGAATTTTTTCCTTGGCGGTGGCGGTGAAGGCAGCTGCTTTGACGTGGAGCTTCTTACTTAGTTCACCATCTCCTAAGATCTTCAGACCATCATTTACTTTTGGCAGTGATATTATTCCTGCGCTGCGCAGGAACTCTGCGTCAATCACAGTATCATTGTCGAATGCATCCAGATCACTGACATTGACTACTATGTATTCTTTCTTATTTCTGCTGGTAAAACCGCGTTTAGGAATGCGGCGATACAAAGGCATCTGACCGCCTTCGAACATCGGACCTTTTCCCCCGCCGGAACGGGCTTTTTGCCCTTTGTGACCGCGACCGGCGGTCTTACCGTTGCCGGAGCCCGGTCCTCTGCCTTTACGCATAGACTTCCTTTTCGCTCCGGGTGTAGCACCAATTTCATTAATTTTCATTCCGGTTACTCCTCAACAAAGCTTACCAAATGACTGACACGATTAATCATGCCGCGAACAGCATCATTATCCTTGTGTTCAACGGTCTGACCAATCTTTTTCAGTCCCAGGGCTTCAACAGTGGCTATTTGATTCTTCTTGGCGCCACTGACACTTTTATTCAATGTAATTTTCAGTTTCTTTGCCATGATAAGCCTCCTACACAATCTCGGATGGCTTTTTGCCGCGCAGTCTTGCTACCTCTTCAATAGATCTGAGAGAGCTTAGTCCTTCTATTGCAGCATTAACCATATTATTGGGATTGTTAGTGCCCAAAGACTTGGTACGAATATCTTCTATGCCTGCCATTTCGCAAACAGCACGCACAGGACCGCCGGCGATAACTCCTGTACCTGCTACTGCAGGTTTCAGCAGAACTTTGCCGGCCCCATAGCGGCCCATTACCTCATGAGGGATGGTACCGTTCTTAATAGGAACGGTCACAAGATTTTTCTTAGCGTCTTCGACACCTTTGCGGATGGCATCAGGAATTTCCTGCGCTTTGCCGCGTCCTTTGCCGACACGGCCTTTGCCGTCGCCTACAATGACTAAAGCGGTGAAGCGGAAATTACGACCGCCTTTGACCGTTTTAGCTACGCGGCCGATATGGATAACTCTCTCCTGGAATTCATCCTGGCGGTCATCATCACGGCGGCTGCGTCTTTGTCGATTATCTCTCATTATCTCTAATCCCCCTTAAAACTTAAGGCCCGCTTCACGAGCACCATCAGCTAATGCAGCCACGCGTCCTGTGTATATGTAACCGGCACGGTCGAAGACTACTTCAGTAATACCTTCGGCAATGGCTTTTTCTCCAACGCTCTTACCTACTGCTTTAGCGGCTTCAATATTGCCGCCATACTCTAGTTCGTCCCTGAGAGGTTTTTCCAGAGATGATGCGCTCACCAGAGTAACACCCTGGCTGTCATCAATGATTTGGGCATATATCTGGGAATTGCTCCTGTAGATGCAAAGACGCGGTCTTTCAGCAGTTCCGGTTATATTCTTGCGCACTCTGGCATGCTTGCGCCGGCGCACTTTATTCTTGGCTTCTTTTTTTATCATTTAACTATACTCTCCACTAACTCGCACCGGTCTTGCCTTCCTTGAGGCGCAAGACTTCATAATCATACTTAATGCCTTTACCTTTATACGGATCGGGCACTCTCCTGGAGCGGATGTTGGCGGCTGTTTCGCCTACCAGCTGTTTGTCTGCTCCCTTTACCACAACTTTGTTTGGCGAAGGAACCTCAAAGATAATGCCTTCCGGCGCTTTGATATCAACCGGATGTGACAGACCTAAAGTGAGATTCAAAACGTCGCCGTTCAGCTGTGCCCGGTACCCGGTTCCCTGGATTTCGAGAGTCTTTGAAAAGGGTTCATTGACACCGGTGACCATATTATTAATCAGAGAACGCATAAGCCCTTGCAGACTTTTACTCTCTTTTCGGTCATTTACTTTGCTTACCTGGATGATATTGTCATTAATCTCAACATTTACTAAAGGATGAAGCTTCTGATTTAATTCAGTCTTATCCTTTTTTACATAGATGACACCGTCATCTATTTTGACATCTACACCAGGCGGTATAGTTATTGGTTTTCTTCCAACTCTGGACATTTCTTCCTCCTGCTCTTAAGATTGAAGATCGATATTACGATCTCTTTCAGAGTATCTTTACCATATATAGGCCAGCACTTCGCCGCCTACACCGTCTCTTCTTGCCTGACGGTCAGTTTTAATCCCTTGTGATGTCGAGATAATGGCTATGCCAAGACCTCCCAGCACTTTAGGAAGACTTTCCTTATTCGCGTAGACACGCAGTCCCGGTTTGGAGATGCGTTGAATACCATTAATAACAGGTTTCTTATCGGCATATTTCAAGGTAATAGTCAATATTCCCTGTTTTTTATCGTCCTGAAAAGTCACACTTTGAATATAGCCTTCCTCAACAAGAATATCAGCGATCGCTTTTTTCATTCTTGAGGCAGGAATATCACAATTTGTGTGTCCGGCCTGACCGGCATTACGAATTCTGGTCAGCATATCAGCAATTGCATCAGTAATTTGCATATCCTATTCCTCCTTACCAGCTCGCCTTGCGCACACCGGGAATTTGTCCCTTATAAGCGAGTTCGCGGAAACAAAGACGGCATACACCGTACTTACGCATATAGGCGCGGGGCCTGCCGCAGAGTTGACAACGGTTATGCTGACGTGTAGCATACTTCGCCGGACGCTGCGCTTGAACTATTTTTGATTTTTTTGCCATTTTATCCTCCGGCTCTATTTTCTAAACGGCATTCCCAGGCCGTCCAATAATGCTCGTGCTTCTTCATCTGTCTTCGCTGTGGTTACGATAGCAATGTCCAGACCTCTGATTTTATCAATGGAGTCGTAATCAACTTCCGGGAAGATCAACTGCTCCTTAGCGCCTAAAGCGTAATTACCGTGGCCATCAAAGGAATTGGGATTTGTTCCTCTAAAGTCACGAACACGCGGCAGAGCGATGCTGACCAGCTTATCGAGGAAATCATACATACGATCCCCTCTCAAAGTAACCATGACGCCGATAGGCATGCCTTCTCTCAATTTAAAGTTTGCAATTGATTTACGCGCTTTCGTAACAACCGGCTGTTGTCCGGAAATCACTCTCAGATTGTCTGCAGCACTCTCGATAGCCTTGGAATTCTCCTTGGCGTCACCGACACCCATGTTAAGAACAATCTTTTCAAGCTTGGGAATCTCCATCGTAGATTTATAACCAAATTGCTCGCGCAATTTCGGTGCGACTTCACTGCGATATTTATCTTTCATTCTGCTCATTTTGCGCCCTCCTCACTATTTCTCTTGTCCGATGACAGAGATCTTTGCGCCGCAGGCTTTACAATGTCTCGCCTTTACGCCTTTAGCGTCAAATCTCACTTCGAGCTTCGAAGGACGTTTACACTTATCGCAAACAACCATGACATTGGAAGCATCAATCGCTGACTCAATATGAATGATGCCGCCGGGATCTTGCGCTGTGCGAGGACGCTTGTGCACCGTAGCCATTGCGACGCCTTCGACAATCACTCTGCCAGTCTTAGGATTGACAGCTAATACTTTTCCAGATTTGCCGGCATCTTTTCCGGAGAGGACATAAACGTTGTCATCAACTTTTACATGTACTTTTGACATTTTTGTTCTCCTTACAATACTTCAGGTGCCAGGGAGAGAATCTTCATATAATTCTTCTCTCTGAGTTCACGGGCGATTGGACCAAAAATGCGTGTTCCCTGAGGGTTGCCGTCATCTTTAATAATTACGGCTGCATTCTCGTCAAATCTGATATAGGATCCGTCATTACGGCGCAGACCTTTTTTAGTTCTAACTACGACTGCGCGCACGACGTCGCCCTTCTTCACGACTCCGCCGGGGATCGCTTCCTTTACGGAACACACGATAACATCGCCGACGTTGGCATATCTACGCCCTGATCCGCCTAATACTTTAATACAGTAGAGACGCTTGGCGCCCGTATTATCTGCAGATTTCAGAGCTGATTCAACTTGTATCATTTTATTAAACCTCCTCCAACACGCTAAGCTACTTGGCTTTTTCGATGATGTCGACCAGACGCCAGTGCTTATCACGGCTAAGAGGACGCGTCTCCATGACACGAACCTTATCACCAGTCTTACACTCGTTATTCTCATCATGAGCCTTCAAGCGGAGTGTTTTTTGAATATATTTCTTATATAGCGGATGACGGACAAATTCTACGACTTCGACCACAATAGTCTTGTCCATTTTGTCACTTGTCACTACGCCTGTTCGCTGTTTGCGAATCGCTCTTTCACCATTGCTCATGCTCTACTTCCTCCGATTTCCCTTGCCTGAGCAAGCTCTTGTTCACGCATAACGGTTTTTACACGAGCGATATCTCGCTTTACCCGCTGTAATTGCATAGGATTAGAAAGCTGATTTGTCGCGTGCTGAAAACGAAGCTTAAAAAGTTCTGACTTAAGTTCATTCAACTCGGCAGCAAGTTCAGCAGATGTTTTTTCACGAAGTTCAGTTGCTTTCATCATTTTCCTCCTCTGCTTCAACAGCTTCTTCACCCTCGACAAGATCTTCATCAGTCTCACCGAGTTCGGCAATTTCTTCCAATTCGGCAGAAGTGACAAGATCTTCTTCAGTTACATGAACTTCAGCAAAGCTGGCCAGTTCCTCCTCACTGAAGGTACGCTCTGATTTAACAAACCTGGTCTTACAGGGAAGCTTGTGCGCAGCCAGTCTCATGGCTTCTTTAGCCATAGCTTCACTTACGCCGGCGATTTCAAAAAGAACGCGTCCGGGCTTGACAACTGCTACCCAATACTCCGGAGCTCCCTTACCTTTTCCCATTCTCGTCTCAGCCGGTTTTTTGGTAACAGGCTTATCCGGAAAGATTTTAATCCAGACTTTACCGCCACGGCGCAGACGACGATTGATGGCAATACGGGCAGCTTCAATCTGATTGCCGGTTATCCAGCAAGGCTCAGTAGCCTCTAAGCCGTATTGACCGTAAGCAACAAAGTTGCCGCGTGTAGCTTTACCCTTCATTCTGCCGCGGTGCTGTCTTCTGTATTTAACACGTTTTGGCATTAACATCAGGCTTCAACTCCTTCCTGAGGTTCTTGTTCTGTCTTACGCGCAGGCAGGACTTCGCCTTTGTAGACCCAGACCTTGACGCCAATGCGTCCATAAGTTGTCTTTGCTTCTGCGAAGCCATAATCAATATCAGCACGTAAGGTATGCAAAGGGATTGTTCCCTCATGATATTGTTCAGTTCTGGCAATTTCAGCGCCGCCCAGGCGTCCGGAAGTCATGGTCTTGATTCCTTTGGCGCCTTGCTTCATCGCTCTGCTGATAGCTTGCTTCATAGCGCGGCGGAACGACACACGTTCTTCCAGCTGACGGGCTATTCCTTCAGCTACAAGCTGAGCTTCAGTATCAACGTTCTTCACTTCTTTGACATTAATGAAGAAATTACGCTTGAATCGCTTAGCCATCTTCTTCTTGAGATTTTCAATCTCAGAACCCTGACGACCGATAATAATACCGGGTTTTCCTGTGGTTATGGTTACGACAGTTCTGTCATCGCCTTCGCGCTCAATCTCAATACGAGATACGCCGGCTTTTTCAGTTTCATTTTTAACGAAATCGCGGATCTGCTTATCTTCAACCAGGTAGCGGGAAAAATCTTTTTTGTCCGCATACCAGCGTGAATCCCAATCTTTGATTACTCCAACGCGCAGGCCGTGCGGGTTAACTTTCTGACCCATTAATAATCTCCTCCTTATACTTTCTCTTTCAGTACGACGGTGATATGGCTGGTGCGCTTAAAAATGCGCGTTGCACTACCACGAGCTCTGGCGCGAATACGCTTCAGGGTCGGCCCCTGATTGGCATAACATTCCGCCACATAGAGATCTTCGCGAGAAAGATGATTATTGTTCACAGCATTTGCCTCTGCTGACTTCAGTAATTTGATCAGTACCGGTGAAGCAGCGTGAGGAGTGTACGTAAGAATTGCATAAGCCTCGTCTAACGATTTACCGCGAATCAAACGAATTAACGTATTCACCTTGAAGGCATTAATACGAATATGCTTGACTTCGGCATAGCCTTGATCTCTGCCAATATCCAGAACCTTGCGCTCTTTTTTGGTCAAAAGCGGCGCCTTCCGGTTACGCTGCTGTCTGGCATTGTAATTAGCCACCAGCTCTTCTTTATTGGCGAGTAATTCTTCTTTGCTCATTACTTTCTTTGCCACAGACTAATCCTCCCTTCATTTCCGATTAGCGGACAGTGGTTCTCTTCTCGGAGCCCGCATGTCCACGGAACGTCCGGGTAGGCGCGAATTCACCAAGTTTATGTCCTACCATTTCTTCTGTAATATACACGGGCACATGTTTGCGGCCATCATGCACAGCAATCGTATGCCCGACCATCTCCGGGAAGATCGTGGAGGCGCGTGACCAGGTCTTAATAACACGATGCTCATTCTTCTCATTCATCGCATTGATGCGACGCATAAGAGCTTCCTCTACAAAAAAACCTTTTTTCGTTGAACGACTCATTCTTCAGCAAGCCTCCCTATTTCTTTCTTCTTCTCCGGACAATCAGCTTATCCGATTCTTTTGCTTTTCTGGTCTTGTAACCCCGTGTGGGCTTGCCCCAGGGAGTCATCGGGCTAGGCATGCCGATTGGCGCTTTACCTTCGCCGCCGCCATGAGGGTGATCAACCGGGTTCATAACTGAACCTCTTACATGAGGCCTTCTGCCCAGATGTCTCATATACCCGGCTTTGCCTTTATTCATCAGCTCATTTTCCGGATTGCTCACAGAACCGATGGTGGCTTTACAGATTGCAAGGACCATTCTCACTTCGCCTGACGGCATACGCAAGGTAGCGTATTTCCCTTCGCGTGCCAGGAGTTGAGCTGAGGAACCGGCGCTGCGGACCATTTGTCCGCCTCTGCCCGGACGCATCTCAATATTGTGAATCTCTGTACCGATGGGAATATTCTCCATGGGCAGACAATTACCTACAACAATATCTACATCAGGACCGCTCTCAACCGTATCTCCGACCTTTAATCCCTGAGGAGCGAGAATATATGCTTTCTCGCCGTCAACATATTGAATTAAAGCGATGAAGGCTGTACGGTTAGGATCGTACTCTAAGGCTGTGACCTTAGCAGGAACGCCTTCTATATTGCGATTCCAATCGATAACTCTTAGCTTCTGTCTATTGCCGCCGCCTCTGTGACGACTGGTAATACGACCATAATTATTGCGTCCGACATTCTTCTTTTTTGGCTTAAGTAAGGCTTTCTCAGGATCTTTCTTTGTCAAACCTGAGTAGTCAGTGACGGTTTTCTGCCTTAAAGCCGGAGAAGTAGGACGATATGTCTTAAGTGCCATTTTCTAGCTCCTTCTCTATTACGTGTACGGCTTACTGGCCGAACCCGAAATTTTCAATCTCAGTCTTATACTTCTTGGAAGTTGTGCTGACCTTGCCGCCTTTAGTCTCAAAACTGTCTTCAGAGGGATCGAGGTCGATGGTAACCACTGCTTTCTTCCAAACAGGCTGCTTGCCGACATGAACGCCCATGCGCTTTGTCTTGCCGCCTTGATAGCTGGTGTTTACCTTCAGCACTTTTACATCAAACAGCTGCTCGGCCGCCTGACGGATCTCCGGCTTGGTAGCGTCATAGGCGACACGGAAGGTATATTTACCTTCTTGAGTTGCACTCATGCTCCGCTCCGTTATAACCGGACTGATAATAACGTCATATATACTCTTCATTAGTTATATACCTCCTCAATCCTGATTACTGCATCCTTTGTCAGGATCAAACGGTCAAATTTCAAGAGTTCAGTTACATTAAGCGTCTGCACTTCTGTTAGCTTGATTCCGCGCAGATTATTGGCGGAACGCTCTACAGTCAGATTACGCTTAGGCAAAACAACCAGTGCGGAACCGTTAACACCGAGATCATTAAGGACCTTGACCATATTCTTGGTCTTGATCTCAGCAAAATTCAGTTCGTCCAGTACCAGCATCTGTTCTGACTGGAATTTACTGGCCAGAGCTGATTTAAGCGCCAGACGACGCATTTTGCGTGGCAATTTATAGCTGAAATCTCTGGGAGCAGGCCCAAATATTCTGCCGCCGCCAACCCATTGAGCTGCGCGTATTGAGCCTTGTCTGGCTCTGCCTGTTCCCTTTTGTCTCCACGGTTTCCTGCCGCCGCCGCGCTTTTCACTTCTGCCTTTAACTTTTACTGTGCCCTGACGGCGGTTGGCATGTTGATTTACCAGAACTCTGTGTAAAACATCTTCATTTGGTTCAATAGCAAAGATATCGTCGGACAATTCCATATCCCCGACAACTTTGCCTTCCATATTATAAATATCTATCTTCGCCATAAGATGATCTCCTCTGCCTTATCTTCTCTTAACCGTAGAAGTGATCTCGAGGAGACCGCCTCTTGGCCCCGGCACAGCGCCTTTGATTAAGAGTATGTTGCGCTCACCATCAACCGATACGACCTCAAGATTTTGCACTGTTACACGCTTGTTGCCCATTTGTCCGGCCATTTTTGTGCCTTTAAATACTTTACCGGGAGTAGCTGAAGCACCTACGGAACCGGCATGTCTGTGATGCTTTGAACCGTGGCTTACCGGGCCTCTGCTGTGACCATGGCGCTTAACTACGCCCTGATAGCCTTTACCCTTTGAGGTTCCCATGACATCAACAAATTCGCCAGGGGCGAACATATCCGATACCTTAATTTCCTGACCCAGATCAAAGTCATTGTCAGTTTTAAACTCACACATAATTCTCATCGGCTTGACACCGGCCTTATCGAACTGCCCCTGATTGGGCTTGTTGACGCGCTTCTTTTGCTCAAAACCGACCTTGACGGCTTTGTAGCCATCGACTTCATTTGTTTTGTTCTGCAATACAGATAACGGACCGCAAGCGACTACCGTAACCGGAATCACTATGCCGTCTTCATCAAAAATCTGTGTCATACCAGCCTTGCGACCGAGCATGAATTTTCCCATAAAACTCTTACCTCCTGGTTATTGGTTCACTTTCCGTGAACTTGACCCGGCAGTCTTGCGGCTGCCTATAGCTTGATCTCTATGTTGACACCGGCTGGCATTTCCAGCTTCATCAAGGACTCTACTGTTTTCGTGTTTGGAGCAAGGATATCTATCAATCTCTTGTGCGTTCTGATTTCAAATTGCTCACGAGCATCTTTGTGCTTATGCGGAGAACGCAGAATTGTTACGATTTCCTTTTCGGTCGGCAGCGGGATTGGTCCCGACACATTCGCCCCTGTTCTTTTGGCCGTATCAACGATTCTCTCAGCGCTCTCATCCAAAATGTGATGATCAAACGCCTTTAATCTGATGCGGATTTTTTGTTCAATTGCCATGCTAACCTCCTGATTTGCTGCAATATTGGTACTACGTCATCTGGTGTTTCTTTCTCTTCTGCTATAATGCCCAGCTTCTGTATTCAGTAAACAGTTGCCGGGCTAACCCATAAGACTGCGTACCATGCGCCCGATTCTATGTCGGACTTCTCCGCCGAAGTTACCTGTTTGCTCAACGCAGCTGAGTCAACAGCAATCTCCGGCTTCTCTGCTTTAGTCGTCTATGAAAAGATGGCATACCTCTCTAAAGACGCACCGTATAGTATATAGGGGATGAAAAACAAATGCAAGAGTAAATCAAAATATTTTATTCACTCCTGAATTGAGCTATTCAGCCTCAATATTTTCTCAAATTCTCAAAATTTCTATTCCTGCATTATCATATTTCGTTCGGTACCTGTTGCTCTTATCTTCATATACAGCAGGATAGAATCACAGTTTAGCTCATAGCTATGCCTAAAACAATGTCTCCTTCCGTCATGGCGGCCGCACTGGTCGTGAACACAAGTTTGCCGGCAACCGGAGAAGTCAGAGTAATAAGTTGAGTTCCAAATAGATCTTCAATTCGTCCGAGATTGTCACCGGGTTCCAGAGCAGAGCCTAAGGGCAGCTCCTGATGCCAGATGCCCTGAACAGGTGCGTAGAGCCATTTGAAGTCCTTATAAAGCACACTCTTGTCAGGAGCGTAAGGTCTGCCTTTTATCATGCCCAGCAGGCGCAATACATTAAGAAGGCCCTGGAGATGAATGTCGACAGCTTGCTGCTCAATCATGCCGTTACCGCCAGCCTCTACAATCGCGCCCGGTATGCCGAGCTCTGCAGCTGCCGCATAACTGGTACCCCGGTCCGGCCAGACACCGTCAGAGGCAGTAGGTATTACGCTGGGTAAACCATAATAAAAAGCCAATTCAGAGGATTTCGTGTCAATTTCTTCCCCTGCGCCCGTGTGGTAAATAGCGAACGGCTCAATAAGCTCAATCATGTCGCCGCAGTGCAGATCAAGATAGAAATCACAGCCGTCAATAATCTCGTTCAACAAAAAGTAGACCTGAGCTTCCGTATAGCTGCCGTCTTCTCTGCCAGGGAAAGTGCGATTAGGGTTTTTCTTGTCGGCCGGATTGACGAAGGGACTTTTTTCATAAAATGCTGCCACTGAAGCAACGGTAACGATGTCTATCTTCCCTTTAAGCTTGGCGGGATTGAGGTATTTATATAATTCAATTGCTGCTGCTATGCCGGAGTACTCACAGCCATGCAGCCCCGCTGTTATAACCAGATGCGGACCTGAGTTATCGCCTTCAACTGTAGAAACGGGGAATTGGATCTCAAATCCCTGTGATGAAGTAAAGCTGGCCCAGCGAGTGTTCTTACCCATAAGCGCCTCCATTTAAAATTCTGTATAGCTGCTATTAATGTAACATAATTATATTTGCTGCATTAGTCATGACTAAAGGTATATATTGGTTTAATATAATTACGATATAGTTAGACAAAGTGAAATGCTCAGCACCAACGGAAGAAAAGTGCACCATGAGTATCCTGGGAGCAATGCACTCAATGTCACGCTAAGAGAGCATGTGCTGAGTATCCTGGGAGCAATGCACTCAATGTCAAGCTATGAGAGCGTGTGCTGAGTATTCTGGGAGCAATGCACTCAATGTCACGCTAAGAGAGCATGTGCTGAGTTCCGGCAGTGTGCGGCTTAAGAAGGATTGATTCTGAAACGGACAGGGTTCTAAGTCCTGGAGATATTTTGAGGTGAAGGGTGATTTCTAAAACTGGTAAGACTCGGATAGTGTCTATTATTGCCCTGATCATGCTGTTGTTGCTGAGTTCACTGACATCATGCAGCAGTATTGAAAATTTGTTTTCCCGGGTTACAGTTAATGAAGTTAATACGGAAGTTTTGGTTCTGGCAGACGGCACGGTTCAGATGACGGAAATATTTGAGGTCTCAGCTCCTGCTGAGTCCTGGGATTTGAATCTGGAGCTGCCGGCATTGGCTAACGGCAGTGCGGAACTTCTGAATATCGGCATCGCGACCAGCGGCATTAATCCAATACCTATCTATACACAATTTGAAGAGGAAGCAGACGATAAAGGTGGCAATTCTCCTGCGTTCTATGTGAAGAAGGTTTCTGACGAGAGAACCACCGTCAGGATGTCCACCCGCTTTGGTATGGGAGAATGGCTGATTAAAGCAGAGTGGCTGGTGAGTGATGCTGTTGTGCAAAATGGCACCCAGGCGCTGCTGAGTCTCCCCATATTAACCCTGGATATGAAGGATAGTCCGGAAACATTTAATGCTTCCTTAATATTTCCGGAGAATATTACCGCTTCCGGTGCGACAATCGTTACTCAGAGCTCTGCTCAGATAAAACTGAGTCAGAATGAAAGAATCATATCTTTAGAGACAAGCGATCTGGAAACAGGTGACAATCTGCTTTTATTATTTACTACAGATGTAGATGTTTTTGCCTCCTTACCGGCAGATTCAAGTGATCTGGCTGTAGAACAGCAGCTGCGAGATGCCGGCATGAAGGCCCAATCTCTTCTGACTGACAGAAATCGCAGAGAATTTGTGCGCAACATCATTCCCCTGATTTCTTTTGTCGGCCTGGTCTTAGCCTTAGGTTTTTATTTTTATTACGAATTGGAAGGCAGGCGCAGACCGGTAGAGAAGGATTTTGCCCTCTGGCCAACTGCCGTTAAACCTTACAACTCTTCCATGCTGCTTAATAAAGACAGGCCTGAGCGCATTCTGCTCAGCTCACTTTTAAGCCTGGTCAACCAGAAAGAATTATGGATGGACGACTATGTTTTTACCTGGCCTCAATCAGGGCGGGTGGATTTTTCAGCCTTCCGTCCATCGGAAGCCTATCTTCTGCATTGGCTCTTTCAGGATGTCGCAAAAGACGGTCCGGCTTTATCTGTTTCGCAGATTAAGCAAGCCGCCCGCAACCCTGCCACGGCTGCAATGTTTGAGCAAAACTATCTGGAATATCAGCAGTTGGTTCACAGTGAACATCTGGAACTGGGATTGTTTGATCAGAACAAAACGAAGTTTAGCCGCCGCTTAACTTTAATATTCACTGTCTTTTTCCTGGTTATAGCTGCAGTTCTTACTTTGCTGGCACAAAGTCCTGTCGGCCTTCTGATCCTGCTGCCGGCTGCCGGTTTTTTGTTTTTGCGCTCGGGTGTCCGTCACCTGACTTTAGAAGGTCGAAACCGGCAGCACGAGTGCCGTGAATACAGGAAAAACCTTGACCTTTTGCCGCTGTTAACCAGTGCTGCCGCTTCTCAATACACTCTGATCGAGATGGCCATCTTAGCTCTGCCGCGGGCGATCTCTCTGGATAGTATCAACTTATATTTTGATGGTCTGGCTAAACTTAATGATGAAGATTTTGCCTCCTGCGCATATGCCATACTCCACATCTATCTGCGTGCGCCTTTGCCTGACAGCCTTAGAATTACGGCCGAAGAAAGGGATATGCTTTGGCAAAAGCTTGATGACCTGAGAAATATCCTGCAGACCTCAGTAACCATTCTCGCCTCAGCTCAACGATCAGCTCTGTTTTAGGTTCCGGTACTGCCGTTTGAGCGCTTTCACTGGTGCATCAGTCTTTACTGTCACACCTTATTGCGGCGATAAAAACATCGGTGGCGGTGCAACATTCTCTGGAGTGCATCAGTCTTTGCTGTCACATCGTATGGTGGCAATGAATACATCGGTGGCGGTGCGACATTCTCTGGAGTGCATCAGTCTTTACTGTCACACCACCAGACATTCTCCCACTCATCAAAATATAAAGGGACCTGCCGCTGCGCAATTAGACAGGTGTAGCGGATGCCGCTGCCGCCTGATTTGGAGGCTGCCCGGCGTACATCCAGTACTTTATCAATACCGTATTTTCTGCCGTCATGCCAGATTACCTGCAGCGGCCGTATCCTCCCGCTTTCGAAACGGGCTAAAACATCAATCATGATGCGCTGCGTCAAATCATACCACCTCCCGGTAGATCTTTGCCGGTCTCAGATGAGGTGAAGCACTGCTGCCCGGCAATGTACCGGTCGGCACATCCATCTGAGTATAGGATCTAAGTCCGGAGAGAGCCTTATCTGACAGCAGACGTCCCCTCAGCACAGCCTCTTCGCCGTAACGCTCTCTCAGATCATCCACGGTACGCTCTACTTCCAGCCAGCGCTCCTCATATTCCGCTTCCGGCAGGAAGGATATTTGCCGGCCTCCCTCCTCCCAGCTTAGATCAACGCCGCGAACGCCCAGTGAGCGCAGAGGCCGGTTTTTATACTGCTGATCGTTATATAAGGACATGGCGGCTTCCAGAATAACAAAGGCGCATTGAGTCGGCCGGGAAAGTTTACGCTGACGTTCAAAGGAGAAAAGCTCATTATCGCGCATGGAAATCTGGATCGTGCTGCAGAAAAGTCCTTGTTCACGCAGACGCATGGCCACCTCTTCAGACAGGCGCATAAAAACCAATTTAACCTCTGTTTCAGTGTGGAGATCTCTGATAGCGGTCATACTGTTGCCTACAGATTTGACCGGCGGATAATCGCCGGATCTGGCAACACTTTGCTGATCCAAACCCATGGCTGACTGCCAGAGCATAAGTCCCCACTTGCCCAGGCGCTTCTGGAGAAATTCCGGACCGCAGCGCGCCAGATCTCCGATCGTCCTGACATTCATCAAGGTAAGCTTGCGTTCCGTCTGCCGGCCCACAAAAAGCAGATCCCGCACCGGCAGCGGCCAGACGAGCTCGCGGAAGTTATCACTTCTGATCTCAGTTACTGCGTTCGGCTTCTTGAGGTCACTGCCTAATTTGGCAAAAATTTTATTAAAGCTGACACCGATGGAAACCGTAAGTCCTATTTCTCTGTGAATACGAAGACGCAATTCTTCAGCAACTTCGTACCCGTCACGGCCGCTGGCTGTTATATCAAGCCAGCACTCATCAATGCCGAACGATTCAACATAAGGAGTATATTCCTCATAAATGCTGCGCACCAGCTGCGAATAGCGCTGATACAATCTGCCTTGCGGAGCCACAAGCGTCAGACCGGGACATTTACTTTCCGCCTCCCAGATCGCCTCGCCCGTCTTCACTCCAATTTTCTTAGCCAGCTCGTTCTTGGCCAGAACAATACCGTGCCTCTTGAGAGGGTCACCGCAGACCGCCATCGGCACCTCTCTGAGCTCAGGGCGATATAGACATTCAACACTGGCGTAGAAAGCATTCAGATCAGAGTGTAATATCACGCGCATAGCCAATCTCCTCACATCTTCAATATAAACGTATGTTCGTATTAGCCATTATAATCCAGAACAAACGTTCCCGTCAAGATATTTATCAATCGTTCTCGTTCCCGTCAAGATGTTAGTCAGTATTATATTTTCCGGCTTTGATATACAATGCTCCTATGAGAAATCGATATCCTTTTTGTATCTTGTGTATTAAGGAAGATCAGCAAGCAAGCCTGGAGGAACATTAATGAAAGGCATAATCCCTATCGTAATAGGCACGGATCCAAGTTCCTATTCAATGACCAGAAGCATCAACGATGCCTATGGAGAGAAAGTAATTGTCTGCTGTTCCCGGATATTATCGCCTTTCTCACATACCAAGATAGCCGATATCTACATGGACTCCTATGCCGATGAAAACTATATTGCCAGACCGGAAGTGTTAATTGATTTAGTAAACAGGGCCTGCAAGGAGAATTCTGCCGGTCAGGAAAAAGTTATTTTCTTCATCCCTAACGAGATTTATATGGAAGTCATCTACGATAATCTGGAAAAATTTGCTTTTGAGCCCATAATACCCTACCCCGATAAGCAGCTGGGAGAAGCGTTAATGAAAAAAAGATACTTCTATGCCCGGATGGAGGAAATGGGTGTGTTAATTCCAAAAACGAGAATAGTATCTCAGGACAACTATAAAGACTTAGACCTGGAAGGCAGGCTGATACTCAAAGCAGATGATAATAACGCCTATAAAAGCAGCCGAATTAAGGAAAAAGAAAAAGTCTACTTCGTCGACAGTCAAGAAGATGCGATCAAAAAGGTTGATGAAATATTCGAATTGGAATACAAGAATAAATACCAGGGCAGCTGGATCGTCCAGGAATACATACCTGGCGGCCAAGGTACGGAATTCACACTCAATGGTTACCGATCAGGAGATGATAAGTTCTCCTTAAGCCAGGCCAGATGCCTGCTGACTGATCAGCGTCCTTTACAGATAGGGAATTATCTCGTCCTGATCGACAGCGATCTGGAGGAATTGTACGCACTGACTAAGAAAATCATACGCGGCCTGGACTATTACGGCTTCTTCAATATTGATATGAAAATACATCCTGAGACCGGTGATGTCTATGTTTTTGAAATCAATCCGCGGCTGGGCAGAAGCTCCTACTTCTCAAATTTGGGAGGTGTGAATCATACTTACGCGGCCATCGAGGACATGGCCAGGAACAATTCCCTGGAACAAAAACAGACCAAAGCTTTCAACTGGATTGCAGCCGGCAAAAAGGAATGTGAAAAACATATTCCGGCCGAACTGTTAAAAGAATTCAGGAGGCCGGACCGCTATGCAAATACCGGCCTCACTGTTGATAACCCTAACGACAGAGGTGCCCTCCGCAATATCATGATAAAAAAATATATTCAGCACCTCAACAAGAGTGTATTTGATTAATAGCCGAACAGAGCTGTGAACATTGTCTGACAAGTTCACGTCTTTGCAGTGGTAATAGTTTTCTGGCGAAGGCGCTTATAGTTCGGCGCGGATTCAGCAATAAGTCAGTTTGCGTCCAGGGAGCCGCGCATAAGCTAATCACGCTGTAAGACCGGCCGTCGGGCTGAGAGGCCAATAGCGCCGTCAGGCAGGACGCCGTGCATACGCCATTCAAAAGCAATCGAATTGGTCAGGAACGCCGGGCAGAGAGGTCAATCGCGCTGTCAGTCCGGCCGCCGCGCAGACGCCAGGCAAAAGGCCTGGATGCCTTCCCCACGGCCAAAAGCAGTCAAACCTTCGCCGCTGGTAGCAGTTATCGCTACAGAGCGAAGAGGAAGACCTGTAAGCTCCGCAATAGCCTGGCGCATTGCCGGGATATGCGGCAGAAGTTTAGGTTTGGCGGTTTCAACAGTAAAGGAAAGGTGCAAGAGTTCAATCTCTCCTAAAGTTTTAAGAGCTTCCTCTACATATGCCTTGCTGTCAGTGATACCTTCAGCGCACATGTCATTGGCGACCGCGCCCAGCACAATAACCGCAGACAGACCGCTGAGAGCATTAACCAGCGCGTGCAGGATCACATCGGCATCACTGTTGCCTTCCAGGCTTGCTTCATCAGGGATCAGGACACCGCCCAGATACAGAGGGCGCAGAGGATCAGAAGAAAACCTATGGCTGTCCTGTCCCAGAGCTTGAAAATACACATATTCAGTCTTCGACATCAGTCAATCCTCACTCTGTTGTCTCAGTCCGGCAGCTAAGCAGAAAATGGACGGAGTCCCTGATAGCATAACTCCCCAACTTAACAGCGGATAATTCGGTTAGCAGCCTTTGTTCTGTCACCATTCCAATGATTTTAACAGCGGATAATCCGGTCAGCAGCCTTTTTACCGGCATTACACCGCTGACTTCTCACAGCGGATAATCCAGTAACCGGATTTCTTCTTAATAACTTCAACTTCATCCCAATAGCTTTCCAGCTCAGACACAGTCGAGGGCGCGCCTTGCTTTTTGCGTACAACCAGATAGAATCTGCCGCCTGGTTTCAGCGCAGCATAGCTTTCCCGATACAGTCGATAGACTGTCTCCTTCCCTGTCCTGATAGGCGGATTAAGCAAGATCAGATCAAAGTCGCCGGAAATATCGGCAAGACCGTCAGATTCGACAACCTCGACAGCCGGCAGACTATTAAGTTTCAAGTTGTAGCTTACAAGCTCCAGAGCACGCCGATTGACATCAGAGGCGACAATTTCCAGTTCAGGTCTTAGTTTGCGAAAGACAACTGAAACGGCGCCGTAGCCGCTTCCCAAATCAAGCATCCTGCCCGGGGCGCACGGTTCTTCAGCCAGCACGATGTCAATCAAAAGAGCGGTACCGCGATCAATGTCAGTACCGGAGAAAACACCGCTATCGGTGCGGAAGCTAAAGTTTACGCCTTTAAACTCCGTCTCAATGAGCCGATAGCGATGCTCTGATTCCGGTTCCTGATCAAAATAATGTGTCATTCTTGTCTGTGATCCCCGTCTATTGGTCAAAAAGATTGACCAGGGTCTTAACGTGGACTCCGGTTGCTCCTAAGGGCAGATAGTGCTGCTCCTTGCTTAAAAAGGCAGTTCCGGCAATATCCAGATGCACCCAGGGTTTCTCTTCGTGCACGAAAGCGCCGACAAATTGTCCCGCTGAGATCGTGCCGCCCAAACGGCCGCCTGAGTTCATGATATCCGCGATCTTGGATTCATTGCGCTTGGCGAAATCCTTGTCATTTGGCAGTTCCCAGATTCTCTCACCTGCAGCGTCAGCAGCTTCCTTGATCTCAGCTAAAAATACGGCGTTATTGGTAACAGCGCCGGAATATTCTTCGCCCAGAGCGATCAGGCAGGCGCCTGTAAGCGTAGCCAGATCAATTACTCGCTCACAGCCGAGCTGATTAGTGGCGTAATGCACGGCATCCGCCAGTGTGAGACGCCCTTCCGCGTCAGCGTTGTCCACTTCAATTGTTTTCCCGGCCAGAGACTGGATAATATCGCCAGGCTTGTACGAGCTTCCGGAGATCAAGTTCTCACAGGCCGCGATCACACCGGTGACATTAGTCTGCGGCTTAATTTGGCCCAAAGTGAGCATCGTGCCGATAACCGTAGCAGCTCCGGCCATGTCGCTGTTCATTGTCTTCATGCCGTCAGATGGCTTGAGCGAATAACCGCCGGCATCATAAGTCAGACCCTTGCCGACCAGGCCGGTACATTTATCACTCTCGGGATCTCCCTTATATTCCATCACGATCAGACGCGGACGCTTATCCGATCCCTGACCGACACTGAGGAAAGCGTGCATGCCGATTTCGCGGATCTCATCTTCCTCATAGACAGTAACTTTAATCCCCAGAGGCTCCAGTGCCTCCTGAGCCCTCTTAGCCAAAGTCTCAGGATAAATAACATTCGAGGGCTCGTTAACAAGATCACGCGCCAAAAAGACACCGGTCATGAGCAGTTCTGCCCGTTTAACACCTGCTTCAGCATCCTCTGCCCTGCCCTCAACCAAAGACAGATTAACAGTAATCTCCGGATGCTCCTTTTTCTCGCTCTGGTATTTATCAAAGCGGTATGTCGACTGCAAAAAGCCCTCCGCGACCGCCTCTGAGCTTTTCAGATTGGTCAGGTCATAAAGCATCGGCAGTTTGACTTCCACCTCAGTCAAACGATGCTTACTCAAGAGCTGCCCGACATTATAAAAGCTTTCCCGCAGCTCGTTATAGCCAAGCTTGCCCAGCTCGCCCAGACCAACCAGAATATGTCCGGCGCCTTCCAGCGAGGGGAAGAAAAACACTTCGCCCATCTTGCCCTTGAAATCAACTTTTTCCTTAGCATACTCCAGGCTGGGGGTTGACTTTGTCTGATCTGAAAAAACTAACTCGGTGGTAACGCCACCGCTGCCGTTAACTACAAATTTCATCTGAAACTCTCCTGTAAATATTATTAAATCCAACATTGTAAATAGAATATATCAATTGTAGCAGAGTTTCCCCCGCTGTTGTTACGATTAAAAAGTGATTTATTGAAGACGATTATCTATTGGCTCCGGCACATAGAATGGGTACACGTTTGCTGAAGTTTTAGCTGAAATTTCAAGCAAAAGGCCAAACACTAAGTTTATGCGTTGCAATTCAGCCAGTCAGTTGGCAGACATCAATCCGGGCAGCATGTCCGGCCAGTCAGGAAGTCAGTTTGCAGACGTCAATCCAGGCAGTAGGCCGGGCGTGAAATTCCAGTTCAGTCAGAGAAAGTTCTATCGCGCTGCGATCATTCCCCGCTGCCGGATATAATATCTGATTGGCCTTGAGAGATTCATCAAAATATACAATAACGCCTTCTTTAACGGCAAAGGGGCATACCTCGCCAATGTTGTGGCCAATGTAATCTTCGACTTTGTCAGCCGGAATCATTTTAGCTTTTTCATTGAACTGAGCTTTATATTTAGGATTATCAATTCTGGCATTGCCGGCGCATAAAATAAGTATGGGTTTACCCTCCACCAGGAATGCCATAGTCTTGACAATTTGCTGTGCTGCGCAGCCCACAGCGGCGGCAGCAAGTTCGACAGTTGCGCTGGACTTATCAAATTCCAGAATTCTGTCTTCGAGGCCAGTGCCGGCAAAATAATTTTTCACATCAGAACACGACATTTATTTCCTCAGCTGGCCGGTGCGGCGCAGTGTTATTAAGAGCGGTAAGCCCAAGGCAAAGATCACCAGCGTTTGTGTCAGAGCAATCGATCCGACCGAACCTAAAACTAGCGGCAAGGTAATCTCATCCAAAAGCAGGCAAGGCAGATAAACTCCCACAGTAAAGGCATTAACAATAATCGGCGGCAGCAGCGCCGGGATATGACGCCAGCTCAATTTCAGTCTGCTTGTCTCCCCTGCAGATTGATCGGTTTGCCAGGGAGCTCCGAGCTTATAGCTGAGATAAGCAGCCAGAAGAGTGGCCAGGCTGCCGCCCAGTATATCTACGATGCCAAGACTTTGTGGATTAAGCAGATTTGCCAGCAGGCAGCCGACAAAGACTCCCGGGATCGCAGCGGCATTCAGTATCGGCAGCACAGTCAGAGCCTCCGCTAAACGAAACTGCAAGATGCCAAAGGAGATCTGAGCAAAAGGCAGGGTCAGCAGCACATACAGCGCTGCAATGATCCCTGCCAAGGTCAAATCATTAACTGAAAACTTTTTAGCTGCGGGTTTTTCCATGAAAGGGGTCTAAACAGGCACTCTTTCAACTAACAAGGTCACATCATGACCGTTAATATTCCACTTTGTGCCTTCGCGATTACCCAGCTCCAGAATTTCCAGCGCCAGAATATCTGTTGAGATCATCTCTTCGTGCTTAGCCAGCACAGCCTCTATCTCATCGTCAGCTTGATAATAAAGTCGAATTCTGTCCAAAACTTCAAAGCCGGCTTCCTTTCGCATATTCTGCACTTTGCTGACGATCTCGCGCATCAGGCCTTCTTCGATCAATTCAGCAGTCAGCTCAGTTGCTAAGGCAACGTTCAGATTCGCGTACGACTCAGCAGCGTAACCCGCAGCTGACTGCTCTTCGATCAGAAGGTCTTCTTCTTTCAGCTCATAGGCAGTGCCGCCTATCTCCAAAGTAATATACCCCTTATCTTTCAGCTCACTCATAGTCTCACGGCCGGGCAGCTCCGCCAGCATTTTCTGCGCTGCGGGTATATCCTTGCCCATTCTCTGACCCAGCGTTCTAAGCTGCGGCTTGAAGCTGTAATCGAGCAGTTCTCCCGCTCCCTCCAGCCATCTCAGCTTCTTAATATTTAGCTCATCCAAAACGATCTCAACATACTCATCAGAGAGCCTCTCATCGGATACAACCAGAATCTCACTTAAGGGCTGGCGGTTCTTTATCGCAGAAGCATTTCGCGCGGCGCGGCCCAGTACGACAATATCCAGCACCAGCTTCATCTGCTGCTCGAGATCCTTGTCGATCAGATCTTCTCTGTACCCGGGGAAGTCTGCCAGGTGAACACTCTCCGGCGCTCCTTTGATCCTCTTGCCGATCAGGTTCTGGTAGATGGTCTCAGTGGTAAACGGTATAAATGGCGCCGCCAGCAGGATCAGATTCTTCAGGACCGTAAACAGTGTCATATATGCATTGACCTTGTCCTGCGGCATTTCCGGACCCCAGAAGCGCTCTCTGTTGCGTCTGACATACCAGTTCGACAGCTCATCGGTAAAGTCCTGCAGAGCTCTGGCAGCGTAGAGAATATCGTATTTTTCCAGCCTGGTGTCAACTTCTTTGATCAGACTGTGCAGGCGTGAGAGGATCCAGCGATCCATAACACCCAGCAGGTCATAATCGAGCTGATACTCCTGCGGGTCAAAATTATCGATATTGGCGTAGAGCACGTAGAAGGCATAGGTATTCCAGATCGTGCCCATAAAGCGCCTTTTACTCTCATTTACCGCTTCTTCCGAGAAGCGCGAAGGCAGCCAGGGCTGGCTGTTGACATAGAAGTACCAGCGCACGGCATCGGCGCCTTCCTTTGCGAGAATATCCCAGGGATCGACAACATTGCCGATATGCTTGGACATTTTAATGCCGTCCTTGTCCTGCACATGCCCCATGACGATACAGTTTTTATAGGTCTCTTGCCCGAAGAGCAGATTGCTGATCGCATGCAGCGAGTAAAACCAGCCGCGCGTCTGATCAACAGCTTCAGAGATAAAATCGGCTGGGTAAGTGTAATTGAAGAGCTCCTGATTCTCAAAGGGATAATGATGCTGAGCAAAAGGCATGGCGCCGGAATCAAACCAGCAGTCAATAACTTCCGGCTCGCGCTGCATGGTTCCCTGACATTCAGGGCAGTTTATATGCACTTCGTCTACATACGGTTTATGCAGTTCTATATCGTCAGGACAGTTATCTGACAGCTCTTTCAGCTCTGCGATACTGCCGATAGCTATCTGGTGATTGCAATCCTTATTCTGACAGGTCCAGATCGGCAGCGGCGTGCCCCAGTAACGTTCGCGGCTGATAACCCAGTCCACGACCGACTCGAGAAAATTGCCGAAACGTCCCTTGCCGATAGATTCAGGAAACCAGTTGATGCGTTCGTTGGTCTCCATAAGCTGGTCTCTCAGCGCCGTCATGCGGATAAACCAGTTGGTTCTGGCGTAGTAGATCAGGGCGGTGTCGCAGCGCCAGCAGAAAGGATAACTATGCGTGAAATCAATACTGGAAATCAATTTGCCGTCTTGTTTCAGTTTCTCGATAATGCCTTTATCTGCATCTTTTACGAAGACGCCTGCGAAATCGGTCACATCCTCCGGGAAGGTGCCGTCCAGATTAACTAACTGCACAAAAGGCAGGTTGTATTCGCGTCCCAGGCGGGCGTCATCCTCACCAAAGGCCGGCGCGATATGAACTATACCGGTACCTTCAGTCAAAGTGACAAAAGGATCCGAGACGACATACCAGGCTTTCTTCTCCAGCTGGCCGACCGTTTTGTGGGCATAAGGCAGGATCGGCTCATAATCAAGCCCCACCAGCTCACTGCCCGGCATAATCTCGACAACCTCGGCCTCTTCGCCGAAGACCGTGTTCATAAGCGCCTTCGCGCAATAATAATAGATATCCTTTTTGGTGCCATCGACATCGTGCGGCATTTTGAGCAGGACATAGTCCTCATCGGCGTTGACGCAGAGGGCGACATTGGAGGGCAAGGTCCAGGGCGTAGTGGTCCAGGCGGAAAGATAGGTATCGTCTTTACCCGCCACCTTGAAACAGATATAGATGGATTCTTCCTCGACATCCTTGTAGCCCTGAGCAACTTCGTGACTGGAGAGCGCAGTACCGCAGCGCGGGCAATAAGGCACGATCTTGTGGCCCTTGTAGAGCAGATCCTTTTTCCAGATCTCCTTCAGCGCCCACCAGATTGATTCTATATAGTCATTCTCGTAAGTTATATAGGGATTCTCCATATCGGCCCAGAAGCCGACACGTTCAGAGAGCTCTTCCCACTCAGTTTTATAGGTCCAGACGCTTTTCTTGCATTCTTCAATGAACGGCTCAATGCCGTAGGCTTCGATCTCCTCTTTGCCGTTGATGCCAAGCTTCTTCTCAACCTCCAGCTCCACCGGCAGTCCATGAGTATCCCAGCCGGCTTTGCGCGGAACATGGTAACCTTTCATCGTACGATAGCGGGGAATCAAGTCTTTTATAACGCGGGTCAGGACATGCCCGATATGAGGCTTGCCGTTAGCAGTAGGCGGGCCCTCGTAAAAGGTGAATTCCGGGCTGCCTTCTCTCTCTGAGACTGATTTCTCAAAGATCTCCTGCTCGCGCCAGAACTCGAGAACTTTACGTTCACGATCCTGAAAGTCAAGATTGCTGTCAATTTTTTCGTACATTAAATGTCACCTCGTATTGTATAGTTGCGCAAAATAAGTTACATAGCAGTCGGTTCGAGTCCAACACAAGAGCAAAGATAAATCCCTTGAATATTTGTATCATTGTTTTATTGGATCGATCTCAACCCGAAACCAAAATATTGCCTAATCCGCAACATATTTCAAGTCCATGTTGGGAAATTATAGTTATCCAAGCTTCCAACTGTCAATTATAGCAGAGTTTTGCTGTTATTCACGCTTAGATTATCCCGGACAGCTGAGGATTCTCCCGCAGGATGGCCGCAGCCATGGCCATTCTTTAATCTTTCGGTGTTCCTTACCGTACTTTATTGTAATATTGAAGAAATGATGCTCCGGGATGCTGCGAAGCCTGGATGCTCTGATTGACGTCCAAGACCCTATAGATCAGCCGGTCTCTGCCGGCAAACAAGATTGTCGCTGCGGGATGCCGGCGGGAGGTTAAGATAATTTGGATATTGTTTTGTATGTTATTTACAATCTGATTGCTTTTGCCATTGTCTGTCTTCTATATGGCTTCCTGGTTGAGCCTTTCCGCTTAAAACAGACTGATTACAAGATAAAGCTTGCAGGCTTGCCTGAGCAATGGCAAGGCCGCAAGATCGCCTTTTTCTCAGATATTCACGCCGGATCATTCTACACCCCTTCCCTGTTTGGCAACGCGGTGACCAAGGTAATGGAAAACAGACCTGACCTTATTTTAATCGGCGGAGACTTCATTGAAGAGAGAACCAATATTAAAAATGAACGTTTCAGAAGCGATCTGTCAGATCAGCTGGCGAGACTGAAAGCCCCTCTGGGATGTTTCGCAGTTTTTGGCAATCACGACGCTGAGACAGCTGAAAACATAAGCTATGTCACAGAGCTGCTCAAGGATGCCGGTATTTCCCTTTTATCCAATGATGCGGTAACCATAGATGGCGTAATCCTGGCCGGTCTGGAAGAGTCCTACCATCAAAAACCGGATTTACAGGCAGCGATGCAGAAACTCGGGATCGAGGAACCAGGTAGCGATGATAACTCGATCAGTTCAGTAGGTGAAAATCAGGCCGGCGCACAAAATGACTCTCAAGACATTGCTTTAGAAATTACAGAAGAAAACAACCACCAAGATCTCTGTCGCATCATTATGGTTCATCAGCCGGATCATCTGCCGACACCGGAAGCGACATCAGATACGGATTTGATTTTGTCCGGTCACAGCCACAAGGGCCAGATAACTCTGTTCGGCTTGCCCATATATACTGTAGATGGCGGCAGAGAGCGTATCTACGGTCATTATGATCTTCCCGGCGGAGCTCAGCAGATCACCACTTCAGGTCTGGGGACAGTGCATATCTATGCCCGCTTCTTTGCGATGCCGGAAATCACGATTATTGAACTATCTTAACTAATGGCGGGCTGAAATAATTCCGATTAAATACACTTTCCGCACTTTTTTCAGAAACCTTAGGAAGTCAGAAGCTGCAGCTTCTTTTCCACATATTCAGTGACTCTGTTCATGTAATCCGCCAGGTCCTTGCTGTTGTGCTGCCTGACCAAACCTGCCGGCTGAATGAATTTGGAAGTGGCACCGCTGCCCAGCCCAATAACTGTGAAGCGGTCGCTCATCATCAGTACATTATAGACAGACTCACAGCCCGGCTTGCTGAAGCCCGTGTTCTCCAGAGCGCCGCGGCTCCTCTTTTGCTTATAGAGATAATAAGGTGAATAATTATTGCTGCGAAGGCGCTTATAGGCCTCGGCCAGCTCTTGTGCCAACAGAGGATCCGGATGTATCTTCTTTAGCTCTTCCATCAGTCTGGCTGACGGTTTTGCCAGCTCTGACTTGTCTTCCATCCGCCTGGAGGGTTCTTTCATCAGCTCCGACTTGTCTTCAATCAGCACGGCTAATGGTTTCACCGGCTCTGAGATACCTCCCATCGGCCTGGCTGATGCTTTTGCCAGCTCCTGCATATCTTCCATAAGCCTGGCTGACTGCTTCAACGCCAGACTGTGCAAAGTGATATTCTCCGGTTTCAGAGCCAGCACTTGTTCCAGAGATGAGAGAAAATCACCTGACCTCTCTCCCGGCAGTCCATAGATCAAATCCATATTGATAATAAAATCACCAATCTCTCTGGCCAGCCTGTAAGCAGCAAGAGTATCCGCAACTGTATGTCTGCGGCCAATAGCTGTCAAAGTGGAATCATGCATAGTCTGAGGATTGATGCAAAGTCTGGCAAAACCTGCAGCTCTGATTATTTCCAGCATTTTCGTGTCAAGAGTATCAGGGCGGCCTGCTTCCATGGTCAGCTCGGTCTTATCATCATGAGGAATCAGATCAAGCAGCCCCGTAGTGTAGCGGGCAAATAAATCAGCCGGAAGACTAGTTGGCGTACCGCCGCCAAAGTAAATCGCCGCAGCTTTCTTGGTTCGGCCGTGAAAGAACTGCCCGGCTTCTCTCAGCATCGCCTCGACATAAAGCTCAAGTTTATCAGCATAGCGGCCGGCGTCACGGGTGGTAAAGCTGCAGTAACTGCAGCGTGTAGGACAAAAGGGCAGTCCGCAGTAGACAACATAATCCTCTCCCTGATCATAACGGGATACGATCGCATCTTCAGCAGCAGCCACTTCAATTCCCAGCTCGGTCTTCTCCTTAGAAACGCCCCAGTCAGTCGTCAAAATTTTACCTGCTTCCTCCCTGCCGCAGCTCTCCAGCAGCTGAGAGAAAATCTGGGTCGGCCTCACTCCGGTCAAAGAACCCCATGGAAATTTAATCCCTGTCCAGAAGCTTAAAGCCAGATACAGTTCTCTTTTAAGATTGCGTCTGAAGTCAGGCAGATTTGTCTGACAGTAAAACTTATGCAAGTCTTCAGCCTGTAAAGATATTTCCAGTCGAACTGAAGGCCGCAGCCGGTCCTGAGGAAAATTCTTCACCTGCCTGAGACCGGTCAGCTCTTCTGAATCCACCTCAGTATCCGCGCTGACAGTAATTATGACGCCCTGAGGCGACTTAGTTATCTGCCCGGAATAAAATGGGAAAATCAGCTCGTCACCCTGCTGAGAGCTCCGGCCAAAAAATAACCTTAAGATCTGAGCACAGACAGCGTATTCGCTGTTGCTAATCAGCTGTAATTTACCGTAAGGATTCATCTTAAGAAGCCGGCTGCTCTTTCTCATACCAGGCCAGGACCAGATCCACCATGCGTCCATAGCTTTGGACGCCGTCCTCCTGCTTATGCGCCTTCAACATAGAATCATTGATAGTTGTAGAAACTTCGGTAATCCTGCCGCGATGCCGGTCCCAGTAGAGCGCCTGAGCATTGAGGTCTCTTTGCATGGCAGGGCTGGGGTCCATCCGCAGGCACTCTCTGTCATTTTCTCTGCATTGCAGTTGATTAGAGGCGTAGATCCAGGTTGTCAGCAGGGCTGAATAACGGAAAGCAGGATCAGGGTGGTTTTCAGCCATCAGGAAGGCCAGGAAATTCGCCTCGTCCTCGCGGGCAATGCCTTTGACGTGGGCGATCTCGTGCAGCGCAGAGAAGGGAATCGAATGATCGGGCTGATCAATATTGACATTAGCTTCCGCCAGAAGAGGCATGTACATGCCGGAAATGCCGGTATAAGACCAGTAGGAAGACAGGCGGACCGGCTTGGGGCGTACAGTCAGTCCCTGCCCGATGATGGGATACAAATCAGCGCTGTTCTCATAGGCCAGATAGGCTTCCCGCAGCGCCGCCTGATAGCCGTCTTCTCCCAGGGTGAAGACGCCATTTTCATCTTCGTGCAAATCCTCCCGCAGTATTGCAGCTTCCGCAGCCAGCCAGTTGGTCACCTCAGCCAGCTCATCCTGACTGCGCGGCTTGACTTCCAGCTCCAGGCTTTGCGCCAGAGGAAGCCGATTAAAATTTGCTGCATAGCTAAGAATATAATTTGCCGACAGAAAAGATATGCCAATGACAATGATAATAAGAAGGCGCAAAGATCTTAGTGCCCGCCAATCCTTAAAACGAATCAGGCGCACCAGCCAGACGATAAATAAAACTATCAGGGCAGCAGCGCCCACAACAATCAAGATTTCCGTAATTGAAGCAGGTATCCAGCCCCAAAGCAGAATGCCTGAGCCGGTAAGAAAGGGCAGCACCTTTGTAGCATATGACTCGGCCAGATCAGGATTACCGGATAAAACTTGCTGCAGGATCAGAGCTGCAGCAAGAAAGAACAAGGCGACAGCCATGATGATCAGTAAAGTTTTAAATTTCGGCTTCTGCAGCATTATTTATCTCATTCCTGTAGGTTGCCGGCTTGTCACAAGATGAAACCGGAGAGTTAAAGGCAATCGTTACGTAAAGATTTCTCTCGAATCGAAGCAACAGCCAAGTCATTGACTATAATTATAACAAAGGGGTCAATAGGTAGATAATATTCACGCCGTGATAAATAGGATCTAATAGTAGGGTAATATTCGAGCCGAAATTTTACGGAAAGACCAGAGCTCTAAGTCCCAGAATAAGAAGCAGCAAGACTGGCTGATGCAGAACATAAACCGCCAGCGAGTGTTCACCGATCCAAACCAGTGGTTTAAAGACTGTATTAATTTTAGGGCTGACCTTGGTAAATCTGCTCTTTTTTTCCTTATAAGCGACACGTCCGATGGCAGCTCCGATGAAAAAGATCCCCAGCCAGGGCAGTAAAGGCAGATAATCCATCATGGCTATATTGGTTGGCGGAAAGCCAAGGGGAAGCAAAAGCCAACTGGCCGGTCTGGTCGCAAAGGGGTAGGTAAAGAGGATCTGGCTCATTAAAGCTATATAGACTCCCAGGAGCAAGAGCAAAACCGTAAAACCCTCCTCAGCCTTCTCACCTGTTCTTTCTCTGCGCCGGGAAGTTAAAAGGTCCAGCAGAGCGTAGAACAGTGTACTGATACTGATAACATGCAGAATATTAAACCAGATCATACCGCTGCCGCTCCGGATATAACTGTCAATCACATAGGTTATCAAAGTCAGTACGGCCGAAAAGAAGAGCATACGCGTTCCCCTCTTCAGATTATTGCGCGAGAAGCTGCAGCTGATGCCGGAGAGCAAAATCAGTACTCCAATAAATGGTTTGCGCAGAAGCGCCTCAAACAGCGGGTGATTTATAAAAGAGAAAGCCCCAAGACCTAAAAAGATATAAAAGTCATAAGCCAGATGAAAGAGAATAACCAAAACTAAAACGAAGCCGCGAATAAGATCGATTTCAAAAACACGCTGCTGTTCCCTGGCCATCTCTTCCACCTCCAATTTAATAGTGTAATTCTACCATATGGTTCTTCGATATTATTCAGTAGAATGCCTGCCTCCGGATAAAGCCCTTATAGTTGGTGTAAATTAAAAAAGTGAGTCATGCCCACTCTTTG
>ENA-UOOM01000096-UOOM01000096.1-fermentation-metagenome-genome-assembly--contig:-NODE-96-length-109048-cov-20.680420_pt1 | contig 109048 bp, 90 predicted proteins | sample MGYA00245781_ERZ724031 | MGnify/ENA primary metagenome ERZ724031 (study PRJEB28704, sample SAMN03018317) | fermentation metagenome | biome: anthropogenic terrestrial biome; feature: soil...
GCATCTTCTTACGCAGTTTGAAGTTAGAAATATCCTTTTTGGATACTGTTGCAACTGCTTTCTGACCAGTAATGGCTGTAAGTTCATTAATAGCTGTTTCGATAATTTTCTTATCTGCAACTGCAATACCAAGTCCTTGATTAATAACTATTTTCTCAAGTTTTGGAACCTGCATTACTGACTTATAGCTGAATTCTTTTACCAAAGAGGGAACTATACGCTCTTTATAATCTTTTTTCAGACTTACCTCGTATGTTGTTGTAGTTTCACTCATTTCATTTCCTCCCCGGATCTTTTAGCGTAACGAACATTTTTGCCTTTACTATCTGCTTTCCTTCCAACACGTGTTGGTTTTCCAGTTTTAGGATCCAACGGATTAAGGTTTGAAAGATGCACAGACGCTTCTTTCTTTTCAATTCCGCCATTTGGATTCTGAGCACTGGGCTTAGCATGTTTAGATACAACATTTACGCCTTCTACTATCGCGCGATTCTTATTGACAAGAACCTCTAGAACGCGGCCGGTCTTTCCTTTGTCTTCCCCGGAATTTACGTAAACCGTATCACCTTTCTTTATATGTAATTTTGTCATTGCCTGTGATTGTTTAATAGATTATAAAACTTCAGGAGCTAATGAAACAATCTTCATATTCGTATTACGAAGTTCACGTGCAACAGGTCCGAAAATACGGCTTCCTCTCAATTCTCCGGCATTGTTCAAGAGAACACATGCGTTATCGTCGAAGCGTATATATGAACCGTCGGCTCTGCGAATCTCTTTTTTCGTGCGCACGATGATTGCTTTTGATACAGCACCTTTCTTAATATCACTCGAAGGGATTGTGCTTTTTATTGAAACAACAATGATATCCCCTACAGACGCGTAGCGTCTTCCTGTACCTCCCAGCACGTTAATGCAGAGAACTTCTCTTGCACCGCTGTTATCGGTAACTGTTAATCTGGATTCTTTCTGTATCATCTTACTTAGCCCTTTCCATTATTTCAACCACTCTCCATCTCTTTGTTTTGCTCAAAGGACGTGTTTCCATTATACGCACTGTATCACCGATGTTACAGTCGTTTTTCTCATCATGGGCGTGAAATTTCCTCGTTTTATTAACGAATTTCCCATATATAGGGTGTTTCTCTTTCCATTTTACAGCAACGGTGACCGACTTATCCATCTTATTGCTGAAAACGACCCCGATTCTTTCTTTCCTTAAATTTCTCGTTTCCATTATCTGTATTATTGATCTTTTTTCAATTCTCTGGCACGCAGTTCTGTTTTGATACGGGCAATATTTCTGCGTTTTTCCCTTAGCAAGCCTGAATTATCCAATGGAGTAATAGTATGACTGATTTGCAACTTATTTAACTCAATAATTTCTGCATCCAATCGGTCTCTCAGATCTTTTTCGGGTAATTCTCTTATTTCTTCTTGATATTTCATCTTTATTTATGATTTTTGCTCATAATCAAAATCTCTTCTCACTACGAATTTGGTAGTAACAGGCAATTTCTGAGCAGCTAAGCGCAATGCCTCTTTTGCTACCTCGAAGGATACTCCTTCAATCTCGAAAAGAATTCTTCCCGGAGTTACTGGTGCAACAAACCCTTCAGGGTTACCTTTTCCTTTACCCATACGCACTTCGGCAGGTTTCTTTGTAATAGGCTTATCCGGAAAAATACGTACCCAAACCTGACCCTGACGTTGCATATAACGTGTCACAGCAATACGGGCAGCTTCAATCTGACTTCCGGTAATCCATTTAGATTGCAGAGATTTTATCCCAAAAGAACCGAATGCAAGCTCATTACCGCGACCGGCATTGCCTTTCATTCTTCCTTTCTGCTGTCTTCTGAATTTAGTTTTCTTTGGTTGTAACATATCTTATCCTGTTAAGCTTTATTTTTATTCCTTCTGCCTCCGCGTCTGCCACCTCTTCCGCTGTCTTGGCGGCCACCACCGCGACCTCCCTGTGAACGGTTGTCCTTTGCAGTTGCAAACGAAGGAGCCAAATCCTTCTTTCCATAGATTTCACCGCGGCAAATCCAAACCTTTACGCCAATCAAGCCCACTTTAGTCAAAGCTTCGGCAAGTGCATAATCAATGTCGGCACGGAATGTGTGTAAAGGTGTTCTACCTTCTTTATACATTTCCGAACGCGCCATTTCAGCACCATTCAAACGACCAGAGACCTGAATCTTGATACCTTCTGCACCCATCCTCATAGTAGAAGCAATAGCCATTTTCACAGCTCTGCGGTAAGCAATCTTACCCTCTATCTGACGAGCAACGTTGTTGGCAACAATTACAGCATCCAGTTCCGGTTTCTTGATTTCATAAATATTTATCTGAATATCCTTATCAGTGATCTTCATCAATTCCTCTTTCAACTTGTCTACTTCCTGTCCGCCTTTACCGATGATAATACCCGGACGTGCAGTACAGATTGTGATCGTTACAAGTTTTAATGTCCTCTCGATGACAATGCGCGATACACTTGCTTTAGCAAGACGGGCATTCAGATAGGTTCTGATCTTGTTATCTTCCAACAAGATATCACCGTAATCATTTCCGCCATACCAGTTAGAGTCCCATCCTTTGACGATACCCAAACGATTTGCTATCGGATTTACTTTTTGTCCCATCTTACTTAATTTTGTTCTTGTTCTTCTTTATTAATTGTGTCAACCACTATTGTTACGTGATTCGAACGTTTGCGAATTCTATGACCGCGTCCTTGTGGTGCCGGACGTAGTCTTTTTAGTGTCGCACCTTCGTCCACCGAGATTGTTTTTATAAATAGCTCGCCGGTCTCTGCCTTGCGATCGTTCTTCTGTTCCCAGTTAGAAATTGCAGACAATAACAACTTCTCCACTTTAGCTGAAGCTTCTTTGTTGGAAAACTTTAAAACACCCAAAGCCTTAAATACTTCCATTCCGCGTACCATATCTGCTACGTAGCGCATTTTACGCGGTGAGGAAGGAACATTTCTCAACACGGCAAAAGAGACCTCTTTGCGGGCTTCTTTTCTCTGTTCGGCTGATATTCTTTTTCTAGCACTCATCTCTTTTTCTGTTTATCTTTATTTCTTTCTGTTGCCTGCGTGTCCGCGGAACGTACGTGTAACAGCGAATTCGCCTAATTTATGACCTACCATATTTTCTGTAATGTAAACCGGAATAAACTTGTTTCCATTATGTACAGCAATAGTATGCCCTACAAAATCAGGTGATATCATAGAAGCACGCGCCCATGTCTTAACAACGGTTTTTTTACCGCTCTCATTCATGTCGTTAACCTTCTTTTCCAGTTTCAGGTTGATATATGGACCTTTTTTTAATGATCTGCTCATAGTTTTAATTAATTAATCAGATTACTTCTTCTTCCTTTTTTCTACAATATACTTAGAAGAATGCTTTTTAGGAGCTCTTGTTTTCAAGCCCTTTGAATATAAGCCTGTGGCTGATCTTGGATGGCCTCCCGACGCTTTTCCTTCACCACCACCCATCGGGTGATCTACAGGGTTCTTAACAACCCCACGTGTGCGTGGACGACGACCGAGCCAACGAGAACGACCGGCTTTACCTGATTGTTCCAGAGCATGATCCGAATTACCAACACTACCAATGGTAGCTTTACATGCAGACAGAATCTTACGAACTTCTCCCGAAGGCATTTTTATGATCGCATACTTCTCTTCACGAGAAACAAGCTGAGCAAATGTTCCGGCAGAGCGTGCCATTTTAGCTCCTTGTCCGGGACGAAGTTCAATATTATGAACTACTGTTCCTATTGGAATCTGAGACAATGGAAGCGAATTTCCAACTTCAGGGGCAGCGCTTTCCCCCGACATCACTGAGGTTCCTACTTTAAGACCGTTTGGTGCAAGTATATATGATTTTGCTCCATCGGCATAATACAGCAAAGCAATTCTTGCTGAGCGGTTTGGATCATATTCTATACTTTTCACAACGGCCGGGATACCATCTTTTGTTCTCTTGAAGTCGATAAATCTGAAACGTCTTTTGTGACCGCCTCCAACATTTTTCGTAGTCATTTTACCACGACTGTTGCGACCACCTGTAGCTGATTTCCCAACAACAAGAGATTTCTCCGGTACACTTGCAGTGATATTTTCAAATGAACCGATAATCTTGTGTCTTTGCCCCGGTGTAGTGGGCTTTAGTTTACGTATTGCCATTTCTTTTTAAATATTGCTGAATAAATCGATTGTTTCACCTTTCTTCAAGGTTACGATTGCTTTCTTATATGATGGCGTGCGTCCTGTTACGACACCCGATTTTGTATATCGGCTTCTCTCTTTACCATCATAACGCATTGTATTCACGCTTTCAACATGTACGTTATAAAGCGCTTCAACTGCTTTCTTGATCTCCACCTTATTAGCAGAAGGAACCACAATAAAACCATACCGGTTTTCATACTTATCAGTAATTGCGGTTTGCTTTTCAGTGAATATGGGTTTTACTATTACACTCATTTTTTTTCTCCTTATGCTTTAAATAAGTTGTCAATCGCAGCCACAGTAGACTCAGTAATCACCAGATTCGTTGAATCCATGATTGCGTATGTATTTATATCTGAGGCTGTTATAATATTAACTTTCCCTAAATTTCGAGCCGACAAATATACATTTTTATTTTGACTTGGCAAAACGAAAAGTAGCTTTTTATCAGACAGTTGCAGATTCTTTGTAAGCTCTACCAAACTCTTGGTTCTAGGTGTGTCAAATTCAAAATCTTCCACAACTACTATTGAGCTGTTCTTTGCTTTTAATGAAAGAGCAGACTTACGTGCCAATGCTTTGGTTTTCTTATTTAATTTGAAACTGTAATCTCTTGGTTTAGGTCCGAATGCTCGTCCACCACCAACAAGTAACGGAGATTTTATATCACCACGACGTGCACCGCCGCCGCCTTTCTGACGGATCAGTTTACGTGTACTGCCTGTAATCTCGTTTCTTTCTTTTGACTTGTGCGTTCCCTGACGCTGGTTTGCCAGATATTGTTTTACATCCAGCCAGATAACATGCTCATTAGGTTCTATCCCGAAAATGGAATCATCGAGTGTCACCTTTTTGTCTGTCACCTCTCCTTTGATATTATATACTGCTAATTCCATTTTATTTTTCGATTATAACGATTGAACCTTTTGCTCCGGGTACAGATCCTTTAATTAAAAGAAGATTGTGTTCCGGAATCACTTTAATTATCTGAAGGTTCTGAACAGTTACACGCTCATTACCCATTTGACCACCCATACGGGTTCCCTTAAACACCTTTGCAGGATATGATGCAGCACCAATTGAACCCGGTGAGCGCAACCTGTTGTGCTGTCCGTGTGTTGATTCACCAACTCCCGAAAATCCGTGACGTTTCACAACACCCTGGAATCCCTTACCTTTTGATGTTCCAACAACGTCAACATAAACGGTGTCTTTAAAAATTTCTACATTTATTTCGGAACCCGCTTTATATTCGTTTCCAAAACCTTTGAACTCGGCCAAGTGTCTCCTGGGGCTTACTCCGGCTTTCTTAAAGTGACCCTTTTCAGCATTCACGGTGTGTTTGTCTTTCTTTTCAACAAACCCCAGCTGAATAGCGTCGTAACCGTCATTATCAACGGTCTTTACCTGAGTAACCACACAAGGACCAGCTTCGATTACAGTGCATGGAATATTTTTTCCCTCGGCACTGAAAACGGATGTCATTCCGATTTTCTTTCCTAATAATCCTGGCATTTCTCTAGTTGTTAATTAATTAATATTATCTCCTACTTACACTTTTATTTCAACCTCAACCCCACTCGGCAACTCAAGCTTCATAAGTGCATCAACAGTCTTAGCTGTAGAGCTGTATATGTCGATGAGTCGTTTGAAAGAGGCTAGTTCGAACTGTTCGCGTGATTTTTTGTTCACGAAAGTCGAACGGTTTACAGTAAATATGCGCTTATGAGTGGGTAATGGAATTGGTCCGCTTACCACTGCACCCGTAGCTTTTACGGTTTTTACGATTTTCTCTGCTGATTTATCAACAAGGCTATAATCGTAAGATTTCAGTTTGATTCTGATTTTTTGGCTCATATATATTTATATTATTTGATCAAATCTACGCGACCACCCACTTCAGTCAATACTTCTTTTGCAATTGATGCCGAAACCGGCTCAAAATGAGAAAACGACATTGTTGAAGTTGCACGTCCAGAAGTAATTGTACGCAATGCAGTAACATAACCAAACATTTCTGCAAGTGGAGTTTTTGCTTTTACAACACGGGCTCCTGAACGGTTAGATTCCATTCCCTCTACCTGTCCGCGTCTCTTGTTAAGGTCAGAAATAACATCACCCATACTCTCTTCCGGTGTAACCACCTCAACCTTCATGATAGGTTCAAGTAATACAGGACCTGCTTTTTCTACTGCACTCTTGTATGCCTGCATAGCACAAACCTCAAACGACAACTGGTCTGAGTCCACAGCGTGGTACGAACCATCTATTACTGTCACTTTCAGTTTATCCATTGAATATCCTGCGAGCACACCATTTTTCATTGCACGCTCAAAACCTTTCTGAATAGAAGGAATATATTCTTTAGGAATATTACCGCCTTTCACCTGATCCACAAACTGCAAGGTGCCTTCAAAATCAACATCAGCAGGTTCAACACGAACAATCATATCGGCAAACTTACCACGTCCACCGGATTGCTTTTTATATGTTTCACGCAATTCAACCGGTTTGGTGATAGCTTCTTTATAAGTAACCTGAGGGCGACCTTGGTTAGCTTCAACTTTGAACTCACGTTTCAGACGATCAATAATGATCTCAAGGTGAAGTTCACCCATTCCTGAAATTACAGTCTGACCTGTATCCTCATCTGTTTTAACAGTAAATGTAGGATCCTCTTCCGATAACTTGGCAAGACCATTTGACAGCTTGTCAAGGTCTTTCTGAGTCTTCGGCTCTACTGCAATTCCGATTACAGGATCCGGGAAGTCAATAGCTTCTAGGATAATAGGATTCTTCTCATCACAGAGAGTATCGCCTGTACGAATATCTTTAAAACCTACACCTGCACCAATATCTCCGGTACCGATAAATTCTCTTGGGTTCTGCTTGCTTGAGTGCATCTGGAAAAGACGTGAAATACGTTCTTTCTTGCCAGAGCGTGGGTTATATACATAAGACCCTGCTTCAAGTTCTCCTGAATAAACACGGAAGAAACAAAGACGTCCTACATAAGGGTCAGTTGCAATCTTGAACGCAAGTGCACTAAGAGGTTCATTCGGGTCTGCATGACGTACCAGCTCAACTGAAGAATCACTAGGATCTGTACCTGTAATTGATTCAGTGTCAAGCGGACTTGGAAGATAAGCACAAACAGCATCAAGAAGTGTCTGAACACCCTTGTTTTTGAATGACGATCCACAGATAATTGGATTGATCTCCATCGCTATTGTACCCTTTCTGATAGCAGCCCTGATTTCATCTTCAGTGATAGAAGAAGGATCATCAAAGAATTTCTCCATCAGCTGGTCATCAAATTCAGCTATTGTTTCAAGCATATTTTCGCGCCACTCTTCTGCTTCATCCTGAAGATCAGCCGGAATGTCCATTACATCATATTCGGCACCCATTGTCTCGTCATGCCATAAATATGCTTTCATAGTAACTAAATCAACAACACCCTTAAAGTTTTCTTCAGATCCGATAGGAATCTGAATAGGCATTGCTTTAGCACCAAGCATCTCCCTGATCTGACGAACTACATCAAAGAAATTAGCACCTGAGCGATCCATCTTATTGACATAACCTACTCTTGGCACTTTATACTTATCTGCCTGACGCCATACGGTTTCAGACTGTGGCTCAACACCGCCTACAGCACAAAACGCCGCAACTGCACCATCAAGTACACGAAGTGAACGTTCTACCTCAACCGTAAAATCCACGTGTCCCGGGGTGTCAATTAAGTTTATCTTAAATGTATTGTCTTTATATTTCCAGTTAGCTGTAGTAGCAGCTGAAGTAATCGTGATACCACGTTCCTGCTCCTGCTCCATCCAGTCCATTGTGGCAGCACCTTCGTGTACTTCTCCAATCTTGTGCGTCAGTCCTGTATAAAACAGAATGCGTTCAGATGTAGTAGTCTTACCGGCGTCAATGTGCGCCATTATACCTATGTTGCGTGTGAATTTTAAAGTCTCTTTTGAACCCTTAGCCATCTTTTTTACCTTCTTGCAATGTTAAAATCTAAAATGAGCAAAAGCACGGTTAGCCTCTGCCATTCTGTGAATATCTTCTTTACGTTTATATGCACCACCCTGATTGTTGTAAGCATCCATTATCTCAGCAGCCAACTTATCAGCCATGGTCTTTCCACCTCTTTTGCGTGCATACAAAATAAGGTTTTTCATTGAAACGGATTCTTTTCTATCTGGTCTGATTTCTGTGGGAACCTGAAATGTAGCACCGCCAACACGACGTGATTTCACTTCCACCTGTGGTGTAATATTATCGAGTGCAGCTTTCCAAATCTCGAGAGCTGACTTCTCTTCGTTAGCCAATTTTGCCTTAACTGTGTCCAATGCAGAATAAAAAATATCATACGAAAGACTTTTCTTTCCGTCATACATAAGGTGGTTAACAAACTTTGTTACCCTTACGTCACCATAAACAGGATCCGGGAGGATCTGTCTTTTTTTAGGCTTAGTTTTTCTCATTGTTGTTATAAAATTTTTGTTGTTTGGTTGCCTTTTATTAGTCTTCAACAAATTCCTCCGAATTTATTTACTCAACCCCCATAAAGTAGCTTAATCCAAAAATATCAACAGTAATTATTTTTTATTATTATTATTTCTTCTTAGATGGAGTTTTAGCACCCGGTTTAGGACGCTTAGTTCCATATTTTGATCTTCTTTGAGTACGACCGGCCACACCGGCTGTATCCAAAGCACCTCGTACAATGTGATAACGTACACCCGGAAGATCTTTAACACGACCGCCTCGCACCAATACTATTGAGTGTTCCTGCAGATTATGTCCTTCACCGGGAATGTAAGCATTCACCTCCTTGGAGTTTGTCAAACGAACACGTGCAACCTTTCTCATTGCAGAGTTAGGCTTCTTAGGAGTGGTCGTATATACTCTCACGCAAACACCACGTCTTTGCGGACAGGAGTCCAGCGCACGGGATTTGCTTTTCTCTGTCAGGGTTGTTCGCCCTGTTCTAACTAATTGTTGTATTGTTGGCATTTTCTACTCTCTTTTACCTGTATTATTTTTTTAATATTACTTTTTTCAATTCAATGTAGATTCACCACTATAACGCTTTTATAAAGCATTGATTATCATTCAATAACCATACACTTCGGGTGAAAAACGGCACAAAATTACAAAGAATCAATAAGATGTGCAAGTGATTTACAATGTTTTTTTGAACCGTTGTGCTAATAGTAGTGTATTTTTTAAATACTCAAACTCAAGTTCAAAGCACTCCGAAAAAATATCTGTTCCAATATTATCTTCTATCTGAGCCGTTGTCCACAACTTTCCTCCTCTCAGATTCAAACTCCCAAACTGTTCTTCATCATTAACCTCGGAGACATATAAAAAAATCAGGCGCTTTGTAGTCTCATTTTCAAAGGTATACTTAAGCATGAAACGCAGGGGTAAATTTTCAGCACCACATTCTTTGCTGATAGTTTTTTTTACAGTTTGGTCAATATCGTCATTATACTGCATATATTTCTCAAACGGGTAATCCAATCTGCCGGGATTCAATAGTCTGGTCAGATCTCTTTCTTTTAAGTAAATCGAACCTTTATGCATCAGGGCAACTCTCACAACAGGATGCATAAACTTGTTCTTCATATCTCTGGTTACCGATTTAGCCACCCTCCCCATAACCTGACCGGTATCTGAAACAACCGGAAGCCACTCTTCCTTGTATAATTTCCTTCGCAGTATATGCAAACGTGTGGTTTCAACAAGTATAAGACCAAAAATTATAACCTGAACTAAAGTTATCAAGATAGTGGTCGTAACTGATGATATTTCTCTGTTGCCTGATACAAAAAAGAGTAATACAAGCAAAAGGTGAATTGTTAATCCGTATTGCGACTGAAATGCTACTCTAAACGACTCCTTCAAAAAGCCTATAGAAACTTTATCTCTGTCCCTGGCTGCAATAGTCAGTAATCTTCCTTTGGATAACCTAATAAAGATAAGAATGATTACAAATACCACCTCTACAATAATCAGTTTATTCAAAAACGGAAGTACAGAGAGTGTGGTAAAAGATAACATCAACGCCATGAGAAAAGTCAGCGTAGATACATCATAAATCAACCGGATATTTTTTTTTACTGTTATTAATCCTATCACAGACAATAGCAAGGCAATCCCTACTGCTAAACGTGAATTAATATAGCTGATAAGGATTGAAAAAATCAACAACGGTAAAAGACCGAACGACGGATTTCGAAGTATTCTCTCTATTTTGGTAACTTCAAGCATAAATAATAAAATCGCACAAACATACTCTTACACTCTCTAACTCCTAATTATTAAAGTGTGCAATTATAAACAACAGAAGCATCTTTTTGTTTAAATTTAAAACAGCTCTAAATTTACAGTTTTGTTTTAAAGTGATTAATTACTTTGTCGTATAAATATTGAGTTGTATTCTCTCCTGAAAGAAAATGATTCTTATCCGGAAAGAAAAACATGTCAAAGTGTTTATTTTCTTTAATCAATGCCCTTGTATATTCAATAGAGTTCTGAAAATGCACATTATCGTCAGCAGTACCGTGAATCAGCAGAAGATTTCCCTGCAGATCACCTGCCAGTGTAAGTGCTGATCCGTTTACATATCCGCTGTTATTTTGCTGTGGTGTCCGCATAAACCTCTCGGTGTATACTGTATCATAAAAACGCCAGTCTGTAACAGGTGCAATCGCCACCCCGGCCTTAAAGGTGCCGTTACCCCTGCTCATACTCATAAGAACATTATATCCGCCGTAACTCCATCCCCAGATACCAATTCTGTCAGCGTCAATATAGGGCAGTGAGCCCAAGTAACGGGCTGCTGCTATCTGGTCGTCCGACTCCTGAATCCCAAGGTTAAGGTAAGTACCCTTTCTAAATTCAGCACCCCTGGCACCTGTTCCGCGCCCGTCAACAGATGCAACCAGAATATCCTCATTCAGAAGTGCATAATACCAACCTGCGTCATATCTGTCCACCACCTCCTGAGAGTTAGGACCACTGTATTGAATCATCACAACCGGATATTTCTTTGCAGGATTAAAATTCGCAGGCTTCAGTATCCAGCCGTTAAGCTTTGTTATTCCGTCGTTCGAGGTAACAGTTATTAACTCACGCTGTGGGAACCCAGCAGCTGCATAAACATCACGCGTAGCACGATTATCTTCAAGCACTCTCAGCTGTTTTCCTGAAGCATCGTGAAGTGTTATCACTGGTGGTGTTTCTGAATTCGTCCATCTGTTTATGTAATACTTTCCGTTTCTGCTAAACGAAGCAGTGTTAAATCCCTGCTGCTGCGACAGTTTCTGAGGCTCTCCCTTATTAATATTGATCTTATAGATGTTTCGTCTGAGTGGCGATTCATCAGCTGCCTGATAATAAACTGTGGCTGTCTGCGGATCAACCGCAAGCAATTCTGTCACATCATAATTACCGCTCGTAAGCTGTTTTTGTAATGTACCCGTTATACCATATATATAAATGTGACTAAATCCGTCTCTCTCAGATACATAGGTAAACCTGTCATCAGTAAAATGTATCGATTTGAACCATTCTGAATCTATATAATACTTACTTTCTTCCCTAAGGGCAAGCTTGGCAACTGTCGACCGTGGATTCACGAAATACATATCAAACCTGTTATGATTTCTGTTTAATGTCATTACCGCCAGCTGATCCGGATCATTTGTGAATTTTATCCTGGGTATATAGCCGTCAGCATCAAGAGGTACATTCATTGTTCTTGTAACCCTCGATTCGATATCAAATACCCTACACTCAACCTTAGAGTTTACTTGACCTGCTTTGGGATATTTAAACTTATAATAATTAGGATAGAGCTGTTCTTCAAAAGTCTGGAAAGTGAACTCTTTAACCTCTGACTCATCAGTGCGTACATACGCCAGCTGCCTGTTGTCAGGCGAAAATTCCATCAGATTTGTAATAGTAAACTCCTCCTCATAAACCCAGTCAGTTGCTCCGTTGATTATCTTATTGATCTCGCCGTCGTTTGTTACACGCGACTCAGTATCAAAATCAAATTTTGTCAGCCATATATCATTATCTATCACATAAGCAAGAAGCTTACTATCAGGCGAAAAGGTTGGAATCATCTGTTTTGATGTATGCTCGGTCAGCTTCCTCACCATATTCCTTCGGACATCATGATAATAGTAGTTGGCTTTAAATGAACGGCGATAGATCTGCTCACGGTCACGGTAAACCAATACACGGTTCTCATCACCACTAACCATAAAACCCTGGAATGTGTCAAATGTGCAGTTTCTTGCTGTACGTGTACTAAACAGAGTATCAACCGCCTCTCCGGTAGAGTATGCATACTTGATTACTGTTGTACCTGCAGGATCCGAGCTGTAAAAATGAAGTCCATCCTCAGAAGAAACCGTTGCCGGCACCCCTTTTGCCCTGTATTTACCTCCCAGAATATCTTGCAGGCTGTATTGCTGTGCCTGCAGTGTTAAAAAACAAATTACCGTCAGTGCGGTAAGGAAAAGTCTTTTATTCATATTATATTATATCACTTTTTGCTTTCTACAAATATTTTAAACACAAATATACTCATTAATATAACATGAAAACCATAGCATATTATCATAATATCATTAATTAATCATTTATCGTACTTACCTTATACTATAAAACACACATTGGATGTACTTTGGCCGCACCTCGCCCAAAGCTTCTTCATATCATCTTCATTACTTCCTCATACATACCTCAATTTTTATTGAGGAGGGTACGGATTATGTCATACCAATGTTTTATTTATATATGCAGAAAGATTATCGGATTAGGAACCGACTACATACCTTTTAGCTACGCAAAACTAATCAATGATAGCGGGCAGACAACCACTGTACCTTACAAGAACAGGCGAATCAATTTTCAATTTGGGACAGTGTTTACTTTTGGAGAGAGAAAATAGTTTGGTGTTTTTTTATAATATTGGAAATCATTAGGGTCCATTAAAATTGATCTTACAGGGCAACCCTTTACGTTTTTTTTTGTATTTTCGGCTTTTTAATTCAAATACCTAGATTTGATTGCATAAAATCAGAACAAAAAAAGTAGATTTAAAATATAAGAAACTCAAAACATGGAATCAAAAAAGCAAGTAAATCAAGAATTTCCGGAAAGGAAAGTAACGGAACTTCCTGCAAATGCATACAGGGAACTGGAACCGGGTGAAGAATACAAACCTGTTCTTCCGGCTGACAAACCTGCAACCGAAGTAACGGGATACTCCCTTGTAATGGGTGTTCTCATGGCAATTATATTCTCAGCAGCAACAGCCTACTCGGGACTTAAAATCGGACAGGTATTCGAAGCTGCCATTCCAATTGCAATTATCGCAGTTGGTGTCTCTGCAGCCCTGAGAAAGAAAAACGCACTCGGTCAAAACGTAATCATACAATCCATTGGCTCATCATCAGGTGTTGTTGTTGCGGGAGCCATTTTCACTATCCCAGGCCTTTATATTCTTCAGGCAAAATACCCCGAGATTGAGGTTAACTTCTGGCAGATATTCTTTGCTTCTCTATTGGGAGGATTCCTCGGAATTCTGTTTCTTATCCCTTTCCGTAAATATTTTGTGAAGGATATGCATGGCAAACTGCCGTTCCCCGAAGCTACAGCTACCACGGAGATACTCATGACCGGAGAAAAAGGCGGAAACAAAGCTAAACTACTGGTTACAAGCGGACTCATAGGAGGCTTGTTTGACTTCTGCTTCTCTCAATTCAGACTATGGAGTGAGGTTATCACCACTAAGATAATTCCCGCAGGTGAAGTTCTTGCCGACAAGTTCAAAATGGTTTTCAAGTTCAATGTGAGCTCTCTTATATTTAGTTTCGGCTACCTTGTAGGACTAAGGTACTCACTCATTATTGTTTGTGGATCGCTGCTCTCATGGCTGGTTCTTGTGCCGCTTGTCAACGAGATAGGTGTTCTTGGTGCAGTTGCCGGCGGTGGTGTCAACCCTTTTGAGAGCATGTCTGCCGAAATGATATTTAACAATTACGTTCGCAATATTGGTATCGGTGCAATCGCCATGGCAGGTATCATTGGTATTATCAAATCATCTGGTGCAATAAAAACAGCCTTCTCAATGGCAACAGGCAAGAAAGTAGCAACCGGCTCACATCAACCTGTAACAAAAAGAACAGATCGAGACCTGAAAATGTCAATCGTAACTCTTCTCTTGTTATTTACTCTTCTGGCAGTTTTCACATTCTTGCTGGTAGGTGTTGATATCACTCCTACACAATCAATCGTGGCACTTATTGCAATTGCCGTTATCTCATTCCTTTTCACTACGGTAGCTGCTAACGCCATAGCGATAGTAGGATCAAATCCTGTATCAGGGATGACACTTATGGCACTTATTCTTATATCTGTCATACTTGTTGGCGTAGGTGTTGGCGGACCTAAAGGTATGGTCAGCGCACTCATAATAGGTGGTATAGTGTGTACAGCACTCTCAATGGCTGGTGGTTTTATTACCGACCTCAAAATAGGTTACTGGATTGGTTCTACTCCTGCAAAACAGCAGTCATACAAATTTCTCGGAACATTGGTTTCTGCAGCCACAGTAGGTGCAGTAATCTATATCCTTAACGAGGCTTATGGATTTGTTCTTTCACCAGAGAATCCAAACCCGATGGTTGCACCTCAGGCTAATGCCATGGCAGCTATCATCGAACCGCTCATGGCGGGTAGCGGAGTCAGCTGGATGATGCTGGGTGTGGGTGCAGTCATCGCAATACTGGTAAACTGGCTTGGGGTATCGCCTCTTGCATTTGCTTTGGGAATGTTTATCCCGATTCAGCTTAATACTCCGCTCATTGTGGGTGGATTGCTCAATCATTGGATCAATAAAAAGGGCAAAGATGCCAAACTCACCAATGCACGTCACCAAAGAGCTATACTTATCTCTTCAGGTTTTATCGCCGGAGCAGCCCTGTTTGGAGTATTAGGTGCATTAGTAATATTTATTACCGGAAATTCTAACGCGCTTAATTTTGGTGTGTGGACAGATCCCGATGGTGTTGGTGCTCAGATAACTGCGTTAGTTGCTTTCACAGCACTTGTGCTATTCTTTGTATGGGAAACAAAGAGAGCAAAGGTTGATGATTAACTAATAATAAGATACATAATAATGACAAAAATAACATTCAACATATCTAAACTCACTGCGATCCTTTTCATATTCATACTTACTGCTGGCTGTACAAGCAAAGATGTACAGAGCGTAGCGGAAGAAGAGGATATGACTGAATTTGTGAATCCCTTTATTGGTACCGCATTCACTGGTCACACTTTCCCGGGAGCTGCTTATCCCCTGGGATTTATGCAACCGGGACCCGAAACGGGCAACTTCTCATGGGATTACTGTTCGGGTTATTTCTATGATGATGACAGGATAAACGGATTCTCACAAAACCGACTAAACGGAACCGGTATAGTAGATTTAGGCGACTTGCTGATGCAGCCTTTTTCGGGCGATAAGCGTGACGACCTGAGCAGCAGCTTTGATAAATCAACCGAAATTGCTACGCCTGGATATTATGCTGTAGAACTTACTGATAATGATGTAAAGGTTGAAATAACCACATCCCCTCATGTTGCTTTTCACAGATATACTTACAATGCTGATAAAACAGCTAATCTGTTGGCTGATTTTCAAAGCGGACTTGTTTGGAATCAAGATCGCATCTTCACTCATGTACTTGATAATGAGGTGAACTTCGAAAGCGAATATGTGATATCAGGATATACTCGCCGCACCGAATGGGTAGAACGCACTTACTACTTTGTGATTGAATTTGATAAGCCTGTGGTCTCTAAAGAACTCCTCGAACAAAGAGATCCGCGGGAAAAGGCACCTCGTTATATTCTTAATTTCGATTTAGGTGATGATTCTGTTCTCAATATGAAAGTTGCAATGTCAACCACAAGTATTGATGGAGCAAAAGCAAATCTTACTGCCGAAGGTGAAGGACATACATTTGATGAAGTGTATCAGGAAACCAAAAGCGAATGGAACAAATATCTGTCAAAAGTAATTATTGAAGGTACTGACGACGACAAAACAAGCTTCTACACTGCACTGTATCATCTTTACATACAGCCAAATAACATTGCCGATGTTGACGGACGATATGTAGGTCCAAACCGCGAAATCAGTCAGTCACCCACAGGCAAGTATTATTCAACACTCTCACAGTGGGACACGTTCCGTGCTGCCTTTCCCATGTATACAATACTCAGTCCTGAAATCATCAACGACTTGGTAAATAATATGCTGGAGTTTAGTGAGCAGCAAGGGCATCTGCCAATATGGGCACTTATGGGACAGGAAACATTTACAATGGTAGGCAATCACTCTGTTCCAATGGTTGTGGATGCCTATCTCAAAGGGTTCACCGGGTTTGATGCTGAAAGAGCTTTTAATGAAATAAAGAAATCGCTTACTGAAGGTAAGCATAAAAATGCAGGATGGGAAGAGTATGACAAATATGGTTATTATCCTTATGATCTGTTTCGTGTAGAGTCAGTCTCACGCACTCTCGAAACCGGTCTGGATGACTACAGTGCTGCGCTTATGGCAAATAAACTTGGTAAAGTCGAAGATTATGAGTTCTTTATGAAGCGATCAGAAAATTATAAAAACCATTACGACAAAAGTACTCAAAGCATGAGGCCAAAAAACTCAAAAGGCGAATGGCTGACCCCTTTCGATCCATACCAACTGGCTCATGCTGATTCAAACATTGGCGGACACTACACCGAAGGTAATGCACTACAATATACATGGCATGTGATGCAGGATATACCTGGACTTATTGATCTTATGGGCGGTAAGGAAGAAGCAGGAATGACCCTCGATTATCTGTTTACAACAGAGCAAGAGAGCACTGGCACTCTTTCTGACGTTACAGGACTCATTGGCCAGTATGCTCATGGAAACGAACCAAGTCACCATATAGCTTATATCTATATGTATCTTGACAGACCATGGGACACACAGCGCTTGGTTCGACAAATCTGCAGGGATTACTACCAAAACAAACCTGACGGACTAATTGGTAATGACGATTGCGGTCAGATGTCCGCCTGGTACATGTTCTCTGCAATGGGATTTTATCCGATGAACCCTGTAAGCGGCGAGTTTGTGTTTGGTGCTCCACAAATTCCAAAGAGTACTATAAACCTCGAAAATGGTAAAACCTTTACTACCGAAGCTGTCAATCTCTCAGAAGAAAATATGTATGTAGAGAGAATCGAACTGAACGGATCACCCTACTCCGTAAAATTCATCACTTATGAAGATATTATGAATGGTGGCACACTCACGTTTTATATGACAAATCAGCCTCAATAAGACCGAAAACATGATATCCTACGATAATAAACAATTATTCGGGCATCCGCGCGGGTTGACAATACTTTTCTTCACAGAAATGTGGGAGAGATTTTGTTACTACGGAATGCGGGGACTATTAGTGCTGTATCTTACAAAATCTTTTTTGCAGGGAGATGCCCACGCATTCGCAATCTATGGAGCATACACTGCACTTGTGTATATGGCCCCTGTTATAGGTGGCAAAATAGCTGACAATATACTGGGTAATCGCATTGCAATTATGCTCGGAGCCATATTAATGGCCATAGGAGAGTTTCTGATTCTGGGTGACAGCGAAACATGGTTATATATAGGTATGGGTGCTATAATTGTAGGCAACGGTTATTTTAAGGCAAACATATCAACCCTTGTCGGTAAGCTCTATAAACCCGATGACCCGAGACGCGACTCCGGATTCACCATTTTCTATATAGGTGTTAATTTAGGTTCACTGCTGGCTACGCTGATAGTGGTGTGGGTGGGCGAAAGATTTGGTTTCAAATACGGATTCGGACTTGCAGGAATCGGGATGCTATGCGGACTTCTCATCTTCTGGGCGGGAAACAAATACTTCAAACATGTAAGTAATCCGCCAAACCCCGAAAAGCTTCATTCTAAAGTATTCGGACCATTTACTCAATTACAGGTAACCGTCATCCTTTCTTTTTTAGCAATCCCTCTGTTGTATTTCCTTATCATTTATAACAGTGTAATAGGCATCCTGCTGCTGTTCACATTCATGTATGTAGGCTACTTACTGATCAAAGAAGGCATTAAAGGAGGGAACATTTTAAGAGACAGAATGATAATTTTCATTATACTCTGTCTGTTCAATATCCTTTTCTGGGCTCTTTTTGAACAGGCAGGTTCTTCACTGACACTCTTTGCTGACAGAAGCGTTGACAGAAATGTATTCGGACTATTCGAGATGACGGCAGGTCAGACACAGTTCTTCAATCCTTTCTTTATAATATTGATGGGATCGCTCTTCTCGGTGCTTTGGACAAAACTTTCCGAACAGAATATTAACCCCAATATACCTGCAAAATTTGGGTATGGAATGATACTTCTTGGAATTGGATACTTAATCACATACTTTGGTAAATTCGTTCACAACGAAGCTTACCTTGTGCCACTCTGGATAATTATTGGAATATACTTCTTTCACACAGTGGGAGAACTATTTATCTCACCAATTGGCTTGTCTATGGTAACCAAGCTTGCACCTGAGCGAATGTCAGCAACACTTATGGGAGCATGGTATCTATCTTTCTCAGGCTCCAACTTTCTGGCGGGACAGCTGGCAAAACTAACAGGAGATGCTTCAGTCGCCCTACCCTCTGCTGCAGAGTCACTTGCTCGTTATATTGATGTATATACAGTATTCGGATTAATTGCTGTTGGAGTAGGAATATTTGTTGTCATTATATCACCAAAACTCAACAAACTGATGCACGGCATTCGCTAATCATAAATTTCACTAATGACTGTGCCCATCAGCACTATAAGAGATAAAAATCTCTTTAGCAACATAAGACTCCTGTCCCGATTCATCAGTACAATAAACTATAAAATGGTAATGCCCCTCCTTCAGGGGCATTTCTTCTGCAACCCCGTTTACAGTTCTGCTGATAGTAGCAGGTATCTTAATATGCTGGTGCTCCACTGTAACCTGCTGTTTACCCACAATAGGAGTCTCGCCAAGTGCAATAAAATCAGTCTCCAGCCATGTTCTCTCAAATGCTATACTATCTGTTGCAGAACGTGTGCCAGAATTATGTGAGTGTCCGTCAAAAGCCCCGTGAATATTCACCTTATAAGAAGCAAGCGCCACATTATCCGACAACTCCATCTTAAGATGCAGCACTTCACCCGGCATAACAACCTCATCATCTGCAGGTTCAATCAAACGAATCAGAGGCTTCTGATTATCCACTTCAACTTTATCGCATCCCACAAATACTAATGATAAGCCCAATGCAATAATTAAAAAAGTAACTACTGAAAACTGTGATTTCTTCATAATTTATTATATCTCAATTAAATACATTATATCTAAAAACTTTGTTCAAATAAATTCTCATATTTCTAAATCGAATGAAAATAATCTTTTAAAAACTTCAATCATTTTAAAACATCACCTTAACAATCAGCTGAATATTACGCCCCGGTTCCGGAGCATTCAATTTTCTGTAAAAACTCAAATGATTCAAATATGATGTGTTAAAAATATTATCTGCTCTCAACTGTGTCAGAAACCTTTTCCCGTTAATATTCCAGTGTGCATGAGCCGTCAAATTCCACAAATTAGCTCCCGGTGTCATTTCTTCATTTCTCGAAACCCTTTTCTGATCCATCACCCAACGATTTTCTAAAGCGAGGGAATATTGTGTTATCACCCCACTGCCTAGGTCTGAATACATTAAATCAGTTGTCACAGCCGCAGGAGGCGAAAAGGGTAAAGGATAATTGTCTGACAGGTTTATACTATACAAATATTCAAGATCAGAAGAAGCTGACCATCTATCATCAAAATCATACACAACAATAAGCTCACCGCCAGACATTAATGCTTCTGATTGATTGTACCTGTAAATCTGTCCTGCGTGGGGCAAAACCGACCACTCACCTGAGGGCTCCAGATAAATATAGTTAGAGAATAAAGTAATAAATGGGTTAAGGATTACAGATAGCTTACTTCCATCATACTGATAATCAACATCCAGTTGATAACCTTTTTCTGACTTCAGCCCGGCGTTTCCCATCTCGTGACGAAAAGCTCCGTGATGCACACCATTGGAAGACAACTCATTAGCGCCTGGATACCTGAAACTATTGCCTATATTCAGCTTCAATGAATGATCTGCATTTATTTTAAGGTTTATCCCAACTGCAGCTGATAAGTCATTAAAATTCCTGTTGATGTCAGTTGCCCTTTGTGCATAAATATCAGCCTCAGAATCACTGTACCCCTGCATTAACAAATACTCTTGAAGGATTGAGTCGTGAAAACCATCAACATTGAGTCTGCCAATATCATATCTTACACCCCCAGTAAGCGTAAGTTTGTTGTTCAATTTAAAACTGTTCAGCCAGAAAGCACCGGCAGATAATCTGTAAAAACCGGAAAGTAAAAAGGAGTACCCTCCTACCCTGTTATGCTGATATTCAGCAGACAAGCCATATACTTTCGACCATCTCTTTTCCCCATCCTGCGAATACTTCAAGCCTGCAGAGTAAGTGTTAAGAATGAATTGAAGTTCCCTGTCAGGATCTGAAACCGGTGGCAGCTGATTACTGTAATGCGTATGGAATTGAGACAGTTCTTCTCTGTGATTATTCTGATAACCCAAATCAAAATTAATCTTGTCATAAATACCTAACTTCCACTCACTGTTTGAAATCACTTTCAGATGATTAGATGTGGAGTAAGGCATCTCAATATTGCGATGATAACCGTCATGCTCCAGCCTGTCAAGTGCAGGGATACCATGTGCGCCGGGATAAAAGCCGTTTTTCGTATTAATATCAGAGAAGTGCAACCAGTTGCTGAAGATCTCATTGTCATAATTTGAAGAGAGTGAAAGATTATATTCCCTTCCGGCACTGTTTTTCATACGCCTGTCATATACCGGCATTCTCCATGTCAGATAATCGATAGTATCAGTTGGAATGCGATAATCGGCATAACTCTGAACCGTAGCCCGACCCTTGAAAAACATATTCCCTTTTTTCCTGCTCGCGCTTGCAGATGTTCCCATCAAGTTATTGTTGCTCTTTCCAATCAAAGTAATATCACCCCAAAACATATCATTGTCAGGCACATTAGGAGGCATGATCTCAATTACCCCGCCAATAGCGTCAGATCCATAAAACAGAGACATAGGTCCTTTATGAATCTGCACATTATCAATATCATACTGATCAATTTCGAGACCATGATCTGCACCCCACTGCTGATTTTGCTGCACTACTCCCTTATCTACTACAGCAACACGGTTGAATCCAAGTCCGCGTATTACAGGCTTAGAGAAACCAGCGCCTATATCCATTGAAGAAATTCCGGCAATTGAAGCCAGCGTCTGCACAAAATTGGTGGAGTTGTTTTGCATCAGGTAATCCCGGCTAATCATCTCAACCGGTAAAGCAGAGAGTTTTTCACCCAATCTTATGTTTTCTCCTTTTATCGTAATTTCTGAGAGAACCAGAGGTGACGGGTATAAATGTAAATGTATCAGCGTGTCTTTCGAAAGTACAATAGGAAGTGTTAATTCTTCATACCCTATAAACTGAACAGTAAGTATATAATTCCCCGCATCAACATCCTCAAATTTAAAAAACCCTTCGCTGTCAGCCTGTATGTGCCGGTTGGCCGGTTGCAACGAAACAGTTGAAGCAGCCAGATAAATCCTGTTTTCAGCATCATGCACAAATCCGCTTATCGAAAACCTATTTGGAAAATTGACAACCTGAGAGAAAACAACATTTATACTGAAAACATAAGACAGTATTGTAAAAAATAACCTCATTAAATTGATTGAGTATGATTAATACAATCGGCGCAAATCCCCTCTATCACCACAAACACACCATGAGTGACAAAATCATCCGGCAATTCTGCCTCAAACCGAGTCTTACCTTCAAGACACAAAACCTCATCACACTCCTCGCAGTGAAAATGTGAGTGCAGATTATTTTCGTTGTGATGATGACTATTCAGAGCATACTTTACAGAGTTGTCATTAAGCACAATCTTGTGAATTATTCCGCTATCCTCCAGCGTTATTAAAGAACGGTAGAAAGTAACCCTGTCAAACAATTCGTGAAAGTTACCCTTCAGTTCATTCTCCGACATAGCCCTGTCGCTCTTAAGTAAACCATTGATTATAAATTTCCTGCAAGCAGTACTTCTCAAGTCCTGTTTTCTAAGTATTTCTTCAGCTGTGATCATAATTAATACATGTAATGCAACAATGTTGCAAATATAACAATGTTACATTTACTACAAATACAAATTACATTAATTAACTATTGATTATATTTCTTGAAATTCTTTATCCTACACCGTATTTAATGATCTCTGCTATTGTATTTAATGTTGTTTATATCCTCATCACTTATGTACTCTAATTCAAAAAGAAAACTGAAGTAGTCTTTTGGTTTAGTATTTGTTAAATCAATATTGTGTAAATTGGCAAACTCTTCCATAGTGTTTCTACGAGACATACTACGGAGTTTTAAAAACCGAATTCCTCGAGTATCATTCTCTATAATGGGAAAATTATTCTCTCTAAAGTATTTATCAAGCTGTTTGAAGTTCAATTTGGTCATTTTTTAATCTCCATTGTTTTTGTTCTGAAAATACAAAATTTTCAGTGAGTACTTTAAGTAAGTCAACATTTCCAATAATTAATTTATCGGAAAATACTTTTTTCATTATTCTCAAAAATATTTCATTTGTATCTATTCTTTTCTCATTCAGCAACCATTGTTCTATCTGTCTTTTGAACATATTGGCCACTTCATCATCAGATTTAACAATTAAAGGCATATAGTTTGTGTTTTTTTGTAATGTAACAAGTACATCCCCTTTAATAGTTTTGAGGCGATTAATTTGTCTTGGGGTAAAAGACTTCTGAACAAGCCATTTATATTCAATTAATTCAAATCCATTTTTTATACAAGCATTTGTAATAGCTTTCCACTCTGCACCTGACAAAGAGTGGTAAGTTAAAGATAAATATTTGTTTGGTTTGAGAACTCTTCGAATTTCAGAAAAAGCCATATTAATTTCTTCCTCGAAATTATCTACATTTTTATCTCTTTCTTTACTGTCAGAAATAACAATTTCATTTTCATAGTCTGGCTTTAGCTTTAACCATGAATTCCATATAATACTCTGTTCAAAATATGGGACAGCATCTCCATAAGGGGGATCGGTGAAAATATAATCAATAGATTCACTTTCTATATCTAAGGATTTAGCATCATTCTGAAGAGTTTTATAAGTGTTCGAATACTTAATATTGGAGAAATTAAGCTCACCAACAGGATTAATTTGATTTAAATAATCTTTTTCCCCTTTAATAGTCTTCTTTAATCTATTCTCAAAATAATGAAGCACGTTATTTTCTAAATATGTTTCACCTATATAAAAGCCGGTCATCCAAGCACCAGGAGCCATTGGGCCTCTACTTGTAATAGGAGGCAACAACTTTGAACAATTAGCTAAATTCGCAGTAAATGCGAGTTTAAACAGCCCTAATTCATTACCTGTTGAATACTTTTCTATCAAAACTAAAAGTCTGGCATGGCATGCTAGAGTTCTTTTAGTAAAAAGATCTGAAACATTCATCCCTTCTTTAGCTGAAATTCTAGAGTTGGGAATTAAATCTGTGGTTGGATACCAATCCGTGATGTGTTGATTTCTTTTGATTTGAATTTACCCATCAAAGGATAATCGTTTTTGTCTCTTAAAACAGTTATTAGCTCAATCTGTTGATCATTATAGTTCCAACCAAACCATTTATCATTAAAAGGCTAAAATTCAGATTTGATTTTTTTCCATTGTTTTTTAAGTAAATCTAAATCAACATCCTTTTCCAAAAGTTGAATATTTATAAAATTAGCAACTGGGTTAAGATCATTAGATATAATATTCCTATTTAAAATGAATGCTTCTGAACAGAATACACCATATCCTGAAAAAGGATCCAGTAAATTATCTCCTTCCTGCGAGTATTTTTCAATTAATTCTTTTAGATTACTTGATGGTTTTTTCCCCAATATTTATGCATTTCATATCTGTCTCTCTTCTGCTTCATCACCAATTATAATTTCCTTCAAAGATAACTGATTTATTTAAGTTTTTCTAATGTCTGTTATGTGTGAGTATTTGGAGATATACATACTACTTCTGTGTTACTTTGAAATAATTTTACACCTATCTAACCCTTACTTTGGTCTGCTATAAAAGGAGTTTATAAGGACGAGGCAAGAGTAATATATTAGTAAAGTCATTACGATGTACGCCACATTACATAACAACCCTTGAATTCAGGAAAGACTACTTCCAAAGCATTTAAAACCCTTAAATTTTCCCTCTGTGCAGTTGTATTAAATTCATAAACAACATTTATAAAATCACCATTTTTGTCGGGAACAACAATGGAAATCAATGCTCAATTAATCTGATAAAACGTCAATCGATCCACGAAGCAACTTTCTCTGAGGAATAAGGATGGATCTCAATATTGGTTTTTGCAGTTTCATCACCAAGTAAGAACTTATCGATAAATGCTTCCACTTCCGGTCTCTGCACGTCCGGGAGCACACAGTGACCATGACCTGCCACGATTGAGAATCCAAATCGGTCTTCAATACCAAATGTTTCCCATACACGTTTTGCAGCTTTACAGGAGATGAAACCCGACTCATCGGCCAGCCACTCATAATCAGGGTTTCCCAGTACCAACAATGCACGCGGTGCAATCATGGCCATAAGTTCATGATGGTCAAATGGGAGTCGATTAACTGCATCTGAAAACTGGAACATCTCCTCCATAAACCACAGATGGCTTGTTCTGCCCAGAGTCTCTACTTCACCCAATGTTTCGGAGACCCTCCATGAGGCAGCTCCACCTCCGCCCGATTCCTGCGCTATGGTCAGAGCAATTCTTTCGTCAAATGCTGCTGCATAAAGAGCCATTTTACCGGCAAATGAACAGCCTGTTATTGCTATATGTTGCAGATCGATGGGTAGTTGATCAGCTACAAGTTCAAGACCATCAATCAGACGGCTCACCCCCCACGACCAGGCGCTATATGCTCCCATATATACCAGATCGGGATAGAGACGGTTAATAGGCTCCTCTCCTCTTTTCTGCTGCCAGGACATCACCTGGGCAAAATTGAAAGTAATCTGTGCGATATCGCGAGAGGAAAAGAGTTCAGCCGGTAAACTGCCGGAACCTCTCCCGATGCCTATCACTGCAGGAAAGGGTCCCTCTCCTTCAGGTAAAATAACGTGAGATTTGAGTACCAATTGTTCACCATTTACATTTATCCATACAGTGAGATTGTCATCACTGAAGTCGGCCGTGATGGAGTCAGGGCGCACCGGTTTCTTACCAATTTCATAATGTTGAATCTCTGCTCCAATCTCCATTCTTCTACGACCCCAGTCCTCAAAACGGGTTGAACGCCCACTGCCGTCTGACCAGGCAAAGGGATCGGGGAGTCTTTCGATTACAGGCAAATCTTTCAAAGCGGGCAGACAGACTTCAAAAGGTGTGACTGAGCTTTCGGTATTATAGACCAGTGGTATATCCTGTGCTGATTCTACGGGATTTATTATAATTCTTTTGTAACTTGTCAGGTTAGGAGTTCCGTTATCGGTTACTTCACAAACAATATGAATACTTTCTCCCGCAGCATCTGAGGGAATTTTTATCGTTGATTTTGAAGTACTGGCATTCTCCAGCTCAATCACCCCTGAATAAGAGCTTGCCTCGGGCAGAAACAACCATTTATAACTCAATTGATCTCCGTCGGGATCAAAAGACTCAGAGGCATCCAAAACGATTTCCCTGCCTTTCTTTCCGTTTACAACCACAACCGGATTACGGTTCCCCTTGCCCTCTTTAGCCCAGTCCATACGTGCAGCAAAATTATTAAAGATGGCAGGGTAAAAGTAAGTTTCATATTTATTTGATGTTTCTTTGGCCTCCCCTGCATGGTTTGTAAAACAGTAGGTTGCATTGTCCATTCCCGGTCCCCATTCAAAATATCCTCCCCAGCCGACCTGTCCCGGCTTTTCCGGATCATTCAAACCATTGGGCATAAGATGAAGAAACGACGGTGTATCACCCTCAACCCCATATTTATTTTTAGGGTATATTTTTCCAAGATTACCATGATTCTGGATATGGGTTGCATACTCATCCCATTTCCCGGCACCGATTCCGTTCTGCGATAGCCAAGCACTCTCATCCCAGATAAAGAGGAGTTCTTTTTCGAATTCACGGCGCATCCATTGATGTGAACTGAAAGAATAATTGGAGTGTCGCTCTCCCCAGGGAACATCTTGATCGGTGATGGTATAAACACGCAGTTTGCTCAGAAAACGACTTAGTTCTTTTTCCGTTCGTTCTTGTTTCACCCGCCAGATTGCCTGAGCCAGTGTGTTTCCTCCTCCCCAAACAGCAACCCACAGGGGCCGGTCGTCTGCTTCATCCACTAGTTGAATGATAAAATCGCTTCCTTGTGAATCGTTATCTTCTCCAAGCTCTTTGTATCCCAGATTCAAGCTTCCAGGCATTACCCGGTTACGCAAATAGTCTGTACTTGGCCAGTAACCGATTTCCTGTCGTTGGTTTTCTTCTGATAATGCAAGAAAGCTGTTTTGCTCCGAACGTTTCATTAGGTTTGTGATATCCTTTTCATAAGCATCGATTGTCCTGAATAAAATATCCATCCATGAATGTGGATAGCTGCGCCCACTACTGTTCCAGCCTCCGGAGGCAATCAACGCTTCAATTTCAAACAGATCCGCGTGTACCAACAGGCGTATCATGGATTGCATGTCATCCGGCTCCACATCTCCCGGGGCAATGTCGGTTAAAACGACTAGGCGGGGTTTAAGTGGCAAAGGGACGGAAGCTTTTTGGCTGATTTCTGCGCTTGTAACCTGTATCATTGTAACCAGGCACAAAAGGGATAAAAAATATTTTATATTCATATTCACATGACGTTTAGCATACATTTTGTTATATAATTATTCAGCAACAAGTGTAATGCTGCTCTCTTTCAATCCCGGAGATTCGGCCTTAATTGAAATAGTCCCGGGATTGTCTCTATCTCCTCTTACAATAGCCAAGCACTGACCACTAAAAGTCTCCCTTGTGTGGGAATGAAATGGAGTCATGTCGGCAGCATTACCGTTGTCAGTGGCCACAATCTCTCCCGATCCCTCGATGGTGAAATGGATAGACCGGACTGCATCAGGCACAAAACGGCCCTCACTGTCTATAACACTTACCGTGATAAATGAGAGGTCTTCCCCATCAGATATAATCCGGGTTCTGTCTGCTTCCATCTGCAGAGAGAATGGTTCAAGAGAAGTGGACACAACTTCCTCCGCCCATTTATCTCCGTTTTTATAGGCAATAGCCTTGAGTTCCCCCGGTTCATAGCGGATATCGTCCCATCTGATTCGATATTCAAAATCCCCCTTCTTCTTGCGTCCCATAGAACGCCCGTTTAAGAACAGCTCTGCCTCATCGCCGGCAGTAAAAAGGTGTACAGGGGTAATCTGACCCTCTCTGCCCGACCAGTTCCAGTGAGGCAAGATATGAACCATTGGTAAGTCCGGCCGCCAGCGTGCCTGATAAAGATAGAAGCGGTCTTTTTTAAACCCTGCAAGATCTACTATACCACAGTAGGAGCTGCGTGCTGAATAATAGGGCGTAGGCTCCCCCAAGTGATCCCAACCTGTCCATACAAAACCACCGGCAACAAAAGGATGCAAATCCTGCATACGGAACACCTTGTCCGGAGACGATCCAAAGTCCACTGCATAAAGCTCATAACTACTTACCTGTGCCGCCTGAGAATCTCCACCCCTGCCATCGCGGGTTATAGAACTACTCTTTTCTGTTACCGGAAAGAGGTAGATCCCCCTGCTGCTGAAGGAGGAGGCCACCTCGCTTCCGAAGATCACCTTGTCAGGGAATGCTTCATGGAAATAATCATACTGGGGTAGGGTACGGATCCTGTCGGTCCCTTCAAACTCAGGTTCCTGGCGGATACCCTCACCCTGGTAGTTTAGACCTATAACATCTGCTACACTCGAGAATGGCATATCCGGTTTTGCATAGTTCATAGAAAGAGTGGTAGGACGTGTCGGATCCTCCTCTTTGACAATACTGTTCAGCCGTTCAGCTATTGCAACACCATCCTCTTCAGTATACTGTTCACCTACCTCATTACCATAGCTCCACATTATCACCGAGGGGTGGTTTCTGTCGCGACGCACGAATGAACGGGTATCAGCTTCAGCCCATTCAGGGAAGATCAGGTGAAAATCGTGTGGAGTCTTTTTTCTCACCCATGAGTCGAATATCTCATTCACTACCAGAAAGCCCATACGGTCGGTCAATTCCAGCAGTTCCCTTGCCGGCGGGTTGTGCGCCATACGAATAGCATTACAACCCATCTCATGCAATAATTCAAGTTGTCGTTCCGAGGCACGCAAATTGAACGCCGCACCCAGTGCACCTAAATCGTGATGTTGGTTGACACCTTTAAGTTGTATAACCTCACCATTGACCAAAACACCCTTATCAGGGTCGAACTGCAGCTCCCTGATTCCAAAGTCGGTTTCAAAGCGGTCGATCACCCTATTGTTTTGCTTCAAGGTTGTTACTGCCTGATAAAGGTGGGGGGTCTGTGAAGGTTTTGGTCCCCACAACTTCGGATTCTTTAGCACCGTAGTGTGTTTACTCTTACCTCTCTCGCCTGCACCCAATGCAATTTCAGATATCGGAAAAGAGGCAATAATCTTTTCCCCTTTAACTCCCGTGTTGTTCAGTTCATATATATCTGTTTCAATCGTTACTATGGCTTCTGATTTGGAATCATTGTTGATGTTTACCTCCAGGTCAATAGTAGCTGATGATGAAGATATTTCTCTCGTTGTAACATAGGTCCCCCACTGCCCAATATGTACAGGGTGGGTTTTTATAAGCCAAACATTTCTGTAGATACCAGCACCCGGATACCAGCGTGAGGAGTGGTTTGGATTATCCAGACGAATGGCCAGCTGGTTCTCTTCTCCATAGATAATATATGGCGTAAGATCGAGTTGCCATGAGTTGTAGCCATAGGGCCAACCGCCCACCAGGGTTCCGTTCAGCCATACCATGGCATAAGACATGGCTCCTTCAACCTCCAGGAATATTGATCTACCCGCATCTTCTGAAGGAATGTCTATCTTTTTCCTGTACCAGGCTACTCCCTGAACAGGAAGACGCCCCATTCCACCACCTACTTCCGGATTATCCCCTTCGTAAAACGGACCTTTAATAGCCCAGTCGTGCGGCAAATCAACACTCTCCCATCCAAAGTCTTCAAAATCTCGTTGAATAAAGGGAAAATCTTTTCCGGGCGCTTCCTCTTTGGGACGAATATAATGATTCCCGGGATCTTTGATAAAAGGATACGCCGTGGGTAGAATCCATGGTTTTAGGACCTCTTCAGAATTACCCATTTCAATTGCCTCTGTGGGTTTTGCATCAGCTATCAGATACTCCCCGGCATCTTCAATTTCAGGTCGTATGTCATAAATCAGTGCGTCTGCTTTTTCCGACACATCATATCGAAAAAAAAACCAGTTTTCGTTGAGAGAGATTTTTTCACGATCTATTGATGTCTTTTTTGCAGGGATTGAACAAGAGCCAATCAATCCGGCAGCAACGACAATGTGAAGTGATTGCATTATAATTCGGACGAAGATATTGCTTTTGTTGTTCATACAAATTTCCCCTTTTTTGTTAACACATAGAATTTGCCGATAGAATGAATCCCTTTCCCATCAATAAGAGGGAAAAGTATTGCATGTTACGAGATTTTCTATTTTTAGTGCATCAATTGCTACATTTCCGCCACCCCGGTTTATAATTTTTATGGTATGATTACCGGGTTCCAGATCGCTTATCTCGCATACAAGCTGCTGTGGCTTGCGCATTCCTGTAGTTGACAAATTGACTGTAGCTCTCACTTTATCATCAATCTGTATTTCAATAATGCCAGCGCCATCTTCTTTTGGCGCAATGACTGTTACACCACTACCCTTAAAAGAGTAACTCCAAACGTCGCCCACTATTTCGCTCATGGTCAGGTCATTGTTGTAGTCGCCTGACTCCAGGTTACATACCCGTTTCCATCCGGGAGCTACAATGCCCGGGTCATCATCGTTTACCCACCCCTTATCGTGGGTAATTTGCAAAACACGGTACGCTTGTGACAGCGTACTATTGGTAATCCCATCGATGGATTGTAATTTTTGACTGGGTGTTATTGTCAATCCCGTTTCATTCTGTACGAAATTGATCTCGATGTCGCTACCAAGCATGTCTACCCTGGAAATCTTACCCAGCGTGCTCCCATTTGAATGCAGGGATTTAAAAGTGATCGGGCTGTCATCCCAGTTAAAAATTGTTGCGTAAATATACCCATTATTGCGTGTAAAGCAAATATTATTCTCGCCATAAACCTCAAAAGGTCGCGATCCGAAAACCGCCTTGCCGTTTATTTTCAACCATGCACCCACATCTTTTGCCATAGCGATTACCTCCGGATCAAGATCACCACGACCATGCTGAGTAAGATTGAGCAACATGGTTCCGTTGCGGCTGACATTTTGCATCAGCAATTGGATTACGGTAGCCGCATCCATGTACTCCTGCCCTGTCCTGTAATGCCAGTCGGCAATGCTGGTTTCAGTCTGGAACGGATAGGCCTTAATTTCCTGTTCTATGATGGCCTCTGTGCTCTTAACCAGCGATCGGTCGGCCAATGGGAGCAACTCCGGGTTCTTTTGAAAGCTGTTGTACTGTCCTCCCACACCTTTGAGGTTTACTACCACATCCATTTTTCCCTTGTTCCAGTGCAAGGATTTGTTGTAGTAATTTGCAATTAATTGGGGAGCGAGAAAGCCAAGCCCCATCGTTACCCCTAAATCAACTTGTGAGTTTCCCGCATGTTCATCAAAGTAAATCACATCGGGATGATACTTGGTAATGGCATCGTCTACACGCCACATAAACTGATTGGCAAATGGTGAATGCAGTGGGTCATTTTTGTCGTGAATCTCGCCATATAAGTCCACTGGATTCATTCCTTCCCACCATTTTCCTTTGCCATCAGCCGTAGTTTGAAGCGCGTCGTATGGTACACCCGCCATTGGGCCCATTTTGTCACTGGTGTATCGCACAGTCATAAATTGGCCCCAAGTACGAGAGGGTGTATTGTGAAATCCTATGCCAAAACGCATCCCATGCTCACGTGCTTTCTTTTCCCAAATCCCGACAATGTCTTTTTTGGGGCCGATATTTACAGAATTCCAGGGCTGATACTTTGAATCGTAACAATCGAAATTGTCGTGATGACAACCCATCGCCATAAAGTAGCGTGCCCCCATCTCTACGTATAAATCCATTAACTCATCAGGATTCCATCGATCGGTTATCCAGTTGTGACAAATATCTTTGTAGCCATATTCAGACGGATGACCGAACTGTTCGAGATGGTACTGATACTGAGGGCTACCTTCCATATACATGCCTCGTGCGTACCAGTCGCCCTGCTCGGGCATAGACTGAGGGCTCCAATGCGACCAGGCTCCAAATTTTGCTTCACGCCACCATTGCGGTACCACATACATTCGGCTCAACCCTTCCCAACTGGCAGGATAAGGGTCTTCACTCACTGGTAGCGGTGGCAGGTTCCAGATATCCTGAACTTTTTCAGGGTGATTGTTCTCGGATAATGCGTCTTTCTTTACTTGCCCAGGTTGAGCAAATAGTTGATTATTCAACGCCAATCCAAACAACACAATAAATCCCAAAATAAATCCTTTCATAATCCTGTGATCTTGGATGAAGTAGAAATATTGAAATAAATGAGGGTTAAGGTGCTAAAACTTAAGTTCAACTTTTTGTCCGCTATAATTGACAACCTTGTCAAACTTCTCAACCTTTTCCATTCCGTTCGCTTTGTTTTTTCCAACTCGCACAATATGAAACTTCCTCTGTGTTAGCATACCCGGGAACGATCCTTTCCGCTCACCTATTGTAAGCACCTTCTTAGCATCATTCCAGGTAAACTTAATGGTTGAATAAATTCCATTTTCGTAATTATAGTTGTCGTTTTCATCCTCATAAAGAGTAAACTCACCATCAGCACCTTCATAAATCTTAAGTTCCAGATTGTCCCAGTTCTTTTCTGTTGCATATTGCACCTCAGGTCCTATTGGGAGGATAGTTCCGGCTTTAATGTATAGGGGAATAATATCGATGCTTGTCTCTTTTGATATTTCCTGTCCACCTTCATAAGTTTCGTTTGTCCAGTAATCATACCATACGGTACCTGCCGGTAGATACAGGTTTGAGGTTTTATTCACAGTAAAGTCTACCTCTGAGTTTTTCTCCTCTCTCACACCATTTGCTCGTGTCCATCCTTCTTCTATGGTGGCCTTCACAATTTTTTCGGGAGTATATTGCGCTTCCACTACCGGAGCAACCAGAATGGATTTACCAAACATGAACTGATGTTTGATGTCCCAAACATTCTTATCCTCTGCAAAATCCATTACAAGTGCACGCATAAAGCTCGACTGATTATTTGTTACTTCCCACGAGGTGGAATAAATATAAGGTAACAGAGAATATCGCAAATTAATTGTACACTCAATAGCATCGTATATAGGATCTCCCTTTACTCCAAAATTATAAATCTCCCTCGAGAGGTCGGTACCGTGCGAACGCATCATTGGGTTAAAAGCTCCGAATTGCATCCAACGTACATACAATTCTTGAAACATCGGATTTCTTGAAGCCGATCCATCATTCCATGACTTATTGTATTCACCGGCAAAAAAACCACCAATATCGCTGTTCCAGTGTGGTATTCCGCACATGGAGAAATTCAATCCTGCAGGTATCTGATTGCGGAAGTTTTCCCATGATGTAAATACGTCACCCGACCATACATTGGCACCATATCGCTGCTGACCCGCAAATCCGGATCGCGTAAGAATAAATACTCTTTTGTCAGATGATAATGCCCGCTGATTGTCGTAAACACCACCAACAGTTACCAAAGGATAGGCATTTCTGACCTTTCTGAATGAGCCCATGGCTGTTTGATTATCCATATCAGAGGGCTTAAAACTCAAATGATCGGGTTCTGTTGAATCCATCCACCATCCGTCTATACCTAACTTAAACAAGCCTTCATTAAGATGATTCCAATAAATTTCTCTCGCTTTGGGGTTGAAAGCGTCATATACACGTACTCCCGACGGATAGTCCATATTGGGAGGCCAACTGGTGAGACCCGATTCGGGCCATGTACTGAAATTGTAAAGTGCCCCAATCTTATCCAATTGGCGGTATTGCTTTGTGGCAGGTCCAAAAGAAGACCAAATTGAAATAATCATGTGAGCATTCATCTCATGAATCTCGTTTACCATTGCCTGAGGATTGGGAAACTCATCATTAAGAAATTCCATAGCATTCCACAAATAGTTACTTCCCCAATATTGCCAGTCCTGAATAACACCATCAATAGGTACTCCAAGTTCGCGATATTTCTTTACAACACCAACGGTTTCATTCTGACTTTTATAACGCTCCTTACTTTGCCAGTATCCATAAGTCCACAACGGAAACATGGGAACCTGCCCTGTAAGATCACGCATCTCAGCAATAACACCATCAGCATCTCCTCCATACATGAAATAGTAGTCTATACATTCTCCCACTTCAGAACTAAAAGATGTTTCGCCCGGTTTGTCTTTAAAGTTGGTTGGCGAATAGTTATCCCAGAAAAGGCCATAACCTTTCACAGACTGAAAAAATGTAACAAAATCCCATGTATTATTTTGAACCATGTGTACTTCCTGGTTTCTCTGCGACATTTTACCATTTTGAAGAATGCCAAGACCATAGATGGGTTCGTCCTTATCAAGAACATAAGACTGACTCACGCTAAAGGTTTTTACACCTGCATCGTTGAAGTCAGTAAATGTAGAACCGCCTTCTTTCTCAGTCAATAATGTTTTACCTTTACTGTTTCTGAAAGACACCTTTCCGTTTTGCAGGTTCAAAACCACCTCAACACTTTTACTCTTGAGCACCAGCTCTCCTCCCGCCTGTTTTGTTGTAAACTTCACATTATCAGGAGTTTTAATTACAGACAAGCTCTCTTTTTGTACGTCTTCTCCCTCGGGTGATTTCACAACTCTAACAATTGATGATCCATAGAACTGAATCTCTATATCCATAGAGTTAACCTTAGCGCTAACTCCCAGTCCTGTTTTTTCATACGATTGAGCAAAGCCGGTTGAAAATAACATCATCAGGCTAAGTACGGCAACAATTCTTCTCATTATTTTTATATTTTATTTATTTATTTAATTTCCACCAATCGAAGTTGAACAATTCACCTTCGCTACCTTTAAATACAAAGCAAATGTCGTGTACACCATTGATTTTCTTTATATTGCTTTTTACGGTTGCCCACTTTAACCATCCACCTGTATTTTCCACATCTATTGTACCAATCAATTCACCGTCTGGATTGCTTAACCTGATTTCAATTTTACCACCTTGCGAAAAAGACGCCACACTTGCTTCAAAGGTTTTAGCGCCTTTTCCAAAATCGACGTTTCTTACTTTTAGATAATCGCCGTTTTCAATTTTTGTTACATACACTCCTTCTTGACTATTACCGGCAGTCTTTAAGCCTTCGCTCCAAGCTATGGTTTCGGCTTCAACCCTTTGATAAGGGTCTAAATTAGCAATATTGTTGATCACTCCCTCTTTGGTTGGGGTGATGAGCGGAATGCTGCCATCCGTGTTGTAGCTGAATTGCTCCACACTTACAGAACGCTTAAAACCTTGTTCCGACAAAGCCTGATCGTGATAAAAGATATACGAATTTCCCTTGAAATCAATGACTCCCGCATGGTTGGTAAAGGCTAAATGGTCCGCCCTTTTCATAATCTGACCTTTGTATGTCCAGGGTCCTTCCGGAGAGTTAGCGGTAGAGTAAGAGATATATTCAGGTATACCTTCCGCAGCATAGATCATGTAATACAGGTTGTTGCGTTTGTAAAACCAAGGCCCTTCGGTATAAGTGGTTCCTGGTTTTCCGTCTCTACCTTCTTTGGAACCAAAGGCTTCTGCTGTCATTTCTATTGAGACTATCCCATTCTGTCCAATACTGTGGTCGTATGAAGTCATATCTTCGTTCAACTTTACATACCACAGACTTGGGTTTCCCCAAAACAACCATGCCTGGCCATTGTTGTCAATTGCCACAGTGGGGTCTATATCCTGCCAAATATGATCGCTGTTGATCAGGCGTTTCCCAATTGGATCAGTAAACGGTCCTGTAGGAGAGTCGGAAACCAGCACCGAAATACCTTCACCATGAATGGGAACATAAAGATAAAACTTACCATTTCGCTCTATACATTGCGGTGCCCAGGCCCCGTTTGTTTTGTCCATCCAGGCAAAGTCTTTTAACGAAGCTACAACACCGTGGTCAGTCCAGTTCACCATATCTTTCGACGAATAACAACGCCAGTCGTACATAGTAAAGAAATTATTTACCGTTGAGTCCTCGTCGTGTGAGCTATAAAGGTATACTGTGCCGTCGTATACCATTGGCGCAGGATCCGCAGTAAAATTGGTTTGAATGATAGGATTTTGTGCTTTAGTTGATAGTGAAACTACAACAGCTGCACCTACAAGGAAAATTTTATAAAATGTGTTCAAAATTTTGTTCATTGTGCGTTTATTTTATTAATTTATTTATCCATCACTATATTCTTAAAAAAACAGCCTATTACTACCTTTTTACTTGAAGAACTGCAAATTACATAACTAGTGTAAGTATTTCCTAAATATGCAAACTTAATCGAATAGACTTTGTCATTGATATGTACCTGTTTGTTAAATGATACCTGTTTGCTGATCCTCTCTATTAATAAATCCTCAAGTATGAGTGACTTCCTCTTCTGCACATTTATATTCTCAGGATTTTTTTTCTAGTTATGGAGAAATCAATGTAGTCATTTGATATTGAATCTGTAGAGGCAATATTGTACTCTAAATAGCTTTTCTGAACAAAATCGTCAAAGAAGTCTGAACCAGACTTGATAGTGTCAATCTTACTTATTTTACCTGAGTAATATATGAGAGACAATGTGTCAATGTTAATTTCAAGCTCCAGTAACTTTTGAGCCTGTTGCATAAATTCTTTTGATAATATCTCTTTAGTTTTATCAGGGAGTAATCTCCTGTCATAAATTTCCTGATGAATATAGCCTGGAACGACATAATACTCGTAAATTTTTGATCCATTAAAACCTGTTCCTCTATTACTTTTAATTGAGGAATAAACAGGCTCTCCCCCAGAAAAATAATTACGATAATAAATATATCTAATCGAGTCTGAAATAGATTCGACAAACGAAATGTTCACAAATTCGTACTCATTTGCATTTGTAATATTTTCAGTATTCCAATTACTAAATAAATTTCTGAAATTTGTCTCGCACGATGTTATATTTTCTCCATATTCATATATACTAACTGGTTCTTCCAATGGATTCGATATCTTATTACTTTGGGACTGACCATATATTTGGATATGGCAGGACAACAGCATAATTATCAGCAATCTTCTTCTCATTTTTTTTTGTTTGTTGGAATATTAAAGGTTGTGATAAGACTAATTCAATTCGTCGGGCCTCACATACTCAATACCTGTGCCATTAGCACCACCACCATCAATTCTGAATCCGTTATCAAAAAATGATATTTGTGCACCCAGACCTATTTTGTGTGTCCAAGCCCAACCAAAATTTAAATGTCCATCAAATCCAGATGAAAATGAAAATTCTATAACTTTAGCATCACAACTAAATCCCAAAGCACAATCAGAATATGCATTTAATGATTTATCATTGATGGATTTAACACCCATAACCTTTTCTCCATAAACATTGCAAATAATGTTATAATACCAAACTCTAATATTGAAGTAATTGTATGCTTCATCAGTAACTGACCATGTGTATGATATAGGTCCATTGAGGTCTGGAGGTATTGAATCTGTATAGGATCTTATTGTCGGAAACACTTGCATTTGGATTTTTTCCTCTATCGGGAAATGGATGAAGTATAAAAATTTATCATATATAATTCCATTTTTTTTTCGAAATGATACATTGAGTATTTAGAATCTGTCCTTCATGTTGCCATTTTAAATTGACAATACCAAGATCATTCTTCTTAAAAATATAAGTCGGATTTGAAGAAAACAATTCCTTATTATTTCTTAGAGTTGCCTGTAATTTCTCTTCAGATGTTGGAATCAATAGATCTAAAAAATCAGCATAGTTTTCCGCAAACTCTCTATTTTCTCATATTTTAAAATGATTGGAACTTTCATTATATATTATAAAGTAGGAATTATTTTTAACTAATCGCTTTTTTATTGTCTCCAGATCTTCAATACTGACGATTTCCTGAACAAATTCATAAGAGATTAACTTAAGTCCACTATGCATTGTTAGAAAGTTATATTCGATGACTTTATCTAGCTGAGCTTCCCATATCGCTAAATTTTCTGGTTTTTTGAACTTTTTATTTATAAACTTGAACTCCATCGGCGATTGCTCAAATCTGCTTTCATAGAGTTGCACACGTTGGACGTCTGGTAATCCAGTTAATGACTCTGAACAACTTTGTGCTATTAACATGAAAATTACGGCAATAAAAATTGACGATTTTATACAATTTACTTTACTCATATTTTCGATGTAATTTAGTTTCTCGATTGGCCTTGTTTTAGCAAACGGATATAGTATACAGCCCCGGCAGTATTGTTGGGCAGAGGCTGGAATTTAACCCTTATTTTTTCTTTACCTTCAACCATCTTTACGGGGATCTCATACTCCACATCCTTAAATGCAGATTGGTTCCAACGGCCAGTATTATCTTCAGTCAACAACTTTTCATCGTCGATGTATATATCAAATTTCCGACCTCCATACTCAGCACCCCAATAGCGAACCATAAGGCTAAGGTTGGCTTCAGAATTGGTTTTCATTTCATAACTAAAAAAACCACCTCTGTTTGCTTCGCGATAGAATTGGTTGTTACTGTTGCCTGAATTTGAGAACTCATTAAGCATGGCATGATCGGTTTCCGGTTGCTGTTCACCCGTTGCCACAAAATCAATTGTACGCTTTTCAATAGCTATCCTCTCGTTTTCTATTGCAGTCAGCGAATCTTTATATGTTTTTAGCCCATCGCTCGTAAGTGCCAGCCAGTAAATCATATATCTTGCATCATGTATATTTGCAAATGGCACGAGTGTAACATCCATCGGATTCTCCATTTCCACATTTAATTTGAAATGCAAAGGCTCATTATTTATCGGAATTAATTTTTCTGCAATATTTTGTAAATCATCCTCTACCAAAATTGGTGCCTGATCAACCGGTAACATCTTACCACCCGGATATTGCGCCCAGCGTCCATCGTCAGCTAGCAATCCTCTCAAATCTTCAGTCCCGGTTTCCGCACCTAACAGTATTGGGCCACGCATAAATGCTATGTAGTTACTAACATTTGGCAACTGTTCAACCCTGTTATGCATTGGCAACTCTACTTCAACGACATCGCCCTTCTTCCATTGCCGTTTGATACAAATATATGAGGAAGGTAGAGAAGAATATTCGACCTCTTTCTTGTTTACAAAAATTTTAAGAAGTCCTTCTTTTACCCATTCTGGATAACGTATCATGATAGGAAATTCGGCAGACCCATCAGTAATGGTAAGCTTCGTGCCTTCTTCGTAGGGAAATTTTGTATCCTGTCTGAGTTCAATCTTTTTATCCTTCCAGTTGAGTTCGCTGGCAATAAAAAGGTTAATAAATAATGAATCGCCAGCATGAGTGTATATAAACTGATTGTATTTGCTGTGGTTTTCCATACCTGTACCCACACAACACCACATAGCATTGTTGGGGGTAGAATAAACACGGTAATGACGGGGACGTGCAGTGGTGAAATATACATATCCTCCATGTTCAGGGTGCTGAGTAGAGAGGATGTGATTGAACAGCGTCCGTTCATAATAATCGGCATAATGAGCCGAAGGATGCATGCGAAAGAGGTCTTCTGTTAGTTTCAGCATGTTATATGAGTTACAAGTCTCCGGTCCATCAACATCATTAATATAATCGCCACTAGATGCGATACTGGGGAAATGTTCCCGGCGACTATTTCCTCCGAAAGCCAGCGTTCTGTTTGTTACTATAGTCTCCCACGAAAAGCTTCCCGCGTCTTCATATACTTTGTCGCCACTCAGTTCAGCAATCCTGGTGAATCCGATAAACTTAGGTATCTGCGTGTTGGCGTGCCAGTTGTCGAGATGATCAACCCCTTTCGACAAGGGGTCAAGAAATATCCTGTGCGAATATCTCTTGGCTGCTTCAAGATATTTTTTATCTCCGCTAATCTGATATGCATCAGCATAGATCTCATTCATACCTCCATGCTCGGTATTGAGCATCGTCTGCATCTGCTCATCATTAAAGCCGGAAGTAATATCGATACCCCAATCACAAAACTGCAGGAAAAGATTTTTGGCATTCTCATTGTCGCAATAGAGCCACGCATCCCTCAAACCGGCATACATCTTATGCAGGTTGTAAAAGGGTGCCCATGACGACTGGTATATACCTATGTCGCCCTTCTTGAATGACGACCACAACTCGGCGCTATTAGGAAACCCGCCTATATAACCCCTGCCCCATTCTGCATTATTTACTGCATTTGCTTCCAGGCACTCCTGAAGCTCACAAAGCATGTACTCCATTCGTTCTTTGCAGATTTTATCACCTGTTGCAGCGTAATTGATTGCCATCGCTGAAAGATAGTGACCTGCCACATGACCATCCAGACCATCCCAGTTGGGATAGCTCTCGGCCTTCTTTGGCAAACCTGCAGTTTTTCGATATGGGGCCAGCAAGCGATCCACATCATACTGCATTAACACCTCCAGATTCAAGTCACGAGCATGCTTCAGCGGTCCATCCAGCAGCGTTACATCTGAAACCGGGAACTGGTTGTTATATAGTTTATCCTGTGCCTGTATAGAGGTATAACAGATAAATAGTGCAACTAACAACCCAATTGTTTTTCTTTTCATATTTTTTGGCATAATTTAAATTTCATTCTCACAATAATCCCCGGAAAACAACAATTGTGTTCCGGATAAAAGAGAGGTATTACAAATAGTAACAATAAGTCTACTTATTGTATTAAGTACAAATTTAATTAATTTACTTGTAAATAACTCTATTTTGACATTTAATTCTCCGTTTTTTGCAGTAGTTATTCTATATCAACAGTTTGGCTAGATGAATATATAAGATGGCCTAAACTACTTACACCCTCAAGAATAATACCATATTGTGATGGTAAATCAGCAGAATAGAAAGTCAAATGGGCAATACCCCTGCTATCTGTCGAGACGCTTGGGTTCCAATAAATTGTTGAGCGTAAATCAGGTATCTTACTATTTTGCTGTTCTATCGTTTCGTAAGTTGGCGAATAAAATTCAACATGCTGCTGATAACCAATTGGTGTGAATACCTGCATATTCTTATTCATACTATTTTTTTCAATAAATCCTTTCTTAGTATTAATTACAATTGCTCCATTTGCAGCTCTACCGCCGAAAATGGGCATTACAGATGTAGCCGGCGCCACAAAAGCATCACTTATATCGTTCACATTTAACATACTATAGTCGAAGTTATCAGTTGGTACATTGTCTAAAATTAACATCGGAACAGCTCGACGATAATAAACTTCATTCCCCGAAATTGTTACACCCGGCAGGCGACGAAGTAAGTCGAAGACGTTTAAAAAGTTTGACCTTTCAATTTCTTCGGTTCCAAGGACAAAGGACGAAGAAATTGAATAATATGGCGATTCTGTTTTAGGGCGAATTATTCGTTTGGCTTTCACTTCAAACTCCGCTAAATTAATCAGCCACATTTCATTTTCTATGTTTTGTTTTCTATTTACCTTTTCGAGAAATGAATCATCGTAGTTAGGTTTTTGGGTAGCAATTAATGAAGAAGCCTGAACCGCTGGAAATGAGTCAATAGAGTCCAGCTCTATAAATGCAAGACCCGAACCTTTTTTTCTCAGTGCTTGTATAAGATATCTTGTACTATCGGGATAATCAACGTTGTTAAATACAAACCTTCCATCATCTCCTGTTTTGACAATGGAAGTTCCTAATATTGAATCTTTGTGTGCAATCAGCGAGATGTTTCCGTCTTTAAGAGATGAAAATACACCAGTAACTCTCCCTGAAAACTGACGGTTAGATTCCAGTGGAAATTTCAGTTCAGTTTGCAAATTACCTTTTATAATTTCTGGTACATTATATTTTCTCCACCCTTGGGTCATCATTAACACATCTAATGCTGCTATCGTTTTTTGATTTACATTTCTAAAATATCCCATTGGGGATTCAATATGACCTTTTAATTCAGAGGTTAGTAAAAGATTTGAAACAATGCTTGATAAAGTATCAAGAGGAACATCTTCCTTATCTACCACTGATAAGGAAAGATTGCCTGATAATGGAAGATCGTATTCATCTGTAACTTTTATACATAATTCAACTTTATCCCTTCTCTTATAAGTGTCTTTATCGGGTGTAACCGTTACGTTAGCAAAAGAACTATTTTGTAACGAGAATACAAGTCGTTCGCTGAGGATATTTCTCTCTTTATCAATTAATATGAAATGGACGATACCAGTAGGAAAAAAATCTTTCTCAAAAAGAAATCCTTGCGATTCGCCCCATGGTTTAGAAAAGAGTACTGCTCCCCTAATATGGGCTATCAGATGTAAACCAGCAGGCAAAGCATAATCTGGTGACTTTGATAATAGTAAACGTAAATTACCATCTTTCCATTGTGTTTTTAATGATAGTGAATTAGGTTCAGGTAATGGCAAATTGTAGCGAAATGATATGTTTTCTTTATTTGTACAAACAACATGATATGTTCTACCGGGAAGATAATGCATTCTAAATTGTCCCATTCCCAAATGGCTACTTTCAAGACGAGCCCATTCTTTGCCTATATCGTCATACACTACACCACTTATATCTTCATGCAACCCGCATTCGTTCAACGCCTTAAATGCAATCTGAACATCAGACTGTAAAGGAGCATGCCCACCTTCGGGAAAGAAAGAGACATTAAAAGTATTGTCAGGTTTGGGAATCTCTATAAAGCAATTGTGTGTTTTTCCCTTGTATGTTGTTTGAAGCAAAAATGCAGATTGGTTTTTTACCTTTTTCATATCGAAAGTATAAAAGTCAGATCCCATGTCAAATGACAACTTCTTTTCTTCCCCTTTTAGTCTACCATCTACAAATAAACTGCAATTGTCAGGAATAATCCTATTCTCCCCTTCAGTTTCTTTAAAATAAATTTCGGTCAATAGTTTATTATCGTCGAATGTAAATTTAACCTTTGGAGTAATACTTACCGACATCGGATCAATAACATAGACAGACTTTCTAAAAAAATAATCCTCTCCCTGGTTTTGCATAAATCTAGTATAAGCCCGAAGTGTATAGCTACCTTCTGGCAAAGCCTCATCCATCTTAATATATCCATAAAAACAACCAATACTATCTGAACTAAGCATAGTTCTGCTAACAACATCAGATAAGATATTAACCATTTCTACATATACATATCTGCTTGCATTAGCCTGTTTAAGCAATAATGCATCAACCAAATGAACGCGCATCCAAATTGTATCACTTGAAAAATAAGAAGATTTATCGGTATGTACATATACTTTTTCCTGTGGATAGTGAGAAAGTTGTTCTAGGAAAAGCTCTTGGAATGGGTCATCATCTAAATTTTGCGCCAGAATATTGGTACATAAAAGAAATATTACATTAAAAACAAAATCTATTTTTCTCATCTCAAGATCAATAAATATTTTGAATCAGCATCATATTAAATGATTTTTATACCATTAAAAGATGGCAGGACTCATTTTAGCCCTGCCATTCTTTAGTTAACAATTACTATTTATGTTCATCTAACCAATCATCTAGCTCTTCTTGTTCTGCCGAAGTTTTACGTTCTTTGTACAAAAATCCTTCAGCTCTCCAACGAGTACCGTTGTTATTATATTCGTACCAAAAATCGTATACTTCAACATCAGGATAATACACACCTCCTCCATCAAATATTTCGAATTTATCCCATGTGGAATAACTTAATGTGTTATCACTATTAATAGTAATTTTAAATGTGTGTGTTGACCTATAGTCTTTAGTTTCATTATTGTAGTGATACATGCGTACAGTACTACCATTGTCTGTTGCCACTAAATTACGAGTCATCTTATACATTACCGAATCAGTAACATTAGTAGTATTCTTTAAAATCCCTTCTACGTAGTAAAGACCAGAATACTTATTAACCAAATGCAACCTCACCAATACAGTAGTATCATTATCACTTAGCTCATAGTCTGAAATTGTATTTAATCTAATCGGTATCATATATAAAGAATCACACTGTAATGATTCTGGTTTGATATGAATTGGGAATGTATTATAAACTTCACCCGCTTTTATAGTCAACTGTTGTAATGGATAACTATAAATTGATTCGTCCAGTTTCTGATATTGCACATCCTCACCCGAAACATTACGTTGGTTGTACAAATCAATTTCATCAATGTTTTCTTTAATTGTAACAGTAACATCTTTATTTAGAGGACGCGACCCGCTTACAGCTACCGAAACAGCAATTGTATCAATCATATTCCCAAGTTCAATTTCTCTTTCAACTATTTGATCTCTCGCTCCAACAATATAAACTTTGGATGGAAACAGATCAGTATCCATTGGGGAAGTTTCATTCTCACAACCAGCAAAAAGCACTATGAGAGATATAGAATATAATAATATTTTTTTCATATTACTTTATTATTTATTTATAGAATTATTTATTAGTTCCAACCCGGGTTTTGAACCAATTTGCCATTTTTATCCAGCACGTTCTGACTGATTGGAAAAAAATACATCTTGTTATTCCATACGCGCTTCATAGCAGTTTCTGTGTTCCAAATCTTTGTAGTATAGAAACTTTCACGCTGTGCTCTTCTAGCAGTTACATCCAATCCAGTGACAGGTTTACTCATTACCTCAGGTGCATCCATCCAACGACGGAGATCGTAATAACGATGATCTTCAAAAAAGAATTCTATCTGTCTTTCATGTTTTATCAAATTCTTCATTGTTTCATAATCACTTGCTTCTGCAACTGATATTCCAGGTAAACCACTACGATAACGAATTTGATTAAAATATTTTACCATTTCACTAACATCTCTGGTAACAGTTATTCCGGTAACCTCGTCGTTATATGAATCTTCCATCTCGTTCATCGCCTCCACGTATCCCATTAAAACTTCAGCATATCGGAATACTGGGTAAGTTTTCTGTTTTACTTTGCCCCAATAGTCAAGATTATCTTCTTGATGAGCCCATTTGCGAATAGTGTAACCAGTGCGGTTATAATTAAAATCACTTCCTCGAGCATTACCATCGTAATAATAAGTCGCATTCATATTTGTAACGTCGCTACCCGATCCGGTGTATGCAGTTCCGGGCCATAAACAATGATTAAAACCTATTGATGCATAGTATCTAGGTTCACGGTTATCATCCATTCTCGCACGTTCTGCAGTAAGTACATAGTTTTCCGAAAAGGTAAGACCGCTGCCCACTGCTTGCCACGATTTCTCTTCATCTGTAGCCTCACTGAATAACCTTCCATCAGCCATTCTAAATTGATCTATAACATCCTTTGGAACACTTAATGTACTATTACCACCTTGCTTTGAAGGAAAAGAAAAGCGATTGTTTATATTGGCTTCATTATAGAAATATATTAATTCCGGATTACTTTCAGGTGTAACACTTCCATCAAATATAGATTTATATGATCTATATGGATCTATATCTGCTGCTCCGTTTGGAAAATTTGCAGTTTTCAGATTTGGATCATTTGTATCTGGTAAAGGTAATGTTCCCGTGCCTCTCGAATTAACAATCTTAGGTGTTGTATAAAGCTCATATTTTTCTAAATCAATAATACGCTTAAATGCTGCGGCAGCTTTTCCCCATTTGCTAGGATCGGCAGTTTGAGGAATAAAATGCGTGCCATCAGAACGTTTCCAATCGGCATAAAACTGATTACCATTGTATAAAGGACTGGCCGCGTATAAACGCATCCTTGCAATAACAGCCATAGCAGCTCCTTTGGTTGGCATATACTGATAAGCTATACTTCTCTCACGTGGAAGCAGCTGAGCTGCTTGCTCCATATTATCACAAATATATTCCACACAGTCTTCATACGACGAACGTTCGTAAGAAGTTGATTCTACCGAAGCATCAGTATCGAAAGGTTTGTCTGGCAAGACAGGTACCGGACCGTATAATCTAACCAGTGAATAGTAAAAATAAGCACGCAAAAAGTAAGCAACTCCTTTATAGTCTCTCATTTCTGCATCGGTTAGCTCTTTATTTTGATCAATTCTGTCCAGAATAATATTTGCCTTGCGGATACCTTTGTAGTAATCAGGCCATGGATTCACATTTTTTGTATCTCGTGCAGTAACCTGATCAACCACCAAACAGCTTCCTGCATGATCCCAATTCACCCAAGGCTGAATAGCTTCATCTGATCCCATACCACTTGGAAAATCGGCTCTATAATCCCAATCTCCAACAAAATTCGATTCGTTTTTTAGTATCGCTGCTGTACCAATTATATATTCAAAAGTTTTTGTTTTCGAAGTGAATATTGTATCAATGGTAGTTTTATCATACACATATTCATCAATATCGATGTAATTTTCACATGAGTTAAAGACTATTGCACCTAACAAAAGCAATAACAAACTCCCTTTATATGTCCATTTTTTCATCTTCATGTTAATTTTCTGTTAAAATTTAAGATTTATCTGTAAAGTAAATACTCTTTGTATTGGGTATCTGGCCCCATTACCTGTTGCCTGCACAGGATCGAATATTTTTTCTTGAAGTTTGTCCCAAACATATAGGTTTTCACCAATTAGACTGATAGTAGCATCTGTGATACCAATTTTATTCATGAAAGCAGCATTAGTCCGATATGATAAATGTACATTCTTTAACCTCAGATAACTTCCGTCATTCAACCAATAAGTTGAATTGCGATTATTGTTTGCATTACCACCATAAGAAAGCCTTGGAAACCTGGCATTAGGATTTTCGGTAGATGAATCACCTGAAATTTCGGATGAAGTCCATCTATTCGACTGTTCTCCCACTGCAAGCAGTACGTTTCCAGTTTCTCTACCAGTAAAAGCGAAGAATCCATTCCCTCCACTAAAGTATTTCATCTTGTCTACACCTTCAAATAATATGCTCAAACTCCAATTTTTCCAACCAAATTCTGTTGCATAACCATACTGAATCTGTGGAGTTGAAGAATGTTCTAGTGGAACAACATCATAATCATCAATTACGCCATCTCCATTAACATCCTTATATTTAATGTCTCCGGGTAGCACTTCCCCTCCAAAAGTCTGAGGTGGGCTATTTACTACATCTGCTTCGTCTTCAAACAAACCTAATGCAATCAAACCTCTGTTAATTCCCCATTGATATCCAACTGTAGATTGGTATGGAAAACGTACTATCGACTCTTCATACTCTAATACTTTATTCTTAGATTGAGTATAATTAGCACGCAAAACCATATAGGCGTCTTTGTTGAACTGTTTTGTATACGAAATATGTCCGTCAATCCCCCAACTCTTCATTTTACCAACATTTGCAAATGGCAGAGTAACTAGTCCCATTTCTTCCGGAATACTTGCTCGTTGCTGATAAATTCCTGAACGAACGTCAGAGAAGAAGTCGACAGTCATATCAAATTTATCTTTTAAAAATTTAGCATCTATACCAAAGTTTGTTTTTGTAGCAGTTTCCCATCTTAGGTTTGAAGAACCCACCTGTGTTTCGGTGTAACCATTTCCGATATTCCACAAACTACCACCGGTTGGGCCCATTAATGTAAGATAAGGAAACCTTACATTCATACGGTCGTTACCTACCTGACCATAAGAACCTCTGAATTTGAGAAAACTCATAAAAGGCATGTTTTCTTGAATTAATTCATACTGTGTAGGCGACCATCCAACAGAAACAGCCGGGAATACTCCAAACTTCTTGCCACTTTCAAAAGCTTCCGACCCCGTATATCCAATATTCCCTTCAAGCATATAAGTATCTTTATACGAATAGGTAGCACGACCTGAGAGACCTATATAACGTTTAGGAATTGCATCTAAATCGTTATTATTCCTTGAGTCAATAAAATCCTCCATGTAGTAGTGTATTAAACCTCCAACCCTGTGAACATCATCGAATGTACGCTGATAGTTTGAGCGGGCTTCAAAATAATACTTTCTGTTCATTTGCGATGAAACACCAAATGACGGGTCAGCAGCATCTCTCTTTTTCTCTAAAGCAAGCGAGCCGTCTCTTTTTCTTCCGGTTGCATAAAATAGAGCTGGGGTCTTAGTACGTGATGACCACATTTCAGAATTAGTATTCATATTAAATAGTGCACTAAACGTAAGCCCCTTAGTGATCATATCAAGGTCTTGTTCAAGTTGCAAATTCAAGTTATTTGAATTGCGAAAATATTTTCTGTAACCTGTGTGATTTAATAATACATAAGGACTAATCTGGTCATTATTACTTCCATATGCAGGAATCTGGCCTGTAGAAAACATAATTGGAACAGTTACAGGAGTCATATTTGCCTGTGCATCCCAAAGAGCCTGACTATCATTGCCAAAGCCTGGATAGTTTTGTGTTACCAATACTGTTTCTAAACCTAACGACAAAATTGTTTTCTCCGTTAAGTTCATATCGATATTTGCACGGAAATTATATTGTTTGTAATCAACATTTGTCTCATACTTATTGATACCCTTGTCTTGTTTGAAAAGAGCATCCTTATTTAACACTCCTAAACTTAAGTAATAACGTGCAGCTTGTCCTCCTCCCGAAGCACTTAAGTGAACTTGTTGATTCATAGTATAATCCTTTAGGATAATATCTCTCCAGTTTACATTTGGATGAAGATCCGGATCAATACCATTTTCAAAAAGCTGTAGATCCACACTATTATATATAGGCTCCATTCCTCGCGACAAAGCAGCTTCATTGGCTAATGCAGCATATTGATTTCCGTCAACATACTCAGGCATACGAGCAGAGTATGAATAACCACTATTCGCCTTCAAGTTTACTGAAAGTTTACCCGCTTTTCCTCGCTTTGTAGTTATTAATACCACACCGTTAGCACCTCTCACCCCATAAACAGCTGTTGCTGAAGCATCTTTTAAAATAGAAAAACTTTCAATATCCTCCGGATCCAGTGTATTCATATCACCTTCAACACCATCAATAAGCACCAAGGCACTCGATCCTGCACCAAATGTACTTATACCACGTATCCAAAACTCAGAGAAGTCTTTCCCCGGTTCTCCACTACGTGTAACAGCAATGATACCCGGTACTCTTGCTCCAAGCATATTAGAAACAGATGTTGCAGGAACTTTCAAATCCTCCACATCTACAGAAGAAATTGCACCTACTACCGAAGCTTTACGCTGTGTACTGTGAGCAACAACAACAAGCTCATCTAGTGAACTTACATCTTCTTTTAAAATAATACGCATCCGCTCATCTGTATCCCTCACTCTTAACTCCTCTGTTTCAAAGCCAATATATGAAAACACAAGGGTTTGTCCTCTATCCAAATCAATTATTTTAAAACGCCCGTCAGCATCGGAAACTGTACCTTTACCCGGAACTTCTTTAACAGTAACTGTTACCCCAATCAATCCCTCACCATTTTCTGACATTATCAAACCTCCGGCTGTAATATCAGACTGTGCATAGACCGAAAAATTACAGAAGGTGCCTATAAGAAATATTAGTGCTATAATATATTTATTCATGTTTTATTCGAATTATAAGGTTAATATTATTCAATCGATAATTTTCTAACTGTTCGGTCTTCACCTCCCGAAATGATATAATTACCATCTGAATCGATCGATATGTTACGAGCTACTTTAAAAGTTGATTCTAAAGGATCACCGTTAACCAAAGGATAGTTTGAACCTGGTTTACCAGCAACTAGTTCAACCATATCACCAAAAATCTTCACAATAACATGTCCATCACCACACCAGGGACAGCTGCCTTTATTTACTACAAAAATTTCTCCGTCTTCATTAACAGCCATTCCATGTGGGTGATTTAATCTAGCATCAACAAGTCGATGACCAAACTCGATTCCTTGTCCATTATTTCCAGCATATAATGTCGAGGTCCATGTGTTATCATCATTTTTATCAAGCTTATAAATTGCATGTTGATTTGCAAATGATGCAAAGAAGCATTTGTGATATTTGCTGTAAATAATGAATGAATCTTGCCAGTCTCCAAAACTATTAGGTAAATCCCCTTTAATTTCTCCACCATAATTATTTTGATTTATTCCTCCTGGCTTTTTATTTGCTGCTGTATAAACTTTATAAGATTTCTCTAAAAGATTAACCTCTGCAATTCGACCCTCAGAATCCATTAAATACAACCAATTATCATCCTCGCCAAAAGTCAATGAAGAAACCTTGGCACCAGGTAAATCCGATACACTTACAGTAATGCTGGTAGTACTATACTCCCAGCTATTAGCTTTTGAATAATAATAAATAGTACGTCCTCTATTCCAGAACTGCGTCACATAAAATGCGTCGCGTGTGCTATTAACTGTAGGGCTACTCAAATTATCAGGTGTAGCCAACTTTTGTACCTGATTGTCGTCTTGTGAGAGCATAAGCAATCTATTGCCCCATCCGGTTTCAATCAGAAAGATATTATCTTGTGTTTGTCCGGCAAGTGCTGCTACATAGTGAACATCACCAAAAGTTACCGCATCCAGAGCGGCACCGGCATAATCAGCATCAGACATCCACGCATTTTCACCAAGTTTGCCTGCAATGGTTTTAACAGATCTACTTTGTTTATATTTAAACAAAAAGCCATCCGGCACGATACTATCTTTTCCAATTACAATAGAAACCTGATTCACGCCATCGGGTTGTTTAGGTACGATCCCGGTAATACTAGCTCCATCAGTAGCTGTGAGAATAGCTTTTTTATCGGCAAAATAAACTTTCATATCCGAAAGTTCTCCCGGGAAATTACCATTAATAATAAAGGTCTGATCAATGATACCTCTAGTAGGAAGCAACTCATCTGCCGATATAGGTTTAGACGAATTGTATTTGTTAATAATTTTAGGAGCTTTCTCAATGACAGCCTCCTTACTACAACCTATCGCGAAAAAAAACAGCGATAAGGTGTATAGATAAAAAATTAAATGTTTCATCATATCATGTTAATTAAATAAATAAAAAAGTTAATATAATAGACTTTGGATTCATGAAAATTCGATTTTTTGTTAAATAGACTATGTTTTAACGTGGGACTTTTATTACTTTTACAAGCAAATATGTTAACTTATTTACATATATATTTCAAGTTTAGCATAGTTTTAGCATAGTTTTAGCATAGTTTTAGCATAGTTTATTTACGTTTTACACCTACAAAGGTAGAACTCTACTATAGTTAAAATATAATATTTTTTCCGCAACAAATGATACATTATCGATATATTATATATATTTTTGATTTTTAAAGCCATTTGTCATAATACAACCTTATATTTATAGACATGAATGAAATATACTCGATGCAACTTATTCTATTAAACATAGGCTATGCTATCCACAATGCAGACTGGAATTATAAGAATGTTAAAAGTCCTTTTGCCAGAATCTATTTGGTTAAAGAAGGTTATGCCAGATTACATTTACCCGGCAATAGAATACAGGACCTAAGACCTAATCATTTATATATGATACCACCTTTTACTATGCATAGTTACGAGTGCACTAACCACTTTACCCTTTATTATATTCATATCTATGATAATCAAAAATCAGACTATTTTATTTTAGAAGATTTAATGTATCCGGTAGAAATTAAAGCTAAAAATATCGATGAACTACTTGTAGAACGACTATTTACAATTAATCCCGATAGTGCTCTTAATCACAACGACCCCAAGAAATACGACAACACTACAAATCTCATCAAAACCATTAACAATCAAATAAATAGGGCCACCCATGATTTATTAGAAACAAATGGTATTTTATTTCAGTTATTATCGCATTTCATGGTTTACTCTAAAGATAAGTATGACATAGTCGACAATCGTATATTACGAGTCGTAAAATATATCCGTAATAACATCCACAAAGATATTTCAATTGAGGAATTGAAAGACATGTGCTGTTTGTCTAAAGATCACTTTATACGGTTATTTAAAAATGATTTGCAAGAAACCCCAACACAGTATATAATTCAAAGGAAAATAGAAAGAGCACAGTTAATGCTAATCACAAGCGATCTATTAATAAAAGATATTGCTTATGAATTATCTTTCGAGAATGTATACTATTTCAATAGACTTTTCAAGAAAGCTACTGGTTTCACCCCATCAGATTATAGAAAGAGAGTATAAGTCGATATTATAGAATATTTCATCTTTTCTATTATAGTTTAACCTTCTACTAACACCTTTTAAATCATAATAACCATCCTGAAACTGACCTCTGTATTTTACAGTTTTAATTGTGACAGGTCCAAATAACCCGGAAAGCTGTAAGGGTGTCTGTGCATTATAAGGATTAACTATATACCAGGTGTCGCGTTGATCTTCCGGTATTTTTAAATCTCCAATAATTCTGTTCATCCAATTATTTACTACAGTTACAGAGACTGCGTTCTCACCGAAGTCAACCTGTGCATATTTTCCAGGTGGAGTATCGGGAAGAGACCCATACTCGCGTTCATTGACAGGTTTAAGTTTTGGCAGGTTGTATTCCTGGCGGATCTTCATCACGTAATTGTAAACTGTTTTTGCAGATACCTCAGGAAATGAAGGATAGCGCTCTTTTAACCAGTCGTGCATCTGTGCAGCAGGTGTATCCTGAAATAGGTTAAGACGATCTACAATAAAACTTTTGTAAGGGTCTAGAGTGCAGTTGCGGGTACTTATGCTCTCGGAATACTTTTGAAACTCGCCTGAGTCCATGTCCAGGAACTTTTTTACTGTTCTAAAGTTTATGCCAAGATGAACGGCGATCCATCGCAGCGATTTGTGCTGCACGTGATAGAGTTTGTGAATGGTGTCATGCATAATGTAACGGTCCAATAATTTTTTATCCTTCTCTGTCATAATGCCTTTGCTTTAAAAATTATGACTCAAAGGTGGAATTAATTTATTAAAAACGATGTATCGTTGTTACCGTTTTTGCTGCATCATTGTTACCATTTTTGTTGTATTTATAATTTCTTGTTACAATATACCTATTACATCAATTTTTTCACTAAAATATAAGCTGAAAATCAGTTTTTTTTATGTAATATACAAGTTACTTCGGCTTCAAACTGATATAACTTCAGTCTCACCTAACCCTTACTTTTATCTGTTTTAAAAGGACTTGGCAAGGACTTGTTAAGAATCAGGTAAGAGTCAGACAAGAACAAAGTAGGAGTAATGTTGCAATTTAAACTGTCTAGTCCTGAAGATTTCTACGATGATTATGATGATGATTATTGGGACTAATATTCTGAAGTGAAAAGATCCTGTTGCAAGTCTGCTATTTCATTTTGTTTTTCCAGCACATAGGAGGCAATGTTGTGGACATTATCAATCCATATCTCGTTGGCAGGATCCATTGCATACTTGCAGATGGCTTCAAGGGTGGATAACATAGATGTTTGATCATCATTTCTGTTGTCCATCTCGTGTCCTACAAGAATCAGCCATTTATCTGTTCGCTCAAACATATTTTCAAAGGAGACATAAAAAGTTCATATTCATTAAATAAAAAACGACAACTAATTGTAGTTGCCGTTCTTTATTTAATTATAATGTATAATCACTATCACTCTTTTTCACTCCTCAACAATGCTTCCAGAAAATAGTAATCAGCATACACGAGGGGAACATCAATCTCTGAATTCAATGATTTTGCTCCTGTGCTGTGAAGCAACAGAAAGCCTGCATCAGATCCTAAAGTTGCACGATAGTTATCGGTAAGGTTCTCCAATATAGTATCAGCCCACTTCTTGTACTCACTGCCCTTTTCTCCAACATAGTTGCTCAGCTCATATAAAGCAGAGGCTGTGATGGTTGCTGCCGACACATCACGAGGTTCATTTGGAATCTCAGGTGCATCAAAATCCCAGTAGGGAATCAGGTCGTCGGGTAAATTAGGGTGTGTGAAGATAAATTCGGCAATATTTTGCGCTAATTCAAGATACTCCTCATTCATTGTTTCACGATACGCCATGGTGAACCCGTAGAGTGCCCAAGCTTCGCCGCGCGACCAGGTAGACTCATCAGCATAACCCTGATGTGTTGTCTTCTTGATCACATCTCCGGTGATTGTGTCATAATCCACTACATGCCATGTACCATAATCCTCTCTGAAATGATTCTTTTTGGTTGCATTGGCATGGTTTACGGCAATATTGTAGAAGGTGCTGTCGCCACTCACTTTGGTTGCCCAGAACAACAGCTCGAGGTTCATCATATTATCAATAATTACGGGGCAATCCCATTTATTTTTGTTATGATCCCATGAGCGTATTACTCCTGCATTGGGCTGATACCTTGAAGCCAGAGACCTGGCAGCTTCCAGATTAATTTCAGTATAATCAGAACGGTCTGACAGACGCATTCCCTGACCGAAACTATTATAAACCATGAAACCAAGGTCGTGAGTGCCCTTATTCAACTTCTGATCCTCCAACGGAGCAGTAAATCTGATTGCCATCTCCTCCCATTTTGGATCTTTGGTGTACTCATACATAAGCCACAACTCTCCGGGGAAAAAGCCACTGGTCCAGTCGCGTGCAGGCACCATCACCAGTGAGCCGTCATCGGCCATGGTTCTGGGACTTACAAGTGAACTGTTATCATTCGATTCAGTTAGCGTCACAGCATACTCAAGCTGCTGTGACGCGTATTCAAAATTCTCAGCAACAATATTCCTAGGCTGTTCACTATTGCATGAATGCAACAGTAAAGAAAGCACAATAAATATTGAAACAGTATATTTCATTTTCATTCTTATTCAAATAAATTTAAAATCCCAGCGGAGCAGCACCACTCTCAGCAGGCCATCCCGGATTCTGATATATTGGAGATGTAGAAGGAGTCTGACCATCTTCAGCTGTATCAAGGAAATGCTCCAGAGCAATAGGATCCAGATAGTGTGCTTCAGTGAAATAAAGACCATCATAGAAATTATTGTTGGCAACAACAACCTGGAAAGGTCTCATATAAAGACTCAGGTTGGGTGATGACATAGTATTCTTTGTTGGATCAGCCTGATCAGCAAGCAATACACCTTCATCAAACCTTTCATACATCGGGCCCCATACTTTACATCCTTCAATCTGGAAGCCATCTAACTGATCCATTGCTCTCCAGCGAATCAGATCAGAGTATCTTAATCCTTCGTTCATCAGTTCCGAACGACGTTCGCGACGAATATTGTAAAGAGTAGCATCTACCAGCTCACCCTTAGAATAGGCACCCCAATCGTTCAATGCTTCAATACTCATATCTGTTGCAGCAATAGTTTTATTATAATCAGGATCTACACCTGCACGAGTACGTATAGCTCTCCAGTAGGCATCAGCCTTGCTGTCGATGGTTCCGTTCTTCATATAAGATGCTTCCATATAAATCAGATAAGCTTCCACAGCCCTGAAGATTACAGCTGCTGTTTTATCTTTTTCTAATACCTGGTTAGAATAATCATGCGAAAAAGCTTTACCCAATATATATCCTGTAGAAGTTGACCATTTAACATCGGTACTATACACAAGAGGAGCGTTGGCAAATTTCTCAACAGTGTTGGTGTTTATAAAAGCTTTCACTTCATTAGGAGCTTTCATAAATAATCTCCAGCGCCAATCACGATCTATTTTGGTATCTTCAATAAAATCATCTCCCGCATATCCGCTGCCGGCTGCGTAGATAGGAAGGCCATTTGCCATAAGCTGGTTCTGTTCCATCTGATGAGTAAACCCGCTCTGTGCACCATGATAGTTTCTGTGGTTGTAAGAATGAGTAACCAAACCATCCACATAACCGCGGTACATCAGTACTTCAGGATACTTGCTCGGATTCTCTGTTGCAAACATATCATAGTATGGATTGATAGGTTGTGCAGTTGATTCGCGAATAACCTTATTGTTTTCCACCAGAGGGATTACAGAAGCAACCTGATCGGAAGCATCCATAGCCTCAGTGAGGAAAAACTCAATCTCTTTCTCAATACTTCCGCTTGGGAATTGATAAGAAGGATCTCCAGGCCACCCTTCACCTTTGGGAACCATAGATGTACCTTTATGATAAGTTAGCCAGGAAGCTTCAAAAAGAGCAACACGTGCTTTTAGTAAAAGAGCTACATTTTTTGTGATTCTTTGCTTGGTAACACTGTTATTCATCAATTTGATAGCTTCGTCCAGATCGCTCAGGATAAAACGTGCAACTTCATTTCTTGGCTGACGAACAGAAGCGGCAATCAATTCTTCCTTATTGTCAGGCAGTGTGTTAGTGACAATCGGGAAGTCACCCAGTTTTCTCAGACGGAAGAAATACTCATGTGCTCTGAGGAAGTATCCTTCACCCACATAATGTAATATCATTGACGGATTACCTTTCAGTTCTCCCGCCTCAAGTCTCGGTACAACAGTTTGCAGATAATAATTCAGAGCATATATATTACTGAAATTCCAGTAACCTCCCGTTGTACCTGTACGCCATAATCCCGGTTTAAACCTGTCGTTAGAAGATCTTGTAACCGCATTATCTGTACCATCGTCATCACGATAAAACGACTCACTTCCTCCTCCCAAATGACTCGGGATCATACCACCTGCAGTAGCACTATTCTGATTCCAGCTACCATACTCAGCATAATATCTTATAGTATATGCTGCCAGCTGATCCTCGGATAAAAGATAATTCTCAGGGGAAATAGATGATGGTGGGGCAATTTCAAGGAAATCGTTACACCCTGCCATTGTCACAAATAATAAGCAAAAAAGAAATGCTTTAATTGAATGGGTATATTTATTTTTTTTCATTGTATTCACTTTTTAAAAACCAACACTAACACCAAAAGATAAGGTTTTAGATAGCGGATAAACTGTGCCACCCTGCCTTCCAACACCCGCAGTTTCAGGATCCATCACTTTAGCCATATTCGTTAAAGTCAGCAGGTTTTCACCTGACACGAACAGACGTACGTTCTGCAATTTTATCCTGTTCACCACATCACGTGGAATATTATAACCTATCATCATATTCTTAAGTCGCATATATGATGCATCCTGCATATATCTGCTCTGGGTAATCTGATTCTTACCACTAAACAGAGGACGTGGATAATAAGAATCCAGATTTTGTCCAAATGGGTGACTTTCGTCTGCCCTGAAATAGTCCATATGATCTTTTAATGCTGTTGACCACCATTGTCCGCCGCCATTAACGCCCCAGAACACCATTCCGCCAGGATAGTAGTCACGCTTCAACACTCCTTGCCAGAACATTGAAAAGTCGAAACCTTTCCAAGACATATCCAAACTGATACCAGTCAGATAACGAGCCTGGTTATTTCCTAATAGCTTTTTATCACCCATATCATCGAGAGAATTGTTGCCCTCGTTAATTTTTCCATCCCCATTAAGGTCGGCATACATGATATCACCTGCTGTCCAGTTAGAACCAAGTGCACTCTGTCCGCCTTTTGGCAGTGAATTAAGGTGATTTTGCATCTCCTCATCTGTTTTGGCAATACCAATTGTTTCATATCCATAGATATTTCCAATAAGCTCACCTGCAATATATGTGTTCAGGTTATTAGTTGGGTTGGCATATTTGTCGATACGAGTTCTTGAATCAGACAAAGAGAATTTAACACCATAATTGAAATCGCTTATCTGATCTCTCCATCCCAACTCCAGCTCCCAGCCGAATGTTGTTAAGTCGGTATTGTTTGTTGCAGGAACAGCCGTTCCAAGAATCAACGGCAGCTTTACAGCCTGTCCCACCATGTCGCGTGTTTCTCTTACGAAATAGTCAAAAGAACCTGTCAGACGTGAATTCATTGCAGCAAAATCAAGACCAAGGTTGGTATTATACACCTTTTCCCAAGTCAGAGAAGAAGATACTAAACCTGGAACTGTTGCAGTATTCACTCTGGCACCGTTTATCAGCCAGCGGCTGTTTGTTGATCCTGTTCCCATAGTAGTATATGTAGGATACCAGTTTGAAGTATTCTGGTTTGCAAGTGCACCATAAGAAGCTCTAACTTTCAACATCTGAATCTGATCAGTTAAACTGGCAAAGAAATCTTCATGAGCAATATTCCATCCTACTGAAACAGAGGGAGTATATACCCATCTCTGATCGGCACGATAACGTGATGATCCATCATAACGAAGGTTAGCCTCAAGCAGATACTTACCCTTATAATCATAATTCAGACGGCCAAAGAAACCTGCTGTTGCCCAATTCTGATAATTTCCACCTATGTCAGGAGCTGAATTAGTAGTCAGATCAAGGATAGGCTGATCAGGATTTATCAAATCCTTTCTTTGAGCTCTTAGATCTCTTTGTTTCAGCTGCTCTGCCTGGAATCCTCCGAGAAGAGTAAAGTTATGGTCCTCATTCAGACTAAAAGTATAATTTGAGTAAATATTAGGATTCAGGAATGTAGATCTGTAAGAGTATTCATAAACCTGATTCTGTGTACTGCCTGTTGTAGGAGGTACATAAGTGTTTTCAGGATTATCGGCATAGTGAGAATATGTAATCTGCTGATCCCAGTGAGTCCAGTTGTTGTTTGTTCTGAAGTTCATCTCACCTATAATATTCCAGTTTTTGACAGGAGTAATAGTCATTTTAAACTGCTGATACATAACATCATTCTGTTCTTTGTGACGACCACCGTTTTCCATTGCCTCAATATAATTATTGTCAGACATGTTATAACCGTTAGGGTCGTTAACTGAACGTGTTGGACGTGCACGGCGCAAAATATTATCGTAAAAACCATCATTCCATGATGAAGGTCTTCCAAACTCTGTGCGTGCATACCTGTTAGAGTAATCTATCTTCAGGTAGTCAGTCAGCTGTGCTGCAATTTTTGCAGTAATATTATATCGGTTAAACTCATCCGTACCATAACGCATGAATCCTTCCTGATCGAGCATATTTCCCGATACATAATATGTCCATTTTTCATCACCTCCGCTTATGCTGACGTTGTGTTCCTGTGAAGGAGCCCAATCCTTGTAATACTCTTTCAGCCAGTCGTGATTTCCATTAGACCAGTCATAGTTCCATTTTGCACCATTCTTTCCGGTACCATCTCTACTCCACATCACATCATTGGGATCGAGTTTACCATCATAGTAATCCTTTACCTTCTGCATGTAAGAGATGTCTGGATACCAGTGGTTGTTGGAACCATTGAAATTGGCATCGTCAAAATAATTCACAAACTGCCATGAGTCCATCATCTCCGGCATGTGCACAGGTGTATTGAAACGGAAACTGTTATTGTAATTAATAACAGGACGTCCCTTAGATCCCGATTTTGTAGTAATAAGAATCACACCAAATGGAGCTCTTGAACCATAGATTGAAGAAGCTGCAGCATCCTTTAACACTGATACAGACTCGATATCCTGTGGATTGATACTATTGATATCACCCTCCATGCCATCAATCAGAATCAGCGGACTACCACTTGTGTAATTATTGGCACTAACAGTACCGGTACCACGTACATTAATTGAACGTGTTGCATTTAGTTCACCTCCATTTCCTCTGTTGGAAATATTCAATCCGGGAACTACCCCTTGCAACGCTGAAACAGCATTCTGAACAGGTCTGGCTTCAAAATCGGCCGCTGTAGCGACACCAACAGAACCGGTAAGATTTACCTTTTTCTGCACTCCAAAACCAACCACTACAACTTCATCCAAAAGCTCAGAATCCTCTTGAAGAACAACATTAACCTCTGTTCTTCCTCTCAACTCAACTATTTGTGAATTCATTCCCACATAGGAAACCACCAGATTAGCGTCGGTTGGTACATTAGACAAAACAAACTTACCATCCAAGTCAGTAACAGTACCGATTGTTGTGCCCTGCACCTGAACTGTAACTCCGATAAGCGGTTCTTCAAACTGATCTGTAACAGATCCTCTTACGGTTACGTTTTGTGCCATGATTGACAGTGAAAATGTCCATAACATGAACATAATAACACTCGAAAGATTTAAAAATCTACTTTTCATTTCATTCTTACATTTGTTTAGATTAATAATAAAATAACTCACGGTAAAACATCAAATTCATAATCTATACATCCTGACTGTGTACGAACACTTTCAAAAACAATATATAACACCAATTTGATTGGTGTTTTTATCATTAAGTGAAAAGGACGATAAATAATGAATATGGCTAAAATTTAATAAAGTACTACGTATTTAATAAATATTCCATAATAGCGTGGCAAAGATATGATTATTTTCATTTAAAACAATTATTATAAATGAATAAAAGTAGGTTTTAACATTTCAGATTTCATCAGGCCAAGGACATAATTCACCTGTTGTCTTGTAATAAGGACGTTGAGCATTTGCTTCTCTCAGATAGTTGCCCAAATCAAGAGAAAGCTGTTCTGTCATGCTTGGATTTTGTTCCGATAAATCATATAATTATTAAAGAATCAGCTACATTTGTCATATAAACTCGGTAGTGCAAATTAAACTGTGTCAGGTTTTATTTACACTACCACCTTCATACGCGAGATTAAATACTCTATCTTCTCGAATTAAATGTTTTTCTAAACCGTAGTAGTAAAGAAATACATATCCCATATCTGTTGGCACGTCAACGTTTCTAAACCACGATAAATAATCATAGCGTTGTTGTGGAGATAAATCTACATAATGCGGTCAATACGGTAGTTTTTCTGCTTCTCCTTCTTAAATTGGAAGATATACCCGGATAGTACTTGGAGCGGGCTTTTCAAGTATGAACCAATTAATAAGTTCTATTTTTAACTTCACCCCCACATCGACTCCACCATCCTCATAAATTTATGTGGTTGGTATGATATTGCATTGATGTTGCTATGAGGTTGATTTGGACGAGGTACAACCAATATACTTACTGTCTAGCCATGAGATAGGTTTACACTAAATGCTAAATTAATTAAAACTTTTCATAACTTTGACTATCTTAAACTACACAATAAATCTTTTTACATGAAGAAAGTTATTTTTAAAATTTTAATACTGACTTTTGCCTTGAATTTAGTTACTCCGGTTTTTTCTCAGGTGGAGGAGCGTGAACGTCCTGCGGAGTGGGATCAGCTGGTTGCAGGGGGTCGTTTTATAGACCGGTTCCTGCCAATGAAAGGCAATGTTCTCTCATCCGATACTTGGGGTGTTGAAGGGGTAGTTCCGCGTTATACAGATAACGGAATTGAAGACCGTATCTGGTCATACTGGGGCGGGAATATAAAGAAAGGTGAAGACGGCAAGTACCATCTTTTAGTTTGTGGCTGGCTCGAGTCTTCAGAAAAAGGGCATGGCGAGTGGCCTAATTCTATTGTATTCAACACTGTAAGCGATAATCTCACAGGACCTTTCAAGCTGAGAAATGTAATAGGCAAGGGACATAATCCTGAAGTGTTTCAGCTGGAAGACGGACGTTATGTGCTCTACGTTATTGATGGACGCTATGTAAGCGACAACCTGAACGGGAAGTGGGAGTATGGTAAATTTAATTTTAATCCCCGCGACCGTCGTATTATAGAGGGATTATCAAATCTCTCTTTTGCCAAGCGTGAAGATGGTTCGTTCGTTATGGTTTGTCGTGGCGGCGGTATCTGGATCAGCCGTGACGGACTTTCGGAGTATGGACAGTTGACCGACAAACGGGTCTACCCGCCTGTTGATGGCAGGTTTGAAGATCCTGTAATCTGGCGCGACCATATTCAATATCATATGATCGTAAACGACTGGCTGGGACGTACTGCATTTTACCTTCGCTCAAAAGATGGGGTTAACTGGGTAACTGATCCCGGCGAGGCTTATGTACCCGGTATAGCTGTACACGAGAATGGAGATATGGAAGAGTGGTTCAAGTTTGAACGTATCAAAATGTATCAGGATGAATACGGACGTGCTATTCAGGCTAATTTTGCTGTTATAGATACTCTTAAACCTCTGGATAAACCGTTTGATATTCACAGCTCTAAGAATATTGGCATCCCGCTTAATCCCGGACTTTTACTCACTATGCCCGACGATACTCCTATCACCTCTAAAACAAAGGTTATCAGGTTAAAAATTCATGCGGAAGAGGGTTTTAATCCACAAACCGACATTGATGTGGAATCACTTCGCTTTGGTGCATCTGAAGAGGTTAATTTCGGACGTGGCTGCCGTGTGTTAAAGACTGATAATGAAGGCAAAGACCTGATAGTCACATTTGATGCCAGGGGAAATGGAATAACCGAGGAAGAGTTTGCCCCTAAACTGATTGGTCGGTATAAGAATGGCAAGATGTTATACGGATATGCCCGCTTGCCGTATGTTGATTATCTGGAACCTATACTTTCGGCACGTGCCCCTGTTTTAACAGAAAAGGGTTATAAAGTTTCTTATACAGTAGAAGTGCAAAACTTCGGTCAGGTTGCTTCTTCGGAAGCTTCTGTAAGATTGGCTTATACAAAAGCGGGGAAAACTATAAATGTAGCATCTGCCAAAATTCCGGGTCTGGCACCTTATGAAAAAGCGGAGTTGTACCTACCGGGCAAGATTGGATTGAATAAAGGAGAAGAATATGATATAACCGTAACTATCTATTCGGGTAAAAATATTTTATCCACCCTAAATCTTAAAAAACATATATTCTAATAAACTGCAGTCCGACTAAAACCTTTATAAAACTAATAAGCGGTAGTTGCAGGAGTGGCTGCTTCAGTAGAAGCCGTTTCACTGCGATTTTGCTTTATATAGGAGGCGATGTTTTGGACATTATCTATCCATATCTCATTAGCAGGGTCCATGGCATACTTACAAATGGCTTCAAGAGTGGTCAGGAGCGAGGTTTGTTCACCTTTGTCGTTCATCTCATGCCCTACAAGAATCAGCCATTTTCCGGTTCTTTTAGCTGAATCAATGAGCGCTTTAATTTCACTGAATGACTTCCCGTCCAGCTCCATTCCCATGAGTTGAGCCATATCGCAAAACTCAGGATCATTGGGAGCTTCATCCAGCCAGCCGCGACCCGTTTCAAAAAGAGAGGCAACAACAGGAACATAGCTCTTGGTATTTGCTCCTCTGCCAACAAAGGTTTGTCCGCATGGATAGGAAAAAGAAACAGCATCTACACCCAGCGAGTCCCTGATGACTCTTCCGGCCATTTAAAATACGTATCATGATCTCTATAGTGGGTATTATTTTTGCAAGAATAATTGGTTATCAGGACTATTGCAGCAATCAAAGTGATCTTCTGAAATTGCATACTATTAAAATTAATTGGTTTATATCGCATCCTCTTAAACAAAGATAGATTAATATTTTACATGTATAAGTTAATATTACACAAAGATGATATTGATATAATATATATCATAGTGGCATACTCTATAACACTGTCTTAATGGCTGTTGTACAACGGTTTTTCAAATCCACGGGCATGCTTCATGCAAACCATATTTACCGGAAAATGTAGTTTTAATACTCCCAATATGTTAAATTTGCATCGTACTGATTGTTTTTGAGGTTATAATAGACTTGTAATAAAATCAGAAGACATTTATTTTAGAGTTATAGTACACCTAAGTCAAAAATGTAGAATAAGATCAGTTAGAGGTTAGAGTATATTAAGAATAAAATCAGATTATAATGAAGATTGAAATATGGAGCGATGTGATGTGCCCGTTTTGTTACATCGGCAAGAGAAATTTTGAGACGGCTCTGGAGCAGTTCAGTGATAAGAATAAGCTGGAAGTGATTTGGAAGAGTTATCAGCTGGACCCTTCGCTTCCGGAGGTGCAGAACGGCAGTTACACCGATCACCTCATGGCAAGCAAGGGGATGGGCAGAAAGCAGGTTGAAGGTATGCTGGCAAATGTTACACAGATGGCTGCAAATGTGGGTTTGGAGTATCATTTCGACAAATCTGTAATAGTGAATTCGATGAAAGCGCATCAACTGACTCAGCTTGCTAAAACACGCGGTTTGGGTGATGAGATTGAAGAGCTTTTGTTCAGGGCATTCTTTACTGAAGGTAAGAATATTGCTGATGATGAGACGCTGGTGGAGTTGGGCAAGGAGGCCGGACTTAACGAAACCGAGATCCGTAACTCTTTGAGTGACGACAAATACACTGAACTGGTGAAGAAAGATATTCAGGAGGCGCACTCACTGGGCGTGACCGGTGTGCCGTTTTTTGTGTTCGACAGGAAGTATGCTGTATCGGGTGCTCAGGCGCCACAAGCATTTCTGCAGACCCTGGAGAAGTCGTTTGGTGAGTGGAGAAAAGCTAATCCTGAGATCAAGATTGAGTTTACGAAAGGACAGAGCTGCTCAATAGATGGCGTTTGCGATTGAAAATAAAGGTTCAGATAAATAATATATATTTGGGTTATATGTTTGAAAAATTATCCCCCGAATCACATTAGTGATTTCAGGGGATTATTTTTATTCCAAATCATTTCAACTGCCCCCTCTGATTAAAAAAGGTGCGTGAGCCCCACTTGATCACTATATAAACTGTGAGTGTCACGCTGCCCATAATTCCCAGCATGATAGCAATCTGGTATTTTATGGCAGCAAGTGGCGGCGCTCCTGCAAGGATCTGACCTGTCATCATGCCGGGCAGGAAAACTATACCCATCCCCATCATCGAGTTGATAGTGGGAAGCAGTGCCTGGTAGAACGCTCTGCCGGTGATCTCTCTCATAATCAGTGATGGCTTGCCGCCAAGCATAAGAGCGTTCTCAATCACCGATCGGTTGTCTTTCATGCCTGTTAGCAATCCATCAATTCCAAGCGTTATACCTGTCATCGAGTTGCCTATCATCATCCCCGCAATCGGGATAAAGTATTGAGGTTGGTACCATGGTTCGACCTTAAAAACAAGGATAATAAAGTATATAATAGTGATGCCTGTGCCTATAAACATTGCCAGACCAACAATCTTTTTCATGTCGGCGGGTACATCCCCCACCCTCTGGAAAGTATTTACAACAGCGAAACTTAGCATCAGAAGAAGCGCAATAATGCTGAACCATATATTGGGATTATCAAAAATATATGTAAGGATATATCCCACCAGAATCAGCTGTATTGTCATCCTTACAGATGAAAGAATTATCTCCCACTGATGTCCCAGCCTCTCCTTTCTCATGATTGCAAGCAGAATCAGCAGAAAAACAAAAGCAGCGGTAAGTCCGATTAATGTTACATCTTGCATCTCTTCCATATTATACTAATTCTTTGTTTAACGTCTCTTCATTGGTAATCCCGAGATGGTGATCATACGACTTATTTGGGAACCCAAAATGGTGATCAGATTCATGATTGGTGATCCCGAAGGAGTGATCAGATTCATGATTGGTGATCCCGAAGGAGTGATCAGATTCATGATTGTTGTGTAGATTTGATCCGTTCATGATTATCACTAACAGCCTGAATCTTTCCGTCGTAAAGTGTTATTATAGTATCAGCATACTTCTCGGCAACACTTCGCGAGTGAGTTACCATGATCAGTGTGCCGCCTGTTTCTCTTGAGTAACTCACCACCATACTTATTATAAAGTCCTCAGTCTCGTCATCAAGAGCAGAAGAAGGTTCGTCAAGGAGCAATATTTCCGGTTTAAGCAGCAGCACCCTCGCCAGTGCTATGCGCTGCTTCTCGCCACCCGACAGGTTCTTGGTTTCCGAGTCGAGAGGATGCATAAGTCCAACCCTCTCCAGCAAACCTTTGTAGGTCTCATCATCAGCCATACTTTTCTCGATAAATCGCAAAGTTTTTTCAAAGTTATCCCTGATATTGCCGGAAAACATTACCGGTGTTTGTGGCAGCATAACCACCTCTCTCCTAAGCTCAAGCGGGTTATACCCTTCAATATTTTTGTCTTTATACAGGATTGTGCCCTCCTCCGCAGAGATCAGATTATTCAGCAACTTCAAAAGAGTGGTTTTACCGCCTCCGCTTTTGCCTACTATGCAGGTGACTTTGTGCTCCTCAATATGAAGATCACCTATATCGAGGATATCTTTATATTTCAGGTTCTTTAGTCTGAACATACTATTGGCATTACTTTTTTACAGTCCTTTTATAAAAAACCTCCCTAATATAAAGTTATCGTGGAAATCAAAGGAGGAAACGCTAACTTTAATCAGGGAGGAAAGAACTTGATATTGACATATCAAGTAACTCTTTTAAAATTGATTTCTAAAACGTTAATTATGCTGATTATCAACCAATATTTTTTTAATAAATATATAACATTTAAATTGCTGTTTTGTTGAATATTATCTGGAAATAATTCAACAAACAGTAAAATTTGGGATATAGAACAGTCTAATTCAACCAATAAGTAAGCTTAAGCACCAGCGCCCTATTGCGCACTTCACGCGTGTTGGCAAAGTAATTGTCCGTATATACTATAAAAAGATCTGAGACAGGTTTGTAGCGCCACTGAAACCTGATGTTGACGTTAGTATTGTTGAGCTGCTCGTTGTACTGCACAAACGTGGTAAGATATACTTTTGGAGAAAAGGTGATATCAATCTTCGGACCGATCAGCCAGAACTGCCGATAACCAAACGGTGCCGGCAGTCTAAGATTGCTGAAAACTGTATTGAGCGTAAGATTTATATAAGGTTGATATCTGTATGTAACGTTTGCTTCAACCATTTCACCTGTGCCACTGTAGAAACCACCATTACTATATACCAGGTAGCCGTTGAGAGACCGGCGCGGACTTGCCTGCAGCCGTGCATACCACCGCTTGTAATTATACTCACTTCCGGCAGGCAGATAAACACCAATTACATGTGTAGGATCAAAATCATGCATCAGTTTCACGTAAGTATCGATAAAACCGGTACTTATATTGGAATTATCTTTAAATTCAACATAGTAGCCGATATCGAAATTATGATCAAGTTTCTCCATATCCATCGAATAGAAGCTCTCCAACTCGGCATACGGACCGTGAGATACTACCAGCTTATTTGGTATAAATGAGTATTTTGCTTCAGGATTAAACATCACATAGTTGCTCCTCCTCACGTAGCCTGTTTCGGCAAGGTAGTTCTCGCCTACAGCAGTTTGCCTGAACTCCAGATTGATATTACGTTTGTTGTAGTCGAGCGAGACACCCTGTGCGAATTGCTTATCAGGATTTCCCGGGCGGAAAGAGCGGTGGTAGAAAAACTTACCCGACCACACGTCATCATTGCTTGCCATGTTATAATCCAGCGCAGCCACTCTGTTGTACTGATCGCTGCCGGAGTACTCCTTGTTTACAAACATGAAGCTGAGGTTGGACCGTGAAAACAGCTTTTGCTGCACCGACAGTACAGAATAGTTGCGTATGGGCATAAGACTCGTCTGGTCGGTTATCATATGCATGAACCCCAGCCTGAAATCGTTTCCTATCTTGCCTGTAAACCTTGCGCCTCCAAGTACGGGGGCATCCAGACCAATCCTTCGGGAGAAGAAAGGTGTAACATCATACTCACCGTATTCTGAAAACAGATCTTGATTTTCAAGAAAAAACTGACGCTTCTCGGGGAAGAAAAGCTCGAAGCGGTCAACATTCATCTGTTGCTGATCCACCTCAACCTGAGCGAAATCAGGGTTGTAAGTAAGGTCCAGATTAGTGGAAGTAGAAAAGCCAATCTTTGCATCCATACCAAAGCTTTTGCGGTATCCTGCCTTCTCGCCTGCTTCAAAGTCGCGGTGATATCCTCCAAGAACATAAGGTATAAGTGATAAATTTACTCGAGGCTTGGGCAGCGGCTCTTCAAAAATAAGTACACCCGTATATGCTGTAGATGAGTGAGGAAATTGACGCGGAACAGGAGCCCAGGCGGATTTCTCATTTGTTTTAAGATCCAGTCTCCCAAAATTTGCATACCACACTCTGCTACCTTCCGGATAGCGCAATGATTTAAAAGGAATCTTTATTTCCGCTACCCATTTGTCGGGATAGTTCATAACCTCCACCTCTATCTTGCTGTCCCAGCTTGGGTTATTATCATTCCCTGCCCTGATACCATCCCATATTGCACCAGATGGCGAGGTTCCGAAAGTGTAGCCGTTGGTCTGGTCTCTGAATGTATCAAATACAGTGAGCAGATTATCATTATTGCTAAAAGTATAATCTCTTCTGTATGATTCCGCCACTCTTTTTCCGGGGGTAGTGTCGTAAAATATTGTTGCTATATATAGTGCTTTATCATCATAAACTACCATAGCAACCGATTGCTGAGTAGCCAATCCTGTATCAACAGGCAGTACCAGGTTGAAGTCCTTTGCAATATTAGCGTTCTGCCAATCCTCTTCATCCAGTACACCGTCAAGAGTGATATCTCCCTTTGCTTTTTTGGCTACATAAACATAGTCCTTGTTCTTAATATTTATGCCAACCGTGTCAGGCAGTACCTCTGGCTGATTCTCTTGTGCAAAAAGCAGTCCCGTGGATACTAATGCAAGCAAAAATAGAATGCTTAAAGTTTTCAATGATTTTCGATTTAAATTGAACATTATCCTGTAAAAATAACATTTTTTGTTGTTATCGCTATACAGAAACAGCCAAAATTAATAAATAAATTGAAGTATTACAATAATAGTCAATTTGGATTAATAATCAGAATGGGTTAATAGTCAGAATGGGTTAATAATCAGAATAAATTGATAAGTAACATGGATGTATAAGTAACATGGATTAATCAGTAAATAGATTGAGTGAACGTTTTTAACTTTGGAATGTTAATTGCAGATATATAAATTGCAAAATTATGAACAACGATAAATATGTAGCACCGACGCAAGCACATATTGGGCATGTGCACTTGAAAGTTTCAGACCTCGAGAAGGCGATAGAGTTTTACAGCGGAGTGCTTGGATTTGAAGTAACTATGAGATATGGCAGTCAAGCAGCATTTTTGTCAGCCGGCGGATATCACCATCATATCGGTCTTAACACATGGCATAGCAAGGGCGGTTCGCCCGCACCCGTAAATTCTACCGGGTTGTATCATGTTGCCATAGTTTTCCCCGAGAGAAAAGATCTGGCAGTAATCTTTAAGCGACTCCTGGATGCTAAATATCCTATAGCGGGTGCCAGCGATCACGGTGTATCAGAAGCATTTTACTTGAACGACCCTGATGGAAATGGCCTCGAACTCTATTGGGATAAACCGAGAGAGCAGTGGCCATCAACCCCTGATGGTGGAATAGATATGTACACCATAGCGCTTGACCTTGAGGACCTTTTGAGCGAAATTGAGAAATAGACTCGGGTTGAATTTTTACACAAATAAAGTTGAGAAACAGAGTACTTCTCAACCTTATCAAAATCATTTTAAGAATAACAGTCGAAGTCCGGAGTAATTCTATTCCCCCCAGACTACTCTTTTTATATAATCGGTGTAGGATATAATAATCCTGACCACCTTTTCGCTAACGTTTGGCATGCTGTAATCGGCCACAGGCCTGAAAAACACATTATTTGGCTGTCCAATTGGCAAACGGTCACGAGTACCGGTATTCTGATACTGAAGCTGCACAAGCCCCTGCATCACTCTCTCAGGATTCAGCCCAACCATCATTACAGATGCTTCTTCCATAGCTTCAGGACGCTCGTGAGCTTCGCGGATATTCAGCGCGCGGAAATTGAGTATTGACGACTCTTCGGAGATTGTGCCGCTGTCTGACAATACGGCATAAGCATTCATCTGCAGCTTGTTGTAGTCGCTCAGCGCCATTGGTTTCATCAGCTGCACATTCTTGTGAAACGTGACACCCTTCTTCTCAATCATATTTCTTGTGCGCGGATGAGTAGAAACAATCACCGGGAAGTCATATTTATCGGCAATCTTATTCAGTATCTCAACCAGGTTAAAGAAATTCTTTTCTGAAGATATATTCTCCTCTCTGTGTGCAGAGACAACAAAAAACTTATCCTTCTCAAGGTTAAGAGTCTCCAGAATTGTTGAAGCATTAATCTTTGGCATGTATTGAGTCAGCACCTCAAACATCGGGCTGCCTGTCTTGATCACCCTGTCGGGTCTCAATCCTTCAGCCAAAAGATATTCACGGGCGATATCACTGTATGTCAGATTGATATCAGCCGTGTGATCTACAATCTTACGGTTGCTTTCTTCCGGAACTCTTTGATCGAAACATCGGTTGCCCGCCTCCATGTGGAAGATGGGTATATGACGCTTTTTAGCAGCAATGGCACATAGGCATGAGTTGGTGTCGCCCAGCACCAGGAAGGCGTCCGGCTGCTCTTTCTCCAGCACAGGATCAATAGCTATAAGAATCTGACCTGCCGTCTCCGTTGCATTCTTACCTGCTGCATTAAGAAAATGGTCAGGTCTGCGCAAACCAAGATCTTCAAAGAACACCTCGTTAAGCTCGTAATCATAATTTTGTCCCGTATGCACCAGGACGTGCTCAATAGCCTCGGACACATCCAGCTTTTGAAGCACACAACTAAGCCTTATTATTTCGGGGCGCGTGCCTACCACCGTTAACACTTTGAGTTTTTTCACTATATTGAAATTCTTGTATTTATTTAATATTTCAAAGTTATAGAATATTTTTTTTATATTTCAAAAAAGTTTCTTCTTCTCTTTTAATTATTACTATTTATTTTTGTCCTTTGAATGTTCCATTTAATACCGGTTTTAATAACCTTTGCCGGATTTCCTGCTACTATAATATTTGTATCTTTAAAACTATTTGTCACAATTGATCCTGTAGCAACAATAGTATCATTATTAAGGGATACACCTTTTAATATCTTTGTATTATGGCCAAACCACACCCTATCGCCTATTGAGATTGACTTAGAGGGATTTATCCTGTCACCGGTGTTTGAATCAAGAATAGAGTGACTATCACCGACTCTGAAAATTACATCTGTAGAAAACAAACAATTATCACCAAACTTCACACTTTCACCTTCGATACAAGCTACATGAGTAAATCCTTGTATTGAGTTTTGATCTCCAAACGATATTTCATTATTATCATCTTCAATATACAGATCTGCTGAAATCATTATATTCTTATATCCAATTCTGATAATATTATCATTGCCATATATATATATTTTTGTATCTGTCAATCTGTTGATCCCATAAGGTTCAAACATTATCTTGTTATTATTCCCTATTATTTTGATATTACAATTTTTCAAATAATTGCCTTTCCACTGAATGGAATTCTGCCTTCCCTTCTTTCTAATTACATTGGATGAGATCAGAAAGAAAATTATGGATGACAACCTGATAAAGTTTTTATTACCACCTTTAATAATATTTTTCAGCGATTCTATCATAGCGACCAGTCTTTTACAGGGTGTTCAGGGTGTTCAGGGTGTTCAGGCTATTACAGAGTATTCAGACTTTTTCAAAATAAGTATCAGGCTTTTCAGGATCAAAGATCTCATTCACCCACATAACCGTAACCATATCCGTATCACCCAGGTTCTCAATATTATGAGTATAGCCTACTGGAATATCAACCACTTCAGGCTTTTCTCCCGAAACAAAATATTCATACACTTTTACATCATCAATCTTACGGAAGCGAATCACTCCTTTACCACTTACAACCAGAAACTTCTCATTCTTGGTATGATGCCAGTGCTGACCTTTTGTAATACCCGGTTTAGAGACATTTATTGAAACCTGCCCACGATCGTGTGATTTAATAAATTCAGTAAACGAGCCCCTTTCATCAACATTCATTTTAAGCGGATACGAAAACTCATTCTCGGGCAGATAGCTAAGATATGTAGAGTACAGCTTCTTGGTAAGAGGGTCTGAGAAGTCGGGCAGCAGCAATGTCTTTCTGCTCTCTTTGAAAGAGTAAATAAGATCAACAATTCCACCTAAAGTGATTCTGTGTTCAGTTGGCACCTTGTAAAAATCACCCTCCCTATTCGGGTTCCCCTCTAAAGCTGAAATCAGCTCTTTTATAACATCATCAATATATACCAGAGTCATTACTACAGAGGGGTCGTTAACCTGAATAGGCAGACCGTGTGCTATATTGTTACAGAAAGTTGCAACAGCACTGTTATAATTGGGTCGGCACCATTTACCAAACACGTTGGGGAAGCGGTAAATCAATACTTCAGCACCATTTTCCCTGCCGTAGTCAAGCAACAGATCCTCTCCGGCTTTTTTAGAAGCTCCATAAGGATTATCAAGCTCTGCCTGAATTGATGATGCCAGCATAACCGGGCAATTGTTGCCATATTTCTTTAGATTATCAAGCAAAGTAGAAGTGAAGCCGAAATTACCTTCCATGAATTCACTCTGCTCCTTCGGGCGATTCACTCCTGCAAGATGAAACACAAAATCGGCCTCTCTGCAATAATCATCAAGAAGGTCAGGATCCGTTTCTTTATCATACTCAAAAAGAGTCAGGTCATTTGTTAAATCATAACCTTTTGCTTTACCCTCTTTTATATTATTAAGTTCCGCTATAAGGTTTTTCCCTATAAAACCCTCCGCTCCCGTAATCAGTATTTTCATATTTTCGTTGTTTGGTTTTTTATTATTCGTCATTGTTTTGTTATGTTGTTTCGAAGAACGGAACTAATTCTATCGGGACCCGATCTGTGAAGCAAACGTTATATGACAAACTGTTTGAGCGAAGCGAGTTTTTGTCATATAGTGCGCGAACAGGAAGCGGGTGATTGAATTAGTGGAGTCAAGAAACAATATAATTAAACATAGAATAATAAAATATCATTATAGACTATGCAAATCCTCCCTGATCTCCGGGAGCTTCATAAGCAACTTCTTCATTTCCGTCAAATCAAGCCTATGAGTATTGTGAGAATGATAATCCTCAACTTTTGAAACATCCTCCTGACCTTCAATAAAGAACTTATCGTAGTTCAAGTCGCGACCGTCAGCCGGCACTCTGAAGTAGTTGCCCATATCAATCGACTTAGCCATCTCTTCACGTGTAACAAGCGTTTCGTAGAGCTTTTCACCATGGCGGGTACCAATAATCTTAACCTCCGTGTCAGCCTTGTACAACTCCTTCAAAGAATCGGCAAGCACATCGAGCGTTGCTGCGGGCGCCTTCTGAACAAACAGATCACCGTTTTGCCCATGTTCAAAAGCATATAGAACAAGATCCACGGCATCCTCAAGAGTCATCATGAATCGAGTCATATTAGGATCAGTAATAGTAATTGGTTTGCCTGATTTAATCTGTTCAACCCAAAGAGGAATCACAGAGCCTCTGCTAGCCATCACATTGCCGTAGCGAGTGCAACAAATAGTTGTCTTAGCATCTTTTCCAAGAGATCGTGCAATGGCAATTGCCACCTTCTCCATCATCGCCTTGCTTATACCCATAGCATTAATAGGATAAGCAGCCTTGTCGGTACTCAGCACCACAACACGCTTAACGCCAAAATCTACAGCCGAATCCAGCACATTCTCAGTACCAATTACATTTGTTCTTACCGCCTGCATGGGGAAAAACTCGCATGAAGGCACCTGCTTGAGTGCCGCAGCATGAAAAACATAATCCACACCACGCATGGCTGTGTCAACAGAACGCTTATCGCGTACATCCCCAATGTAAAACTTTACTTTTGCATTCTGAATTCTATGTCGCATATCATCCTGCTTCTTTTCATCCCTGCTGAAGACACGTATCTCACCGATATCAGTATCTAAAAATCTATCCAGGACAGCGTTACCAAAGGAACCTGTGCCCCCGGTTATGAGCAATGTTTTATTTGTGAATTCCGACATTTTGATAATATTATTATATGGATTATTGTCTGGTTTATTATCTGGTTTATTATCTGGTTTATTATCTGGTTTATTATCTGTTAGAGACTGAATCCTGTTTCACAGAACCCTGAATTACGGAACTATTAATTAATAATCTTTCAGCATTATTTTCAAGAAAATCAATCACCCGTTTCGATTGATAGATATTATTTTTATTATCTAGAACAAACTGTTTAGCCCTACGTCCTTTCAGTTTAAGCTCCTCCGGTGGTGTATCGACTAATAATTTTGTAAGCATTTGATGCACACCATGAGCAGACTCATCCTCAAGCAGATAAACATAGTCGTGATATTCCTTTGGCATACCGGGAAGCACAGTTGTTAAAACCGGAGTACCCGACACCATATACTCCATGTTTTTTGAAGGAAATGAGTATTTGGTGAAGTCTGCAACCGTAGGTCTTGGATTAACCAGCAAAGCTGCCTGCAGCTCCGCTTCCACCACCTTACTGTTGTGCACAATACCAAAGAAACGTATTCGGTCATCCTCTTCCATATCTTTTTTGATATCATCAACCATAGCACCATGACCAAAAAGATGTAGCTCTGCATTCTTATCATCAAGCATTTTAAAACCATCGATAAGATACCTTATACCATACTCTTCGTATAGCCCGCCTGCATAAATCACAATTTTTCTGTTATCGTTGCAGACTGCAGAATCACTGTTAACCATGTTGGCATCAACAAGTCCCTCCATAATCATATAAGGCCTACCCTTCCGGTTTACAACCCCATTCATCTGTTCAGTCAGCAGTATGTAGGAGTCAAAGCTGTTAGCATATCTGTCTATCACCTTTTCTGCATACCTGTGGATAGCAGTTCTTCTGCTCCCTGCCAGCATCCCGGGCAGTCCCGGCAGATCAGTCACCACACCCACCGCTTTAATCTTCAGCAACCTGCATGCAAGCAGAGCACCTGAGCAGAATTCAGTCTGCAAGACATCAAGAACTGCAACATTCCTGTTTTTAGTCTTTAGGTTCTTGCTGAGGTTTGTGTCACACTTAAAGTATTCATTATCGCTGATGTTTGTGTGATTCTTTATATTTTCGTTGTTAGGGGAATCAACTACTTTACCTGAACCCTTTCTGTGCTTCAGTCCCCATTTAAGAGTTAAAAAGAAACCTGACAAGAATATATAAAGATTGTAAACCAGCTTTATATCAGCTTTCCTACTATAAATATAGTTTATCTTATCCTCAGTCTCTCTTTTTCTCTTATAGAACTTCGGTCCTGTAGTTTTCGGTATCTCAGTAAGCGCATACACATCACATCCGTTTTCAGCCAAACCGGTTACAAGAAGCTTATTAAACTTCTGAATAGCCTGAATTGGTTTATATCCTGCATCAAACAACTCCTTAATCAGTTTGTCAGAACATAAAGTTGAAACGTAAAGGATGTTCATCTTAATCCCTAAATAAGTGAATGAATATACTACTCATTATCGATATCCGCCTTGAGCTTCAGTTTACGCACAAAACGCATATCATGCTCCACCATTATCTTCACAAGCTTCTCAAAAGAAGTCTTTGTCGGGTTCCACCCAAGAAGAGTGCGCGCTTTAGTCGGATCACCAAGAAGCTGTTCAACCTCCGCAGGGCGGAAATATTTAGGATCCACCTCTACAATTACACGTCCGCTATCAGCATCAATACCTTTCTCGTTAATACCTTCACCCTCCCAGCGCAGAGTGATACCCGCCTCAGCAAATGCGAGAGTACAGAATTCGCGCACCGAATGCATCTCACCCGTAGCAATAACAAAATCTTCCGGTTCGCTGTGCTGCAACATCAGCCACATACACTCAACATAATCCCTTGCGTATCCCCAGTCGCGCTTAGCATCAAGATTACCCAGATACAGCTTATCCTGCATACCCTGTGCAATACGAGCAGCAGCAATAGTAATTTTGCGGGTCACGAATGTTTCGCCCCTTCTCTCACTCTCATGATTAAATAGAATACCATTTACTGCATACATACCATACGATTCCCGGTAGTTCTTTGTAATCCAGAAACCATAAAGTTTGGCAACACCATAAGGGCTGCGCGGATAAAAGGGGGTAGTCTCCTTTTGCGGAACCTCCTGCACCAGTCCGAACAGCTCAGAAGTTGACGCCTGGTATAGACGAGTTTTCTTTTCAAGACCCAATATTCTAACCGCCTCCAGCAGTCTAAGCGTACCCACGGCATCCACCTCTGCAGTATATTCCGGCACATCAAAGCTCACCTTCACATGGCTCTGTGCTGCCAGATTATAAATCTCATCAGGTTTTATTGTCTGAATTACCCTTATCAGCGAGCTCGAGTCAGTCATATCCGCATAATGCAGATTGATCAAACGTTTCTGATGCATATCCCTTACCCATTCGTCAAGATAAAGATGTTCAATCCTCGCTGTATTAAAAGAAGAAGATCTGCGCATTAGTCCGTGCACCTCATAACCTTTCTCCAAAAGGAACTCTGCAAGGTACGATCCGTCCTGTCCGGTAATACCGGTGATCAAAGCAGTTTTAGTCATTATAATAAATTTATATTTATATGTATTTTCTTAGCCTATAACAAAATAAATTCCTCTTTGTTTTAAGAAATTTAAACTTAATAACATACAATTCCATCCTTTAAATGATACAACAAAGGTACCACATTTATACCAAAATCCACAATTTACAAAAAAATGGACACTCTTTTCTTGCTTCATAAACATATTACTCTTAATTTTAACATTATCAACATATCGCCAAATTAGACAAACGTTCAATATTTCCGGCAAAAAACATAAATATGATTTATTTTTCAACCTTATAGTACCACAAAGAGCATGTTTTTGTAATTAATTAATAATCTAAATCAAATTAACAATGTCTAAAGTAAATTTAATGAGATGTAAAAGTGGAATTTTATTAACAGGTATAATTTTCCTTACAACCTTAAATTCCTGTTTAAAAGAAGAGATCGATGATTCAGGTAAAGATAAACAGGTAGCTGCAGTATTCAGAACCACAATAAATGATACGGGAAACAAAAAGACACCCGCAACCCGTGCATCCGGCAATCAGTGGGAAGCAGGTGATGAGATTGGTGTTTATGCACTCATTCAAGGAGCAACGGCAGGCGATTATTCAATATACAACGAAAAAGAAAATATCAGGTACATCAACAATATTAACGGCAACCTGGCCGACTTTCAGGCAGCAGGTGAAGAAATAATATTCCCTGTCTCAAAAGAAAATCTTAAATTCATTGCCTATTACCCCTATACAAGTACCGGAACATCAGGGTCAACTCTCCAAATAGATGTTACAGAACAATCAAATCCGTCCGAAATTGATGTTTTGTATGCACAGTCAACAGACTACAATTGCGACAATCCTGAAGTCAGCCTCACGTTTCATCACATCTTATCACATCTGGTTATAGAAGTTGCCACTCCCGAGACGATTAATCTTGAGGGTGCACAAATCACAATTCACAACACAGTAAATAAGGGCACTATCAATCTTGAAGATGGTACTGTCACACCTGACACAGAATCTTCTCTAAACAGTCCGATCATACCGTTTACAACTTTCGATCAAACAGAAAACAAAATCACAGCAACAGCAATCCTGCTCCCCGGGTGGGATTTCTCTAAAGCAGAAATACAAATTAATACTGCCGACAACAACACATATATCTGGCAATCGGATGAGTATTTATTACAACCAAATATCATAAGAACCTATCAGTTAAATCTGACATCCACCTCAGTAGAATTAAGAGCATACGGATCCACAATAAGCGACTGGGGAATAGACCCAACCATAATATCTAAAGACATCCAGCCAGTTGAAAAAGTAGGAGAAACCGACTCAGCGGAAACCGGCTCAAGAGAAAACCCATACACGGTGTCTCAAGTTTTAGCCATGGATACACAAACAGAACCGATATGGATTAAAGGTTATATCATGGGATGGGCAAAACCTTACATGTTTGATATTCAACTATTAAATCAATCTGATGAAATAGATGAAACATACTCGCTTGAAAATATTGTTCTCGCTGAAAATCCAACTGCAACTGAAACATCTCAAATGATAGCTGTAGAATTTAACAAAGAAACTCCAAATGATCCGCAGACATTTCTAAATCTCCATGATAACTTCGAATTGATTGGCAGAGAAGTGAAAGTTTATTGCACCACTGGAACTAAAAACCGACTGCTTTGGGGTCTTAATATCATTGATTACGAGTTAGTTTAGCAAGCCACACAAAAGGAATATAACATAAAAATAAAGAACCCTTAGGATGTGCGCTGATGCACAATTCCCGAAGGGTTCTTAAAATATGATTAACACAAAAATTATTTAATTTACACAGAGATAATCAATCAATCAATCCAGAAAAACATGAATAATTTCAGAAAAACATGAATCATCCTGAAACTTAATCAATCATCCCAGAGAAAATCAATCACAGATGAGCCTTTTAAGGAGTTTGAAGTTCAATAACCTCAAGATCCTCAATATCACCCTGCTCCACAACGATACCCTCTATCACTGCATCCAGATACGTTGTGCTTGTATCAGCAACAACAGTCAGATCCCATACCGAAGGCTTCAGACCGAAGAACAGAAACTTTCCTGTTTCCTCATCAGGCAATGAAATCAAAGTATCATTTTCCGCACTAATAATCTGCACGTGACTAACACCCGGAGCAACACTCTTAGCCGGCAATGCAACACCCTTAATTGTAGCCCCAAATTCATCAGCAAAAGCTTTTATAACAGGCTTCAGGCTATACCTTCCATTACCCTGTTTTACTACAGAGCGGGCAGCATCAAAATCCAGCGTAAAGTTGTAAGCCATGTCTGCCTCCAGTGTCTGGTGCAGATTAAGCTTCAGTCCGCTTGTATAAGCCGACGGAGTAAACAGGCTGTATGGCTCACCATCAACAACAACATTACTTCCATCTCCCAGCAGCAGCCTCACCTGAGTTATATCACCTGCAGGAATATCACCGCCCGCAAGTAACACAGTCTCACCGTTTCTCAACTTCAAAAGGTCAAAAACACCCGGCTCAGGCATATTCAGATCAAACCAGCCCCCTTCGCCCATTTCGTCATCAGCAACACCTACGCTGACACCAATAATATCGATATTAACCTCATCATAGTCAAAAGCAGGAGCATCAGTCAGACTAAACCTAACCGTTGCTTTTCCATTTTTAAAATCATCATTGTCACTCTCGCAACTTACCGCACCCCACAACATCACAACAGATGCAAGGGCCAATAATCCATTTTTTAATAGTCTTGTTTTCATAAAGTTTGATTTCATAAAGTTTTGGTTTAAAATGTTTTGGTTTAAAAAAATAATCAATACAATCTTATAACAAACAAAGCTAATACAAAAGTTTACGTCTCAGGGTTAAAGATTTAGAAGAAGTACTAAAACAGATATTACAAAAAAGACTGATCCTTTTCAGTTTCAGTCAATTAGAGCATAAGGCCTATACTAATTAATTTATTTTCAATTATTTCCTCAAATACAAATACCAATACACACACCCCACCAGCAGGCTGCCCCCCACTAAGTTGCCCAGCGTTGCCGGCAGCAGGTTATCAATCAAAAAGGCACCCCAGGTGATATCCGCACCCGCGTATATTGCAGCAGGAATAAAAAACATATTGGCGATAGAGTGCTCATAACCAAAAGTAACAAACAGCATCACAGGAATCCATATCCCTATGGTCCTGCCGATAATATCCTTCCCGGCATACCCCATATACATACCCAGGCACACCAGCCAGTTGGCACCAATACCCTTCCAGAAGACAGTCATGAAATCCTGATTCACCTTAGCATCCGACAATTCAAACAGATAGCTGCGCCACGGATCCACATCCAGCATACCAATATTGGCAGACAAGACATAAGCGATAAACTGCGCACCAATAAAATTAAACAGGTAAGATATCAGGAGAATCATCGCAGCCCTGCCAATCGCAATCTCCCTCCCAAGCACCGGAAAGGTAAAAGAAGCACAGTCACTTGTAAACAGATCAGCACCCGTGATAGACACCATGATCAGTCCCACGGGAAACAAGGCACCCGCAACAAACTTCACAACACCAGGATTAGCAGCAGCCACACCCGGCATACCGCCCGCCACCATCACAGTCAGCAATCCCCCCAAAGCAATAAAAGCACCCCCGAGCACAGCCATCACGGCAAACTTCTTAAAAGCCTGTTTCGATTTATCAATAGCACTCTCTCTGAAAAGCTTAGTCGCTTCAGCAGCCGTAAAATAGTTCATGAGTTAAAAGCCTAATTTGAAAGGGCAAAAATACAACAAAGGAATCAGATTAAAAAAACACCTGAATTTTTAAATACCATAATATGTTTATATTGAAGTAAAAATAGACTTAAATTCATCACAAAGAAAAAACTCATGCATCTCGCACATTCCTTTTTCAGGATTCTCTTTTTCAAAACTTCCTAATGCTTTAGCGTTATTAATAGCAGTTCTTAAATAAGGTTTGAGGCGAATATAAATATCATTATCCTTTTTTTTAAAATATCGTGCCGATTTATCGTAACCTGGTAAATATCGTTTCAATTTAGTAGTTACATCACCACAATTTTTGTAAGTTCTCCCTGAATTTTCAAAATGCAACAAGAACCAGTACTCCAAACAAGGATTATTTACAATAACATAAATTTTCCTGTAAATTTCTTTTCTTGTCTTTCCTGGTCTCATAAGATATTCTATTCGTTCAATTCTACATAAGTATCATCAGGGTTAGGAGTAGCACCCAATTTTCCACTTTTGTAAGCATTAAGTACGTTTGTTGAATCTCTAATCACAGAACTATTAAAATCAGCAAGTGAGTAGAGTTCCGTCGAGCAACTTTTGTCTTTGTCAGTAAACCAAACAGCATCATTTCTGAAAACATCTTTATTATTTAGTATTTCCCTGTAATGAGTAGTTGCAATAATTTGTGACTGTTTAGCGTTCATCAAAAAAGTAAGAATAAAATGCTCATATAGATCAGGATGCAACGAGGATTCTAGTTCATCAACAGGCAAAACACCCTGGTTTCTCAAAATCTCTGACAAAATTCCCGCATATCCAAAATATCTCTTAGTTCCTTCCGACTCTTCCCTGAAATCTAAAGAGTATTTCTTATTATTCACTGTATGCTCAAAAATAAGACTCATGAGTTTATACTTTTCATCTTCCTCAGACATCTGTTTTATTTTTCCCTTACGGGCAAATTCTTTCTGAATAAATTCCAATAAGTGAGGAGGTATTTTTTCTTCTTTTTCCTTAATCACGATATCTGATATATGGAAATCAGCCTTTTTTAGTATTTCAATAACATCATTTCTATTAATTTTTCCTTCAGAAATCTCTTCAATAACATACGAATCTAAGCTGGTCTTTGGTGCAACCATTGGCCTCAAGTAATTTCTAAACCATTTAATTACAGGGTTCAATTCTTTAAAATCAATATTAGTTTTCAAATAACCACCAAGCACTGTGTTATTCCATAGTGTATTAGCTTCAAGGGCATTCTCAAAAGCCTTATCAATTTTTATTTTACTCCCGAATGAAATATCCGTATACTGATTAGACAAGTCTGTCCTTCTCTTGTAAAGATTTGCTTTATTCGGATTATAAAAATAAAGCTCCTCACTTACAATAGCTTTTTTTATAAATTCTACTTGATATAGATATTTTATTTCTTCGTGAATGAATTCAATTTCTAATTTTGATGTCATAGCAGGTGTATCGGCGTCAAATAGAAACGGCTCAAAATCCAACTCATCTGTTTTCTTATCATTGGGCATTATAACTATATCTCGTAAAAAATCAAGCGCTTTCAATATTGTTGTCTTACCTGAAGCATTAGATCCATATATCAAGATAAGTTTCAACAATCTCATACCTCCCACGTTAATAATGTAAGTATCTTCTAGATGTTCTGTTTTATTGGCTTCAAAAGATAACGTCTGTTTATCTTTTACAGAGCCAAAATTTTGGATAGCGAAATTAATTATCATAACTTTATGGGCTTATTTTGTAATTGAGCTGCAAATGTAGACATATAAATTAATTAATTGCAGTTTTTTGCGCTTTATTTTGCAGATAAGATTCACATTGTGTTATAAAACATATCTATATGCCTCCCAATCACGATCTCGATACCTGAAAACCCTTGTTTGATAGCTGCATCTCCACGAAGCGCGCCTTATCGTTAGGAGGATTATCCTGCAGCACCTTTCTTATGCGACCTACCGCTTCAGGATCCTTAGCAACCATGTAGAGGTAGCCGCCGCCACCCGCACCGGGCAGTTTATAACCCAGCGTGTAATCCTTTATCAGATCGATAATTTGCTCCACCTCCGGAGGATTAGTGCCACTGTCAATCCGTTTGTTCTGATCCCATGTCTTCAGTATAAGTTTTCCGTACCGCTCAAAATCACCCCTCTGAATGCATTCAGCCATATCCAGCGCATGCATCTTCATCTCATGCAAGATAGACAGATGCTGAGCCGAGTTAAGGAACATACCGCGCACAATCTCACCCAGGATATTCTTGGCAACACGAGTGATTCCCGTGTAATACAACAAATGACAAGAAGCATGCACAGGATCAGTAAACATATAATCAGGCAACCAGCTGATCAGAGGCTTCTGAATAAAACCTCTGTCCGACTCAAGCAACTTCACACCATGAAAGATGCCCCCCTGCTGATCCTGCCACCCACCGCCACTCGTCAGCAACTGCTCAAGCACCAGCGTCTCGGTACAAATATCCTGCCTGCTCCAGTTCAATCCGCAGAAGTCATTCAAAGCACCCAACACAGTAGAAGCCAGTATAGAACTAGTGCCAAGTCCCGACCCCGCCGGAATAGCCGCAAGCAACGTCAGCTCCAGTCCCCCGCCAAACGCCCTCAGCTGCTCTTCCAGCGAAACAAAAGACTCCGCAGCCAGCTCAGGCAAAAAGCCACACAATCCCAGTGCCGCCTTAGGAATAGAAAAAGGAGAACCCAACCTTCGGAAATCGCGCAACTCATCAAAAGTCGTCACAACCTCCGTCGCCCCCATATCAATAGAGCGCAGCACAATATGATGCTCCCTGCACGGCTTCACATACACCTGCAGGGGCGGCTGACCATTCAGCTCAACCGCCATGTTCACCACGTTGCCACCCGCGTAAAGCGAGAAAGGCGGCGTATCCGTCCACCCCCCCGCAAGATCAATCCTCACCGGACTCCTTCCCCACACAATCTGATCAGGAAAGGCAGCCATTCGCGGCGAACGCTTCTTATCCGCCACAGCCTCAATCAGTCCATTTCTTAAGAGAGAAAAAGCCTCAGACTCCTCAAATTCAGCTTCAGTATTGTTGGAATGATTATTTTCAGTTTCAGATGATATATTTTTTCGTGAAGATTGATGAGCACCAGGTTGAGATAAAATCCTCGACCTCAGCATCCTGTTATGAATCTGCTGCATCCTGTCAGCATCATCAGGCAAAGCATCAGGAGCCGGCAAACTCATACGCACGTAATCATCAGCCACATCAGTCAGGTCAAGCTGATAAAAAACACTCCTCTCATAGTTCCTCTCCAGCAACTTATAATTTGTCCTTCGTAGTTCAGCCCTCTGAGACAACAGCCGTGAAATATTAGCCTCCTCCATAAGTTCATCAGCCGAGAAAAGCACGGAGTCAGTCAAAATCTCTCCTTTCCCAATCATACACTGCAGCACATTCTCCATATCCTGCAGCGATTCCACATAAGGAAACAACTTCTCAAACTGGCTGTCGCCACTAAACTTATCATCAATATTATAAACCCTCACAGCATAACCCTTTTCACCAACCGGCACAATATCCACGCACACACCGGGCGGCAAATCAATCCTGAAATCATTAGCAGGCACACCCGTAATCACGTGATCCTCAGTAAGCCCCCATCCACTGCCAACGTGCGAATTCTCAATCCATATATTCCTGTGATCCTCTGTAAACCTTACACCAACCTCCGCATTCTGAGTAAAAATAGCCGGGTTAGGTTTTATCTTCTTGTGCATAATCAGTCGCTGATCAAACACCCTGTTCTGCAATGCAAGCGTCGAAGATATCATCTCCCTGCTCGTTCCGTAATGATAAAACTCACCACCGTTAAGAGGAACAATTTTCACGCTCAGGCCGTTAACCTCACTATCCTTTTTAGAAGGATTACTGCCAAGACAAAGACCAAAATCACTATACAGATCATAAAACTGCAGATCCCCATTACTGTCATACGAACGCTCACGGAGCAGATTAACCGCCCTGTCGCTAAGCAGCCACAGTCCTATATCCATCAGTACAAAGTGGCTTCGCGACAACCCCTCAAGCTCCTCCAGCGACGGCTTCTGCAACATCCTGTCCAGCACATCAGGAGCATCACGTCTGGCAGCAAACACACCGTGGCGCGTTGCCAGTGACGAGTCCACCCACAACCCATAACAGACTACATCAGCCTTAGGAATCTCCTGCAACGGCTCACCCGCATGAATATACACATCACCACTCACAATAAGCGTACGAAGCGACTCAGGAGCCATCTTCATGATCTTCTCATACAGCGGCAGCTGAAGACTCAGCAGATCCTGCGACAAACGCTGACCCCGCGCCCATCTGAATACAGGCACCGGCAAACTAATCTTACCCGTCACAGCATACGCAGGCAAGCGGCGGCTCTGACCACCCGCATGCACTAAAATTCTCTTCTCATCAGACAACCATTCCCGGCCCTCCTCCAGCAGCCAAGTCGTACCACTCCCCGATCCCAACCGCTTACCGCGAGGGTCAGAAGTACAAAAAAACTCATCCCGGCTGCGCTCATGCAAGCGGTTATAATCTTTTACTGCATTAGGTGGAAGAGATAGGAGTTTACGCATAATTTACATATTTCTTGGAACCTTTATCTACCATGGTAGATAACATTAGAGAAGAGCATGAAGATAGTTTGCCGTATCAACAAGTCCGTTTCTTCGGGAGCTACACCTTTTCGGTGCATCACATCCTTCCACTCATCAAATATGTGATTACTCCACTTTGGTGTGTACATATCATAATGTGCAAACCAAAAGAGGAGATCTCTGATGATTACCGGATATATTACATTGGTATCCAGAACAGCTATAAATCTTACACTATGAATCATAAAGCCCTAACTCTTCATCTTTATTCATAATTTCAATGAGGTGGTTCTTCTGTTCCTCCTTCATCTTTTTCTTATAGTCTATAACATCTTCATATTTAATACGTCGATGTTTGCCAATCTTGGTATATTCAATCTTTCCCTCTTCCAATAATTTTACCAAATAAGGTCTTGAACATCCCAGAATTTCTGCGGCACTCTGCGTAGTTACTTCTGTAGCTAAAGGTACAATTGAGATAGGTTTACCCTGACTCATTGCTTTCAAAATATCACCCAACAAGTTTAATGCTTTTACTGGAAGAACAAGTTTATCACTTGTTTCTTCAATTTCAATTTCAACCTCATCAGTTTTTAGTTGTTCAATAGCTGAAATTAAAGAAGAATATGATTCTTGTGCCAATTTTCTCTCCTGTTTGCTAGGTCTTTTTATTTCACTCGTAGTTTTCATAATCAAATTTTTATATGTGACACGCTACAAATCTAAACGAAATGATCGAAACGAACGAAACAATCAAAATGTTTAACAGATATTTAACAGAATTAAAGTCTTAATCTTGTCTCTCATCAAACTCAATCAGCTAATTAGTAGATGAAAGTCGATGTTAAACAGCAGTATCACAAATATCCACAATCCCATGGAAAACTCAAAAGCTTTTTTCTCAGCGCCCAGTGAACTACCGAGATGTGTCGCCATATATAAATCTATTTTCAAGCTCCAAAATACGCTCTGCTTTAATGACAGATGCAAGATTTATTGGTATAGTTGTCTTATTCATAAACATTGCATTTGTTGGAATATTAATCTTCTTAATATTCCAGGCTTGTTCTTGAATATATACTGAGTAATTTACTCCCAAAAGGAATAGTTTTCTCTCTTCAACCTCTGAACTTGTACTCTTGTCATAGTGTTTTCCCTCATAAGCAGCTAGCACAGGAGAACCGCTAGAACCTGGGAAACAAGCAATATCAACAAGAAACTCTTTTTTTCCATTAAAATCAAAGGAAGGGTGTGTTGCTGTAATTCCACGTCTAAAAATTGGGCGATTGCTTTTCTCATCCCAAAGCGCATTAGGATATCCTATCATAATAATATCTTCAATGGAAGACAACCTCGAGATTTCATCAGCTGAGGGTATATTTTCTTTACCTAGAGCATAAATCATAGCATTATGCCCGTATTTTTTAGAAAATATGTAGTGGACATCTGTTGTACCCATTGCACACAGATCAACTGAATCATCAGGGTGCATTACCCATCTTTCCTCAAAATTTGAAAACTCATCATTATATGTTATCGATGTATACCTTCCATTATCAGGTTCGCCATTTTGTGTTTGATGAGTTAAATGAATTTTTGCCGTCTTAGAACCTTTAATTACATGCTTATTTGTTATTATTACATAGCAACAACTTCCATCAGATTGCACGTTGAATTTATAAAAAAAGCCAGTACCAAAACCAGTTGATCCATTAGTATAAACACACTCCAGTCTAACTGTTGTATAATTTAAACGATCTAATACAAATTTCATTTTTCTGTTTATTTAAATAATTTATTCCCATCAAATGACATTAAATACAATAGAATAATAAGTGTAAGGATACCGTAGCAAGTTATAATTTCTCAATCACCCCCACAACCCTTTCAATATCTACATCCGACAGTGCAGGACCTGATGGCAGGCACAAACCAACGTATTGGATATGCCATATTATTATTAATTTAAGTCATGCATATTACGGTTCGATTTGTGCCATTGGTTTTTTAAACTTTATCATATAGATAGCCATAAGGATTACCAGTAGCACCATAAACACCCACCATCCCATGACAGGGTATAGAGCAATGATCAAAACCGAGCACACCAGCTGCACCACGAAGTAAATCAACGACACCACACGGTGAGCCTTCCCCTTCTCGTTGGCAAGGATCTGATAAAAATGCAACCTGTGCGCCTCCATGATATCCTGCTTAAGGCAGATCCTGTGAAGGATAGTACAAACCGTGTCCACCCCATACACCATCAGGAAGCCCAGCCAGATAAGGTTGTTAGTTCTGATAATCAGCAACAGCAGCAACGTCACAATCCAGAAAGCGATACTCACACTCCCCACATCCCCCGCGAAGCACTTAGCCCTCTTGCGGAAGTTGAAAAACAGGAACACCACCGACGCGATAAGCGGATAAATAAGCAGATCCATATTGATAAAAGGCTCCACCTTATGGTTCACATACATAAGAGGCAACAACACCGCAATCGTGTACAACCCCGTGATGCCATTAATGCCATCCATAAAGTTATAAGCATTCACGATACCGATAAAAACGATATAACCAATGATGATAGCCCACCAGGGGAAACCACCAAACACTCCCGCCAGGTAAAAAGCGCAACTCATAGCCAGCAGATGAAAAAGCAACCTTATCTTCTGTCCCAGACCGCTCACATCATCCCAGAAGCTCACCCCCGCCATTAGCGTAATCCCTGCAAGAAACCACAAGCCATTTGCCGAAGGATTAAACACAACATACAAAAGGGCAGCAAACCAATAAATGATGCCACCCCCTCTGATAGTAATATAATCGTGCGAACTCCTCTCGTTAGGCTTGTCGATGATATTAAACCTATCGGCCACCCTGAAGTACAACAGTTCAGCGATAAAAAGAACAGCAAATATAATTAGATAAAACATTCCTTATTTATGTTGATAAATGAATTCTAAATTAAACTCTTTACCTGCAAAAGTAACTCATTTTAAGGAATGGGTGAAATTATGAAGGCTGATTTACCCCACAAAAAAACCTCACAAGTCTTGCGAGATTTATTTAAATTATCATACATTTGCAAAATAACAAGACGCTAACTAACAACAGATAAACAATAATAAAAGCATATCATGAAAAAGAAAAGCGCGTGGTTCTTAATGGTATTAATACTTTCAATAGGAGTAATCACCTTAGGAGGATGCGGCAAAGATAGCGTAGAAAGAAGATGACAAGGAAGAAATAACCACTCTGAGCATCACCCAAAACTCTCCAATGTCTTTCTCATCCCCTCCCTTGCCGATACCGGCATAGAGTCTATACCCAGAGCATTTTTTATCTTCTTGTTGCTCACCACATAATTCTCCGTAAGCTTTTGCAACCTCTCCTTGTTAAGCGGAAGATGCAACACACCACCCACAGAAGCGGCAGCCTCCATAAGACCCTTAGGAAGCCTCCAGATGTGCGATCTTTTGCCCACAGACTCACTTATCAACCCGATCAACTCATTGGTGGAAATAGGCTCATCATCACCCACGTGATAGATACCACTCTCAATGCCCTCCTTCACAATCAGCTGCTCCACCACGAAGCTGATGTTATCTATAGAGCAAAACGAGCGCAAGTTCTCATAAGCCCCCAGAGGCCACGGAATACCCTTACTCACCACGCTGTATAGCAAGTTTAGATTACCCTTATTGCCCGGACCGTGAATCATGCAAGGCCTCAGTATATAAATATTCTTCTCCTGTGCCCTCGGGTCCCTTTTTATGTAATTCAGGATATACTCCTCCGCCCTGATCTTCGACTCACCATACGGACCCACCGGAGTCGGCACCACATCCTCCGTGAGCACATCACCCGGCACACTGTTCGCCGCTGATTTCACCGAGCTGAAGAACACAAACGTCTTAGCATCACTCTGCATAAAGAAATCAAAAATCCTTTGCGTCAGTCCCGTGTTAATATCAAAATAACTCTGAGCTACACTTTGATTCTTCGTGTCGTGAGCCTTCCCCGCCAGATGAACAATAGCATCCACTGGAGGCAGCTTACCCAGATCGTCCCAACCAAACGTACGCTCCACCCCCTTTTTATCAGGCTGAAGTATATCCAGTCCAAACAACTTGTGATTCTTGCTCCAGCTGTTGGTGAAGTTGGTACCAACGAAACCGTTAATGCCGGTGATAAGAATTCGTTTCATTCTCTTATTTTCTCAACTCAAAAAGTTTATACAAGTACTTAAAGCTCAAAATAAACATATTAGTATAGATACCATATTTTTTACATGCCCTTACAATTTCCTTGTTCAGAGTAACAATACTATTGAAGTTTTCTGTGCTAACTCCACCTGTTCGCATTGTAACAAAATCTTTATTGATATACTTGTACTTAATTTTTTCTCTATGAAGATAGCGTATCAATAGATCATAATCAGATGCTATTTTATAATCTAATGAATAAAGTCCATATTTTTCATAACACTCTCTTTTCATATAGAATGAAGGATGAGCAGGCATGAATCCAAATCTAAAAAGTGATGGTTTGAAAATGGCGGAAGAGTAATACCTAACACTTTTTGTAATATCATCAGGATTCACAAAATGCACATCCCCGTACAATGCATCAATATCACAGTTTTTAAAATTTTCTACTACTATTTCTATTATATTGTCCGAAGTAAAAAAATCATCAGAATTTAATATTCCGATGACATCACCTGTAGCAGCCTTAATCCCTTTATTCATTGCATCATATATCCCTTTATCAGGCTCTGATACAATCTTTGTTACTCTATTAGGCAAGTTGTTTATTATTTCAAGAGTGTTATCTTTGGAAGCTCCATCAATAATAATATGTTCAATATTTTTATACGTCTGAGCATTTACCGATTCAATGCACTCCTTTATGGTTGATGCACTATTATATGTGGCAGTTATAATGCTAATCTTCATTTCTTTAAATTCATCCAATTTAAAGTATTCCTTATACCCTCAATTCTAGAATAAGGTAAATTAGGAGCTAATTCTTGTGTGTTTCCCAGATTAACAACATTTTTAGTTGTCATGTTTTTTAAACGAAAGTTAGTCATCGGAAAATGAATATTTAATTTTAAAAGGAAGTCTCCGATACTAGCTGCCGATTTAATTAAAAAGTGAGGGATTTCGGGTATTCTAATTCCTATTTCATTTGCAATTTCATTAGCCCATATTTTTATATTAGTAGGTTCGTAATCTCCAATATAAAAAACTTGTTTATCTATAATTGAATCTGCATTTAAAATTGTATTTATCTGATAAATTGCATTTCCAATATAACCGTATGTTTTAGTTGTTTCTTTACCAAAATGTACATACCTACGATTAATAATCATATCGAAAAAATTACGGTATGGAACACCAAAACCAGGTCCCCATATTGAGGTAGGACGAATTATACACCAGCTATATTTTGGATTATATTCTCTGATAATTTTTTCCATCTCTACTTTACTTTCACCATAAACTGTAGATGGTGCATAGTCTAATTCATTGGTTGGAATATAGCCAGGATAACAAACTAACATTGAAGAAGTGAAAATAACTCTTTTGAGATTTATCAGTTTGTCTGATATTTTTAATAAATTCTCGGTACCTATAGTGTTTGAGGAGTATTCATCCAAAGTTTTTCCATCTAGATCAGTTCTAGCAGCAAGATGTATTATGTAATCTGGATTGAAATTAAAAATGATTGGTTCTAATTCATTATAATTCCTTATATCAGCTTTAATCCAAAATTTATCATACTTATTAGATGATGGTTTTGTAAAGTCAATATTTAAAATGTTGTAGTCCTTTACATTATAAAACTCTACTAAATTTGAACCAATAAAACCTGATCCACCAGTAATTAATATTCTCATATCTTTAGCTTTTGACATAAAATTCGCTGTCCTCTTTTTTTAGTTTAAAATTTAAATAATTCAGGTAGATTCTTTCAATACTATATGGTAAAATCCAAAAAACTTTTGCTAATAATTCCTTGAATTTTGGGCCCTTAACTTCATATAAACCAAATATTTTAGTGTATAATTGATATGTTTTGTTAATCATTTTTATGGTTGGTGTAATTGTATTATTATAAGCGCTCATGTATCTGTATTGACGTATCTTAAATGTAAATCTAGGCAATGCCCTTGTGTTTGAATTATCTCCTCTTAATCTAACTTTAAGAAGTGGCTCATTAATTAAAAATAATGGATAATAGGAATTTAATCTTTGAAAAAATAAACCATCTTCTCCTATCCTGAAATTTTCAGGAAATTCTAAATCAGGATGTTCAGTAAAAACTCTCTTATTTATAATCACACTTGGAGTGGCGATTCTAACTGATATAAAGTATTTAAGATATACATCATTGTAGTCATTAAAATTTTCAACAGAACTTGTTTTATTTGTTTCGTAATTCCAATAAATAAATCCAGTATGAGACCACATAGCGTTACGTTGTTTCATGAATTCAATTTGTTTTTCTGTTTTAGTAGGCATCCAAATATCATCTGAATCCAAGAATGCAATATAATCACCTCTTGTAATTTTTAAAGCTAAATTTCTTGCAGAAGCAGCACCTCCATTTTCTTTAAATTTATATATAATTTTATCGCCAAATCTAGCTAAAAATTCACTTATATCTTCTTTTGATCCATCGTTTACTACGATGATTTCAAAATTTCCATATGTTTGATCCAAAACACTTTGAACAGCTTCTGTTAACCACTCAACACCGTTGTAAAAAGGTATTACTACACTAACTAGTGGAATCATAATTTATTTTATTTCAATTTAAAGTTGAATATAGGGCTATTTGACGCTAGTTATTTCTTTTTCTAGTATTCTTGTAATCTCTTTCAATTGAATATCTCCAGTATAACATTGTTTAATTAGAGAAAAAGCCCTTTCTGTAACTTCTTTTTTTTCTATAGAGTTATTTATTAAATGTTTTATTTTACTTACATAGGAATCCACATCATTGAAGTCTGTAATATATCCAGTGTATCCATCCAAAATATAATCAGTTACACCTCCAACAGCATTAGCTATCACTACGCACATATTTGCCATTGCTTCCATAACAACTCTAGGTAGTCCTTCTGTATCTGAAGGATGTATAAATATATCAGCTTTTTCGAAGTAAGGTTGAATATTGTTTTTATTTACAACAATGTCAATTTCATTGCCTAAGCCATGTTTTTCGATAAGTTTCAGAATAGCATCATAGTACTCCATAGACTCAGCTTCCTTGTATATTTTACCTGTCAAATATAAATGATGATCAATTCCTGACTCTTTGAGCTTTTTAGAGATTTCTATACTTATATGGTGTCCCTTTGACGGTAAAAAGCCCCCACTATGCAGTAGAATTAATTCACTTTTATTATCATCTAGTTCAACTTTATTTATAGGATTTAAATCAATCCCATTTTTTACAACATATATATTTTCTAATTCCGTTATTTGATTACAAAATAAAGCATGTCTTGTTGATTGAGAAACAGCTAAAAATAAATCAACTTTCTTTTTTAGTAAAAATATATCCATTTTACTTAATTGAGATTTAATAAACCAACCACGTGCAAAAAAAACTGTCTTGTATGATGAATTATTCGGTAAGATTGAAAGAGTTTTTGTGCCATTTACAAACACAAAATTTGGTTTGAAATCTTTAATTATTCCATCAAGTTTACTTTTCAGAAAAACGGTTTCTATTAAAAAAACAATGTAGTTTTTAAGTTGAATAAATTTATTCTTATTGCCTAATATGAATGGCTTTTCTCTTTTTTTTAAAACATTATACTCTAAATCATTCTCCTTTATTTCTAACAAAAACTCATTGTTTGTCCCATATAAATCAACAAATAGTATATTCTCACCATTTTTTTTCAACCTGTATGCAAGTTCTATTGTACTTTTTCTGGCACCTCCATGATCTTGAACAGCTTCTAAAAAGAGTATATTCATTTTTATATTACAATTATTATTAAAAATATAAATATTTGATTTTTCAATTTATTAAACAATTGATTTTTTTTTACTTCCAATCAAATAAGCCAATATAATTGCTCTCAAATAACCGTTTATATCAGTATATCCCATAGAAAATAAAGTTATTATAAACCATATTGAAACTACTGTTAGCATTAAAAGACGTTTATCTACTTCTCCCCATTCTGAACTTCTTATTAATTTATAAGATGAATAGAATAGAATAAAATATATAGAAACACCCAACGCACCGAAATTTGAAAGCAACTCTAGCCAATCATTATGAGCATACATACCTCCAGTCAGCCTTTGTGATCCTGCAAATCCAAATCCAAATAAGTGTTGGTTAGGGTTTTTACTGTTATACCACCCTTCCCATATATCTTTATATATTATATCTCTATTACTTCCTCCCGATTCAATCATGTCTTTCATTCTATTTATTAGAAATTCATTATTCATATAAAAGTTATATGAGAAATATATTAAAATAACTATTCCAATAAATGACAAAATATAGCTTCTTCTACGATGTTGTTTATCGATGGTGCGTAATTGATAAAAAATGAATATTATTAAACCAATAAAACCTGTTATAATTGCTCCCCTCTTTGCTCCCTGAATTATAAAAAGAATCAATAAAAGCATCGAAACTAAAGCTAATAACTTCCTTTTTCTAATAAGAAAAACAAAAGGTATAAGGTTAACAAAATTATAAGAAACGTTATTGACCAAATTATCTGTACCACGTTCAATAAGCAAAAAATCTTTATTTGAAATAAATAAAAAGATGGTTATAGGTAACATTATAAGAAAGAAGTATACTAAATGATTAGATGTAAGTATATTTTTTCTTGCAAAATAATAAAATGGGTAAAAAGTTAAAAGGCTCATTAGTACACCTGCAAACATTGCAAAGTTTTCGGAATAATTTCCCGTTACAATATAACCAAACACATTTAACAAAAATAGAGCGGTCCATGATTTGTAGAAATGATTTTTTTCTTTTAATAAAAGTGTTTTAATGAGATAAAAGCCTGATATTAATAGATATAAAAGCAATGAACTTTGAGAAATAAATGTACTTTCTACTGAATATGCTTCATGTGCAAAATACGTTATCAAAAGTAGAAATAAAAACGACTGAATAAGCTTTTGTGTCATTATTAGAACTTTGTCATATATTTTATCTCAATAACTACCAACCTATTTATCTGAGAGTAATTGAATAAATATTTAATCAAAATTTCCATCTAGTAATCTCCCCGATTTTAATAGTTTTATAATCATAAACTTTCATGTATATATACAATATTTAACTTACTCCTAGTTCTTTAATTGCTGTCCCATTAAAATTTAAAATGGATCTTTGAAGTATTTTAAAATAAGTTAGTTATAGATAGGATACGATTAAATAATTTTCACCCTCATTTTTGTGATCTAAATCAGCTTTACAAATATATAAAGATATAATTGTGTAAACTCTGTTAGTTTGATTATTGAAAAAATCACAATTTTAAAAGGACACTAGTGATGTTGTTTATTAAACCATTCTTCTACAACATATTTAATAACTAGTTCGTGGATCCAAAATTTACCTTTTTTAAATGTGATGTTATTCACATCAGTAATATCATAGTATCCCGGATTACCATCAATCACAAGTTGTTCCGCTGTATCTATTTGATTAAAAAGTGATGTTTCAATGATGAAATATTTGTGATGTTTTTTGGAATATAATAAATCAACACCCATTAATCTGCTTTTTAATTTACTTCTAATATCGATTGCTAGTTTAAGGGCTTCCGTAGGTATCGCTTTTTTATCAACAATTCCTGAGCCAGATGCCCTATAATCACCAGAATTTGGATAGCGATAATATCCAAATGCCATATCTCCCACAAGCATTATTCTTAAATCGAATCTGGCATCATCAATAAATTCTTGGATATACATATAATCCTTTTGACGTTGATATGGATATTGAGTTTTTAGACCCTTAATACCAAATATTCGATTTATTTTTACTTTCGCTTCAAGTTTTGATTTAATTTTTTTTACACCAGTTGATCCAGCTCCTATAGTTGTTTTAGTGATAAAAGGATATGAGATTTTATTTATAATTTCAAGGGCTTCTGCTTTATTATTAGTCACATGAGTGGGTATATTTGGCAAGTTGTAACATTGATAAAGATAGTTAGCTCTGTTTTTATTTTCATATTGCCAGACTTCATGATAAGATGGAAAGCAGAATTTATGCATGATATTTTCTAAAATGTATATTTTCGACTCAATCATCTCTTGAAAAGCTGGATTGCTAGCTGTATGACAGATAAAGATATCAAATCTTTCAGCTTCTTTAATCCAATTGCTTTTTGTTATATCATAGAACTCATAAGATATATTGTTGTTTTTGCAAAATCTTTCATAACGAAGCCAAGAATCTTTTGGATTAACATAGTCTTTTATTATATGCAAACCGTCATCTTTTATTATAGCAACTTTTGGTTTATTAGTAATTTCTTTATCAAAATGTAAGGGAGGAGCTTCTTTTAAAACATTTCCCACTTCATAGTAAGGTATAATGTTTTTTTTACGAATCGCTCGTTTTTTGTAAAAAAATGTTTTTCTGAGTATTTTTTTTATTGATTCTGGAAAAATTCTATATTTTGATGTCATAATTTAATTACACGATTTAATCAAGCGATTCTATTCTGAAAAAGGTTTATACGTTCATCACAAACTTTGCCATCTTTAAAGTTTCTTGCATTCATTAAAGTTTCAGTAGGTTTATCTTCAATTAGATAATCTATAAACCTCACAAATTCATGACTTAATGATTCTGAAGCATTTTTCCAGAAAATTGATGGAGTATGATCTACAACATAATGAGTGATACCATCAACAACATATAATGGATTTTCGATTGAAGTGGGAATACTTGATTCAACTCCTCCATTTTTGTCACAACTAATATCAATAATTAAAGCGCCCCTCTTCATTCTTTTAAGATCATCTCTATAAATAATATGATCCTTTCTTGAAGTATCCCATAAAATTGCATTCACTATTACATCATAATTGGACAACTCCTTTTGGAATAATTTTTCTGTACTTCTATTATAAATGGTTACATCAGCTCCCATATAATTTAAAATTTTCATTGCACCTTGAGCAATATTACCCCTACCTAAAATAGCTGCTTTGGTATTATATGGAAACAAACCATGGCTAATATAGGCATGTAGAATTGCAGCTTCCCCTGCAATTTCATTATTTCTCCAAAAAATATGCCTGCCGCTTTCGTACATATCCTCCCAAGCGTAAGATGTTATTTTTCCTGCAATTATCATATCAGTAATTTCCTTATTTTGAACCGCATGCACCCATCCAAAAATTGTCTGATTATTTAATTTATCTAGATATTCTGCATCCCCAATTTTTGGATCACATATAATGTCTTTTTTTAATATATCTGTACGAGATGCAATATTTATACCTTTCGAGGTATAATCATAATTCGAGAACCCTAACACTTCTCCATAACCTTCTTCTAGGTAAATCAAACTTGGATATTTTAAACTAGAAATATCACCGGGAATTAAAGCTCTTCTTTTTTCATTTTCTTTCAAAGAAATAGGCAATCCAACTGATTTCATATTACATTTAAATAATTAGTTTTTTTATTAATATTAAAAGATCGATATGATCAAATTATGCTTTATGTTTATTTTTTTGATATTATCTTAGGAATCTATATATTTTTTCAATATTGATTCTGAGATGTATTTATGAGCTTCACAGCGTAGAAGATTAAGATATAATAATGCGCCTTTTTTGTTTATAAAATTAATGCCTAGTCTTCTAAATATGCTCTTTATGTACCTATTTTTAATAAATGATAATGGAGACCAGTAATTTAAATATTCTTCACTTTGTACATCAATATATTTCACCCAACTTTCGTTTAATCTATGCACATCTATAATTGTTCTATTGAAGTTCTCAACCCTTTTTAAGACTTCATCTTTATCTTTTCCTTTCAACAGTGATAAATTGAAACTTCTTTTCTGTTGTCTAACGGGATGAACCTTATGTCTAATGCTTCCATTAAGTATTTCAAGCTCCAGTACCAAACCAGTATACCATTCATCTATTGTACTATTATCAGTAAATAAAAAATTCCCTAGACTATAATAAATTGGTACTCCATTATACACCTCATTACCACTTATACAATGTGTATGATGTCCAACTACTATATCAGCACCTTGATCTGCGTAAAAGCGATATTGTTTTTGCATTCGAGGGCTTGGAAGATTATAATATTCATGACCTCCATGAACGATAACTATAACATAATCTGCTAGTTCCTTTGCATATTTAATTTGATGTGCATTATCTATTATATCCATAGGGTTTGCTCCAGGGCTATTAGATTCTGCAATCGACCATTCATTCTCGCAAAAGTTCACTAAAGCAACTTTCACACCTTTCTTTTCAAATAAATAGGGTTTAGTGGCATCAGAAAGGTTTTCGCCAGCGCCTAAATATGAAATTCTATTCTTATTTAGTACATCAAATGTATTATTTATACCTTCAGTCCCATAATCAAGAATGTGATTATTAGCCAAAGTTACACAGTCAATATTTAATTCATCAAGGTGGTTGATAACGTTCTCTTCTGACATTCTTAAATGAGGACCGGTTTTGATTATCTTATTTTTTGGATAATTCTTTGTTATAGGAGCTTCTAGGTTAACTATACGATAATCTGCATTGAATAAAACTTCAGTTATTGAGGAATCAAATAAATTTGAATCTTTATATTTATCAGATATATAAAAATCGCCAGTGATAATTATTTTCATAATTTATTGAGCTATAAAACAGATATTATTTTAAAGTTTGCTTCATTGTATTATAAACTGTATCTATAACTGCATGGGTTCTTTGCCAAATAGATAACTCCTTTATAGTAAGTATCATATTTATTTTTTTTATCACATTTTTTTCTACTGCTATATTTTTTATGAGATTAAATAACTTTATTCTTTCAGTTAAAAATGAAGAAGAGTTGCGTTCTTCAACATACAACATGTTATTCAAGCGTTCGTGTGAATAAAAGGGAAAGTATTTTCCTAATTGAAATAAATTTTTATTATTATTTTTATAAATACTACTAGTTACATTTGATTCGTGCCTTCTGTGATACATTAAGGGTTCATCAATATTGTATTTATTCCCAATCATTGAAGCTGTAAGCCCTATAAATACATCGTACATTATTTCTTTTCTATCAGGTAGTGGTAAAATATAATCCAAAAGTTTACGGTTCATAAACATTGAACAACCTTGCATGTAGTGATTGAATAATGATATGTAATAATCAATACTATCTCCTTCCTCTAAAGGCTTGTTTATAATTATACCAGATCTATCAATTTCAATATTTTTTGATGTTACTAATGAAGGTAATCCGTTATTTTCTATTTCAATCAATTTTGCAACACTTTTCTCTATTTTAGTTTGCATCCATATATCATCTTGATCACAAATAGCAATATAATCACCATTACAATACTTTATGGCTTTTTCAAAGTTTTTATTTACACCTAAATTATTGTCATTTATTATATAAATTAACCCTTTATTTTTATGATATTCTTCCAATATTCCATGTGTAGAATCAGTAGAGCAATCATCTACTACAATTATTTCATCAGGCAATAAAGTTTGGGAGTAAATACTATCCAATTGTTGTTTTAAAAAATTTTCTCCATTGTAAGTCGTCATTGCGACAGATATTTTATTCATACTATTGTAAATATGTGTATAGTTTATAGTGAATTAATATAGTTGATAAATTCGGAGATTTCATTAAAAAATATTTCTTTTTCTTTATTTATTTTACTTCTGTAAAAAGTGAAATCTAAACTTCTCTCTTCATAATTTTCAAATATGTCTAAAATTCGATTTTTTATCCCTGTTAAATCAGAGTTATCAAATTTATAATTATCACTTATAGGAACATCTTCAAAATAAGAAGCAGAACCATTCTTACCTACAATTATACAACACCCATTAATACATGCTTCTCTGGGTAATCTATCCTTTCCAGGATGATTCCCAAAATCAATATATAACTTAGCTTTTTGGAATAACTTATTCAAATTATTCCGTGAAAGTCCCTTTAATTCTATGAACTTTATGTCGGGTAATAATTTCTTAATTTTTAGTGTTATTTCATATCCTTTTGAAGGATTATAAAGCACAAGATTCTCTTTTTTAGTATTTTTTAAATCTAAACTATTTGTAAATTCAGTGTTGATATAATCACTTAGCGGTAGTTGTTTATATATATTGTTTTTTAATAGCATATCAGATGCATATCTAGACTGATATAAATGTAAGATCCTTTTTTTTTCAATATGCTTTATTCTATTTAAACTAATAGACTTATTTATATTGAAAAAGTACAATTTAACAAAAAGTGACTTTGTATTAAATAAACCTTTAAAATAGTATTTGAATATATCTATTACACCAGCTCTTTTTAAATAATTATCGAATGACATCCACCAAAAGATTAAATATGCATTTTTGAATCTTTTGGAAAAGAACAGAAATGTTTCGGGAATTATAATACAATTATTTTTATTGTCCTCAATAGTTTCTTTTACTAGAATGTTGTATTTTTGAAATCCAATCGGAACTTCTGAACTTACAAAATCATTGTTATCAAAATAAACCATATAACATTCATATCCACTATTGATCATAAAATCAACTAATTGGTGTGCTAATTCAGTCCCTCCTGTTTCATATTTAGCTGGGCATAAAACATAAAATACTTTCATGATTATAATTTTTTACTTATTTCTAATGCCTCTCTTATAACATGATGCATATCCATATATCGATATGTGGCTAAACGGCCTAAAAATGTTACATTATTTATTTTTTCTACCTCTTTTTGATACAACGATAAAATTTCCATGTCACCTTTTAATCTCTTTGGATAGTAGGGAATATCTCCTGTTTCTGTCTCTTTACTATATTCTTTAAAATAGATTGTCTTTTCATGATTTTCCCAAGGTGTAAAGTGCTTATGTTCGTGAATCCTTGTGTATGGTATATCTGAATCTGCATAATTGATCACAGCATTTCCTTGATAATCATCTTCAGCAATTCCTTTTTCAAAATAAACAGTTCTATAGGATAATCTGCCATACCTGTAATTAAAATAAGCATCTATAGGTCCAGTATAAAATACATGTGTAAATTCATTTAAGTTCCAAGAAGAGTCAAATTTTGTATTTAGTCTTACCTCTATATTAGGTGCATCCAACATTTTTTCCATAATTGCTGTGTATCCCTCTCTAGGTATTCCTTGATATTTGTTTGCATAATAATTATCATTGTAGTTAAATCTAACTGGAAGTCTCTTTAAAATACTTGCCGGGAGTTCACCTGGTTCACATCCCCATTGTTTTTTAGTGTATCCGTAAAAAAATGCTTTATATAAATCTTTTCCAATAAATTTCATTGCTTGTTCTTCAAAGTTTTTAGCTTCCCCAATTGTATTATCAGCAATAGAATTTATAAATATTTTTGCTTCTTCAGGATTTAAGACTTTCCCGAAAAATTGGTTAATTGTGTGAAGATTAATAGGTAAAGAGTATACATTTCCATTATAGATTGTTTTAACTCGATTTATGAATGGCATCATTTCACAAAATTGTTGAATATAATCCCAAACTTCTTTATTGTCTGTATTGAATATATGAGGTCCATATTTATGTGCCATAATACCTGTTTCTTTATCTCTTTCGGTATGACAGTTACCTCCCAAATGGTTACGTTCATCTACTATTAATATGTAGTTTTGTTTGTTTTTACTAAGCCTCTCAGCAATTACCGAACCTGAAAAACCTGCTCCTATAACTAAGTATTTATTCATAGTCTTATTTCTTTAAAATGAATGATAATATTCGTTTTGGATTAAAATATTTTAATTCAAAAATTTCAATATTTTCTTTTTTAATAATGATAAACATCAAGATAGTTAAAAAACTTTCTACAATTACACTATTCCATGCTGTACCAATATAACCATAATTTTTACTCATAAAAACGTTTAATACAACACCAAAAAAACTTGCAATTGCTGTAGCACGGAAAAAAGATTTATCTAAACCAAAATTTAGTAAAACTTGAATACCAAAAATATTTGAAAGTCCTACAATAAAAGGGAGAAATGAAATTATTTGTAATGATGAGATTGATGGTTCAAATTGTTCACCATAAATGATTTTAATTAAAATAGGTGCAAATATAAAAATGAAAACAGATGCAATTAATGTTAGGTACATTACAACAGGCAATATTTTTTTAATTATCTCAATACCATATTCTTTAGATGTCGAAAATGCTGTACTTATAAAAGGATACAAAGATTTTGAAATAGGTACATTTATTACCGAATTGATAATGTTTATGAAACCTATACTAGTTGTGTAATATCCCACTTCCTTTGGCTGTGCAAACACTCCGAGTACAACTGTGTTTGTTGTTGTATATAAACTAATGACCACTGTTGAAAGAAAAATAAGTTTTTCTTTATTAAGCACATGCAATGCTTTTCTAACTGTACAAAAATTATATTGAATGCCGAATAATTTCTTTGAGTAAAAAAATAAAAAGAGATTAATTGATATAGAAAAGAATGAATTTAAAGCTGCGATTAATATATAATCGTTTGGTTTTTTTATCAAAATAAATATCAATAGTGTATTAATAACTCCCTTTATAAAATTAAGTTTTGCAAATATTGTTAGTTTTTGCATCCCTTGAAAAATATACTGAGGTGATATTACACTTGATATAGTACCGATAAATAAAATTATAGCTACAAGTTTGTTCTCTTTTATTGGTCCAAAATAATGAACGGATAAAATAAATGCAACTACAGATATTACATATAGTATTGTTCGAGAAGTAATAACCTCTGATACTATTGATTCAATCTTTGCTAAATTATTAGAATTTCGAGCAATTCGTCTAGTTCCTGTTAAATCAAACCCATATGAAATTAATAACGTGAAATAACTAATAAATGCAGTTGTGTAATTTAAAACCCCATATCCCTCAGGTCCTATAATACGAGAGATATAAGGAACAGTAATTAACGGGAAAATGTAGTTAATTATTTGTACAGTCCCTAATGAAAAAATATTTTTAAAAAGGTTTATCTTTGACACTAAAATATTAAATTATTCTATTTTTAATACAATCTTCCATTGATTCCCTCCAATTCCTTATCTCAATCCCTAAAGCCTCCTTAATCTTCGTCTTATCCAAAACCGAATAACTTGGTCTTGTTACCTTACTGGGAAATTCATCTGAGTGACAAGGTATCACTTTGCAATTATGCCCAAATGCTTCATTTATTGCCACAGCAAAATCATACCAGGAACAAACCCCTTCATTTGAATAATGATAAACTTGATTTTTTATATCTTTATCATTCTTCATAATTATCTTATGGATTACATTTGCCAAATCACCCGCATAAGTTGGAGTTCCTACCTGATCAAATACAACCTTTAAACTTTCTTTTTCTGAAGTTAACTTTTGCATCGTTTTAAGAAAGTTCTTTCCAAATGAAGAGTAGAGCCATGAAGTACGAATTATCACATACTCGCAACCGGAGTTTATAATTGCATTTTCTCCTTTTAGTTTTGTTTCTCCATAAACACCCAATGGCTTTGTTTCGTCAGTTTCTGCATAAGGGGTGTTTTTTGTTCCGTCAAAAACGTAATCGGTAGATATATGAATCAAAAAACCGTTTCTTTCTCTGCATACTTCTGCAAGATTTTTTGGTCCAATATGATTAATAAGATCTGCCTTTTCTATGTCATCTTCTGCTTTATCAACGTTGGTATATGCAGCACAATTAACTACAATATCAATATTATTTGCGAAAAGGAAGTTTGAAACATCATTTTTGTTAGTGATATCCAAATCAGCTACATCAGTAAAAAAATATTTATTGATTTTGTCTTTTTCTTCAACAAATAGACGAAATTCATTGCCCAATTGTCCATTGGAACCTGTTACGAGTATATTATGCATATAAGTCTTCAGTATAATCGAACAAATAGTCTGAATCAGACAAAAGTGGATTCTTCTTATCCTTATCTGAAAGGATAATATCTTCCAATGGAATTTGCCAGTCAATATTCAAAGCCGGATCATTCCATAGAATTCCACCTTCAGATTGAGGTGCATAGTAATTATCGCACTTATATTTAAATATTGCCTCGTCACTTAAAACCACAAATCCGTGAGCAAATCCACGGGGTATGAAAAGCTGAAGCTTGTTTTCTTCAGTCAGTTCAACAGCTACACTCTTTCCAAAAGTAGGCGACCCTTTACGTATATCTACAGCTATATCCAATACACTTCCTTTAATTACTCTCACAAATTTAGATTGTGCGTAAGGCATCTTCTGGAAATGCAACCCTCTTAATACTCCATATCTTGATTTGGACTCATTATCTTGTACGAAAGTGGTTTTACGCACTTTTTCTTCAAATTTATTTTGCAAAAATGATTCAAAGAAATACCCACGCTCATCCCCAAATACTTTTGGTTCAATAATTACAACACCCTCTATATCTGTTTCAATTACTTTCATTCTTAATTCTTACCTATCTGTGTACATATCTTCATAATACCTCTTATAATCTCCGCTTGTAACATTGTCAAGCCACTCCTGGTTATCAAGATACCACTTCACTGTTTTTTCTATTCCTTCTTCAAACTGAAGTGAGGGTTCCCATCCCAGCTCGTTCTTTATCTTTGTAGCATCTATTGCATAGCGCAAATCGTGGCCTGCACGATCTGTAACATAAGTGATAAGTTTATCGGATGAACCATCTGGTCTTCCCAACTGCTTGTCAACCGTTTTAATTATAACCTTTATCAGATCGATATTTGTCCATTCGTTGAAACCACCAATATTATATGTTTCTGCAATTCTTCCTTCATGGAAAATCAAATCAATAGCACATGCATGATCTACCACATAAAGCCAATCGCGTACGTTTTCACCCTTGCCATATACAGGTAGAGGCTTATTGTTACGGATATTATGAATAAATAGTGGAATCAATTTCTCCGGAAACTGATACGGGCCATAGTTATTTGAGCAGTTCGATATAACGTAAGGCAATCCATAAGTATCGTGATATGCTCTTACAAAATGATCTGATGCTGCTTTTGAAGCTGAATAAGGACTATGCGGATCGTAGCTAGTTTCTTCTGTAAATAGTGTGTCATCGAATTCTAAAGCGCCATAAACTTCATCTGTTGACACATGATAGAAAAGCTTGTTGCTAAAATCATCTTTCCAATATTCTTTTGCTGCTTGTAATAAATTTAATGTGCCTAATACATTGGTCTTAGCAAAAAGGAACGGATCTTTAATACTTCTATCGACATGACTCTCAGCTGCAAGATGAATTACACCATCTACTTTATGTTCAGTAAAAAGTTCTTTTATAAGTAATTTATCACAAATATCACCCTTGACAAAAAGATAATTTGGTTTATCCTCTATATCTTTCAAGTTTGCCAAGTTACCGGCATAAGTAAGTTTATCAAGATTGATAATCTTGTAGTCGGGATATTTATTCACGAAAAGACGCACCACATGCGACCCAATAAACCCCGCTCCTCCGGTAATTACAACTGTTCTTTTAAACGTTTCTTTTGACATACTCTTATTATATTTCTCTTTTTACTAAATTTTGTAAATACTGACCATATTCATTTTTACACATAGGTTCAGCTATTTCAAGTAATTGATCATTACTAATCCATTTATTTCTCCATGCAATCTCTTCAAGACAAGATACTTTTAGTCCCTGACGTTTCTCCAATACTTCTATAAAAGTAGATGCTTCAGAAAGTGAATCGTGTGTACCGGTATCGAGCCATGCAAAACCACGACCAAACAACTGAACTTTAAGCTCACTGTCTTTCAAGAACTGTTGATTAACGGTAGTGATTTCTAATTCACCTCTTGCTGATGGTTTAATATTCTTTGCAACATCAACTACCTTATTGGGATAAAAATACAATCCTACAACTGCATAATTAGATTTGGGATTTGTTGGCTTCTCTTCAATACTAAGAACATTACCTTCAATATCAAATTCAGCAACACCATATCTTTCCGGATCATTCACATAATATCCAAATACTGTAGCTTTTTGTTCATCCTCTACATCCTTCACTGCTTGTTTTAGCATTGAGGGTAGTCCATTTCCATGGAAGATGTTATCTCCCAAAACAAGGCAAACACTGTCATCCCCAATAAATTCTTCACCAATTATAAAAGCCTGTGCAAGTCCATCGGGTGAAGGCTGTTCTGCGTACTCAAAATTAACTCCATAATCAGAACCATTTCCAAGCATACGCTTGAAACCCGGTAAATCCTCAGGAGTTGAAATTATCAGTATATCCCTTATTCCCGCTAACATTAAAGCAGAGATAGGATAATATACCATAGGTTTGTTGTAAATGGGCAGCATCTGCTTGCTCACCCCTTTGGTGATTGGATACAATCTTGTACCGGATCCTCCGGCAAGGACTATTCCTTTCATCTTTTCTTAATTTAAATTTCAACAGATTTCCTAAACACCTAAAGCTTCCCATCAATCACACCCTCACTCAGCACCCCCTTCACATCATACACCACCTTGTTACCATTAGTAATCTTAGTAATATCCAAATCGTTAAACTTATTATGAGCAACGGCTAGTATAATTGCATCAAATTTATCTTCTGGTAAGTTGTTGTAAAGCTCTATACCATACTCATGTTTTGCAATGACGGGGTCGGCCCATGGGTCGTGAACTGTAACTTCGGCATTATATTCCTCAAGCGTGTGTACAATATCTATTACCTTTGTGTTGCGAACGTCTGGGCAGTTTTCTTTGAATGTGAATCCAAGCACAAGTACTTTTGATCCTAATACCTGAATTCCTTTCTTGAGCATCAACTTTATTACTTGGTCGGCAACATACTCACCCATGCCATCGTTTACTCTTCTTCCCGCAAGTATAATTTCGGGATTATACCCTGTGCGTTGTGCTGCCTGTGCAAGGTAGTATGGGTCCACTCCAATGCAGTGACCACCAACCAATCCCGGCTTAAAAGGCAGGAAGTTCCATTTTGTGCCTGCTGCTGTGAGTACATCTTGTGTGTCGATATTCATTCTGTTAAATATCTTAGCAAGCTCGTTTACAAAAGCAATGTTAATATCGCGCTGTGAATTCTCGATAACCTTAGCTGCTTCGGCAACCTTTATGCTTGGTGCAAGGTGTGTGCCTGCAGTGATTACTGATGCGTAAACTTCGTCAACTATTTTCCCAATTTCAGGTGTACTTCCTGAAGTAACTTTTAATATCTTCTCAACTGTATGTTCTTTGTCGCCCGGATTAATACGTTCGGGACTGTAACCTGCAAAGAAGTCACTATTATATTCCAGTCCGCTCACCTTCTCAACCACCGGTATACACTCATCCTCCGTCACACCCGGGTAAACTGTGGATTCATATACAACAATATCTCCTTTAGAAATAACCTTTCCCACCGTTTCGCTTGCTCCTATAAGAGGACGAAGCACTGGGTTGCGGTTCTCATCTACCGGAGTAGGTACTGCTACAATATAGAAGTTGCAATTGCGAATCTCCTCGATATCGGTAGTGCAAACCAAACCTCTGTCGGTATATTCCTTTCTCATTTCGATTGCACTTTGAAGCAGATCATTGGCAACTTCAAGGGTACTGTCTGTTCCGCTCATAAGTTCATCTACACGAGCCTGATTAAGGTCGAACCCCACTGTGCGGTACTTAGTGCTGAAGAGTCTTGCAAGCGGCAGACCCACATATCCCAGGCCTATTACGCAAATCCGTGGGTTGAAATTTGAAGTTTTATCTTCCATCGTTTATATTTTCCTTATTTTATGCTGTATTAATTTTTGATTTTATTTTGTTGTCTATAATTTCAATACTGATTTTCGAAGTCTTAGCTATTCTTTCAGGATCCACTCTATGAAATGAACGTTAAATGTGATTTGCTGTTTGAGTGAAACGAGTTTCAAATCATATAGTGAATGAATGGCTGCGGCTGAAATTTAAACTAAATAAAATCTATAAATTCTCCCAATACCACTTAACAGCCTCTTTAAGTCCCTGCTCCATAGAAAACTGAGGATCATATCCAAGCAGGTTCTTTGCCTTATCAATATTAGCAAGCGAGTGGGGTATATCTCCTGCACGGTTAGGTCCATGCTTAATCTCAACATCCGCAATTGCAGAGTCGTACTCAGAAAGATACTCTTTGAGATATCCAACCAACTGATTTAATGTTGTGCGCTCACCATAAGCGGTATTGTATATTGTGTTTATGGCTTCGGGGTTGATTGTCTCCATAGCCCTGATGTTCATCTGAATTACATTGTCTATATAGGTAAAGTCGCGACTATATTCTCCATCGCCATTTATAACAGGCGATTCGTGAGCCATCAGCTTCTTCACAAACAGAGGAATAACTGCAGCATATGCCCCGTTGGGGTCTTGCCTTCTTCCAAATACATTGAAATATCTTAATCCAATAGTCTCGATTCCGTATGTTTTAGAAAATACATCAGCATATAGTTCATTTACATACTTTGTTACTGCGTAAGGGGATAATGGTTTGCCGATCACATCTTCCACCTTTGGCAGTGATTTGCTGTCGCCATATGTTGACGAGCTGGCAGCATAAATAAAGCGCTTAACACCTGCATCCCTGCTGGCTACCAGCATATTTAAGAAACCCGACACATTTACTTCATTTGATGTTATCGGGTCTTTTATTGAGCGTGGAACAGAACCTAAAGCTGCTTCATGAAACACATACTCTATTCCTTCAGTTGCTTTATTGCAATCTTCCAGATTACGAATATCTCCTACTTGTAGCGTAAGTGCTTCGGGATATTTTTCTAAAAGGGGGAGAAGATTCTCAATCTTACCCGTTGCAAAGTTATCCAGTATTCGCACAATGTGACCTCTTTCTAACAATGCTTCAGTAAGGTTAGACCCTATAAATCCTGCACCTCCGGTAATTAATATTTTGCTCATTTTATCTTATTATTCCTTTATTCCTATTTAGCTATCTACTAGTGAAGTGTTATTATTTCGAAGCCTCAGCTATTCTATCAGGATTCACTCTGTGAAGTGAGCGTTAAGTTTGATTTGCTGTCTGAGTGAAACGAGTTCAAATCAAATAGTGAACGAACAGTTGTGGATGAGAGAATTGATGTAGTAAGAAAAAATAAAACTTCACTTCTAAAAACACTTCGTGACCACCTGTCCCATTTCACAATGCAGGCTTATCACAATTTGTATCAAATTATATACTTAAAGCTCAAATAACAAAAAAGGACTAATCAAAAAATAAGGAGGAGACACATATATAGTGTATGCCTCTCCAACAATTTTATAATTAATCCGTTACAAATATTATGTCTTCTAACAAAATTTAAACTGCTCTAAATATATCGATGCGAAATTACTAAAAATAACCTTAAGTAACGATTTATTACCTGTCAAATATTCTTTTTCGGGATTTCTTTCCACAAAAACTGCTGCCACTTTAAGGTTTCAGTATGGTAATTAAAAGAAAATATTTTCCTTGTCTGATAGTATAAACAATAGAGACTGCTCCTTATTAAATGCTCCGCAAACTCCATGCAGTCCAAAGAAGTGTCCGTTGAGCGACTCATACGTCCAGTACTTCAATTTCGGCTATACCACCCAATGCTTTATTGGGGCGTCTTCTCCAAACTTAAAGGAGTTGTAACCGAATGAATCACATAATCCACAACACCTATTGCATAATCCAACGAACGCTTATCACACACATCCCCAATGTGGAGTTTAGCCTTAGGATGCTGAATACGGTAACGCATATGTAAACGGTAATTAACAATGCAGCATTTTCGGTAATTTAGAGTGCAGCGTTTTT
>ENA-UOOM01000098-UOOM01000098.1-fermentation-metagenome-genome-assembly--contig:-NODE-98-length-108483-cov-33.132078_pt1 | contig 108483 bp, 105 predicted proteins | sample MGYA00245781_ERZ724031 | MGnify/ENA primary metagenome ERZ724031 (study PRJEB28704, sample SAMN03018317) | fermentation metagenome | biome: anthropogenic terrestrial biome; feature: soil...
TGTACTTATGTACTTATGTACTTATGTACTTATGTACTTATGTACTTATGTACTTGTACAACAGGGTCTGTATCATAAATACCGTACTTTCTATCTTCAAGAACCTTAAACCATTTAGGTAGCGCCTTGAGCAATTCCCTGCATAAAACCTTATAGGAAACAGAATCACGGTCGAGCTTTATCCCCCTATCTTCCAACAAATTATCCACAAGATATCTAACCCTTGTATAATCATTCAAGACTAAATATTCCTTAAAATTTGATGGAAGAATAAAGAGGGCTTCGTCCTCTACTTCCTATTCTTCCACTGTCATTGGCCTAGGAGCTAACGCCCTGTCTAGTTCGTCCTCTTCAAGTCCTTCTTTCATCCAAGTATCAGCTAGTTCTTTAATCTGTTCTGCAGTAAGTTCGGACATTGGCTCTGCCCCTTTGTGTACTAAATTCATAAGTTTATGCACCCGCACAGCCAATACCCTTGACCTTGCTCTAGCCTCACGCAGATAGCCTGTTCTTAAAGAATAGCGTATTTCAGTTTTACCGAATGTCTTTCTTAGACCAAGGGGAATGGACATACGGGAATAGTATATTTGACCTTGTAAAACCAGATATGAAGGAGATTTACCCACAGATAAAGTGAAGACTTCCGGCCTCCTTGTACTAGCACTTTGTACTAGTTTGCCTTCAGTAAGACATATGAGGGTAAAAAAATGTCCCTACGCTGTAATAGCGAGGGACGAGATATCAAATGGCGGAGAAGGTGAGATTCGAACTCACGGAACCTCTCGGTTCAGACGCTCTCCAAGCGCCCGCCTTCGACCACTCGGCCACTTCTCCTTACCAGCAACGCTGGGTATTATAACAACTTCCCTAGATTTTTGCCACCCCTTTCTTAAGAAAAACCCATAAAAGTCTTATTTATTACAACGGGACGTAATGGCTATATAAACTAAGGGGTAGCTTCCTATGTTCTCAAGAGAATGCTCTAGACCTCGCTCTGTCAAAATTACATCTCCTGCACCTATTCTTTCTTTCTGTCTCCCTTCCGTGTACATGCCAATACCATACACAATAATTTTTACCTCTTCGCATCCTTCGTGTTCATGGATAGGAATAGATGCGCCAGGTTCCATTTCCACCCAGCTTATTTCATGAAACATACTCTCCTCGTAGAAATCATCTGGATGAATAGAGCGGCTTTCCACTCCTTCGAGGACTCCAAATAAAGGATGGCTTTCAAGCCCCTCTATTTGGCTTGATCGAATGATCATGTTTTAGGCGCCTCTTCACTTTTTGGCAGATGTACTAGAATTGTGCATGGTGCGTGACGTACAACTTTGGCGGCAACGCTTCCAATAAAGAAGCGCTCCAGGTTGCTCAATCCTCTATGGCCGATAAGAATAAGTTCATATTTATTCTTTTCTGCCATTTTTAAAATCTCTTCGTACGGAGTGCCTGTAGTGAGAACAAATTCAAAAGGCGTTGCTGAAACTCCAGCGTCTCTTAACCCTTTTTCTATCATGTTCAAAAAAGATTGCCGTATGGATTCTTCATTATAGTGAGGTGGATAATCAACATATCCAGGTATCGTAAGGTCTATACGGGTTAACACGTGAATAAAATCTAAACGCTCAATACTGTTTTTCTCTGCAAAACGAAAGGCATAACTAATGAGGAGCTGACTATTCTGACTCTGGTCAATTGCTACTAACGCTTTTTTCATACTCTCATCCCCTCCCTTCGTGTGACTTTATTATAGATCAAATATATTCAATTTTGCAATTAAGTATACCTAAACTTTATGCGCACTGTTATAAAGAATCTCACTACAAAGACCTCCTTTTATTGAGGAGATGGGGGACATGATGCTGCAAGGAATCTTACTGATATGTTATTTACTGTAAGCTTCTTCGTGAGACAGAGGTACCGTTCGTTTCCGACTGGTGGAAACGCGCAATTGGCTGTAAGCTTCTTCTTGGGGCAGAGAGACCGCTCGTTTCTTCCGATTAGCAGATGGAGGACATTATTTCATACACATGTTTTATTCGTATTATGTCTAAGAAGAAAGAGAATAAAAAAATAATTTGTTAGACCCAAAATTCAGATTGCTGAAAAAGGCAAAGGGTGATAGTCTTTCCCCGGATTATTTTTTGACTACAGGAAGGGATGGAGATATCTCGGATGAAAATTCAAGTGAATTCAGAAATTGGAAAGCTTAGAGCGGTGATGATGCAATCTCCCGGTAAGGGCATTGAACGATGTACCCCTCTTAATATAGGATCTTTGGCCTGGGATTCTGTACCAAGTCCTCATAAAGCCGCAGAAGAGCATCAGAAGTGGGTAGAAGTAGTAGAACGCTTTGGAGCCAAAGTTTACCTTTTCGAGGATTTGCTTCGAGATGTTCTTGCTATCCCAGCCGTGAAAAAAGACCTCATTGCTCAGATAGTTAAAACCGAACAATCTTTTATAACGCAGCAAACGATGAGTGTACTGCAAGAATATTTGTTGAGCCTTCCTCCCGCAAAGCTAGTAGATCAACTTTTCTTTGGAATGACAAAAGAAGAACTGAATAAGGCGACTCACGAAGTTTCTCTTGTAGATCTCGTGGATATGGGAACACACATGTGGAGCCTATTCCCTATGTCAAATATCCTTTATTCCCGAGATTCTGCTGCCGTGCTGGGGGATGGCGTCGTTTTCTGTAAAATGTTCAATCGGGATCGCATTAAGGAGCCCTATTGCATTCGATCTATTCTTAGGAATCATCCAGATTTTAAAGATCTCGATTATAAAGTATGGTATGGAGAAGACCAAGGAGATACTACACCTGTGGAGGGTGGGAATATTCACTGCTATAGCCGAAACGTTTTTATTATCGGCATCAATGAACGTACCCATCCGGCTTCTATAGAAAAAATTGCCCAAAGGACAATGCAAAATGGCGAGATTACAGATGTTCTAGCACTTATGTTCGAAAATCCGCGGCTCAGCTCTACCGATTCTATTGGGCTTTCTGTACACGTGGATATGTTCCTGAACATGATCGATCACGATGCATTTCTTTTCTTCCCCTACATAGAAAAGAAGCTCACTGTGCTTCATATTACACGGGGGAAGCAGGGACGCCTTCGGATTAAGAGAGAAAATTCCCTCTTTGGGGCTATTAAGAAAGTGCTGAAGTTAGACTCTTTGCGAATTATAAAAGTAGGTGGAGACGAAAGTGAAGCCATTGCATTTGCAGAGCAAAGAGCGGGGTCAGGAGGGAACACTTTCAATTTAGAGCCAGGGAAACTCTGTATTTGGGATCGCAATGTGGCCACAATAAAAGCTCTGGAAAAAGGCGGTATTGATGTGGTTACTATTGAGGCCGACGAACTTGTTAAAGGCGGCGGCGGACCTCGATGTTCCACTATGCCCCTCTGGCGCGATAATATTTAGGAGGGCTTTCGCCCTCCTATTTTTTTAGTTTAGGTAATGTATTAGCACCATGGGGCATAAGCCATGTTTTCAGCTGAGTCCCCTTTTTTTGGTAAACCATCTTTAAGGCCTCATCGAGGTTTTTCACTACCGTAATGCCCGTTCCCTTGAAATCGTCAGGGGACATTTCTGTGACTAAATAGAAATCCCAGTTCTCTGCCACATATCCAACTATGTACCCTATATATTTAGCGATCGTAAACTCGCGGCGTATCTCTTTTTCCCGCTCTACTGTGTTCGGGAATTGTTGAAGCATATATTGGACTTCATCGTTGCCATACCCTTCATTACAAGCACTTAATATGACAAGCGAGCCACCGTGGGGAGCCGCTTCCATAGCGTTAACAATCACTTTTGATGATTGATAGAAGTTAATGTCTTTCGGGTAGCCTCCTGCTGTGGCAATAACAAGCTCACCTAGCTCTGGAATAATGACGCCATCTTTCCGATCAACGATTTTGGTTCCCTCATAAAAAGCTTGTTTCCAATCTCCAGCTATGGCAAAAGCTATTTTCCCGTCGTTTCCTGGTATAACATTGAACAAGAAAGTGGGCTTCACCATCTCTGCTGCTTCCAGCATATCCAAATGTATGTAGTTATTCTCAAAATTCCCAGGCCGACAGTCCATGTTGCGCCCCTTCCCAGGTTCAGGATCTAAAACTCGAGCATGGTTCGACATGACAGTTTCATAGGAAGAAATACCCGGCAAAATTCCTTTACGGCCACCTCCCCATCCCGCCATAAAGTGATACCCGATAGCTCCCGTTATAACAATGTGGTCACATTCAAGAGCTTTTTTATTGACTTTAACAGGCGTACCGTAGGATGTAGTCCCAATATAAACCATGTCTTCATGTGCAAGACATTTATGATCCACTACAGTAAATCTTTTTGACAATTCTTCCCCCAAAAGCTGGCTATGCTCTTCAGGCGTTTGTTCTCTATGAGTTCCCGTAGCACTTAGAAAGAGAATATCTTCGTCTCGTATCCCTGCTTTGTTCAGTTCATCAACTATAAAAGGCAAATAGACCCACATTCGCTGCCACGCCCTGGTTATATCTGACACTATTATGCATACTGAATCGCCAGGTTTTACCAGTTCTCCCAATCGGGGTGAGCCAATAGGATTTTCGAGGGCACGACGTATAATTTCCTCTTCGGAGCCCTCTGAGGCAAGTGATTCGCTATCTATTACTCCGAGTAGATTGTTGGAGGGAATAGAAAATTCCACACTTTTCTTCCCATAATTCATGGCGTATGAATACATTTAAAATCCTCCTTATGCTGAAAAGCAAGATATGTATAAAGTAAGTCCAGCGCTGCGTATATGTTATGTCGCCTATAGCTCATCCAGGATTTGGAACAATGGTCACCTCCTATCGTGTTCTGGAACGCTTTACCTGCTTTGGATATTCAGATATAAAAAAGCCGAAACCCTATACAAGGTCTCGGCCGCTCTACTTATAGAGTTATTACGCTACCACTTGAGGGTAGGACCGACGTGTAGAAGAAATACAATTAGCATCAACATTTTACATATGGTCCCTCCTCTTTGTGTAGATTTGTATTTACATTGTATTGGTTCGCGATGTTATCAAAGCTTCGAGTTTTTGTAAAGGACAAAACAGAAAGAAACTTCTATCAAATTAAAGATAGTTGAACAGAACATTGTTATATTAGTGACATTAGTGATTCCCTCTATCAAGACATTCAAAGAAGTCTGAGGCCTTTGACGGCGTTGCTATTCGTACATAGTTTTTCCCCAAATTGGGATAATCTTCCCCTGATCGTACACCAATTCCTTTCATAGCGAGAGAGGAAGCCAGATGTATGCAGGGGGAATTCAGAGACACGAGCAATATGGGGCAATGATTATACGTGTTTGCCACAGAATATCCTCTCTCTTTAAGTCCTGCAATCAGCTTCACCTTCTCCTCTCCTACCAACTTTCGGACTTGCTCCAAGACAGCTCCACCTCGCAAGGCTTCCCTCGCTAAAAGGGTGCTTACAGAAGAGACAGGGAAAGGGAGGTTCACTTTATCGTAGTATTTCCAGAGGTCCTCACTAAAAACTCCATAACCGACACGAGTTCCTGCAAAATGGAAGCCTTTTGTAAGGGTTCTGGTTACAATGAGATTTTTATATTTTGATATAAGTTGCATGGCTGAAGCATCTTTAGGAGCATAATCTCCATAGGCTTCGTCGACTACCACCACAACCCCAAGGTCACGAGCTCGAGCTACAAGTGCTTCTATTTGATCAAGAGGAATAAGCTGCCCCGTCGGATTATTAGGGTTATCTATGTAAAGTAAGGTCTGTTCCTTTTTTAGTGCATCAAGTAAAGAGTTCACGTGGAAAAGGAAGTTCTCTTCTCGTTTCATCGGAACAGCTTCAAAACGAGCCCCAGACACTCGAACCTCTGTAATATATTCAACGAACTGCGGCGTATACCCTAAAACAGTCGCGCTTTCATCAAGAAAGATTTTATTGATTCTTTCCAGAACTTGCATTGATCCGCAACCAATTTTTACCTGCTCTTCTTTGATATCTGCATACTCTTTCCAGTAGCGACAAATTTCTTCTGACAAAGCTTTATACGAAGTATCCCCCGTTTCCCACATGTTTGTTATCCAATCGTAGCCACGGATAAACGCTTCAACTTCAGGAGCGTGTGGCAACGTCGATTCAAGACCATTGCAATTCAATTTTATAGAATGCACTCCGTCTTCATGAATGTAGCTTCCACGTTCAAAATCTCTTAAATGATGCCGAACTTTAGGGCTCCACATGAACCTTCACCTCCTCTAGGTTTTGGGAAATAGATACAGGTGCTATTTCTTTTCCTCTCAAACGCATAAGACCAACTGTCACCAGAGGCAAAACCATAACAAAAAGAAAGTACCAGGCCATAAAGGAATATCCACGCGCAATAAGTGCCACGAGCCCAACCTTAGCACTGATAAAACATACAACTAATACGAAAAAACCCACAAGGCCTCTCGTTCGAGGAGACATTTCCCGACCTTTCTCCTGATAGACCGAATTGATACGCTCGTTGAGGCCATGTACGAAGCCTGTAATTGTTTCTATGCTCGTTCCGAAAAGCATTAATACATAGGCAGAAAGAAGAACGCCTCCACCAAGATCATTTTTGAGGATGCTGAAGACAGGAACCGGATCCTGTAAAATTGAAGGATAGGCAGGAACCATAGCTAGATACTCAATACTGGCAGGAATCATCATTACGATGGACGAAACAATGCCATTTATAACAGCATCGCGCCTCGTTTTAATTGTATCTTTCAACGCATAAAGGACAAGCAAAAAAGACACCATGTTATAAAGTGTATATTTTATGCCTCCCATAACCCAATTGGTGTTTTCTGTAATGTCGTGATTTCGAAGCATATTTCCAAAGACCCCGTCCATTCCAAAATGACGAATTGCAACAGCGAGAAAAATAAACATTACTGCATAGAGATAGAAAGACCAATATGAAAGAATAGTGGAAATCGCTTTTCCACCAGCGAAAAGAAGCGCAGAAGTCCCCACAAGAAGAATCGTTACCCCTACCCAATAAGAAACGCCAAACCACTGTTGAAGAATAGTGCCTGCAGCAGAAGACAAAATACCACCTACAAGCACCACAAGGAAAATATAACCAACTTCAAAAACAAGCCAACTAGAACCTGGAAGCAAGCTTTGGAAAAAGCTGCGATAGTTATAAAGATGAAATTGACGAGCGTAATCAAAAGTCAGGATACCTATAAGGGCAAAGCAGAATGTGGAAACTGCCATACCATATAATCCCTGTAACAGTCCATGCATCATAAAAAACTCGACGAGTTCTCGTCCCGTAGCATAACCTCCGCCAATAAGCACAGATTGACATAAAAAACCAATCATGAGCCATCGGCTAAACCATTTAACCTGCGTGATATCAAGAAGTTGCGAAAGGATAGTTCCCTTCTGGGCATCCTCTTTCATCTTTCTCACCATCCTTTTCAGTAATAACTTATTAAAAAAGCTACATTCTGTCCCGGGAGCCGTCTCAGGTACGGTCATCTTATATTATTAAAGTGCTAATAAGAGCTATATACCCGTCACCTCTTTCTCGCTCTAAAGGTATAAAAAAAGGCGGAGCCCCTCCCGTGTAAGGAAAGGGGCCCCGCCCTAAAAGATCAACGCAACTAGGCGTCGATCCCAGGAGAGGGACCCACGCTAAAATAAAAATAAAAGAAACCGTCTCTATTCGTTGCCTGCTGAACAATCAGCTGGCTCTTTAGTATTTCATGAATTTTCTCTCTGTTCTTCATGGTATGGAAGATTACCATTTTTCCATATATCCGTCAAGATCTGCCATGTATATTTTATTACGTTCCGGAAAGTAACAGTAATAAGCCTTGCTTATCTTGTCAAAACCTACTATATGTATTTTATTACCAGGCAAGAAAGATATTTCCCATCCTCTATAGACTTGATCATAAAAAACAAACTCTCTAATGAAAAAGCGGCTCTTGCCATGGAATACACCCCGAAAGTTGGACGAGGAATCCAACATCTAGAGGTGCTGAACACCATAACAAGAGCCGCTTCGTTTTTCTGGCGGAGAGGGTGGGATTTGAACCCACGAGACGGGTATGAGCCGCCTAATCGATTTCGAGTCGACCGCCTTCGACCACTCGGCCACCCCTCCGAATAAGCAAACGTGAGCATTATAGCCATTTTAACTATAGATGTCTAGATTCCGACACCTGTAAGGAAACCGTAAAGAATTATATCATAGCGCTTTTTGAGATTTTAAACGTATTAAGGAACCTTAATATTGTGCAGATACACTCCCTTGGCTATTTGGGATACAGGAACTGTGCAAATATCCGCTCTGTGAGCGCTCTCGAGATAAAATCTATCGTCTCTCAGGCGCAGCGCTAAGATCGGCGTTTCTCAAAAAAATCCCAGAGAAGTCGAGCGCTTTCTTGGGCAAGAAGCCCTTTTCTTATTTCACAACGATGGTTGAGCCGCTGGTCCTGTACAATGTTATAAAGAGTTCCACACGCACCTGTTCGAGGATCCGAAGCTCCATAAACCAAACGATCAATTCGGGCTAACACCATGGCGCCAGCACACATAGGGCAAGGTTCAAGAGTAACATAGAGTGTACACCCTTTCAGGTTCCAAGCACCTAGATGAGAAGCTGCCTGACGAATAGCTACAATTTCGGCGTGAGCCGTAGGGTCTGTATCTTTTACATTTCCACCATGCCCTATAATCTTCCCTGCTTTAACGACAATGGCCCCTACCGGAACTTCTCCCCTCGCCATAGCCTCTTTAGCTTCATCCAAGGCTTTCTTCATAAAAAATAAATCTTCATCCATCAATCTCTCTATCCTGCCTTTCTTTAAGTGCATTCAATGCGTTTTTATAGAAATTCGGCTGGCGTCCTGTCACAACATTCGTTCCAGGTATAACTGTTTTGTTATAGGCCTCCACAGGCACAATATATGAAGAAATACACTGATCTTTCCCGGGCAGAGCAGCGGCGAGTATAGCCCCTGAAGGAGAAATAATAAGGGAGCTATCTTCATCCGCCACAATATTCCGCATGAGGAAAACCTTATTTTCAGCTCCGCGACATTGAGCCACGTTTCGAGAAATTCTTTTTGGGAAGGAATCAGACCAAAGAAAAACTTGGGCTCCTTCCAGCATAAGACAACGGGCTTTTTCGGGAAGAGACATTTCGTCATCTACTATGAATCCCAAGCGACCAGCTTCTGTTTGAAAAACCATGGGATCATGATCATCCTGATACAAGGCAGGCCCGTAAAAATTATCTTTCGAGAAACCGACCATGGCTTTCCTCTCTTCTCCATTTAAGCGAGTTTTACCTGAAAGACATACAACTGTACCGGAGGAAAGAAGAGGCTGCAAATAATGTACGAGACGATCCAAAATCTCTGCCTCTCCGCTATCTGGTAAAAGGATAAGAGATGAATCCTGATCCTGAAGAATGCGAATCATTCGAGACGCTGAGGCAAAATAATGCTCTTCGTCGTACCAGGAGAACTGTGCTACCGAACAAAGCAGACCTGTAAAAGCCGTGAGCTCTTTTGTAAAAGAAAGAATAGGTAGCGACTCCAAGGAGCTTCCAAGTCTGGAGAAAAAGCAGTGTTCCGGGTACAGACGGTGAGGAGGTAGGGTTATAGACGTATCTATAGCTGCTGTTATTACTTCCTCTTGATTAGGAGATGCTTCCGCTACAATGTGGCCATAAGGGTTAATGATACAGCTCCGCCCCGTGTTCAGAACGGTGTATGCTTCCAGACCAATTTTATCGCATACAATAATCCACACACCATTTTCATAGGCCCTGACAGGGAGCATGTATTCAATCTGGGGGTTATTTAATACGGTCGGATCTGAACCTGAAGTTACGAGATTCGTCATATCTATAATGACCTCCGCCCCTTTAAGGGACAGTATCCTGGCTATTTCAGGGGCACGGCCATCAGCACAAATCATGAGCCCTATCTTTCCTAGAGGCGTTTCAATTACAGGGAATTCTTCTCCTGGAGCCACATATTTAGAGTCGAAATGCCACAAATTAGACTTATATACTCTTCCTGCTATCTGGCCTTGTGGGTTCCATAAAACTCCAGCATTACGAAGCGATCTCCCCTGGAAAAGGTAAAGCCCCATGGCGACATAAACACCGTATAACGCTGCTTTCTCACCTATATGCTCCATAAGTTGGGGGGTTCTTTCATGAGCCAATTCTGCCGCTTCAGGATTTTCCCCCAGATAGTAGGCTGGCCAGGTGCATTCGGGAAAAACTATGAGATCTATATCATCCTTTTCGCATACTGTATCAATAGAGTCTAAAATTTCTTGCTCTGTTTGCAGGTACTGACTCACATTCCTTGCCTCCATTTGTACACAGGCGACACGGAACATAGCCCTTCCCCCTTTCTACAGTTGCACTTTTATAACTATCTTTCGTATATAGCTAGGTTCTCTACAAGAAACACATCCTTTATGGACGTCCTGAGGATAGAAAATAACGAAACGTCCTGGATAATTCTGGAAGTAGAGCCCTTCATGTCCATCATAGAGGGCAAAATCTCTGATTTCGTCGTAGGGAAGGACAAGATGCATGCTCTCGAGAGGGGCATATCCAAGCCACTCTTGACCAGAAAGAAGGCATTGAATATCAATATATTTACAGTGAGCTTCCCAAACCTGGGCCTCCTTCGGCTTTGTAGTAGCTGACTGGAGTATAGCAAAAACAGATGATCCTTCTATTTCATATTTCCCATCCTCCATTGCGGATGGATCAAAGGTTTTAAGAAACTCAAAAGCTCGCCGTATCCTCTCCCCCATGCAATAGTATGTGCTTGCATTCCCCAAAGTATCGAATATCAATTTCACCACTTTCCCTTCGTTGTTATATTTAATGATACAATCCAAACCATGATAGCGTACTCTAACGCGTAGGTGGCTCCCTTTGCTGGGCTGTGTAGACCGCACCTCTGCTGTGGAATTTCGTACTCTGGCGTAGAGGTGGCTTGCTTTGCCCTTATATTGGAAATGATACAATACTCTATGTAAAAAAGCAGGAAAGGAGCGTTATCTGTGCTTTCCAAAATACTAAATATATTTGGGATTCACCCTAAAAAGCTGGTACCCTTGTCTGCTGCTGATATTGTGCAACGTTCTCGAGAGGCCAATCACGTTTTAGAATGGAGCCGAGGGAAAAAACTCACTATATTTAATCCGCCTTTTTGGGGCATCCACCATATTTTCATCGATCACAAACTTCAACATGGAATGATCTGCGTCAAACAGGATCACTCGGCTTTCGTTTTTTACGGAAACGCTTATGGCCCCTACAGATGGGAAAAATATGACGATGATCTCAATGTAATTGACAGGGGTTTTATAGAGACCCAAGAACTCACGTGGCTCATTTACCAAGACTACATCATTTACAATGGCCCCATGCTTCCCGCTACAAACAAGCCCTATCATTGGGGACGAGTTATTCACGTAGACTCCTTCAGCGAGGAAATTGACAAGACATGGGCTCTCCATATTATTCCCTACATTAAAGAAACAGCCAACGACTGTCAGTAATGATTGTATTTATACATTGTTGCACTTAGCACTTAGCACTTACACAATATGAGGCTCATTGTCAGCTCTAAAGAGTTATACTCATTGAAACCGCTGCTTTATGAACTGCCGAGCGGTGCGTCGTTTCATGGCAAGCAGCAAAAGATTTATTTTAGCTCGTCGAGTTTTAAAATAAGAGGCGCTATTTGTTCCAATTGCTCTATTCCCTGTATATCCGAGTCAAGTAACGGTATATATGTTACTCCGAGGCCCCCAAATAATTCGTTAATCTGGCGGAGGTACTCTTCTTGTTTTTTTCTGCGCTTTTCAAAAAAAGAACCTGCTTCTTGAGGTATTATTTTATTTACAACAACACCTCCGATTGTAATGTTGTGCTTCTTTAGTATTTCTATGGCCCTTTTCGTTTCGATAATAGGTAGCTTTTCTGCGTTTAATACGAAATAAAAGGCTGTATGCTCACGATCTGTCAGGATTTTTCGGGCAAGAGCAAATTTGTCTCGCCTTAGTTGGAGCGTTTCTATGATAGGATCTTCTTTTATTTTTTCCTGAAGGTCTTTATCGTATCGTGCAGCAGCTTTCATAAGCTCCATTGCTTGAGCTCGCTTTTGGATGAGATGTTCAATCCATATTCCAAGAATTTCCGGGAGAGTAAGAAGTCGAAGGGTGTGCCCCGTAGGGGCTGTATCAAAAACAATAACATCGTAGGGGTTTCCTATGGTCTCCATAAGTTCGATGAACTTATCGAAAATTGCCGCTTCTTCCGCACCTGGCGACATATAGGCTATCTCTATTTGACGTTTAATTTCATCTACAATAGCAGCACTTACTATATTCAACATCTTGTCTTGAATAGCTTTCATATACTTTTTAGCTTCTTCTTCAGCATCAATCTCTATGCCCCAAAGGTTTTTACCTATAGGAACGACTTCCAAACCAATAGGCCTGTTAAAAGCATCTGCAAGGGAGTGGGCAGGATCAGTGGAGACTACTAATGTTTTAATGCCTCGCTGAGATAATGCCAAAGCATAGGCTGCAGCACATGTTGTTTTGCCCGTTCCACCTTTCCCTCCAAAAAAGGAGAACTGTCGCTTCACCACATCTGTCATAAAAAGAAGCCCCCTTAATCAAAATCGTATTGAGCCGCTTTCTCCGCGACAATAAATTTTCGGTTTTGCATTCTTCGTTCCCAAGGGATTAGATCTTCAGCGAAATAGGGGAGAACTTCTAACATGTAGTATGAAATCGGGTTGGGAATTCCCAAAAAATCTCCAAAAAGCAAGAGCATGAGGTTGTCGTTAACATCGAAAGCCTCTTTTCGAACCACTGCCATTCTTTTATTTACAAAAGTTCCATGTGTAAAAGCTTTTGACCAAAAAAGAACTTTCGAAAGAAAATTTTCTCCTTTCCTTTCGTCTTCTTCGCTAAACATTGTAGACACCTCTGCTTGATTAAAGATTACTTATCTCTATCTGAGGCCAATACTCCTGCTACAGCAAAGTCAGATTTCTTCATGTCTGTTATTATGATACGAACCTTTTCGGCCGGTACATCGAGACATGAACATATAGTCTGGGTCATTTCATGCACAAGTCGTCGTTTTTGCTCTACTGTTCTTCCCTCAAGAATATGCACGTTCACTATTGGCATGTGAATCCCCCTCACTTTATTTAAAAGTCAAACTATTATGTATTATACTCTTTTTTAATGAGTCATTGCTTCCTGCGCTGCAAAGAGAAGCATAAGATACGGATCTTCAACAGTATTATGGTAGGGAGAATGGACAAAATAATGAGAGAATAACTCAAAAACAGTTTCCCTTCGCGTAATAATATCGATAAAACGTTCCGTTAAGAAGAGAGGAGATTCTCCATCAATGACAACTTGGAATCCTATAATCTGCCCCTTTTTCAGTCCTTTTTCGTCAGTTGCAGAGACAATAATTTTCCAGAGCCCCTCCTTCCCGTTCGGCATAGCTTTTTCACGGGTATAATAGGGCAATGTAAGGGAAAAGGCCTGGATATCTGATGCATTTGCCAATTCCTCCGTCCACCCTACGCTCCCCCAATGAAGGTCGAAGATGGCGCTCAGACCCCAAACTGTTGCAGGCGGCAAAGACATGGTTTGCCCCATAATATTGAAAGATGCAACAAGTCCCTGACGCATAGCAAGAGTGCCTATAAGAGGCAAAATAGGGCGTCCCGTAACAGCATCCCTGATTTGAGCAGCGTCGCCAACAACATATATATCAGGATGGGATGACTGCATTTTTTCATTGACCACTATACCTCGCTCAACAGAGAGTCCAGCACTTTGAGCTAGTGTAACGTTGGGACGAACGCCTGTTGCGAAAACAACGCCATCAGTCTCTATCTCCCTACCATCAGAGAGGATTACCCTGTCTGGTTTGACTTCTGTCAGCTGAATATTTTTATAAACAGAGACTCCCCATTCAGAAAGACGGTCGTTGACCTTTTCTGCCATATCTTGATCCATGGCTGCAATAAGATGAGGCAAAGCCTCAACTAAAGTGACAGTGAGCCCTCTATCGTGAAGGGCTTCCACAACTTCTAGCCCTATAGCCCCACTGCCTACTACAACGGCTCGCCCACTCTTTTCTGCAAAAGCATCAAGTGCACGGGCATCGTCTGCCCCACGCATAACAAAAATATTTTCAGCTAATTTCTCTTTAGAAACATATTCGCGTCCAACCATAACTTCCGTCAGGTCTTGTTTATACCCTTCCTTATCTGATAAAAGACCCTTTACAGGAGGAATCCAGGGAACCGCACCAGGCGCGAGTAATACTTTTTCAAAATAAATTTCAAAGGGACCTTCTGTGCTCATTCCCCTTGCAATATGATTCTCTGCATCTAGCTCAGTTATAACGCCACGAATAGCATCCTCAACGATCTCAGGAGGCAAGCGATCCGAGTTCGCCAAGTCAACAACTTCTTCTTCGGGACCACCTGGAATAAGTTTTCTCCCAACGCTATAAGGAAGCGAGCAAATGACAGTAGGATCCTCGTTCATCACAATGGAAAGGCTCTTTTCACCCATGCGTCGAAGTGCTATATACGAAAACCTTCCTCCCGGGCCCCCTCCGATAATGAGTACTCTTTTCTTTAATGTCAGCATAACTCCACCTCCGCAATGATTGTATATTAATTTTAACATACCTATCTGGGGTATATCAAGGGGTTACAAAAAAGCCCGGCTTTTCACCGGGCTCAAAAAACTTATTTTATATTGAAGAAAGGCTCTGTACGAAACAAGTTGTCTTATATGGCCAAAGATATTCCGACGTTACCTTGATTGAAGAAAGGCTCTGTACCCTTTCCATGCCATATATAAGTCAACTTTGCTAATAAGCTCCCATGGAGCGTGCATAGAAAGTACCGGCACGCCGCAATCGATAACGTCAGCCCCGCGATTTGCCAAAATATAGGCGATGGTTCCGCCGCCGCCTTCATCTACCTTTCCAAGTTCACCAGTTTGCCACACAACATTGTTCTCGTCGAAAAGGGAACGAATATGAGCCATAAATTCCGCGCTGGCGTCGTTAGATCCATATTTTCCCCGACTTCCTGTATATTTCTGCACAACTACGCCATTCCCCATCAAAGAAGCGTTTCGTTTATCAAAAGGCTCGGGATATGTAGGGTCGAAAGCTCCGTCCACGTCAGCAGAAAGAACCTTACTATTACTAAAAGCACGGCGGAGCAAGAGTTCTGAATAATGCTCGTTCTCCAGAGCCAGAAGTTCTGCCACAACATTCTCATAAAAAACAGATTCCATGCCGGTGCTTCCCATACTCCCAATTTCTTCCTTATCGACAAAAAGAGCAGACGCAGTGTAAAGGGGGGATTCTACATCAAACAATGCCCGTAAAGCAGAGAAAGAACAAGATCGATCGTCGTGCCCATATCCCAATATAAGTCCACGATCAAGCCCTGCGTCACGAGCTCTTCCTGCAGGTACTATTTCAACTTCAGCAGAGGTAAAATCGGCCTCATCAATGCCAAAAACTTTCCCCAGTATTTGCAATACGCCAAGTTTTACTTTCTCTTTGATATCCCCGTCTTCCACAGGGATATGGCCTAAAATAACATTCAGATTTTCACCTGTAATGCCCTCATTCATATTTTTCTCGGCCTGAGCCTTACCAAGGTGAGGCAGTATATCGCTAATAACAAAAAGAGGATCGTCCTCTTTCTCCCCTATATTGACAGAGACAACTGTTCCGTCTTTTTTAACAAAGACACCATGAATAGCAAGAGGCAATGTCGCCCATTGATATTTCTTAATACCACCGTAGTAATGAGTTTTCAGAAGAGCTAATCCGCCCTCTTCATAAAGAGGCTGTGGTTTTAAATCCAGGCGGGGAGAATCTATATGACTGCCGACTATGCGGAGTCCTTCTGACAGGGATTTACTGCCTAAAACAAAAAGCGCCACGGCCTTTCCTCGGTTTACCGCCATTACTTTCATACCTGGCTCAAGCTTTTTTCCTGCTTCTATTACGTTGTTCAGATCTACAAAACCGGCTATTCGAGCCGTCGCCACTATTTGTTCTACACACTCCCGTTCTATCTTCCCCTTATCCAAAAATTGCTTATACTCCTCTGCCAAAGAAAAGACATGGGATTTTTCTGCATCTTTTAATACCGACCAAGCACTAGAAAAAGAATGGAAACCTTTTTCTTTATATTTTTCATCCAAACTAAGATTGTTCACTCCTGCGCCTCCCGCTGTTTAATCAACTCGCTGTTACTTCAAAAACATTGTTTTTCTGAACAAGAGGAACTTTAGTAAGGCGATCTGCCACAGTACTGGCGCCGCACGCTTCTGGTTTGGTTCTACAAATAAAGCCGCACCCTTTGACCATACCTGTTACAGCGCTTACTAAATCTCTCGTAGCGCCATTTTCTCCCACATCAACATGAATTTCAATACTCCCCATATGTTGAAAGAAACTATAATCCTTCACTTTAAGCTCATCAAGAAAACGGGTCGCTAAATCAAGACTCAAAAACACTTCAGTAAACATACGTTCCCGAAGCGAGTATTTCTTCACCTCTCCTCGAGATTCATAAAAACAAATTGCACCGTAACCAACTCGATGCACAATAATAGTGGAGACAAAAACTGTTCTCCTCTCGCGATGCACCTGAGAATCTGTCCCGATAATGAAACGGTATGTTTTACTCTTATCACCTGATACGAAATCCATAACCTTATTTATAGCTTGGCATAAACTAAGGCGACCCCACGTTGGGCTCCTCAAAATATCCCTCCTCCCCCTTAAAAATGATCTCTTTTAGTAAAAAATACATTTTTTTAATTACTAAAAAACAACAGTAGAGTAGCATTTATTTCACTTTTTCACAAGTTATGCTTCTTTCTGGACATAGTAATGACGGCCACCTATTTCCCCATATAAGTAAGGATGATTTCCCAGTTAATAATAAGCCTCAATGCTCATATACAATAATTCGCTTAATTTATAACTATGTATAGTGCTCAAAATATAACCAAACAATAAAAACTAATAATGTTTTATTAAACACTACGCTCCTAACAATAATAACAATACTTAGCATAATATACATATTCAATATTAAATAACGCTATTCTATAAGGAGGTAGTCTATTGAAACTCAAACTTCAGGGCAAGATGCTCCTCTATTTTCTCTCCACAGTCACGATCATACTCGCATTTTTAATTGGTTTTATTGCTTTTTCCGTGCATGGAAAAACATTGAAGGCAACAAAGGTTCTTGTAACGGAAACAGCTCGTTCGTCAGCCTACGCTATCGCCTCAGAAATTGACAAGGGACTTATTACCGCAGAAACTCTCGCCAAAAGCATATCTGGCATAGACCGGCAAGATAGCCAGGCCCGACAAAATGTGTTAGGGATGCTTGAAAATGTTTTAAAAGAAACGCCCCTCGCTTTTACCGCATGGGTCGCCTTTGAACCAAACGCATTTGATGGGAAAGATTCTATGTATGTGGAACGCGACGGGTATCAGGAAACTGGCCGTTTTATTGTAGATTTTGTCAAGAAAAACGGACATATTCAACGTTCTTTTGACATAACAGAATCTTTGTTAAGCAAAAATGGGGAAGGAGATTTCTATATCCTTCCTAAAAAAACTGGAAAAACTGTTGTTATGAACCCCTATCTTTATAATTATTCTGGGCAAAAAGATGATTTTGAGTTTATTACAAGTATATGCACCCCTATTTTTTTAAATGGGGGAATAGCCGGGGTCGTCGGTATAGATATTGATTTAGCTACAGTGCAAGAGATAGTGAAAAACATCAGCGTTGTGGAAGGAAGTACGGCCTCTCTCTATTCCAATAATGGAACTACCATCTATCATGATAATGAAGCGCTTATTGGTAAGAACTTAACAGAACGTACTGATGATTTAAAAGATGTTGGAACCATTTTAACGCATATTCAAAAAGGTGAGATTTATAATATTATTGATTTCTCTAATGCCCTCAGCGGGGAAGCCTATAAAATTTATTCTCCTGTACAATTAGGCAATACGGAAACCCCCTGGAGCCTCAATATCCAGGTTCCCATGTCAAAGATAAAAGAAGACGCCATCATCATGGCTCGCAATACTATTGCGGCCTCTCTTGTTGGGCTTATCATTTTGAGCCTCATCATTATCCTTATCACCCGCACTCTTGTTCGCCCAATTAATGGCGTATCTCAAATGTTGCAACAATTTTCCCATCTTGATTTTTCTTCTAACCAATCTCTGTCATGGATGAAGCAATATATGAAATCAAAAGACGAGATTGCACAAATGCTTCATGCCATGTTGAATCTACAAGAACATCTCTCGGGAATAATAAATGGGCTTCAGGAAGAATCTCAGCGTTTCAGCTCCAGCGCTGAATCTCTCGCAGCTCTTTCTGAAGAATCGGTAGCTTCCATGGAAGAAATAAAAGCCTCTGTAGATCAAGTAGCTACCTTGGCAGAAACAACAAGCGCAGCAGTAGAAGAGACGAATGCCGGAGTAGAAGAAGTAAGTTCCAGCGCGACAAACGCAGCCAAGTCTGCTACAGAAGGTGCCGAAGCAACTGCTCGAACCACGCAAATCAGCAATGCCGCTACTTTGGAAGTTTCTACAGTTGTTGAAGAAATCACAAATGTAGGGAAGCGCTCGAAGGAAACAGCCCAGAGCATGAAAGCTGTTGCAAATGCAGTTGAAACTATTACTCGTTTTGTAACAACCATCCAGACTATAGCAGACCAAACCAATCTTCTGGCTTTAAACGCCGCTATAGAAGCAGCACGGGCAGGAGATGCCGGTCGAGGCTTTGCTGTAGTAGCAGAAGAAGTACGAAAACTTGCTGAAGAATCTGGCGTTGCTGCTGGTGAAGTGGAGACACTTATTAACAATCTACAAACCCAGACTAAAAACGCTTTGACGTCTATAGGCCAGGTCGATGAAATAGTAGAACAAACTATTAATCGATCAGAGAAAGCTAAAAAACAGCTGCAAAAAGCCATGGAGGAAATATCGCACGTAAACGATGTTATGCAAAATATAGCCGCCACAGCAGAAGAGCAAGCAGCATCATCGGAAGAGATGGCAGCTGGAATCGACCAAGTAACCCAGTCGACCGTTCAAGTTGTAGCCTCAGTGGATACGATACGTCAGGCATCTGAAGACACTGCCAAAGCAGGTGAACAAGTTGCTGTAGAATCACAGAGTCTCTCGGAAGGAGCCCATCGCCTGGGAGAGATGATTGCACAGTTTAAGATAGATAAAAACAATCTTTCCCGATCCTTAACCATAGCGGATCAGAGCATAAAAAAATAAAAGAAGGAAAAACTGAAGTGCACCTCCAAATGTTTGACTTTATGTCTAGCTTTTGGGGTGCACTTCGCACAAAGTAGTCTCCTTTTATGTAACACCTTAATCTTGAGAAGAATCTTCATTATTATTGTCATTATCGCCAGTTCGTATCTCTCTTAAATAGCCGTAAACAGTATAACGACTTTTCCCCAGCTCTTTACACAGAGCCTCTACAGCTCCCTTCAACCTAAAGAACCCTTTAGACTTCAAAAATGACATAATCTCAAGTTTTTCCCTTTTAGTAGTGTAACGTAAAGGGCGTCCGCCCCGTTGTTGGCGCGTTTCCTCGAGGATTTTTTGCAAGAGAGAGCCCGAAGAAGGGACAAAAGTTTCTTCGGCAACCTGAGATGCTTTTAAAGGGACGACACAGGTCAATTCTGTTCCTAAATCCTTTAAAATTTGAGCTCGGGTCATATCGTAGTTAATACATAAAAAACCAATAATCTTTTCGTTCCCATCTCTTAAGAGAGTTACGCTTGATCGTAAAGGTCGCCCGTCAGAGGCATAAGAAGGGTAGTTAGCTATATAATGAACGCCTTTATATTCCTCTTCACTACGAAGCAGGTACTCACCGAAATCTGTTAAAGGAGAGTCTTCTGTCCGTCCCGTTAGTTCCCCATGAGCCATCGCCACAATTTGATGCTCTTCGCCGGAAACATCATGAAGAACAACCTCATAGTCAGGACCTAATGTTTCACTTAAAGTTTCTACAATAGCAATAATAGGCACTAAATAAGGATGGCATTTTTTTCGCTTCACTTGATCCATCTCCCTATAAATGAGGGCGGGGAGGCACCCCGTCCTCACATTGTATCATGCCTTTTTAAAGCTACTGAGATAATACTATAAAAGGAAAAGAGAGTCTGTCGATGGAATAGAAAAACTACAAAGAAACTTCTTTCCCTACCCCAGCCTCCCGAGCCTTCTGATATATAGTAAAAGCCGCGACCACATCGAGAGTGGCAAATCCTACAGTTTTAAACAGTGTAACGTCTTTTTCTGTGGATCGTCCCTCTATGTCCCCTACAATCAAACCTCCCAACTCTCCGCTAATTTTTTCGGGAGCAAATCTTCCTTCTTTTATAGGGATAATAAAGTCTCCTGCCTCTGCCAAAACAGCTTCTCTATTGTCTACGAAAACTTTATCCGCTCTTTCTAAGAGACACGAATCAAGCTCCTGCATCTCAGGAGTATATGCTCCAACCCCATTTATGTGGGCTCCATCCATAACCAATTTGCCATTAAATACCGGCTTCCTCGATGTGGTAACAGAGGTAATTATGTGAGCACCCTCGACTGCTTCATCAGAAGTTTGAGCTGCTATAATCCTCGTATTAAATTTTTTGGAAAGGGGCTTTTGGGATTCGACAAAGCGTTGGACTCGTTCTCTATCTACATCAAAGATCCTCACTTCTTCTAGATCGCGAACTGTCAACATAGCTTCCAGCTGAGTGGCAGCCTGCCCTCCGGCGCCAAATAATGCGCCAATGGAGGCATCTTTTCTCGAAAGCAGTTCTGTGGCGGCTCCCGCAATGGCACCGGTGCGTATTTGTGTAAGAGTCGTTCCTTCTATAATGGCCGAAACGACGCCAGTCTCCCCATCAAGCAAAATCATTGTTGCAGGAACTGATGGCAACCCTTTCGCAGGGTTATGGGGGAAAACAGAAACAATTTTAACTCCGCACGTATTTATTTCTTTCGCATAGGCCGACATAAAAAGACTTTGCCCTGTCTGAAGTGTGAAATTCGTACGCAAAGGAACCTCGCTTAGCCCTCGATAATGCATTACAAAAGCTTTTTTATCAGCTTCTATAGCGTCTCGCATAGAAAAAATTTTCAATATATCTTCCCTGGAAATTAATAACATAATAATTCCTCCCTAATAAATATTTTTATGCTACTGCTTTCCTCTTGAAGAACTCTTCATAAAGCATGGACGCTCCAGAATAAAGGACTACAGCCGCAATAACCCACTGAAGCATAGAGAGATTAAGACTTTTAACGATAAAAACGGCCGCGAGGACCCCTGCTATTCCAAAGACACTGGAGAAAAACGTAATTTTACGGCCATATTGACCAAGACGAACGAACTCCATGGCTCCCATAGGAACGGAAAAAGTACAGGCTCCCATCATGATCGGGAAAGCCACTGCAGGGTTTACGCCTAAGGCATAAATAGTAGCCATTGTAGGAGCATATGAACCTATGCCAACGTTGTTAAGAGCTCCATAAATGAAAAGGAGAACAAGCGCAACGTAGAGCTTCCCTCCACTCAAACCCACTGCTTCTCCGCCAGAAGGAACAATATTCAGCTTTCCTGCCAAAATAAAAAAGGCGGCAACTACAAGCCCTGTTCCCATAAAGATACGGATAGTTTTCGCTGGAAGCTTTACTACAAAGCGAGGACCTATATAGGCACCTAACATTTGAGCAACTATGCAGGCTACCAGCGTTATGGGATCCACATGGATAGCAGATATGTATGCCAGCGCCATAACAGCAACAGGAATGGCACACTGAGTATTCAACGTCCCTGGTAATTTGGTATCACTTACAAGTTTCTTGGCCCTGTACATGATGGTAGATAAAGCAAAATCAGAAATTCCAAAGGTCGAAAGAAAGAAAATAATAGCCCCCCAAATAGCTAGAAAGACATTATTTCCAGGTTCAGCCCACGCCTCTTCACGGTGAAGAAAGAAGTCTCGAGCAAAACGTACGGCGTAAAACCCATTCACAAGTGCAATCAACGCTAACAGAACCTTTACCATACCCATCACTCCTTTGAGTTAGTTTCCATATTCGTTATATATATCACGTTCACAAGCATTGTATCCTAATTCAACATTATTTTCAATATGACAATAATGTGTTGAGCCATAAAAACATCTTGACAGCTATAGTTTGATACACTAAACTTTCTTAGAGAGAAAAAGGGAAATGAAGGAAGGGATTGCTATTCTATCGGCTCGAATAGAAGATTACTTAGAGGCCATTTTTGCCTTGGAAATTCATGGACAAGAAGCAACTGTAACCGATTTAGCTGAACGCCTGAAAGTGACAAAAGGGACAGTTGTTTCTGCCATTAAAAAATTAGTAGAAGCAGGCTTTCTCGACCATGAAAAATACGGGGCTGTCGCTCTTACTGAAAATGGGCGAGAGAGGGCCTTGCGTGTTTACAGGCGGCATGACCATCTTAATTTTCTTTTCTCCGAAATTCTAGGAATAGAACGTTCTAAAGCATGGGCTCTCGCTTGTATTATGGAACACGAAATGGATGAACAGACAGATGGTCGGCTTCTCGCTTTAACAGACTTTTTCTGTCAAGCTCAACGAGAAGGGGCTGCATGGTTTAATGATCTGAAAGCAGAAATGGATGATCCTTCTCGACTACCCTGCCCTCTTGTAATGCTAAGGCCTGGAATGAAGGGAACTATCAATAGAATTACTGCTGATGGTCCTCTGCGCAAACGTTTACTGGAAATGGGGCTCGTCCCGGGATCTATTATTACATACATACAAACCTCTCCTCTCGGAGATCCTATTGAGTTTGAAATACGAGGCACACGTTTGGCTTTGCGCCGAAGCGAGGCTGCCACCGTATGGATTCGGCGTGTAAAGGAGGATGACGCTTGTGGTTCCACTCCATCTCGTTAAAGAAGGGGCGCAAGTGAGGATAGAAAGGCTTACTGGGGGATTAGCCTTCCGGAAAAGGATGGCTGAGCTTGGATTGTTGCCTGGCGCGTCCTTTACTGTACTTCATAAGGGAGGTGGCCCCTATTTGCTCAAAGTAGGAGAAAGCCGCCTTGCCCTTGGGCAAGGAGTAGGCGATAGAATTTTTGTCCGAGAAATAGAGAATCAATAAAGGCGGCACTTTTGGGAGCTACGCTCCTTTTTTTCTTAGTAAAAAAATAGTTTGATGAATCAAACTAAAATTTTTCGAGGTGGTGAAAATATGAGTGAATCCGAATTACTGCCTCTTAGTGAATTACCGGCAGGGAGCCTTGCGATTGTTATGCGAATAGAAGGACATCCAGAATTAAAAAAGAAAGTTTTAGAAATGGGTCTTGTTCCTGGCACTCCTCTGGTAGTGCAGCGGAAAGCTCCTCTCAACGACCCGATTTCTGTGGCTTTTCGTGGTTATGAACTGAGCCTTCGCATATATGAGGCAGAAACGGTTATGGTAAAAAAAGTGAGTTGCGGTGGATGTAATGGAGAGTGCAGCAAATGCTGGGGGTGTCATTAAGTATGGGGAGTATTACGCTGGCGTTAGCCGGCAATCCTAACACAGGGAAAACAAGTCTCTTTAATGTACTTACAGGCTCTCATCAACACGTAGGAAACTGGCCTGGTGTAACAGTAGAACGGAAAGAAGGGCACTTTAAATGGGGGGACACGGCGTTCTCTCTTGTGGACCTTCCTGGTATTTATAGCCTTGGAGCTTCTTCGATTGATGAACAAGTAGCTTCGGAATTTCTTTTGCGGGAAAAGCCAAAAGTTACTATCACAGTAGTGGACGCCTCTAATCTAGAGCGGAGTCTTTATCTCGTACTGCAAATGTTAGAGGCTGGACAACCTGTGGTTATCGCCCTCAATATGACTGACATAGCCCAAAAGAAGGGTATTCATATAGACGTGGAGGAACTGGAAAAACAGCTTGGCGTACCTGTAGTTCCTACCGTAGCCCGAGAAAACAAAGGCATTCAGGAGTTAGTAAAGGCTGTAAAAAAATACGTGGAAACTCCCGTTGAAAAACATGGCATAACTATTCCTTACGGTAAAAACATAGAAGACACTTTGAAACGGTTAGCAGAAGCTGTTAATCCATTAGTAACAAGAGAAATAGAAATATCAAAAGATATCGCAGCCCTTCGAATAGCTGAAGGAAATGCCGCTATATTCTCTCTTCTGGAAACTCTTGATAACGACAAAACTATCCAAAAAATTCTAGAAGAAGAGAACGAAAAGCTGGAAATGTCGCTTGGTTATGATCTCCTCACAGCTGTTATAGAGAGACGGTGGAATTATATATCTACTCTCACCGGGAAAGTAATGAAGAAAGATTTGTCTCTAAAAGAAGATGTAACTTTGTCAGATAAAGTAGACCGAATTGTAACCCATCGCATATGGGGACTGCCCATTTTCTTCCTTATTACATGGTGCATGTTCCGCCTCACCTATGCAATAGGAGACCCTGCTGCTGACTATCTAGATCATTGGATAGGGATCTTAGGTGAGTATGCTTCAATATTCATAGAGAAATGGGGGCTCCCAACAGTAGTAGGGAGTTTTATCTCTGGCGGAGTTATCGGCGGTGTAGGGTCGGTGATAGTGTTTTTCCCGCATATCTTCATTCTATTCGCCTTTATAGCCATCTTGGAAGACTCCGGTTACATGGCCAGAGGTGCTTTTGTGATGGACAGAATAATGAGGGCTGTAGGCCTCCATGGAAAAAGTTTTATCCCTATGCTTATGGGGTTCGGGTGTAACGTTCCTTCTATTATGGCAACTCGCGTTTTAGAGCGCCCAAGAGACCGAATGATCACTCTTCTAGTCTTACCCTTTATGAGTTGTTCTGCCAGGCTCCCTATTTACCTCTTGTTTGCTGGAACCTTTTTCGGCAGAAATGCCGGGACTGTTGTTTTTTCTCTCTATGTACTTGGTATTGTTGTTGCTGTTATATCTGCAAAACTTTTGGGGAAAACCCTGTTCAAGGGGGAATCTTCCCAATTTGTTATGGAGTTGCCCCCATACCACGTGCCACAGGTACGTGCTGTTTGGGGAAGTGCGTGGGAACGAGCAAGCCTCTTTCTTAAAAAGGCAGGAACTGTAATTTTTAGCGCTGTAGTGCTTGTATGGATTCTGGCCAGCCTTCCCTTCGGCGTAGAATATGGTTCTTACAACAGCCTTATCGGCCATGTCGGGCGCGCTATGGCTCCCCTCTTCGCTCCAGCAGGCTTCGGCTTCTGGCAAGCCACTGTCGCGCTCCTCCTCGGCCTCCTTGCTAAGGAAGTTGTGGTAGGGACCTTTGGAGCACTTTTAGGGGGAGAAGAAGGCCTTGCAGCTGTCTTACCCACTCTTTTCACCCCTTTAAGTGCTTACGCATTCTTAGTTATGACATTACTTTATATCCCATGTGTAGCAGCTATAGCTGCCTTTAAAAGGGAAACAAACAGTTGGAAATGGACCTTTTTCTTAGTAGCCTACACAACAATCGTAGCTTACGGACTGGCTGTCCTTATATATCAGGGTGGCCGTATGTTTGGGCTGTCGTAGATAAAGGACCTTTTTCATACAGTACCTCCCCTTCAAAACCAGCACAACGAAAGGGCTCCTTACTAAAGGGGCCCTTTCGCTCCAGACTAAAGACAAAATCAACTGCATTTGGGAGTACGCCCCGAATGCAAACCGTTCGCTTCTATCTAGAAGTGGTTAGCAAACACAAGTGGTCACGAACAATGAAGCGCATTGCTTCTTATTGGCAAATGATTGGCGTAGGTGTTGAAAATTATATTATGATTCAACCACATCATGGCTTGTAACAAGCCGTGCACCCTTTGCTTTTAGTTCTTCCAAGGCTTTACAGCTATCGTCTTCCTTTACATTGACACCCTTCATGCCATCAGTAACAAGGTAGACATCAAATCCATGAGATAAGCCATCAAGGGCTGTGCTCTTCACACAATAATCAGTGGCTAAGCCACAAACAAAAATTCGCCGGATTGACTGGGCATGAAGTTTTTCCAATAAATCGGTACCCTCAAAAGCGGAATAAGCATCTTTCTCGCAACATGTTCCTTTATCTATAATAAAAGCCGTGTCGGGAACAATGAGACCAGGATGGAAAGCTGCCCCTTTCTCTTCTTGAACACAATGGGGAGGCCAAAGACCACCCTGTTTTTTAAAACTTATATGATCGGAAGGGTGCCAATCGCGAGAGAAGAAAACTGGAATTTTTCGATTCTGAGCAAGCTGTACAAGACTATTAATAACGGAAATTATAGAATTGGCCCCACGAACAGCGAGACTCCCCCCTTCGCAAAAATCTTGCTGCACATCCACTACGATCAGAGCATCACCAATCGTTAACAACATTTAAACACCACTCCCCCTCTTAAGATTATGAAGCATGAAAGGTCCCTCTGTTCGACCTGCTTTCCAAAACGCAATCCAATGGAATATGTTAAATATGTCTACGAGAGAGAAATCAGACCATAAAAGCCGAAGCTTCCCAAGAGATTTTAACGTTCTTTATGAAGAAACCCTTTTCTTTTTCTCTATAACTAAAAAGAGGCTTGAGTCATCTACTTCTTGGATCAGATATGTATAACTAGTCTGTTCTGCTAATTCTTTAAAATCCTCCGGGCGACAAGTATGCGCTACGAAACCATCTTTACATACAATATGTCCATCTTTGGTTTTTTCCATATCAATCTCGCCGAGCAACCCTTTATCTGCCTGCTCATGGAACCAAGCTAGTCTATGATTCCAAAATTTAGCGCTATAGGTACTAAAATAAGCTCTTCCTCCTGGAACAAGAACTTTAAGGCTCTGGGCAATAAGATTACTTTCATTCCCTTTTAGGGCGGAAATACCGTTCTGGAGGCAAAGAACAACATCAAAAATTGGCCCGAACTGGAGCACATGGGCATCCATCACTTTTATTTCGCAGTTCGAGCAACCTTTTAAATACTCCTCGCCGAACCTTACAGAATCTGGAGATATATCTATTCCCATTATAGAAGCCACATGAGGAGCCAATTCCTTCATGATTCGCCCATAACCACACCCTAATTCCAATACTTTCTCATGATCATGTACATTGCGACGAACAAAATCTATTTCTTCCCGCAAATACTGCTTAACTCGATCAATATTAGTATCGTAAACTTGAAACAGCTTCGCCGAACTCAGGTTCTCTGCGTAGTAGTTACTCACCTCACCACCTCCACTGAACTCTGATGGGCACATACAAGCAGGACTATTTTACTATGTTTTTGAAATATTATTAACAAGAGGCACTTTAAGAATGAGGAAAAGCTCTTATTATCTGAGTCGCCTGCCAAGCAAGAACCCCATGCCTGCCATCTGAGAAGCAAGAACTACGTATTGGGGGAAGTAAGATAGAAGGGCGCAATCTGCTTAATCACAATAAAAACTTACGTAACGCTGTGAAGAAAGCTCTGTAGATCTACGGGCAAACTGCCATTGCAATAAAAAAACCGCTCTTCATATGAAGAGCGGTTGACGAATCTAAATGGCGTGCCAGACAGGATTCGAACCCGTGACCTTCGGTTCCGTAGACCGACGCTCTATCCAACTGAGCTACTGGCACATCTTGAACGGAGGAAATATTACCACGGAACAGGCATTCATGCAACCTTTTAGGGGATATTTTACCGTATTTCCTTCGAGATGAAAAGCTCGTGCAAAAGACGTACACCGTCGTTCTAGAATCGCACTACAATTTTAAGCCCCCAAAAGCCACCCTGACATTTTTAAGGAATTCTCTTTCAATGGGAGGGATTCTGCATGTCCGGAAACGTGGCAAGGCTTTTTCACACCGAGGAAACATGGCAACAAACGGTAGAACGATACATTTTGACAAGGGAAATTGAAGAATTGTCGCCTCGAACTCCCATAACTAAATTTACCGATGATTCGGTGCTCACTGTGGAGGTTGCAGACTGACTGCTAAATGGTGGGGATTATGGAAATTTTCTTTTTGAGTATGGAGGGCATATCCAAACAAAGGCTATGGAAGAAATTTCGCAAAATGGCTCAACAAGGGGGGCACTGAAAACTTATAACAGCTTCAGAAACAGCAGCGTTATGAGAGTGAGCTCCGTTAGCTAGGCCTTCGATAATCTTAACGATGCCCTGGAAAAGGCCGAGGCTAGGGCATCTCAAGTATTTGATACACTTTCATTCAGCAGAGGGCAATTCACCTCGCTTCGAAAAGCTGTTTTGCTACCTCATCGATAACCATGTTTCTGTTCCCCTGATTTGTTTCAGAAGACATCGCTGCTGAAGTTCCAATGCGTAAGAGGTTTTCGTTAAACCTTTCCCTAACATAAACATAGCCTGAGCCCATATTCCCATGTAAATTCAATCAGAGGTATTTTATCAAGTTATCCTCTACTTCAAATAAACCTGGCATTCCTCGAACATTAAAGGCCTTTACCGGGCGTATATTTCGCAAGAGCCACGCATATCCCGCTGGATTCGGCAATTCGTCAAAAAGCGCTGCCTCTGCTTCCATCGCTTCTTTAGAGCTTTCCGCTTGCTGCTTCGCTGTTTGAAGGGAAATAACCGCACGAAGAGCGTTATTTACAGGTTTTTGGGGCCGTAGACTTTTGCAGAACCTTCGAATCATGGTATCTTATTGGTATCAATACTTTGGGAGGTGAACTTTACGATGAACAAAAAAGGGCCTGTCATTTACAGAAAAATAGACAGCGCGGGGAACACGATTACCTGGTATTACGCTCTTCAAGAAGGCGGATCTTTCGTACTTTATCAAAGCAACACTAAGGAAGGAAGAAAAGAAAAGACTGACATACATGGAGCTAATCTCTCCGAACTTCTGGAAACCCTTATAAATAAAACTTCATGCGAATACCGAATCATAGTTGATGAGAAACCATAAAAAAAGCCCAGACCACTCAGGCCTGAGCTTTATATTACTTTTATTAAATGGCGGAGAGAGAGGGATTTGAACCCTCGGAGGCGGTAAAGCCTCACTCACTTAGCAGGCGAGCGCCTTCGACCACTCGGCCATCTCTCCTCCAATAGACTGCGGGGTCTATTCTATTAAGGGAACCCGGTTCTGTCAAGCTCTTTACTTATTTCTTATCTCCGCTCGCTGGCTCACTGGAAACTGGCTCTTGATCACCAGAAGCAACAGGTTGAGAGGTAGCTTCCGCTGGCTTAACAGCCTCTACTGGCTGTGGGAAGATGGTTGTATCAAGAATCTCAATCTTCGCTTCTTCCTTCAAACCACTAATATATTGGCGCTGTGCTTCCTGGTTTTTCTGATTTGTAAGCAACGTCTTAATATCGCCGCTCACTTCGTCGAAAGACAAAATCTTTTCTTCCACATTTTCGCGATTCAGAATAACCATATAGTCGTTACTCGCTATTTCTATAGGAGATGAAACGCCACCAATAGGAAGCTCTTTCAAAGACGCAAACTTATCTTGCAAGCCAGATTCAGCGATAAAAATAGGCTTGTCGTAAGAAATGCTTTCTTTCACATCGCCAGAAGCGGCATTTTTTAGAAGGGCATCCCATTGGGAGTTATCTTTCTTCACTGCCATACTCATGGCTGCTGCAACATCCTGATTGATAAATCGCGCAAAAACCACTTTTCGGCCTGCTGGCTGACGGAAGAAGACATTCTTCCCCTTATCATAAAATTCTCGCACATCATCTGATGTAACAACCACGGAACCAGCTGACTGTTCTATCAACTTTTGCTGAGCGAGCTGTGTTCCAATATTGGCCCTCAGGTTTTCCATCTTAATTCCACTATCGTTGAGATATTTCTGGAAAGCCTCTTTCGTGGGGAACTGAGAGCTAATCTGCTTTACAACCTCATCTATCTCCTCATCAGAAGCTTTTATTCCAGACTTCTGAACTGCTTTCGCAAGCTCATTTTGAATAACCATATTGTCGAGAACACCCTGCCGAAGAGCTGCCAAATCTTCCGACGTAACATCCTTCAGATTATTCCGATCAACGTAATCACGAACGTTGTTCTCAAGAGATGAGCGCATTATCTTTTTCCCATCTATTTGAGCTACTGGATAATCTCTCATACCCTCCTGCTGTGGAGCGGAACGACGACCGCCAAAGCCATACATACCAAAAATAGATAGAACGAAAACAACAACAATAACCAACATAATCCAGCGAACATTTTCTCTTAACGAGCGCATTATCAAAGCAAATCTGCCTCCCTTGACATAAACCGTAGCTAATAACATCTAATGCCAACGGCGTATTTTATCATAGTTTACTACTGAAAGGCTACGTAAAAACCTAGACTTCTGCTAAGGATTTCCCCCATTTTGTTTCTACTTTCAAGGGAACAGAAAGCTTTACAGCAGATTCCATGACCTCAGCCAATTCTTTCTCTATAGATTCCCGCTCTTCAGCAGGACACTCACACACAAGAGAGTCGTGTATTTGTAAAACGAGATGGACCTTCTCTTGATCTTTAAAATGACGATTAAAATTCACCATGGCTATCCGAGCTATGTCAGCAGCTGTCCCCTGAATAGGAGTGTTCACCGCTATTCTTTTAAGGGCTCCCCGATCTCGAGGATTTACCGATACCTCATCAAGGGGGCGAATGCGGCCAAACTCCGTCACAGTATACCCGCGTTTTCTCGCCGTTCTATAACTTTCCTCCACATATTCTCTTACTTTCGGGAAGGCTTTAAAGTATCGGTTAATAATATCCCCTGCCTCTTGTTGGCCTATACCTAATCGACTCGCCAAACCGTAGGAACTCATGCCGTAGAGAATTCCAAAATTAATCACTTTTGCGAAACGACGAAGTTCTGGGGTCACTAACGCAGACTCTATGTTAAATACCCATGAAGCTGTTTCTGTATGTATATCGCGCTGAGCTTCAAAAGCCGTTTTCAGCCTTTTTTCGTCGCAAAGATGGGCAAGAACCCTGAGCTCCACTTGGGAATAGTCGGCACCTACATATATATTGCCATTCGCGTGCGGGACAAGACCCTCCTTCAAACGATTCGACCAATGGCCGTAGGCGGGGAGATTCTGCAAGTTAGGATCTCTGCTGCTTAGGCGACCTGTTCCAGTAGACGTGGATTCAAAAGTTCCATGGATGAACCCTGTTTCTGGGTTTACAGCGCTCATCAAGGGATGGACAAAACCTGACTGAATTTTAGATAACTCGCGATGCTCCAGCAATAGTTTCGGTACTTCGCTTTCAGGCAGATCCATTTTAACGAGCTCTTCCAGCACAGTAACGTCTGTAGAATAGCCTGTTTTTGTCTCTTTTATAGGAGGAAGCTGCAATTTTTCAAAGAGAAGCCAGGCAACCTGTTTTGGAGAATTAAGGTTGATACGTTCATTCCCTTTGTCAGCTATTCGCTCCTCTATCTCTCCAATCCGTTCCTGTAGGTCTCTCTCCAGAGCTTCAAAGGAGTTTGTATCCAGGCCTACCCCCCAACTCTCCATCTTCCACAACACAGGGACCAAGGGAAGGTCTATCTTATCCATTACATCAACAAGACCTTCGTAACGAGCGAGCTGCTCTCCAAGTTCATTTTTAGTTTTCCAAAGCAACCCAGCCCCTTCTATCGGATCGAATATTTCCGATCCCGACCATTCCAAGGGACTATGAGCCTTCGCGTCGGGGTGCAGCAGATAATGAGCTACCTGAACATCCCATACTCTTTCCGGAGCTGGGGCATCTTCTTTCAGGAAGGCCTGCAACATTTTATAATCCGATGTAATAACATGACCATGACGAAGCCATTTTTTTAGAGGCTGAGGAACATCGGTACTTTGTACTACTCCATGCCAAAAGGCTCCGTCCTGAGAGCGAACAACGAGTCTGGCTTTTGAAAGACCTACAGGATAGCTTCCTTCAACCTGACCAAAAAGAGCCAACGTATCGCCTGCGAGGACTTCGTCCAAATTTCCCTCAACGGCATCGCCAATAATAAGCTCTTCTTGCTGAAGCTCAAGGGAGGGAGACTGTTCTTCCTTAACCCTTTGGTATATTTTTGAAAGTCCGAGATGTTGACATAGCTCTTCGAATTTCTCGAACTGTACGTCTGTCTGCCTAAACTCCTCAGCAGTGACAGGAACATCGCACTTTAAGCGAATAAGCTCCCGACTCTTAAAGGCCTGCTCTTTCGTGTTTTCAAACTTTTTTTGTAGTCCTGGCTTCAGATCTTTCAAGTGATCGTAAATATCTTCAAGGGACACATATTGGGAGAGCAACTTTTTCGCCGTTTTCTCTCCAACTCCAGGAACCCCCGGAATATTGTCTACAGAGTCTCCCAACATGGCCAGGTAGTCTGGCATGGCGGAGGGAGGAAATCCCCATTCTGCTTCAAAATTTTTTTCGTCGTAATCTTTAAACTCGGAAACGCCCCGTATGGGCCTGATAATTCTTACGCCGGGCTGAAGAACCTGAAGAATGTCTTTATCTGAGGTCAAGGCTATAACGTCAACCCCCAGACGAGCAGCACTACATGCCGCGGAAGCTATAACGTCGTCGGCCTCCACCCCATCCTTGACTACAATCCGAATCCCCATAGATTCCATGAGTTCCTGAAGGAGTGGAACTTGAACTTTATATTCTTCCGGCGTTGGTTTCCGACCCATTTTATATTCAGGGTATGCTATGTGACGGAAAGTTTTGCCAGGGGCATCGAATACAACAGCCGTCATATCCGGTTTACATTCGTCAATTGTTTTAAAGAGCATATTGACAAAACCTAAAATAGCGTTTGTAGGTGTACCATCTGGGGCATTCAATTCTGGCAAGGCATAGAACGCTCTAAATGCCAATGCATGCCCATCAACAAGAAGTATCGATCTTTTTTTCAGGGTATTCAACTCCTTCTTTTTCTACCACGTCTTTTATAATAACTCAAAGGAATGAATTATTGTTACTCTCGCCATTAATAATGAAGCACCATGGGATATCTTTTTCTACAAGGAACGAAGAGCCGATATAAGCTGGGGTATAACTTGCTTTTTTCTCGAAACCACATGGGGAAGAAAGAAACTCTCCCCCGCAATAGGGATACCGAAAGCCCTGGAAAGGACCTCCACATGACTTCCTACGTACAAAAACTCTGATCCTTCGTTAAGGACATCAGTCAACATTAATAGAAGGATGTCGTAGTCCCCCTCTACCTGGAGCTCTTGCATAAAAGCGATGATGTCGTCCTTTAAGGAGCCCAGTTTTGTGTTATATATATTCACTTGACTTACGCCAATTTTATAATCCCCTACCGGGAAACTCTTGAAGTCTGTATAAAAAATTTCTTTCGCTGTCTTTCCCCCAAGAGATGTTCCCGCCACAAACATGGACCGAGCAAAATCCTCGAGTTCAATACCAGCGATTTGAGCAAGTTCCTGAGCTGAACGAACATCCTCAGAGGTACAGGTGGGGGATTTAAACATCAACGTATCAGATAGGATGGCAGCACACATAAGACCTGCAATATTTGGGAGGATAGGGATGTTATTTTCTTTATACAAATTATAGATAATAGTGGCAGTACACCCTACCGGACGATTTACAAAAATGATAGGCTGTGCTGTCTCTATACTGCCTATTCTATGATGATCTATAATTTCTAATATTTGCGCTTGCTCAAGCCCCTCTACAGATTGAGCTGTTTCGTTATGATCTACAAGAACAACATTTTTTCCGACAAACTCCAATATATGCCGGCGGGCAAGCATCCCAACCGTTTTCTTGTTGCTCAGCACGGGAAAGTAACGATATTTATATTTCAACAGAGCCTCTTTTACGTCATCAACGTAGTCATCAATATTAAAAGTCACTAACCCCTTAGTTTTTGCTACATAATGAACAGGAACGCTCAAATTTAAAAGTTTGGCGGCTGTAAAGGTATCGTGAGGCACTTTTACAAGATTCACGTTATTCGCCCGAGCCAGCTCCAAAACCTCTTCCGTCACGAGAGCATCGCCTGTCAAGACAAGAGTATTGACCCCTTTTTGGAGAGCTAGTAATTGCACATCCTTTCGGCTCCCCACTATAATCAGGCTCCCTTTTATCAAGCGAGTCTCCACATCCTCAATTTTCATGGCCGCTACGGAAACGTTGCCACAAAAATTATTGCCGGAATCATAGATTACTTCGCCACTGAGGGTTTCCACTATATTTTGTAAAGGGACATTGAACTCTGAGAAATCGTGAGAAATTTCCAGGCTTGCCTTCGCTATATCCCCTAACGTTACGAGCCCCACGAAGGAAAAATCTTCATCCACGATATTAACTGTCTTTATATTATTCTCCATCATAATATGCCATACTTCCGACAACGGAGCGCTCTCTCTTATATTCAAAGGAGTGTCGTAGGCTATATCAGAAAGCTGGGCATAAACATTCTCTAAAAGAGCCGGGACCGGCATGTTAAAGTGATTGAGAACAAATCGGGTTTCATTATTAATAGGTCCAAGCCTCACTGGTTCATAGCAGCTCTCTTGAGAAGTGAGTGTATTTTTATAATAGCTATACGCTATGGCGGAACAGATAGAGTCTGTATCGGGGTTTTGATGCCCCAACACATAAATCGGTTTCATCGTACGAAAGCCCCCTACATAAATATTTCTTTCGAATAATCATCTGTAATCGTACTTTCTTATAGTTATAATACCTTATAATCCAAATAACTTTCATGGAAATTAGAAGGAGCTTTATAGAGATGAAGCAAGACTGCTAAAGAGAGATGCCGACCTCATGGAGACATCGTCGGCGGCATTAGGCGTCTTCGGCGACACGTAGCGACACTACTAAAGAAAGATACCAACCTTATGGCATGCTTCTCTCCCCTATTTCATTCCAGAACATGTATAATAGCTGCGTTAATGGACATTAGACACAAGGAGGAATCCTGAAAATGGATAAAGAGGTTCGTGTCCGTTTTGCCCCCAGCCCTACTGGAGCACTCCATATAGGAGGGGGACATACGGCATTGTTTAACTGGCTCTGGGCCAGACATACAGGAGGAAAATTCATTCTCCGTATCGAAGATACTGACCGAGAACGTTCCACGAAAGAGTATGAAGATACTATTATGGCTGGAATGAAATGGCTCGGCCTCGATTGGGACGAAGGCCCAGATATTGGAGGGCCCTGTGGACCTTATCGGCAATCGGAACGCCTTGAAATATACAATAAATATGCCCAGCAACTTCTCGATGAAGGGAAAGCATACACTGATGGCCCGGCTGTTATCTATAAAGTCCCAGAGGGTTTAACTCTCACATTTAACGATATTGTATATGGTCATATTGAAGTGAGAAGTGAAACTCTAAAAGATATTGTCATGATAAAAAGTGACGGCATGCCCACCTATAACTACGCTGTTGTTGTTGACGACTATACTATGGGCATTAATTATGTCATTCGCGGAGAAGATCATATCTCTAACACTCCCAAGCAGCTTCTTATCTATAAGGCTCTTGGATGGGAAGAACCTCAGTTTGCACACCTCCCTATGATTTTGGGAAAAGACAAGAAAAAACTCTCTAAACGCCATGGCGCCACAAGTGTTTATGAGTACAGAGACATGGGATATATGCCTAACTCCGTCTTCAATTTTCTTGCTCTTCTCGGGTGGTCTGTAGGCGACGATAAAGAGGTTTTCTCTCGACAAGAAGCTATAGACGCCTTTGATCTCTCACGAGTGAACAAACGGGCCGCTGTTTTTGATATGGATAAGCTGAACTTTATTAATCAGGAACATCTTAAAGAGCTGGATCCCATGGTACGCCTCGAAATGGTGGAACCTTTCTGGCGAGAGGCTGGATTGCCAGTGGATAGCCATGACAAGAAATACCTCGCTGAAGCCCTGGAACTTATGGGGGGACGGGGCCGCACCACAAAAGAGCTTGCGGAGTATTCCGATTATTTTGTTTCCTTCGAGCCTGTAAAAGCTCGTTATGATGGAAGCGATCTTACGGAAGAGCATAAGGCACTTCTTAAAGTTTTTTATAGCGATCTTCTTACCTTAGAACCATGGACAGATGAAGCTATGGAAGAATTTGCCAGGAAATGGTCTGAAGAGAAAAACGTAAAGATGAAGATTTTGGCTATGCCCTTACGATGGGTTCTCACTGGCGTAAAGGTGAGCCCCGGCATTTTCGAGGTAGCCCGGCATCTTGGGAAAGACGAGGTCCAGCGACGCCTCGCTCACTACGATCTCGTAGAATAGAATATAGACCATAAAGAAAGGGACTCTCTTTTGCAAAGCTGTACAGCATCCTAAAAGCTGGGGGGAAATCCAGCGTTTGGTGGAGATGCACTTTAAGCAGAGTCCCTTCCTGTTTATTTATTATTGTTGCTATTATGATTGTTATTCTTTCTTTTTCTTTTCTTCTTACTGTCCTTATTTTCAAAAGAAGCCCCAGACCGAATATCCTGTTTTTTGCCCTTCGGAGAAAGTTCTTCCTTCGCAGAAGGTGTAGGTGGATCTTCTTCCAGTAATTCTTCAGGCCGTTCCGGCTGGCCTTGCCCTGATTGCTCCAATTGTTTTGGCGGCATAGACTGTTCCTGCCGGGCTGATTCTGGCAATTCTGGCTGCTTCGATTGAGATGGTTCTTCTGGCTGTTCTGGCTGTTCTGGCTGTTCCTGCTGCTTCGATTGCTTCGCCTCTTCCCGCTGATCTGCCTGCCTTTTTTCAGCCTCAACCTTCTCTTCCTTCTGAGGCGAGCCGGAATCCACTACTATTTGTTCTTTTCGATCGTATGAAGAGATTAAGAACTCCCTCGACATAGACAGACATTTTACCGGACAAATTTCCGTACATTGAGCGCAAAAACAACAACGGTCAGTATGTATCTGTATTTTTTTCTCGTCTGGTAAAAACTCGGTGGCATTTGCCGGGCATACTCGCACACAAAGCCTGCACCCGATACAACGAGCTTTATCGTAGTCCAGCCGACCTCTAAAATACCCTTTCGGCTCTATTGGTGGATGGATGGAGACCTTCCCCGTCTCTACTTCTTTCATAGTTTCTGAAAGAGAATCTGGCATAGACGAGAGGGGGAAGGGGTTCGTAAAAATACGATCGACCCATTGCCGCAAAAGTTGTAAAGACATTCTGTTCAACATAAAATGGCTCCCTCCCCTAAAGCATCACGTCAATGGACACAAGAACCATTCCTGCCAAAGACAACCCCGCTACATTTATCCAATAAAATCGTGAAGCCTGCCATATTTTGAGCCGCCCGAAAGCTGTGCGAATAAAGGTGACTCCCAAAACCTGGACAACGAAAACCTTTACCCAGAAACACAGGAAATCCACAATGAAAAGGGTGGGACCAGAGAGATTCACAAGACGCCCCACAGACCATGGCAAGAACAGAGATACAATAATAGCCGACAGTGCCAATGCTCTTAAAGCAAAGGTTATTTTGAGCAATGCCAAATTCGTTCCGGAATATTCAATAATAAGCCCTTCCAATATTTCAGTTTTCGCTTCCGGAATGTCCATGAAACCCTTGCCTGTTTCGCCAGGCACAACCAGTGTCAAGGCAACAAGCAGACAGAGGAGGCCCAGCAAGCCCATCTTCCCTACAATTCCCCACATGGGCACTCCTATAAACGTTTCCAAGCTAAATGGCTGACCAGGGACCCCATGTTTATACGCAACCCATGCCATGGTTGTCGCCACTACTGCCAAGGGAAGCTCGTAGCTCATCATGAGGATCATTTCGCGTTGAGCCCCTACGTTAGCTATAGGGTTTCCACTGGCGAAGCCGCCTACGGCCATGGCAACTCCCGAAAGACTGAGAAGATAGATAACGAGGATCATATCCCCTTCTGTTCCCAGGATAGGAGGCAGCGAACCTATAGGAATGTAAAGAAATATCAGTAACATAGTAGCCACGGCAAACCACGGTGCGCCGTTAAAAGCCCACTTCACCGCTCTGCGTGGAACGATGTTCTCTTTTCCCAGCAACTTCAAAATATCGTAAAAAGGCTGAAAGAGGGGCGGCCCCCAGCGACGTTGCATACGAGCATGAATCACTCGGTCTGCTCCATCAAATAAAATGGCTACCACCGAAACGAGCAACATGAGAGCCATGCCTGCTACAAGCTTCATAACAAAGTTGATAATCATGCCATCCTCAGCCTCCTCGTCTTATCTCTGCACATTTCCAAAAGCTGATTTTTCGAGTAGACCTGTCCCGCCTTATGACTACCACCAGTTACAAGGGTCCGTTCCATGCAGGAAATACAAGGATCGACACTATTGATAATGAGAGGAGCATCGGCTAATTCATTACCTCGGAACATGAGAGGCCATGAGACGGCATTAGCGTAGGTAGGAGCTCGAACTTTCCACCAAAAAACATGCTCATCTCCGCCTTTAAGGCGGATAACGTGGGTATCATCACCACGAGGAGCTTCGATGCAACTCCAGCCAATACCATCCGCCGCTTTCAAAATATTGAGGACTTTTACTAAGTTCTTCTCAAAAACAATATCTCCCTCAGGGAGTCCGTCAATAATTTTTTCTATAATGTCCAAAGATTGGTAGAGCTCCAGCACTCGAACAAGGAAACGATCAAAAACATCTCCATGAACTTCTCCAAAATAATCTTGAGGAACGATAGGCACCACATCTAGATCTGCGTATGCTTCGTAGGGGGCAGACCAACGAAGGTCACATCTGACACCACTGGCTCGAGCGGTAGGGCCTAGCGCACAGTAGCGCATAGCTTCTTCGTATGTAAGAACCCCCACATGTCTCATACGTGCCTTAGCCACAGGGTCTTCTGTTACTACATCGTAAAAAGCCCCAAGTTCATTGCGGTAGTATGCCACCATTTCCTTTATTACTTTTACCACGTCGGGCGTTATGTCCCAACGTACCCCCCCTACCGTCCCTACCCCATAGTTCACTCTATTTCCGGTGTAACACTCTAAAACATCCATGACCTTCTCTCTCAAAAGCATTCCTAAATGGAAGGCCGAGTCGAAACCTATGGAATAACAGGCCACTCCAGCCCATAATGTGTGGGAGTGGATTCTTTCAAGTTCAAGAACAAGAGAGCGAATATATTGAGCTCTTGGAGGAACTTGTATGTTCGCCGCGTCTTCCACCGCTCTAAGAAAAGCCGTTATATGGCTGAAAGAACAGATGCCACAAATCCTCTCAGCGAGATATATTACCTGAATGGGGTTTCGGTCTCTTGCCATATATTCAATGCCACGATGAATGGCCCCCGGCCGAACCCGGGCGTCTATAATTTTTTCTCCATCAAGATCAAGCCAGGCCGTGATCGGTTCTTTTAATCCCACATGCACTGGTCCGATAGGTACTTTATATGTATGGACTTTCTCCTTCGCCATGATTTATCCTCCTACGAGAGCTCACGAATATCTTCAGGCTGTGGTCCCGTTTCATCTCGACGCCACGGTTTAATAGATTCATCCCAATCTTCAGGTAAAAAGATCAAGGCCTTATTCTGAAGACCGTCGAAATCAACGCCGAGCATTTCTCGCATCTCCCGCTCGCTATATTCCACTCCAGGAATTTGGTTGTATAAAGATGGCATGGTGAGATCATTTTTAGGAACAGACACGCTCACTGTTACGCCGAGGCGTTTTCCACGGCCCGCACTGCGGAAAAGAGTGAAATGATAGTTCAAAGTGATGACATCACCATCATCGTTGCCAGAGATGATATGGAAATGCAGGAAGTCGAATGTAAAAAGAGTTTCAACAAGATCAAGGAACTTATCACGATCAATGGCAAGCCATAACTGCGAAAAAGAGAGGGCCTGATCTTTCCCTGCCCGATGTTCCCGCACATCTACAACCACACCGTCGCCGAAGTTTTTTCGAAGAGAGGCTACAACCTCTTCAGTTGTTATGCTATTTTGCACGTAATCATGAGGGATCTTCATGGTTTTTCCACACCTGCCTTCAGCAACTCTTCACGCTTCGCCTCAAGCTTTAAAACAGCTTTTGTCACACCTTCAATAATAGCTTCCGGGCGAGGCGGACATCCGTGAACATACACGTCTACGGGAAGAACATTATCCACGGGGCCTTCAAGGTTATAGGATTTATAGAAAACGTCCCCTGACGCACCGCAGTTGCCCACCACTATAACCACTTTCGGGTCGGGCATCTGGTGATAAATTCGAAGCAAGCGATCTTTCATGTACTTTGTAACAGGACCAGTTACAAGCAAAACGTCGGCATGGCGCGGCGTTCCCACCAGCTTCATGCCGAAACGCTCTATATCGTAACGTGGACTAATGGTCGCCACTATCTCTATATCACAGCCATTACATGAACCTGAGTTGCAGGTCATAACCCACAGAGATTTAGGCAGTACTTCCAGATATTTATCCAGCCTCATTTTCCCGCCTCCTACACTATGAGGATCAACGCAGCAATCACAGCAGCTGTTATTACAAAGTACCCTACATAGTCTCTCATGTGACCACTGTGAATGTTCGTTAAAATCGAATAATAGGATTCAAGAGCTTTCCTAAATCCCCAATAGGCAGAACTTGCCGGTACCGTAATCTCAGATCCGTCTTCCGGAACTGGGTTCCCGGACCAATAAATCTCATCTTGTTCCGTTCCTTCTTTATAATCCCGCCTTCCAAGAGAGCGAAGCCAAAGGGCGAAGAAAGACGCGATTAAGAAGAAGATGAGCCAAGAGATCACGTCCCAGTATCCAAATCCTGAATAGACTTTACTCCACACTATAGCCCACCTCCCATAATAGCGCCTATATACCCGCTCTGATCCACCAAGGCTTTCGCTGCCGGTTCAACCAAGTTGGAGAGTACCCAGGACGGGAAGAGAGAAAGCCCAAGAATAACGATGGTCAAGAGAGCCATGCCCATAAGCATACTCGCAGGCACTTCAGAAACCGAAGCATAACATTTTTTCTCCGGTCCCAGGAAGGCAGTTTGAAAGACCTTAACAAAAGAAGCAAGAGTAAGGACAGACGTTACAAGAGCCGCTACGGCAAGGAAAGGATGGAGCGCAAATGTTGACTCGTAGATCAGCAACTTTGACACAAAACCGTTGAAGGGCGGTAGGCCCGAAATCGCTGCCGCCGCTATAACAAACATGAAGGTGGTATAGGGCATCCGCCTGGCCAAGCCCCCAAGTTTATCCAAATCTCGGGTTCCCGTAGCGTAATAAAGAGATCCGGCGGTAAGGAAGAGCAATCCTTTATACATTGTGTAGTTGAAGATGTGGTAGATGCCACCCTTCATTGCCATAAAACCGTAGTCTGCCATAGTCTGGGGATTGCCGAGAGATAATAAGCCCACACCGAGAGCCAGAAGCATGTACCCTACCTGGGAAATGGAATGATATCCCATAAGTCGCTTGACTTCGTGTTGTACCACAGCCATGGAGACCCCAAAGAACATGGACGCCATTCCGAGAACAATAATGACCCACGGTACAAAAGAGCTTCCCATGGTGGTTCCATAGAGGGTATAACAAACACGCATCAATCCATAGAGAGAGGCCTGGCTCACCGCCACTAAAAGGCACGTTACGCCTGCCGGAGCCTCCGCATATGCGTCTGGCATCCACATATGCATGGGGAAGGCACCACACTTCATGGCTAAGGCTACAACGAGAAAAGCCAGAACTAATTTTTCCACCACTCCAAGATGGAGCATACTAGCGATACCAGCCATATTAAGGGCATTGTAACGACCATAAAGAGAGCCTATGGCGATGAGAACCATCATAGCGGAAAGCTGGGATACTAACATATATTTAAAGCTGGCTTCCACTGATTCCGGACGGTCTCTCCAAAAAGCCACCAAGCCAAAGGATGCCACTGACGATATCTCCAAAAAGACAAAGAAGTTGAAGAGGTCGCCGGTAACCATCATCCCGAGCATTCCTGCTGTTTGAAGGAAATAAAGAGATGTAAAACGGCTCAGGCCAGAGAAGCGATCCATGAAATGGATCGAGTACATAGCCCCCGCAAAAGAGGCAATAGACCCGGCAAGGGCCATGAAGGCGCTGAAAGCATCTATCTCCAGAATAATTCTAACTGGGTAGGCCATTCCGGAAGGTAAGGCCAACGTAGCCGTCTCAGCACCCATGACGTATACCAGAACGCCATTAACCGTTACAGTCCTCCAAATCAGGAAAGCCACGATCATTGTGATAAACGAAATACTGACCATCCAAACGTTCCGCAGGGTCTTCCCGCCTAAAGAAAACAGAGGCGTTGCAAAGGCTCCAAGAAGGGGAATGGCCAGGATCATTGCTGGAAGGTGTTCTTGCCAACTCATCCTCGCAACCTCCGTATCTCGTCAATATTCAACGTCCCATAATGGCGATATAACAGCATGATCAAAGAGAGCATCAACGCCGTTGTCGCCAAGGCAATAACAATTGCTGTCAACGTAAGAGCCTGAGGTGTAGGAAGAACCATAACGCCCTCACCTGCTGCTAAAAACCTCACAGGAACTGTGCCACCAGTGCGGTATCCCAAAACTATAAGGAACATATTCGTTGCTGATTCAATAATGCTTATACCGATAGCAATTTTCACAAGGTTCTTCTCCGTCAGCACGGCTATCAGACCCATAAGGAAGAGAACTCCTACTATGAGGAATGGGGCATTACCGATCATGGCCGCTCTCCTCTCCTATCTCGTAGTTATCGAACAGGTGAATTCCTTTAAACATGTAGACGAGAATCAAGGAAAGCCCTCCTGTCACCTCTATACCTACAGCTATATCCATTAAGGCAATAGTTCCCGAAGGAGGGATAATGCCGTGTCCGCTCTTCGCAACTTCAGCAGCGGGAATCGCTACAAAGTTATAAAAGAAGGAGGCGGGCATTCCCATAAATCCCAACACTAAAAAACACAAGAGGCCGAAGCCAAGCATAGCATTGTAAACGCTCTCCTGAAGCCAGAGTTTAAGCGTATTCCAGCCATAAGCCACGAGTAAAAACGCAAGGAATGTGGCCACCACAGCTCCTCCCTGGAATCCGCCCCCAGGCGTTACATCACCATGTATGATAACGTACGCACCGAAGATCACCATAAACCAGGCGAATAAATCACATCCAGTCCGAACAACAACAGAGAGAGGCTTCATTTCTTTTTGCCCCCTTCCCTGAACAAGGCGGTAACTGAGCACACAGCTGTAAAAAGAACGGCTGCTTCTCCTATAGTATCAAAGCCTCGAAAATCGAAGACTATGGAGGTAACCACGTTCTCGGCCGATCGATCAACAAGAGCATGGTCAATAAAATAATTGTCCATAGCCACCTGTCCTGGATCACCGAAGGGATGGATGGAATCCAGGCCTCCCCAAACAAGCCCGCCGAGAATCAATGCCGCAACTATAAAAAGAGTTTTTTTCACCGGATGTCACCTCCGGTTTTGCTCCGCGCTTTTCCGCACCCTCTCAATGCAATGATATAAATTGCCGTATTCAGGCCGGCACCAATAGCCGCTTCGGCAATGGCCACATCTGGCGCATGCAGAAGATAAAACTCTACAGCCATGACCAGACTAAAAACGCCTAAAGAGATGACAGAAGAGAGAAGATCTCGAAACCATACGGCGAAAAAAGCGGATAAAGTGAGCAGTACAAGGACGGCAAGATGGAAAATCTCACTCACTGACAACACCACCTTTACGTTCTTCTTCTTCCGCAAGACGATCAACCACTGCCATTTTGGGGACAATTCCACTTCTGTGCGCAGCCCGGGCAATGGCATGGGCTCCTGTAGCATTCGTTATGAGCAGAACCATCACCGCCACTACGGCGTGGATGATCAAAACTGTAAACCGACTCCCCCCACCTTGGTGTATACGGAAAGCAGCATACGCTATAACGGCCAACGACGTAAAAATGCTTCCAAAGGTCGTGCACTTCGTCGCTCCATGAAGTCTCGTATATACATCTGGAAATCTATAGAGCGAAATAGCCCCTAGCGTATTAAAAAAAAGCCCGATAGTAATAAAAATTCCAACGAGGTATTTCTCCAGCACCCTACATCCCTCCTTCTATGAAACGGGCAATAAACATCGTTCCCACGAAGGAAAGAGCTGCATAAACGATGGCCACATCTATCATTACTACTGAATCGAAAACAGCTGACAGCAAGATCATAATGGCCACAACGAGAGTGTTCACCGTATCGAGGGCAACAGCTCTGTCTGGAATCGTCGGACCAGCGATAAGACGACCGAAAATAACAATAGCAAGAATTCCGAGCACCATAGCTCCCCACATTAATAGCTGGATACTCAATCCGCCAACCTCCTTGCCCACCGAGCGAAAGAACCGTACACTTGTTCCTCCTCTGGAGAAACATCCAATACATTAATCCAATGGATGTAATAAGCCCCATCATCATCTACATCCACCGTTAATGTTCCTGGAGTTAACGTTATGGAATCAGCCAGAATGGTTTTGGCCACGTCGCTCTTCAGCCCTGGGTTTAGTTTCACGATCCCGGGATGTATATCTCCTGTTATAACTCGAGTCGCCACGTCGATATTAGCCTTAATGAGCCCTATGGCAAAAGGAACTAAAAGATAATAAAGAAAGGTTAACCATTTTAGAGGATTCAGCGCTTTAAAACTGAGCGGCTTAGAAGGGCTCCACGTGTGAGACGCAAAAGCGAGGATCGTCGCCAGAATCGCACCAATCCCTATCTCAACTAAACTAATGCTTCCACCAGACCACACGAGCAGCAAATACATCAGAAAGGAAGCTATAAAAATAAACACCTATGACAACCCCCCTTTTACTCGATGGAGAACAGTTTTTTCCCTGTCTCAAGATTGATATATTTCGCGCATACATTATACTCCGTGAAACTTTTCTTTGTAAATAAAAGTTTATCCCATATATCCCCCTCATTCCTCGCCAACACTAGCATATAACAACGGACATGTAGGAGGAGCAGCTCAAGCTCAACACCATTTCCCTCACTTCTTACTATTACCTGCGTGGAACCGCACTCAAACACCTTACGTACTGGCATGTAACCCTTTATTATCAACACTAAACATGAGATAATGTATCAAGATTTTGTTTTTGAAACTTTAGTTCACTTATCCTATGTTTTTTCTTGTCAGTTTTACGTTGTGCCTACAAACTCAAAAGATGCGACTCGTATTTTTCGTTTAAAATAGATGAGGAGTGACATGTATGTCTTTATTAACTCGATATAAAGTTTTATTTGCTGACAGCGCACTGGTTCTCATTGCCCTCTTTTGGGGCGTTGGTTTTGTGGCAATGAAAGGTGCCTTAGACAGCTTCCCTCCATTTTACCTTCTCTCTGTGCGTTTCACAGCCTCTTTTTTCATTTTAGCCCTTCTTTTTCGCAAGAGACTTGAAACGCTCACAATAAAACAGATTCGTTCCGGCCTCCTCGTAGGCGTTTTTCTCTTCCTGGGGTTCGTGACTCAAACTATAGGGCTAGAGTATACTACAGCGGGAAAACAGGCTTTCATCACCTCTACCTATGTTGTTATGGTACCTTTTCTTTCATGGGCGATACGAAAAATCTTCCCCGGAACTCTAACTTTTGTCTCTTCGTTCATCTGTCTCGTAGGGATGGGACTCCTCTCTCTTCAAGGAGATGGGGAGGCTCTTTTAAATCTTAACAGGGGAGACCTCCTTACCATAGCTTGTGCATTTTTCTTTGCCTGCCATATTCTGGCCATTGAATATTTTGCAGCCTCCATTGACCCTCTCGCTCTAACCGCCCTTCAAATCGGGACGACAGCCGTATTGAGTATCTTTTGCGCCCTCTTTTTCGAGACTTGGCCTGTAGCTATAGCCCCAAGCGCTTGGGGAGACATTGCTTTCACTGTGCTTCTTTGTACTGTCTTCGCCCTATCTGTGCAAAACGCGGCTCAGCAATTTACCCCCTCGTCTCACGCTGCTATTTTACTGAGCCTTGAATCTGTTTTTGGAGCTCTTGCAGGCATTTTGCTTTTGAACGAAACCTTTACAGCTCACATGACTGCCGGCTGTGTCCTTATTTTTATAGCCGTACTTCTCACGGAAGCGGCCCCTCTCATATTTCAACGTTTTATCGCTGCCTCAGGAAAGGAAACAGCGAAAAGCTAATGCTATTCTTTGCCAGCATGCACATCGTCGGACGACACGTCGTCTGAGGTTATGTGCTTCTTTTTAGGGGGCTCCGACGGTAGCTCGCCAAATATCTTAACTCTATCTGCCGGCATAGAGAATTTTATAGTCACTTTATTGCCCTGCACGCCTAGTTCCGCTTCCTCTACTTCTGCAGCAATGCCTGGGAGAACGTCAAACGTTTCTTGCATAGCATCTTTTGCCTCTCCCTCTATAGATTCTTTAAGTTCCTTCCCCTTCTTAATGACACTATCAGCTACAGGAATAGAAACCATGTTTTCCTTTGATGCCTCTTTGGGACGTATATAGTTTTTTAACTCTCTCAACTCTTCTTCCCGTGTTTTTTGTCGAGGGAGCAACGGAGAATCTGACGGAGATACAATGGCGTTTTCTATATCTTCCAGCGAGGTGGGCGTCGGTGCTGATGGTGTAGGTAATGCAGGCGTTGCAGGAGCCACCTGAAGAGCATCGTGTTGGGTATTCGTTCCATTTTCGTCTAAACCCATCTCTAAAACAGGTGGCTTAACAGGATGCTGAGGAGGAGAAACAGGGGGGGCATCCTCAGAAAAAGATTCACCAACGTCCCCCTGAGTAGCCAGATACCATAAACTTCCACATAAAGAAATACTAAGCGCTCCTATGCATATCAACACAAAGCGATAGGTTTTTAAAGGCTTTCTCACGGTTTTCTGCGCCTCCTATCACCACGCCTCTGGCGGCGGACATTCTTAGCCCCTTTCGAAGATCGAGAGGACGTAACGGGAGTTTTAGGCTGTGCGTGATCTTCGGGAGGAACTAAACAATTTTTTCCCCACCCTATCAGGTCTTCCCGATGCGCGATCGCTAAGGCCTCGCGAACAAGTCGGTGATTTGATGGCTTCCGGTACTGCAAAAGGGCACGCTGCATTTTTCTTTCTTCATTTGTTCGGGGGACGTACACCTCTTCCCCCGTTAATGGGTCTATACCCGTGTAATACATACATGTAGAAAGGCTCCCAGGCGTCGGTATAAAATCCTGTACCTGTTCTGGCATAAAATCAAGATCTCGCACAAACTCGGCAAGTTCAATAGCCTCTTTCAAGCCCGCCCCTGGATGACTCGATATAAAGTACGGAACAAGGTACTGCTTCTTTCCCAACTTTTTGTTCATGGCCTCATATTGATTCATGAACTTTTTATAGACATTCCCGCTAGATTTTCTCATAAGACGAAGCACTGTATCTGATATATGTTCTGGCGCAACTTTCAGCTGCCCGCTAACGTGATACCGACAAAGTTCTTCCAAAAAGTTTCCTTTTTTATCCGCCAATAAATAATCGAAACGTATGCCCGACCGAATAAAGACTTTTTTCACTCGGGGAAGGGCTCGTATCTGACGCAGAAGATGGATATACCCCTCATGATCTGCCTTCATGTTTTTACACGGTTCAGGGGAAAGACACTGCTTATTTTTACATGTGCCCCGCTCCATCTGGCTCTGACATGATGGAGAGTTGAAATTTGCTGTAGGGCCGCCTACGTCATGGATATATCCTTTAAAATCCGGAAGAGTGGTCAATAATTTCGCCTCTCGCAAAATAGACTCCTCCGAGCGACTTTGTATCATTCTTCCTTGATGAGACGCTATAGCACAAAAAGCACAGTCCCCAAAACAACCGCGATGAGTTGTGATACTGAACCGTACCTCCTGAATGGCAGGAACTCCCCCGTCTTTAGCGTACATAGGATGCCACGTGCGCATATAAGGAAGCTCATATACTTCGTCTAATTCTTGCGTCGTCATAGGTAACACCGGCGGATTCTGTACCACATAAAAAGTCTCGTGACGTTGAACGACAATCTTTCCGCGAATAGGATCTTGCTCCAGATATTGGATACGAAACGCATCGGCAAAAGCTTTTTTATCTCGAAACACGTCCTCAAAGGATGGACACTCTTCATAATCCCAGAGCCGCTCAAGAGTACGAGTTTTATAGCATGTCCCGGCTATATCTTGTATTTCAGATACAGGCAATCCCTTTTCAAGGAGGGATGCTACCTGGATTATCTGCTTTTCACCCATGCCGTACACTAAAATGTCTGCTTGACTATCGATCAGGATTGAGCGGCGAACAATATCAGACCAATAATCATAATGGGCAAATCGCCGCAAACTTGCCTCGATACCCCCTATAACAATAGGAATATCACCCCAGAGCTCGCGGATGCGGTTGCAATATACGATTGTAGCCCGGTCCGGTCGGTATCCCCGTTTCCCGCCAGGAGAGTAGCTATCTGTACTCCTGCTCTTTTTCGAGGCTGTCAGCTTATTGAGCATAGAGTCGAGGTTCCCTGCCGAAACCATAACGCCGAGGCGAGGACGGCCGAGACGCTCGAAATCTTTTACATTATGCCAATCTGGTTGAGGGATAATTCCTACACGATACCCCTCTCTCTCAAGAATCCTGGTTATAATGGCATGACCAAAGCTTGGATCATCTACGTATGCATCACCGCTGATGAAAAGGAAATCCAGTTCATCCCAACCCCGGGCCCGCATATCCTTCTTGGATACTGGCAAAAAAGTCTGAGTCAAAAAAGTTTCTCCTTTCAAACATAGAAACAAAAAAGTAGTAAGCGTATTCTACCACAGACTTTTCTCTACCTTGACATACGAGACAGGGTATACTAAACATCGTTTCTCTTAGGAATTTTTTCAAGAATCGCCCGTTCAATATTTTCTATTTCCTGCCGTTCCTCTGGGAGGATCGTCTGCATGATCTCTTTACGAAAAGCCATAGACAGTGTTGTTCGAGGCCGTTCCCGCTCACTTCTCGGCATTATCTCTCCCCCTGGAACTTCTCCCCAGGAAAACTTTTTACGGTTATAGTAAAGATCAAGATCTACAAAACGCTTGCCAGCCTCTGTATATTCGAGACCCATTAAAGCCCGCTTTACAATTTTAGGTTCCCAAAAAGTCAGAATGCGGATACAGTAGACAGAAACGGGCATAAGGATGTGGGCGTAGTCTTTTCCCCATCCTTCCCCAATAATCATGCCTATTTCCAAAGCTTCAAGAGCCAATCTGAGCCGGCGGCTATGGAGCCAATATTGCAGGTCTGCATCGTAGAGACGAATTTCCATTACGTTCCAATCCCGGTATCCCAAACCTGCATTGAAATAGTGGAGAGCCCTATTATTCAATCTGCGGAAGAGTTCTTCAAAAGGCATATCTATATAAAGTATGTCTTCAAAAACATCCCCCTTCGTTAATGCAATGCTCTTTTTCAAGGATTTTTCTGTAAAACAGACAGGGACTCCACTATTCTCCGACACAAAAAGCAGTTCCGGCCCAATTTTCCCTAAACGTCCGCCAAAATCATTTTGTATCTCTTTAATGACAGTGCGATAGTCCCCAAAGACCCGAAAAAAGATGACTCGCGGGAGCCTCTCCACGCATTCGATCATTTCGGTAGCATTTTCGTTGATAATGCGCTCTAAGATTTTATCTGGGTGACTTGTCGTAACGAGGATGGTAGGAAGAGTTCTCGAGGTATCACGACTATTGCTTACATAAAGAGCCGTTTCTTCTTGCTTCACGAAAGCAACAGTCTCTTCAAAAGACATATTCTGCAAAGAAAGTATAGCGGTGCCAAAACGCTTCTGAAGCCACGTTATAATCCGATCTTTATCCCCTTTTAAGATCAGGACGGGAGCCCCTTTCCGAATGAGGTTAATCATAGAGCGCCCCCTCTTTCTCCAAAAATAATTCTGTGGAGATGGACTAATACTTCCACAAGATTTTCCCGCACTACAAAAGAAGCCACGTCGTCATAGAGAGTCGGTTCCTGATTAATAATAATAAGCGTCGCTTTATGTCGAACCGCCTCCACAGGGAACAGGTTGGCAGGCGACACGTTGAGAGACGAGCCGAGAACGATAAAGACATCGCTAGTGGCAGTAAGTTTCTGAGCTTCATTTAAAGGTTCTTCAGGCAAAGCTTCTCCAAAAAGGACAACGCTTGGGCGAAGAAACCCTCCACAAAGGGGGCACGATTTTTCGTGCAACAAAAGATCGGAAGAACCCTCATGAGAACACTTTCGGCACCTAGCTCGACGCAGACTTCCATGAAGCTCCGCTACCGCTTTCGAGCCGGCTTCCTGATGGAGGCCATCTACATTTTGCGTAATGACCGCCTTCAAAAGTCCTCTTTTCTCCCAGTCTGCCAGCACATAATGAGCACGATTAGGCGCCGCTTTCTTTAAAGCCTTGATTCTGCAACGATAAAAGTCGAGGAACGCTCCAGGATTGTTTTCCATTGCATGGACAGATGCAAGCGCCATTGGGTCGTACTGTGCCCAGAGCCCTTTGGAAGACCTGAAATCAGGAAGCCCCGACTCCGTACTCATTCCTGCCCCGGAGAAGGCCACAAGGGAACGCGCTGAGCTGATGGTATCAGCTAAATTCCCGTACATGTTTACTGACACCTCCCTAAAAACAAACAGCCCCTTCAGAAGTTAAAACCACTTTTTGCGCTTAAACCACATACCCATCCCACTTATAATAAGGCCCATAAGCAACCAAACAAATATGTATCCCCACTTCCAATCGAGTTCCGGCATATATTTAAAATTCATGCCATATACACCTACTATAAAGGTTAGGGGGATAAAAAGTGTGGAGATGACTGTTAAAACGCGCATCACTTCGTTCATTCGGTTGCTTAAAGAAGAGAGGTAGAGATCAAGCATACTGGCAATTGTTTCCCGAAATGTTTCCACCGTGTCTATAACTTGAATAACATGATCGTAAAGGTCTTCGAAATAGGCCAACGTTTCTGGTTGTATCAAACGATTGTCTGTTTTTCGCAGCGAATTGACCGCCTCTCTCAATGGCCATACGGCATGTCGCAACGTCAGAAGCTCTCTCTTCCTCAGATAGAGGTCGTGTATGGAATGGGCGTCAGGATTTTCGAGCAAAGCCTCTTCTATCTCCTCTATACTCTCCCCTATGCACTCCAGAATAACAAAATATCTATCGACAATAGCGTCCATAAGAGCGTAAAGGAGGTAATCTGCGCCAAGACGCCTAAACCGTCCAGCAGCACTGCGAATTCGCTCTCGGACAGGATCAAAAACATCTCCTGGCTCTTCCTGAAAAGATAGGATGAGGTTATTTCCCAGAATAAGGCTGACCTGCTCAACTCGTATTTTCAAAGAGACAGGGTCTATATCGAGCATTTTAAGGATGACATATACGAATGCGTCATGATCTTCGGCTTTAGGGCGCTGCTCCGTGTTTAGAATGTCTTCTAACACAAGATGGTGAATGGAAAACCTTTCGCCAATAGATTCCACAACTGGAATATCATGTATCCCCATTATATCGAGCCATACCTCTGTGTCTTCTACGACATTTTTATCAAATTCATCAAGGCTGGATAAAGATTTTTCTGTAAATATATTTTCGCTATACTGCATGAAACGCAACGACGTCTGTCTCGTTTTCTGCTCACCTACATATACGAGGCTTCCTGGCGGAAGCCCTGTCTTTGCAGTTCTGGGGTTGCGTTTCCCTTTTACGGTCATAACCCTCCTCCTTAGCCTGAATATGGATTTGATCCTATCGAAAAACAACCAAGCCTATAAGGCCGAAAAGTACGAACATCAACGGGGGGCGGTCTTTAAAGAACTTCGTCTGAAAAAGCGCAAGGCCTACTGCGAAAAGAACGGCGCCTTTCCACTGAGATAAAGCGGTTTTCATAAGGGGAATAACGGCTAACGTCAAAAGAGCCCCTACTGCCGGCCGCAAAGAAGCCTTAAAATGTTCAACGCCCCGATCTGAGCTCTTCTTCATAATAAGAAGCACTATGAGCAATATTGTCAATGGCGCTAAAACCACAGAGAGAGTTGCAACAAAAGCTCCTATAATCCCTGCCTGCTGAACCCCCACGAAGGTCGCCGCATTAATAGCTATTGGACCTGGAGTAACCTGGGCTAACGCTAGAACCTGGCTAAACTCGCTAGGGGAAAGCCAGCCATAATTGACCACAAGCTCGTGTTCGATAAGGGGGATAGTAGAGATCCCTCCGCCAAAAGCCCCCACTCCAATGCGAGCAAAGGCTAAAGCCAATAACAGAAGCTTCATTATGCCTTCCCCTCCTTCCTAAACCATTGGACAGCCACTCCTGCGGCAATGGCAAAGAGAGGGTGAACATGGAGGTACGTAATGAGAAGGATAACGAGAGCATATGGAAGTAAATTTACTATATCGGGGAAAATTATATTTTTTAACTGGCGCGCCACCACATTAAAAATCAGAGCGGCCACGGCACAGATAACTCCAAGGAAAAAAGCTTTTAGAGCCGGGGAATGCTGATGGGCAAGAACGAAATTAGAGAGCAGAAGAATTACAGTAAAAGGGGGGACCAACACTCCTAGAATCGCCATTACAGCCCCTGAAATTCCACAATAATGTTTCCCTATAAGGAAAGAGGAGGAAACAGCGATAGGTCCAGGCATGGCGGCAGAAAGGCTAACAATGTCGAGCAAGGTTTTTTCGTCCATATCCCCTCGTTTCCGTATTTCCGTTTCAGCCATTCCCAAGATTACAACTCCGCCCCCAAAGGTGACTGAGCTTATTTTGAAAAACATTTTAAAGAGTTGCCAGGGCGTCATAATACGTCAGCTCCTTCTAAAGATGACTCCTATCGTTCATGATGCTTTCCATGTCTATTGTATTATCTTCAAACAAAAGGTTTTCATACCCTAGTTCGGGGACGTTCACCTTCAAGTGCCACTCGAACCAAGCCGCCACAATGCGACGGTGACAAAACTCGCCAGGTTTTTCCCAGCATAAAAGGATAGCTTCAGCACCTATTTCATTGTAGACGGTCCATGGATCAAGTGCGTAAAGCACTTCCTTAAAATAGCTTCGCGCGCAAAGAAGGGGTGATAGCGCATTTTTTTTGCAATAGAGGAGTAAATCCCAAGAGGGGGCCAATGGTGAGTAGATTCTTCCATGAAACCATTTGGGAACTCCGCGACAAATCGCCACTGCATGAGGATTCGCAATAATATTTTTATGAGCAAAATAAGACGTCTTCATTTTTCTTTACCCTCGGCAGAGATATTATTACATCCTCTCGTTAATATACAAAGCAATTTTACATAATAGTATTAACTTTTGCAGCTGAGGAAAGGTAACGGTATCTCTGACAACGGGAAAAGGCTTGTTATTTTAGGAAGATCCAACGCCTGTTGGGCTGGAGTAAAAAATGGACGCCAATAAAAAGATCTTAAGGCTCCGCTTCGATCTTCCACGACGGCAGAACAACTTTCAAGCCAATCTCCCGTGTTGCAGTATAAAATGTCTTTGATCCGCCTCATGGCAGGATAATGAATATGCCCGCAAATAATGCCATCTAACCCTCGCAGCTCTGCTGCTCTCAAAACTTTGTTCTCGTAGCCGCTCATACGTTTCACTATGGATTTCACTCCCCGTTTGAGGCATCGAGAAAATGACCAGCGAGGTCTTTTCCCTGCAAAAGAAAAGAGTCCGCTAATCCCTTCGTTAAACCATAACGTCGCTTCATATGCGACATTTCCCGCTCTGGCAAGCCAATGAGTATGACTGGACACGCCATCATATTCATCTCCATGCACAACCAAATATTTCCGACCATCAGCAGCAATATGCACAACCTCTCTGCGTATGTGTATTCCGCCCAAAGTTGTTCCTTCATATTGGTCAAGGAAATCGTCATGATTGCCGGGAATATAGATGATCTCCATCTTTTCTGACAACTTTAAAAGCAGCTGAAGGATGTAATAAGCCGAGCGACTCTTCAGAGCGTCGTGTTTAAATTTCCATCCATCGAGAATGTCCCCCACTAAATAGAGACGTTCACAAATAATAGAAGAAAGGAAAGAGGCCAATTCTTCAACTTTGCTCCATCTGCTTCCCAAATGTGCGTCTGAAATAAAAACAGAGCGGTATTCCATAATGTCTCATCTTCTCCTTTTCGTCCGGAATAAAAAGGCAAGCTCATCCCTCTTCTAAAGCCTCGCTTCCGAGAAAACTTCTTATGAAGCATCACACTCCGAGAGACCTACTTATGAGGCTTCGCTCCGAGAAATCTCCTTATGCGGCCTCACTTCGAGAGACAATATATATGCCAAGCAAAATTAACGCTCCTCCGCTATAAACAGCCTTTCCCACTGCCTCTTCCCAAATCAGCCACGCCAGGAAAGAGCTGACCACCGGCTCTCCAAGAAGAGCTACAGACACGGCACCAGGATTGACATACCGAAGAGCCCAATTATAACTGCTATGCCCAAGTATTTGGGGGATCAGAGCCATTCCCCAGAAGGCGCCCCATACAGAAAGGTCAAAACCCCGTACCGGCACCCCTTTCACACATATAACACTCCAGAGACAGAGGGCAGCTATGCCATAACAAAGAGAGGTGTAGGTAAGCAACGAGATTTTTCGTCGTGCTATCCGGCCACACAGAAAATAGCATGTAGCCGTCCACGCCCCCAGAAGAGCTAAAAAGTCGCCCCATAGGGCCTGTTCGCCGAGGGAAAAATCCCCCAAACTGATAATCACTCCCCCTGCAAAAGCAATTGCTATGCCTATCTTTGTCTTTTTGCGCACTAAATCTTTTGTCACTATAGGAGAGAGTATAGCTGTCCAGACAGGAATTGTATCTACAATAACAACAGAGCTAGCTACTGAAGTATAAAACAGCGATGATATCCAAAATGCAAAGTGCAGCGCTAAAAATATTCCTGCCAAACAAAGAGCCCACCACTCCCTTGGTTGTAAAAGGGAGATTTCTTTTTTACAATGTAGCCCGGCCAGAGGACAGAGGATAAGGGAGGCCAACCCCACTCGGTATGCTGCGATGACAAGAGGGTGGACGCCATCTGCTAGCCTGGCAAAAATGGCTCCTGTAGATATGGCGGCTATTCCCAACGTTAAGACAATAAAAGGTGGAATGAATGGTTTTTCATTTTTAAAATGTATTGTCATAATACCCTCTTTGTGATTTGATATTAAGTACAGCCTATCACGATAAAAAGAATAGAAAAAGAGCTTTTTCAAAAAAGAGAGTAAATTTTACGATTTAGGTAGTTTTTACTTCCCTAAAACGAGAAAGAGTGGCATAGTATGGATATTTTGCAGAACAAGGTTGTGGAGGTGAGTTAAAGAGTGCTCTATTCCAAGTATCCTCCGGATCTGGTACGAGAAGCTCTCAATTTCAGCTCGCATATGGAACACCTGTTACGGTTAGATATTTTCGATTCAATAATTCACGATCCAACAGTATGGCTCCCTTCTTTTAGCCAAGAAGTAAAAATCCCCTCTATAGCTCATGTCAATGATCGCTTCATTGATTGGAAAGATTTTATAGTATCCCTCTATAAAAGCACACTTTTAGCAGCAGAACAGAATAACGAAACTGGAGAAAATATAGCTCAGAGATGGCACCAAATTCTTTCTGCTATGGGGGAGGCTGCTTTGCCCTATCTATACGACACCCTTCCAGAACGGCAGTTTATGAAAATAGTACAAATGGAGGTAGTGACATCTAGTATTGCAAGCGCTGCTCCCCACCTGCCATGGGAACTTCTTCCCGGCTGGAGATGGGGACATTATGCAAGTATGTACATCGATATTCCTGAAAAGCATGGGGAGTTTTGGAGCATTCGAGAGGTGAAAACTGGATGGACTACCGCCCACATGGCATCTTTTCATGGCCGAGCCTTTACATCAGAAGCTCTTTTAACAACAAGGACGGAAAGTATTCCTTATGGATTAACCCTTGATACCACTCATAAGAAAGATCGGAACTGCACAATGGAAGATCTCTCTGTCGCTTCGGTATACTACTTGTCTGGCCACGTCTTTCCACAGATCCATAGCTATTTTAAGGCTCCCTTCGATAGCGAAAAAGAAACTCTAATAGAGGGCATTATCGGGAAAGGGACCAAACATCAGGATCCATCGTGGCTCAGTGGAACGCTGCGAAATTTATATCTTCTTTACGGAAAAGTTCCGTTGGAGAGGATTGGGCGCCTTGCCGCACTCCTCTTCAGAAGACTCCAGAATATTCTTTATCCAGAGCAGATCCTTCGATATACTGTTTCAGAAATGTCCCAGTTGTTCTTCCTTCATGCTGGGAGAAATGCAGCGGAAAAAGTTCTCTCTGTTTTTGAAGGGATGGTTCCCGAATCTCCATATTGGCTTATTCCCTCGTAGAAAAAACAGGGACGTTTTCTGCGTTGACATGTTGTCAGGTAAGCCATTCTCAGCGAGCTGGTGTCTGTCGCGTCGGCACATTGCCAGGGATGCCGTCTACGTCAAGGGGTTGTGGGCAAAGAATTCTTTTATTTCGGCAATCAGATTTTTCTTGCGTTTCCTCGAGCCTCTGCTAGGATTATGATTGTTTTACACACATGAACAGAAAATAAAAATGCGGAAGCAGGGGTAATTTTATTATGCGCATTGTCATCGTCGGAGCAGGAGAAGTTGGCTACCACGTAGCAAAAAGTCTTTCAGCTGAAGGACATGATATTACCGTCATTGAAGAGGATGAGGAACGGGCACAAAAGGTAGACAACGAACTAGACGTTATTGCTATTCGTGGAAATGGATCTCGCCCATCGGTTCTTGCCGAAGCCGGGGTTGTCCCTGGGTGTTCAGTCGATATTCTTGTCGCGTGTACGAACCGCGATGAAGTCAACATTATGGCGTGCTGGATTGCAAAAAGGGCCGGCGTCAAACGGGTGATCTCAAGGGCTCGGGGCCTTGAATACACCGACAGCCCTGATTGGGCTCGAAGTCTGGGCATAGACGTAATGAGCTCTCCGGAAAGATCTGTAGCCCGCCAGATTATAGAGTTACTAACCGTCAGTTCTGCTATGGACGCAGCAGAACTGTTTGAAGGAGTAGCGGGTATTTATGCCTTTCGCATAGCCCATGATTCCCCCCTCATTGGCGTGCCCCTGAAGGATCTCCGTTTTCATTACCCTCAAATAACAGCCATCATCGTATATGTGCAACGAAACGGCGGTGGTTTTGTCCCTTACGGAGACAATATTTTGGAAGAAGGGGACCTCTGCTTTATAGCCACCCGCAAAGATCAAATATGGCGGTTGGAGGAAATGGTTCAAGGGGAAAAGAGTACCCCTCTTCATCGAGTTATTATTATAGGTGGAGGGAAACTGGGCTATCAAGTTGCCCGCCGTCTGGAAAGACAGTATAAACATCTGGATATCCGCCTTATCGACCATAACAGAGAGAAATGCGAACGAATCGCTTCAGAGCTGGAGAAAACGCTGGTTCTTTGCGGAGACGGCGCAGATGAGATGTTGCTGCGTCAAGAGGGAATAGAGGGAGCTGATGGCTTAGTTGCCGCTACGGAAAGCGATGAAGCCAATATTCTTTTTGGCGTGGTAGGAAAAGCTCTTGGCGCCAAAAAGACTATCGCCGTTGTACGCAGACAGATGTACATGCGTCTGGACAACTATATTTCCGTAGATGCTATGGTCAATCCCAACCAGGCGTTAGCTTCAGTTATTATGAGCAACGTTCGCTACCCATCAGGGATGGGGACACTCTCTCTTCTCGAAAAGATAGACGCTGAAATGTTCGAAGCCATTATTCCCGAAACAAGTCCCGTTGTTGGTCTATCCATGGCAGAATTGGGGCTTCCCAAAGGGATTCTTGTAGCTCTTATCCGGCGTGGAAATGAAGTGTTCGTCCCCAAAGGAGAAACGACCCTCCAGGGAAACGACCTGGTAACTCTTTTTGCCTCATCTGAACTTATGCCTATAGCTGTGGAAAAACTTGGAGTGAAATAAGAATGCGACTTCGCCTTGTAGCAAGAGTATTAGCTCTTCTTTCCGCTATGATCTCTCTTTTTATGTTATGGCCGCTAAGCTGGGCTATCCTCGATAAAAGCCAAGATGTACAAGCCTTTGCGTTTTCTATTGTTTCAGGTTTTTGTATTTCATTAATTCTCCATCTCTGGGGGAAACAAGAAAACTACCAGGACTTAGGAGTTAAAGAAGCCTTTGCCGTTGTTACTCTTTCGTGGGTAACAGCCTCCATAATTGGTGGGCTTCCTTACTATCTTTATGGGGCAGCTCCCACATTTACCGACGCATTTTTCGAGGCTATTTCAGGCTTTTCAACAACCGGCGCTTCTATTTTTACGGATATTGAGGCATTACCTCGAGGAATCCTCTTCTGGCGCGACCTTACTCACTGGCTCGGAGGCATGGGAATCATCGTTCTGAGCTTAGCTGTTCTGCCCTTTATCGGCGTAGGAGGAATGGATCTTTACAAGGCTGAGGTTCCCGGCCCCATCCCTGAGAAAATGACACCTCGAATACAGCAAACAGCTCTGCTGCTCTGGGGCGTTTATGTTTTTCTTTCCATCCTCCAAACCATATTGCTCCTCTTTGGGGGTATGAATCTTTTTGATGCTTTGACCCACACTTTCGGCACTATGGCCACAGGGGGATTCTCGCCTAAAAACTCCAGTGTAGGCTATTACAACAGTCCATACATAGACTGGGTCATTACTATTTTTATGTTCCTTGCCGGATGCAACTTTGTGCTCCATTACCATTTTCTTCGGGGGAAATTGAATGCATGGTGGAAAGATGAAGAATTTCGTTTCTATTTCTGGATCACTACAGGAAGCACCCTCGCCATTACGGCTCTCCTCCTGAGAAAAAGCATCTATACTAATATTTTTGATGCGTTGCGATATGCCGCCTTTCAAGTTGTAAGCGTTATAACCACCACCGGTTTTGTCACAGCTGATTATGAATTGTGGCCTGTTTTCACTCAGTTTTTGCTCCTTATATTAATGTTCATTGGCGGCTGTGCCGGGTCTACAGGCGGTGGAATCAAAAATCTTCGCATTATGGTCCTCGCCCGCCATGCTCGTACAGAGCTATATCGGCTTCTCCATCCCCACGCCATTATTCAAACGAAAGTGGCTGGCCATACTATCCCCAAGGAAACAGTGGGGTCCATATCCGCTTTTTTCCTGCTTTATATAGGGTTATTTACACTGGCAAGTTTAATTATGACCTTATTGGGACTCGATTTGGTTTCGGCCATATCTGGAGTAGCTGCTACATTGGGGAATATAGGACCCGGCCTTGGCATGGTTGGCCCTACTAAAAATTACGCCGCCATTCCAGCCGCAGGGAAATGGGTTTTTTCTCTTTGCATGCTTTTGGGGCGATTAGAGCTTTATACCGTTCTTATCCTTCTCATTCCGGCAACGTGGCGCAAATAAAGAAAAGCTCCCGACACATACATGTCGAGAGCTTTATTTTTATTTCTCAACACAGTTTCTAGAAACCTCGAAACTTCTTTTTTCCTGCGTTTCCACAATTATTCCTCTGAAGCATGAGTTTTGAGGAGTATCTTTCTCGTCTGAAGAAGAGCCTCCTTTTCCCCCAGCACGAGCAACGTATCGTAGGGTTGCAATACTGTATGTCCCCTCGGCACGAGAAACTGGTTGTCTCGTCTCACAAGTAAAACAAGGGCATCTTTAGGCAATCCCAGATTCTCCAAAGGTTCACCCACCACATCAGCACTCGGTAGAATTTCAAACTCCCTCGTCTCGCTTCGAACATCATTTTCCGTTTTATCGAATTCCAAAGGGTATCGTGCCCGCAGAACTAACGGCTTATCCACCTTTAGGAAACGGGCAAGGGGCATTAACGTTTTTCCCTGTAATAGAACTGACGTCAAGACTATAAAAAACACTACATTAAATATTTCCTCAGATTTAGGATGCCCCATTAAAAGAGGGAACGTTGCCAATACAATGGGGACAGCCCCACGTAAACCGGTCCAAGCAGATAAGATACGCTCCTGGATAGAGAATTTACTCCCGATAAGGGTCAGAAATAAAGATACCGGCCGAGCCACAAACATGAGGAAAGCAGAGCATAGCAACCCTTCCCACGCTACTGCAGGAAGGTGAGAGGGGAACACCAGAAGGCCCAAGACTAAGAACATGATGATTTGCATAAGCCATCCCACGCTATCGTGAAACCGGATAAGACTTCGTTTATAAATAAAATCGCCATTTCCTAAAATAAGGCCACATAAATACACCGCCAGGAAGCCGTTCCCCCCCAATTTCTCTACCACTCCGTATGTAAGCAACACAATACTGACTCCCCAGAGAGGGTAAAGCCCCTCGTAATCTAGGCGGATTCGATTCATAACCCACGCCGCACCCTTCCCTATAATGAATCCCGCTACAACACCCATAGTTATCTGCATGGCAAAACGAGGCAACAACTCCCCCCAAGAGAGAGTATCTCTTGCCATAATCTGCAAAATACCTAGGGTTAGGAAAATAGCCATAGGGTCGTTACTACCAGACTCAAGCTCTAAAAAAGCTCTGAGATGGTCTTTTAAACTGACGCGCCTCGATCTGAGCACTGCAAAAACAGCAGCAGCATCAGTAGATGAAACGATGGAACCGAGCAAGAGCCCATCTTGGAGGGAAAATCCTAAAACAAAATGAATAAAGAGTCCCATAAAAAAGGCTGAAAGGGCAACTCCCACCGTAGCCATAAGAATGCCCCGTGTCAGAACAGGACGAATGCTCTCCCAGTTCGTGTCAAGCCCTCCAGCAAAGAGAATAAAAGCTAACGCTACAGTTCCTACCATATTGGCAGCAGCTGCGTTATCAAACTGTATACCGCCAGGACCGTCTGACCCAGCCAACATCCCTATTACGAGAAACATGAGAAGGGCGGGAAAACCAAAACGATCGGCGAGCTTACTCGAAAGAATACTTAAAACAAGAAGAACCGCCGTAACTAAAAAAGCTAAAGGAAGATCAAACACCTGCTACCACCTCAATTAAAACCGCGCTTTCCCTTCACCGCAGTCGTATTCTTCATGTGCCATCTAATAATATCTCTATACGTCCTGTCAAGGGACAGGAGGAATATCCCACCTGTCTGGCAAACCTATGGCTAGAGAGTTAGATTCGCCACAAGCCTGCCTGGCAATAAACATCTTTTTACCTGTGTTCTCACCTCTTTTCAAAAAAATCCTGAGCGAAGCTGTCAGACAATAAATAAATCTTTTACCTCTTGACATTTAGAGGGAAATTCCTTAGGATAATCGTGTTACTTATTATAAAAAATGTGTTACATACCCCGTAAAGAGAACGCCTATGGGTCTAAAATGTTGTTACTGTATTTGTTTTTTGCACAAAAAAGTTTGGTTCTCCGATTCTCCTCTGTACCTGTAGGGAAGCTACCCACCTAGCTTCCCTACTTTTTTTGCATTAAATATGTTAAACTTTTTTTACGTTCATACGAGGAGGTTCATCATGACAACAACCAAAAAAAATCTTTTCTTTTTAAGTATAGCTCTCTTCGTTCTCCTCTCTATAACAATAGGAGCATCAGCTGAAGAGATGCCGGTCATTCAAGCAGAACATTTCTCTGGGGAATTGAAACTGTCTCTTGATGAAACTGCTTCCAAAGTGGATTTAACTCTTTTTTCTGACGCATCCACACTGCAGGCTAAAAACTACGTTATGACCATCTCTTCTTTAGAAAACCAGGCTGGACAACTTCCCCTCACCCTCCGTGGTGAATGGGAATCTCTTCGAGGGACAGTTAGCAATCCCGATGCTCTAGTCTATCAGCTTAACCCCGATTATCCCGATACTTCGTTTTTCTTTATCTCTAATGCTAAAGGACACCTGACCCTGCTAACGCCAAGCCAAGAAGAGATACCTTCGGATATGGGCGGGACCCTAAAAAAAGATCCTTCCGTTCTTATCAACAAAGAGGCAGAAGAACTATTGAAACTTCCCGCAACCTATCAGGGACTTCTTCCCGCAGCTGACGGACCAGGGATTGTTTATACGTTAACGGTTCGTCCAGACAGGCTCTATCAACTCGATATCACGTATATAGAGGCTGAAAAAGGAAAAGACGAAACCTTTGCTTCTCTAGGCTGGTGGTCTCTTTCCAAAAATGGAGGGATAATCACTCTCCATGAGAGCGACACTGAAACAATTCTCTTCGCCATAGATTCCCCTCAGAAAATAACCATGCTCGATTATGAAGGTAGGAGGTCTGTAACCTCCCTCAATTACACCCTTTCTAGAAAGACGCGAGTGGAAGAACACCTCTCCCCTATCCCTATGAAAGGGATGTTTTCCTATATGGCTGACGCAGCCTTTTTTACAGATTGCTTTACTGGCAAAATTTTCCCTGTAGCTATGGAAAAAGGATATTTATCCCTTGAACAAGCATATACCGCCCTTCCTCATGAAGCGGGCAAGCCTGTATATGCCGTTGTCGAGGCCCATCTAGCCATGCGTCCTGCCATGGAGGGCGACGAAATAGAAGAGATGCTTGTTATAGACCGATTTATAGAGGTACAGCCAAACCGAACATGCGATGAGGAAAGCTCCTCTCATCTTGAAGAGAGAGTGTGGAAACTCACACTCCTTCGTGGGGAAACAATTTCAACGCTTAGTCCCTCCGATAATCAGCCAATGACTCTCAGATTTGATGTACAGGCTCACCGTGTTACAGGCTACGCTGGTTGCAACAACTTTTTCGGTCCCTATTCCAGAACAGGCAAGGAGCTTTATATGGGGCCAATAGCAGCGACGAGACGATACTGTGAGTCGGCAATGGAGACAGAAAAACTCTATTTAGAATCCCTCGAGCTGGTTAGCGGGTTCAAAATAGTAGACAACAGGCTGGAGCTTTATCATGATGGAGCTCTCTTAGCGGTTTTTGAACCGTATAATCCGTAAAAACATGCAGGGAGGAGACCTTTTTCTTTCTCCTCCCTCTGTCACTGGGACATAATATTAGAACGAGACGAGCACTCACCAGAACGATTTGCTTATACTTCCCATTGCAAAGAGCTTCATAACTGTCAGGGCTCACTATGTTCATGCAACGAAAAGGACGAGCGCATATGAAGCGCGTCTCACCATGCTACTGCTACAAAATCACCACTCGCTCTTTATCTTCCTCGTCTGGTTCCTTGTAGTTGGGATCTCTAGAAATTCGGACCTTCTGGATCCTCTGTCCGGTGACCTTCACTACTTCAAAACGAAGAGGCCCCCATTCCAGAGTCGCTCCTACTGCCGGGAGCGTTTTAAATTGTTCGAAAAGCCAACCATTCAAAGTACTCGATTCGCTTTCCGGCGTATGGGAGAAATGCAAAAACGTCTCGAAGAGATCCTCTAAGTACGCGTCTCCACTGACTAGATATGTATTTTCCTCCACCTGAGTAAAATACTCTTTGAAATCGTCATGTTCGTCGTAAATTTCCCCTACCAACTCTTCAAGAATATCCTCAAGTGTGATAATACCCGACGTTCCACCATATTCATCTAAAACAACGGCGAGATGGGCCTTGTTTTGCTGTAACATTTTCAAGGCATCCATAAGGGTTGCACTCCCCGCAATGAGGAGGGGGCGAGACATGATACTACGAATATTCACAGACCCCTCGTTAATATACTGGTTCAAAAAATCTTTTTCGTTCAGGATTCCAATAATGTTATCAAAGGTTCCTTCATATACGGGAACCCGGGAATAATGATTTTTAAGCAATAAATTCTTCACGTTCTCAATAGGTTCGTTTACATTCACAGCAAAAAGATCGACCCGCGGCGTCTGGACTTCGCAAACTTCGATCTCAGAGAAGTTGATAGAACTCCCTATCAAATCTTTCTCGCTTTCCGGCAAAACTCCCTCTTCCCCCATGGTCTCCACAATACTCCATAGCTCATCGTGGGTAACGCTGGGCAAAAAAGCCGGTTTGTCTTTCCCTCGTAAAAGCTGGGAAAGACGGGTGGTTAACCACGTTAAGGGTGAAAGTAAGACAACAAAAAAATGGACGAGAGAGGCGGCACCTAAAGCAAAGTTTTCCGCTTTGTCTTTTACAAAAGCTTTAGGAAGAATTTCACCGAATAGAATAATGAGTACCGTCATGAGGAGCGTCGCATATACAGCCCCAATAGGCCCGAAAAGGACCGAAAGAATTCCAGTAGCAGCAGACGTCATAAGAATATCGACAATATTTCCCCCAATGAGGATGGCTGAAATGGTTTTATTGAAATCCTTCGCCAAGCCCAACGCTCGTTTGGACCCTCTCCGGCCCTCCTCTACAAAGCGTTTGAGCCGTATTTTATTGACACTTGAGTACGCTGTTTCACTCGCCGAAAAAAACGCCGAGAGGATGAACATAAAAATAAAAAATAACGCAAATAAAACCACAAAATTATCTATCACTACCAATAACCTCCATTTTAGGCTCCAACACTTCTTCTCTCTCGCAGTTGCTCTTTTTTATTTATTATACGACGCATTATCCATTATGTTCAGACTTGAAACATACACAGTATAATAACAGAATATTAATAAAAGATGGCAAGGAGTATTTGTGTAAATAGTATTATGATGTTATTTTATTGACTTCTTGTCTTATTGAAGCTACAGTGTTAAAGCCGGTTCTCAGGGCGGGGTGGAATTCCCCATCGGCGGTATACCAGTTCAAGCTGGAAAGCCCGCGCACATTTTTCTGAAAGAAAAATGTAGATCTGGTTAAATTCCAGAGCCGACGGTAATAGTCCGGATGAAAGAGGATCAGGCGATCTACTATCCTTCTCTGCTTGTTTGTGGAGAAAAGAAGAGGCCGCTGATAGAGTTCCCGCCCTGCTATTTCTATTTTTCTACTTAGGAGGATTTGTTGAGAATGGATAGTATGTTGCTTAACACCTATGGCTCTCCCCTTGAGCGAGTGGAGAAAGCGTTGGAGTCCCTTCGTGCTGGAAGTGGCGTGTTGGTTACAGACAATGAGAATAGAGAAAACGAAGGAGACCTTTTTTTCCCTGCCGAAAGTTTAACTGTGCCGCAGATGGCTATGCTTATTCGCGAATGTAGCGGCATCGTGTGTCTCTGCCTCACCCCCGAGAAAGTTCAATCCTTGGAACTTCCCATGATGGTAACTCATAACTCCAGTCGATTCCAGACTGCTTTCACCATCTCCATAGAAGCTGCGGAAGGGGTAACAACTGGCGTCTCAGCCGCAGATCGAGTGAGAACGATTAAAGCCGCAATAGCTGACGACGCTCAACCGTGTGATTTGCGACATCCGGGCCACGTGTTCCCACTGCGGGCTCAACAGGGAGGCGTTTTGGAACGAGACGGGCATACTGAGGCAAATGTAGATCTTATGAGGCTCGCCGGATTGAAACCGTACGGGGTACTATGCGAACTCACTAATAGCGACGGAACAATGGCTCGTTTGCCTGAAGTAGCGGCTTTTGCGAAGAAACATAATTTCCCCGTTGTAACTGTACAGGATATTATTTTGTACCGGAAAGAGAATGGAATGTAGCCGGCAACCACGGAACGAAACCTGTCATGGCGACGACTATCACTACGGCTCGCGGCAGTATTTTAGCCGGCAACAAAGGAACAAAGTGCTGCCAATAGCAAGGATAGAAGCAAGGGCGGGGCTCATCAAGGAGATACAGAGAGGAACCATCAGAAACCCCGCTCAACGAACATCTGCTGATGAGATTGTTCATACAAGACACTGCAGAGAAGGGCCTAAGAAACCTCGCAATCAACGTTTGCTGTGAGGAGAGGCCGTCAGAAGAAAGAATTGAGACGACTTCTCCACTTTGATTGCGTGTCAGCGTCTTAGCTTTATCGCTTCTACTTCTTCCATCGCTTCAATGTAGGAAGGAACTCGCTTAGCATTCTTTGGGCTTCTTCTTCATCGAAACCTGACTTTAGCATATGGGGAATACAAATATTGATCATTTCTTCCATCGTCACGTGAGGTTGAGTGAATTCACCATTCTTATAACAATAGATGCAATAGTCGTGAGATACGGTGCCATCCCCCTCTGTTCCACGAAGGGAGTTTTCAAGGGGCATACCACAACTCTGGCAATATTCCTGCATTTTTAAAACCTCCTTAACCAACAGAATCTTTTTAAAGAATAACAAATTTTGTTAGCAAAAAGAAGTGGAATATAGAAGTACATTTTCATTAAAGTATACATATTTTTATTCATTTTTTGTGCTATATTATAGAAGTATCTTCCACGAAATGAACATGCGCAAATATGGTAACTGTCCAAGTGTTGTTGTTTTTCCTGAAAGGGTGCATTAAAAGTGAAGTACATGTTAGATCCTCTGCGCGGGAATATCTTTCCTGTGTTCTTTTATTATTCCTTCTTAACAGTTATAGGAATGATTGCCGTGTCCTCAGCCAGTGCTGTGGATGCTGCTTTTCTTGGCAATAAAGTAGGAGAAATGGCCTTGGCCACCGTTAACTTATCTCTCCCCTTCGTTATATTATCAGGAGGGATTGCCTACATGATGGCCATAGGAGCTTCTGTTAACTGTGGGAAATATCTTGGCGAAGGAGATCCTGATACAGCTTCTTCTATCTTTACGAAAACGTTACTGGCTACTTTTGTTATCGCCGCAAGTATCTCTGTAATAGGAAGATTGGGAATAGATACTCTGGTAACCATCCTTGGCGCAAGTCCTGAAATCGCTCCCTGGGTTAAAAAGTACCTTTCTATGCTTTTGCTTTTTATTCCGTTTCTTACCTGCGGTATTTGCCTTTCTTACTTTGTACGGGTGGATGGACGACCTCTTCTTGCCGCTGCGTCTATGGTTACTGGAGCCGGTATTAATATCTCTCTTGACTGGCTTTTTGTTATCAAGCTTAATACTGGCGTGCAGGGGGCCGCTCTCGCCACAGGATTGTCGCAAGTAGCCTTATTCAGCATATTATTGCCGCACTTCCTTTTAAAAAAGGGAAAGTTGCGGTTCAAAAAAAATGGTGGATCCTGGAAAGAAATTCTTTTTGCCGCATATAACGGCTTCTCTGAGTTTGCTAACGAAATATCCGCCGGCATTCTCACTTTTATCTTCAACTGGATCATGATCAAGAGAATGGGAATCTCTGGTGTGGCTGCTTATACTATTGTAAACTACATACTCTATCTGGGCTCCATGGCCTGTTATGGCATTGGCGATGCTATACAGCCTATTATCAGTAAAAATTTTGGGGCAGAAAAATCAAACCGCATCTCTTCCTTTCTCCTTGTTGCCTGGGGAACCGTTTTTTTAATAGGGATCGGAATTATAGCTCTACTCGTTTTAGTTCCCGATAGGATGATCGACCTCTTTACCAATGGAGAGGCTGGAGAAACAACCCGTATCGCCAAGGAGTTTATCGCGTATTTCTGGCCGGCATTTTTGCTTATTGGCGTAAATATAGTTTTTTCATCATACTTTACGGCCATGCAAAAGCCGCTTCATTCAGCGGTTGTTGCCATATCGAGAAGTCTTGCACTGCCAGCTATCTTTTTGATGGTGCTCCCTCTTTGTTTGGGAACGAAGGGGATTTATATGGCCATTCCCTTTGCCGAAGTAGGAACTTTTCTAATGTCTCTAAAGCTCTTTGCCCCGAACAAGCCTCTTCAGCTTGTGCGGATAGACCGCCTCTACAAACGACAAGAGCTCTTTATAAAAAAAGAGATATCTTCGTCCCAATATCAGTAAGAAAGAAGGGCCTTTCCGCCTCATCACTCACTGGCGGAAAGGCCCTAAAGATATAAAAATTATCGCACTATCATTCCTCTTGGGGTTTCGTCGTCATCTTCAGGAGGTTCTTCGCTCGTTTTAATGCGTCATCCATACTTTTACAGAAATTATCTCGCCCAACTTCAAATATCAATCCTGACCGTTGAAAAGCCTTTAAAGGCTGGGAATGGACTTCCGAAAAAATCAAATAAATTCCCTTTTTCCTGCACTGCTTATATAAAGACCTCAGAGTATGTATCCCGGTGGCATCTACCGCCAATACATTTCGCGCCCTGATAATAAGAGCTGCGGCCGGTTCCTCCATATTGCGGATAGCGTTCTTAAATCTGTGGATCATCCCGAAGAAAAAAGGCCCATTGATTTCAAAAATCTCTACTCCTTCTGGAACATCCCGTGGTGCAATAGCATAAAACTCTTCTTCCGCAACAGTCTTCCCTTGCACCCTTTCTGTAATGACGTTGACATCTGTATTCTCCGACATTCTCCAAATGAAAAGAAGAGCCGCTAAAACAACTCCAACCTGAACTGCTACCGTAAGGTCGACAAGGACAGTCAGAGCAAAGGTCAGTATTAATACGCACGCGTCGCTTTTCGGGCCTTTACAGATAGACACAAAATTGTGCAATTCGCTCATGTTATAGCTAACAACCACAAGAATTCCTGCGAGTGCGGCGAGAGGTATCAGCTTTGCCACTGGTGCAAAAAGTAGAAGCAACAAAGACAGAACAACTGCGTGAATGACCCCGGCAACTGGAGTTTTAGCTCCGCTCTTAACATTCGTCGCTGTACGAGCAATAGCCCCTGTAGCAGGGATGCCTCCGAAAATAACGCTTCCTACATTTGCTATCCCCTGAGCGATAAGTTCAGCGTTAGGTCTGTGACGATCACCTATCATCCCATCGGCCACAGTTGCAGACAAAAGAGATTCTATAGCCGCTAGAAGCGCCACAGTAAAGGCCGGCTTGGCGAGATCTCCTATCTGAGAGAACTCGATTTTGGGGAAGGACGGCGCTGGCAACATACGGGGAAGTTCCCCGAACGTGCTTCCGATAGTCTCTACGTTCAAAGCACATACATGAGCCACAAGAGTAGCCACGACCATACCTATCAGCATAGCTGGCAGTTTGGGCCAAAATCGCTGTATTAAGAGGATAACTACTATGGTTCCTATCCCCACAAGCACTGTTCCAAAGCTCATAGTATTGAGGGACTCGAAATAGACCTGCCATTTCTCTAGAAAGGCAGCGGGAACTTTCTCTATTTTTAAACCTAATAAATCGCGAATTTGTGTGGAAAAAATAACAACGGCAATGCCTGTGGTAAATCCAGTGGTGACTGGAAAGGGAATAAACTTGATGAGACCGCCCATTCTAAAAAGGCCTAATAAAATAAGGATAATACCTGCCATTAACGTACATAAAGCCAAACCTGAATACCCATATTGAAGTGTTATGCTTGAAATAAGAACAACAAAAGCCCCTGTCGGGCCTCCTATCTGCACCTTACTTCCTCCAAAAAGCGAAATCAGAAAACCAGCAACAATGGCAGTAAAAAGACCTCGCTCTGGTGGAAGACCACTTGCTATCGCAAACGCCATAGCCAGTGGCAACGCAACAACGCCTACAGTCATTCCAGCGAAAAGGTCCGCAAGGGCTTTTTCACGGGAATACGCCTTGATCTCCGTTAATAACTTTGGTGTGTACACATCAATCTTCCTTTGCTCAATATTTTAATATTTTTAGGAATAAATGGGGGGTACTCCGAGTGTTAAAAAGCAACTCTTGTTAGTTTATCATTGATCTTAAGAAAATCAATTTAAATTAACGAAAAGGTTATAGCGCATATATTCTATTTATGGGCAGGCAAAAATTGTACTTCGCATAAAACATGGAAGGGTCGCTTTCGAGGCGCAAATGACAGGAACGCAAACGAAAGGCACAAAGGCATAATATTCGCCCTCATAAAAAAACAGACCTCCCACGAGAGAGGTCTGTAATCTACGTAATTGGGAGAGACAAAAGTGTCTCTCTGAATCAACTTCCGAGCCTAGACAGAAGCGGTACTTCGAAGGGCTTTAAGCCCGCGGGAAGTACGGAGCATAATCCGCTCTACAGCCCAGCCGTTGCGAAGTTCTGCTGTTTCCAAACGACCTTCCGGGGTCATCCAGAAAGGAACTTCATTAACATAAACAAGCTTCTTACTCATACAATTACCTTACCTTTCCTAACAAATTCCGAAAAAAGCGACACATGAAGTATGACGTTTCGGTACCGCCCTAACTACATGACGGGACGTGTCGCAAAAAAAACGCTATATCTTTTCCAGATGGCTTTTAAACCACCCGATCACAACCTTGTTATTATAGCACATAAATTTATTATTACAATCTAAATTAAAATTTATAAATCTTCAGAGAGTTATTCCAATTTTTGGATATCCCAATAGAAAGTTTCTGAAGAGCTGGGCTATTATACATGATATAGCACACATCGCGCTGATAAAATGCCCCATATCAATACATGGAGGCCAACCAGCTCAAAGCCAAGAGGGGAAATTTAAAGAGCCACTTCGTCGGTAACAAAAATATCCATGGAGCCGTTATAATCGCAATTGTAAGAGTAATTGTAAGAGCAATTCTGTACCGTTGGTATATGGCTGGTATATGAAACCTATTGGCGCAAAGAGGCTTTGGAGAAGATGTAGTCAGGTATTTCAACGTCAAATTCGATAGTATCTATAATATATTCTGTGCCTTCACCAGAAGCCAGCGCATCCTTAACTGTCGCCCTTTTAGGGTACCATCGCTCTTGAACCTGAAATATTTCGTTAATGGTGAAGGTCTTTAAAAGCTTGCCACTTTTGGCGAAACGATCCTCTCGTAAAGGAAGAAAGTTCTCTTTATCCACCCACATCTTTCGCGAATAATAGGAAACTCCTTCTTTTTTGGCCGTAAGCTCAAGTAGGTAACAATCTCGCTCGCCTAATTTGTCTTCGCCTGTTCGCTCTTTACCCACCTTTCCCTCCCCCACAAGCTCCACATTGTACATGTTGCTGAGTTTGGGATCTTCCATATAATCTTCGTAGGATATGTCAGACCCCATCATGGAGCGCCGAAGCATATGCCCCGCTATTTTTATGATGCGATCGGTTGACGGGGTGTACATCCAAAGCTCATCTTCGAGTTTGAGCATTTTCGTCCCTTTTTCACGGGGAGGCGAAAGGAATTCGCTAAAGGCCTTTTCAGTGCCCTGCACCCATGAAAGCACTTGTAATGTGCGGGAGCCGCGCTGTCCCTTCACAATCATAGTACTTGTCACCTTCCGATTCTTGGCAACGTAATTTTCGTCAACTTTTTCAAGAATCCCCTCGCCTGTAAGGGGAATGAGGTCCGGAAGGGGCCTCTGGAGATCTTTAGCGTCGGTAAAAGCAGCGACACCGACAGTCTCAACAACGCTACATTGAGCAGACGACAACACTGCTAACAGCACCGCCACAGCGATAAAAACTATAATCAGCACCCTTTTCAACGAAGCAACCAGCGCAAACTTTCCGATGTGGCCGCTCGAATGCGACGCAAACTTGAGCGCTGATACAGACGTGCCTTCAGGCGAAAAGGCTGTAACTGCCGATATAAGCATAGCTATGTTATACGCAGCTATGTTCGCAGCTACATGTCCCACCGTTTTATGCATTGCTATACCTGCCGCCGCTACGTGTAGCGCCGCACACACCGCCATATTATGAGGGTAAGCTTCAGCCAAGGGGATCCCCCATTCCCTAAACATATTCTTCCTCTTCATACTTCTAACTCCTTAATGAGCTGGGCTGTCTGTCTTTTATAGATGCCAATACCGGCAAACATGGCCCCTGTCACCGACGCAAACACTCCCGGGAAAAAACCGATAATATAGCTTGCCGGCGTAACCTGAGCCCGTATGATATTGGAGATAAGCATACTCGATTTCGGCATCATCTCCCCAAAATTTATGCCTGTGTACTGCATGTAATACGAAACGACGAGGCCCAAAGCGGTCCCTAAGACGGAACCGGCAATTCCGACAAAGAAAGACTCAAGGATCATTGAACGGTAAAGCCGCCCCTTGGATTCCCCCATGGCAAGACGAACGCCTATCTCTCCGTACCGCCGCAACCCGTTCATCAAGCCTGAATTCCAGAGAACAATGGACATGGCCAAGACGAAAATGCCAACAATTACGGCTTCCATGGCTTCAGCATAATTCAAATATTCCTCAAAATTATTCTGCTGGCCAAGAGACACCATCACAGGAGAAAACTCATCATCTGCCATTGTAAAAGTCTTGTTGAACCGCTGCGCAACATTGCCCATTCGTCTGCCGGAATAGAGCATGTCGTGGGTGTATCCCACAATCTCACCTGCGCTGTCAGTCATATCGAGGGCATTTTGCACGTCTCTGATATCTGCTATGATCGTGCCCCTATCCATAGGAATCATGCCAAAATAGACGGTTCCGGCAATCTTAAAATTGTACGTTGCCATAGCGCCATACATGGTTGAACTAATAAGCGTCACCGTGCTGCCAATATGAAGACCCATTTTTTGAGCAAATTCATCGCTTATCAATATTTCATTCGGACCTCTTGGGTAGGAACCCCGCACCATGGCCTTCTCTATGTTAAAGAGGTTTTTTTCTGGCGTATCTTCGCTAAAGAGGTCAATTCCAAGGCCCATGACAGGCGCCTGAGCCAGAGTTTCTCCCCTCTCGTCAGGGACATCGAGAAGACCGCCAAAGCGTATCCGTTGGGCCCAAATCATCTCTTTTTCATTCTCTTTCAACCATACAAGCAGCGCATCGGCCCCGATAATCGCCAAATCGTTGGGAACTTGATCGGCAAGGTCTCTATACGCCTGAGTCATAACCTTGACATGGCCCGTATCGAATTTCGCCGTTGAGCTGATGAGGTCGCCCATAGCTCCCTGCATGAAACAGTAAAGAAAAACTGTGAGGAAAACGCCGGCACTCACCATTAGCACGGGGAAGAGACTACGTGAACGATCTCGGATCAGCCCTTTTAGAAGGAAAGAGATCATGATATTTTCCCTTTCAGCGCCTCTGTAGGCTGGAGTTTCGCTATTTTGCTCGAAGGGAGGAAACTAATGGCTGCGACAACGACCATCATTAAGAGTATCGTCGTGAGAACGAGCTCTAAGGAGTACACGGGAAAGAGCTTGTCGGAAAGGGCGAAACCGTATCCCTCCACCATCTGGGGGATGGCAATCCCCTTTTTCGACACATACGTTAAAAGAGGCATACCAAAGATGAGGGCAACGACGATAGCCATGGCTCCCTGAATTACACCTTCCAGCGTAAAGACAAAAATAACCTGCATTCTCGTCATGCCCAAGGCAATCAAGGTACCAATCTCCTTTCTTCGCCTGAAGAGAGAGAGGACCTGAGTATCGAAAATGGCGAGCATGCCAAGAAAGAGGAGAATAGAATAGATAATAACGCTTGAAATTCTCTTCGTCTTTATCATTTCCGTGAGGTCCCTCATCAAAAAAGCCTGGCTTTTAAAAGGCCACTCCTGAGAGGAACCTGAACTTTCAGTTTCAGGGCTCACAACATGGGATCTTGCGCCGATGGGTGGCTCCTTATGGGGGAACTTGGTCCCTTCCCCAACAGCTTCGGAGCTCACAACCACGAGGGTCGCTTCATTTTTCAAGGCCGTCATGTGCTGCAACGTCTGAAGGGGTACCCAAATAATTCCGTTGTCGATAGACGGAACCCGAGTATCCATAATGTAAACAACCTGGCCCTCGGTTGCATCGAAGGTCCCGTGAGCATCTCTCCAGCGTATAGTCAGATAATCGCCGATAGCGATATTTTTGCTCTTCGCCATTCTCTTTCCGATGAGGATTGGCAGTTCGTAAATATCGGCGGTATTTACTCTGAAAGAACCACCGGCGCCACTCGCTCTATCAGAGCCATTTGTATTATTTGGGCTAACAGAACCAGTAACGCCATTCATTCTACCTGCGCCGTTTATGCTAGCGGAAGCAACTGAAATGTGAAGATAGCGCGTGGGAATATGGAGAATGGTCTGGGCAGGATCGATCCCCCGAAGTTGAACCGACTGAGCACGTCCAGCAGGGTAGATTGTGGCCTGGCGAATAAGAATAGGTGTCGCCCTTCTCTCTTCGATCAGGGAAAACAGATTTTCTGGAATAACACCGTGTCCATTATCAATGGATAGAGCGTCGTAAGGGTCGTAATCTTTATGCCAGTATTGTCCGCCTGCGATTTCGTCTTCAATCATCGCTCTGGACGTCTGGGCGAGCATACCTGTATAAAGCCCCTGGAAACCGACGATCACAACAAAGGTCATCGCAAGCACAGCCACGTTGAGCCATGTTCGAAGTCCCGCTTCCTTTATATTGCGATAGGCTAACGTAACGCCAACGCTAAACATGTCTGCTCTCTCCTTTGGAGCGAGGCGCACGGTGATCATTGGAAACATCACAAGCCACAGAAGCTGATGCTGATCCTACGTTGGGTCCCGATAAAGCTCCATCACGGGACGTGAGGTTATCTCTGGGAACAACCTCGCCAGTGTTGAGCGACATAGAACTCTGCGAGGAAACCTCAGAGCTGGAAACGGCAATGATTTCGTCTCGCGCTACGTGCCCGTCAAAGAGATGAATTTTACGTCTCAAGTATTTCATGACCTTCTCGTCGTGAGTTGCAAAAATAAAAGTGGTTTCAAGTTCCTTGTTGAGCCGCACCATCATTTCCAGAATGTTGTAGGAATTCTCGCTATCAAGATTGGCCGTAGGCTCGTCTGCCAGAATCAACGCCGGACGTTTCACCACAGCCCTGGCCACTGCCACCCTCTGACACTCTCCTCCTGAAAGCTGCGCCGGCTTGGAATTTACCTTATCTGTCAATCTCAGCCATTCTAGAGCATCGTAAACTTTCTGCCTTCTCTCTTTAGGCGGCATCTTCAAAAGCAGCAATGGAAATTCTATATTCTCGTAGACGCTATAGACTGGAAACAAGTTGTACGTCTGGAAAATAAAACCAATATGATGGTTGCGCAACGCCGCAGATTCCTTGTGAGAAAGGTTTTCTACGTTTTTATTGATAACCACCACATTTCCTTCCGTTGGAGCGTCGAGAGCCCCAATAATGTTCAAAAGAGTCGTCTTTCCAGATCCGCTGGGACCGATTAATCCGCAGAATTCCCCCTTCTCGAATTCGAGGGTTACATTACTCAGCGCCGTAAAGAAATGGCTGCCCATAGGATATCTTTTTGTCAGATTTTTTATGGTTACGATAGACATGAACAGGCCCCCTTCCCTAATAGTTGTACACAAAGGTGAGAACAACCCCGGTTCCCGAATAGACGCTGTTAGCATCGTCGCCGTTGTGAAAAGCCGTTACGTTAATAAGCCAGTCATCGTATGTGCGCTGCCAGCTTACGTTGGGGTAGAATTCTTTTTTTTGCCAGTCGTAGTATGTCAGGATGGTTACGGTGTCGAGAATGCCAGTGCTGAAGTCTATGGAAAGGGCGGATATTTCATCGTCATTTTCATGATTCCATATGTCACTGCCGGGCGATCGTATAAAATGTTCTGCCAAAACGTGGACGCCGGAACCAACATCAAAGGTGTAGTCGGCTCCAAGGGTAAGACATGTGGTGGAAAGAGTGTGTTTGGAGTCTTTTTTGAGGCGGCTCATGACGAACTCAAACCAAAGACCGATCCCCACGTCGAAACTTCCATCGAGTGCGTAACGCTGCTCCAGACCGTCTTCCAAGGTTACTCTGCGGGGAAAAGCAAAAGTGTTTGAGTTCCACCACTCCCGGTCGACACGCCTATTGTGATATGTAAAGGCCATCTCCCCATTGGCTACTGGGAACTGGTAGCGTAGGCCAAACTCCGGATCGCCATTTCCGTATAAGCCCCACACCCATATATTCGAATTGTTGGGGAAATAATAGCGTCCAAGAAGGGCGTTGACCCCGTCAGTTAGGCTCAAAGGGTCGCGGGGGTCTATCTGGTCGAACCATTTTAAAGAACGAAGGATCTGAGCCGGTCCGAAATTGATTCGCTGGAGGCCGAGGCGCACTTCATACCTCTCGCCGGAGAGACGCACCCAGGAGCGATACAAATCGGCATGGAATTTGTCTTCCAACTCTTTGAAGGAACCGAAGGTTGAGAGGGTGCGGATGTTGAAAGAGACGAGAGCGTCAAGGGTCTGGGCTGTTTGCGTTGTTTGCGTGCCTCTGTTTAAGTCTGTTTCGGAGTCTGCGGCGGTATCAGTTTCAGCGCCCGTTTCAGCGCCCGCGCCAAAACTTATTGTTATTTCGGGAATGTATCGGATACCCAACGAACTGTCTGTGTCGTCGTTGTATGCCCCCCAGAGAGAGACCTGCCCCGAGTGAGAGAACACGGTGGCATAACTCACAACAGGCGCCCATATGCAAAGGGCAAAAGAAACAAAAACAAAGGCAAACAACAGCTCACGGGTACATCTGGATTGACAGCCCATTATTATATTCATGCCTATGGTTAACCTCCTATCACTTGAACTCTACTTTTCGCAAGGTTAACGTTGGGCGAGATGAATAAATTGTTTATATAAGAATACCATCTGAGAATTTATTTATGCAAATTTTGTTTGTTTTTTATTTTAGAAGGTGGAAATCTTGACGAACAGGCGTAATGGCGGGGGAGATTTTTCACACAACACGAAACGTTTCCTAGCTATAGTATTTTTCTTATTCAGGTTTTAATATAAAATATAAAAAGGGCGAAGATACGTAGTTTAGAATCTCAAGGCTTTCAATAATCCCAGCGAGAGTTTAGGCATTACATGCGAAGATACATAGTCTCGAATCCGAAGGTTTTCCACAGTCCCGATGTGTATTCAGGCATCGCGGGCAAAGATACATAGTTTCGAATCCGAAGAATGTTGCTTTGCGGCCAATTGGCCTCGAGTCCAGAGCCGTATCCTTAAAGTTGAGGTGCCATAATTATGACAAACACAGTAAATGTGACAGTCGCAACAAATGCAACGAATTCCAAGGGTATTGAAACTTTTACGGGATAGGCGGTTCGTTTACTATGGATAACAGCAAAAGGAATAACGTAAATATTTACGAAATATCCCTTGGCATACTGGCAATTCTCTCTGTCGTTTTGCTTATCATTCAAGAACGAACAACACTTCCCCTTCACGAAGAAAAATTATTGGACGACATTGATTTCATAATCTGGTGTGTTTTCGTTGCAGATTATTTTCTCCACTTGTTTTTGACAAAAGATAAAAAGGACTACGTCAAAGAGCATGTAATAGAACTCACGGCAATTTTACCCTTTAACGCCCTTTTCAAAGGCGTTCGAGCCATTCGCCTCTTCCAACTCTTCCGTGTACCCTCCTCTTTTCTCTTTTTAAGAATTGTTAAATTGTTAGCCTACTTTGGCCGAACCCATCGTTATCTTTCCCGCTTTCTGAGGCGGAACAACTTCCAATACGTTCTCTTCATCACCATTTCCATGGTATTATTTGGAGCGATAGCTATCCGCTATTTCGAAAACATAAATTTCCACGACGCCCTCTGGTGGTCTTTTGTTACAACTACAATAGGGTATGGTGATATGGTTCCTACAACTACAGGAGGACGAGTTATAGCAACTATATTGATGTTGGTGGGAATTGGCTTCATAAGTATTCTTACCGGAACTATCGCCTCTTTTTTCATTGCTCCCGACAAAGAGCAAGAATCGAATAATGATTTTATAAATGTAACCATACATAAGCTCGAGAACTTCGATAATCTAACCCTCAGGGAAGTTCAAGATATTTGCCAAGTTTTAATGAGCTTAAAATCCAATGTCGTAAAAAATAAGCTACGTTAATAAATATAGCTCTAAAAATCTGGGGCAAACATATATAGAAGCGAAAGTCTCTGCCAAAAGTTCAGACTATAGTCAGGTCTCCACAAGAATTCTGAATAAAAACAGGATACGCCATGAAGACCATGTGGCCTCCTTTTACGTGGATTTATTAAGCAATGGGAGGGATGATGATGGAAAACTTCGAACTCATGGGGAAATTTTACCTCGGGAACGAGATAGATCCCGCAACAGGGAAAAAGAGCAACACACTCGTGCTCTACGACTCGAAAGACCTGACCACCCATGGGATGATCATCGGAATGACGGGAAGCGGCAAAACGGGCCTTGGAATAGCACTCTTGGAAGAAGCCCTTATGGACAACATTCCAATTCTCGCTATCGACCCTAAAGGAGACATTACAAACCTTCTTCTATCCTTCCCCGAGCAAAAGGCCGAAGAGTTCTTGCCGTGGATCAACAGGGAAGACGCAGCGGCACAGGGACTTTCTGTCGCAGACTATGCCTCCCTGGAAGCCGCAAAATGGGCGAAGGGGCTTGCCGACTGGAGAATTGACGGAGCGAGAATTAAAAAAATGAGGGAATCCGTCGACTTCACCATCTATACGCCTGGGAGCAGCGCAGGTGTGAAAGTGAACGTGCTTGGTTCCTTCAGATGCCCTGGGGATAGAATCACGAGCGATAACGAGCTTTTCTTAGAAAAGATTCAAAATACCGCCTCCACTCTCCTCTCTCTTCTCAACATTGAATCTGACCCTCTCTCTGGACGGGAACACCTTCTTCTGTCAAAAATATTTGAACAAAGCTGGAGAGAAGGCAAAGATGTCGATCTGCCGCTGATTATCAGCTGGATTCAGAACCCTCCATTCCCTCACATTGGCATTATGCCTACCGATACCTTTTATCCACCGAGCGAACGATTTAAACTGGCTCTCGCTCTGAACCAGATCCTCGCGTCTCCAGCGTTCAACCAGTGGATGACAGGGGTTCCTCTAGAAATAGGAAGCCTCCTCCACACTCGGGAGGGGAAACCACGAGCTTCTATTTTTACCGTCTCCCACCTTTCCGATAACGAGAGAATGTTCTTTATCTCCATGCTTCTAAACGAAATTGTTAGCTGGATGAGGTTGCAGACAGGGACCTCGAGCCTTCGAGCCATTCTTTATATCGACGAAGTCTTCGGATATATGCCTCCTGTAAAAGAACCTCCCTCTAAAAAACCTCTCATCACCCTTCTCAAGCAGGCTCGAGCCTTCGGTATCGGCGTGGTTTTAGCTACTCAAAACCCTGTAGATCTAGACTATAAGGGCCTTTCAAATATTGGAACGTGGTTTATCGGACGCCTTCAAACACAGCGCGACAAAGACCGTGTTCTCGAAGGAATGGAACGACTCGAAAGCGCCTCAGGATGTGACCGGGAATTTCTCGACAAGGCCATTACAACCCTGAAAAAGAGGGAGTTCCTTCTTAATAATATCCACGAAAACAGCCCCTCCGTCTTCACGACCCGCTGGGCCATGTCGTACCTGCGAGGACCTCTGTCACGGGAGCACATTAAAATACTTATGGAAGGAAGAGCGCCGGCATCTGGGGCGGGGGCGGAAACGTCAGAGCCGGCGTCAATGCCAGCTCTGACAACATTAGCTAAAGCAGCGACTGAAGCAACTCCGACAGAACCTGCCACAGGGCCAGCAGAGCAAATTTCGGCAACATCCGTACCACCAGCGGCAACGTCAGCAACACCAACAACGCCACGAACGTCGATCAAACCAGCCATATCCCCGAATATCCCCGAATTCTTCGTCGATACTCCGACGGGAGGCGGTTCCTGGGTCTATAAACCTTTTATTATAGGAATCGGCGACATCTACTACTCCAGCGCCAGCCTCGAAATCGACACTCACATAACATACACGCTGGGGACAGAAGCACCTGACACCTTTGACCCTGATTGGGAAAGAGGTTTCGACCTCGACATCGCTCCAGAAGAGCTGCGAACAACAGCCGCTGGGGGCATACCTTTCCTTAAACTTCCCAAAACTCTGGCTGAACCACGCAACTACGCTACATGGGGGAAAGCCTTCCAACGATGGATCAGACAGAACAAACCTCTCGTCATCTATAAGAACCAACCCTTGAAAATAGTCAGCCTGCCGGAAGAAAGTGAAGCCGACTTTACCATACGAATTGACGAAGCCTTGCGGGAAAAAAGAGATATTGAAATCGAAAAGATACGGAAAAAATACGACAGCAAAATGGCCACTCTGCAAAAACAGCTCATTGCGGCGGAACAGGCCATTGAGAGAGAAAGCGAACAGGCGAAACACCGGAATATGGAGACAGTTATCTCTTTCGGATCGGCTTTAGCAAGCGCATTGTTCGGCAGAAAAAGCCTCACGGCGACATCCACCTACAGAATGGGATCTGCCCTCTCCAAAGCGGGACGGCTTAAAAAAGAAAAAATGGATGTGGCAAGAGCTGAAGAGAGATTGCAATTTTTACAGAATCAAATAACAGACCTCGAAACACGGCTCAACGAAGAAATTGATATTCTCACGAGAAACATGGAGAAATACAAAGAAGCGACACGGGAATCTCTGGTGCGCCCTAAGAGTACGGATATTACCATCAAGGCCTTCGGTCTTGCGTGGATTCCGGTGAGAATCAGAGAGTGACGACGAAATGAAACGTACAGAGGCCGTGCAGGCAGCAAGTTTTGACGCCACCGGTGTCAGTGCGGCCTTCTTCTCAACAAGGAGGGAAAGCGCATGAAGCCAAGAAAAGTAAGCGAGAGAGTTCAATGGATGGGAGCAATTGACTGGAACAGGCGGCTTTTCGACTCACTCATTCCTCTTCCCGACGGAACAAGTTATAACGCCTACCTGTTGCGCGGTTCCGAAAAAACGACTCTTATTGACACTGTAGACCCCGCAAAGGTGGATATTTTGCTTGAACAGCTGCGTGACATTCCGCAAATTGACTACCTCATATCGCTCCATGCAGAACAGGATCATTCAGGTTCCATACCCACAATTTTAGAGGCGTATCCCCACGCCCAACTCATATGCTCTCAGAAAGCGCAGGAACTGCTTATCGATCATCTCCACGTAGCGAAAGAACGGATCAAGATTGTAAATGACGGCGAAAAACTCTCGCTGGGAGACTGCACGCTCGCCTTTATTTACACTCCGTGGGTTCACTGGCCCGAAACGATGGTGGCCTATCTGGAGGAAGAAAACATCCTTTTCTCCTGTGATTTCTTTGGATCACACCTTGCCACGTCAGACCTTTACGCTGGCGACGATCCCTACGTGTGCGAAGCTGCCAAGCGGTACTATGCGGAAATAATGATGCCCTTCAGATCGATTATCAAGAAGAACATGGAAAAGATTGGCGACCTCGATGTTAAACTCATCGCACCGAGCCACGGGCCAATCTACAACAAGCCTCAGTGCATCCTCGACTACTACCGTAACTGGATTTCAGATACAGTTGCCAACAAAGTAGTGATTCCTTACATATCAATGCATGGCAGCACCGAAAAGATGGTAGAGTATCTCGTCAGTTCCCTGGCAGAGCGGGATATTAAGGTGGAAAAGTTCGAATTATCGTCAACAGATATAGGAAAACTCGCCATGGCCCTCGTTGACGCCGCCACCATTGTCATTGGAACACCTACAGTCCATTTCGGGCCTCATCCCATCGTCTTTTCTGTAACCCAACTCGCCAATGCCCTCAAGCCTAAAGTGAAATATGCGGCTATTATCGGGTCATATGGCTGGGGAACCAAGGCTGTGGAACAGATCGCCGGGCTCATCCCCAACCTTAAGGTTGACGTGTTAGATACGGTCATGTGCAAGGGATATCCTCGGAAAGAAGATTTCGAGGCATTAGACAGGCTCGCCAACAAGATAAAGGAGAAACACGCTCTCCTTTAAGTTAAAGCCGGAACAGACGAAGGGGTCGCTGTGAGTTGGGGCACTGCTACACGCTTAGGCGAGACTACAAATTGAGGCGCCACTGGTGTTAGTGCAGCCTCTTCTCAATAAGGAATCAAGTTCGCCCGCCTGGCCATAATCGTCAGTGGCTTAGAGTTCTTGCCAACGAGGAGGGGAAAAATGCCTATAACGCTGAAACGAATTTACGATGAAGCGGATTCCAGCGATGGACACCGCATTTTGGTCGATCGTCTATGGCCCAGAGGAGTATCAAAAGAGAAAGCAAAAGTAGATGAATGGATGAAGGAGGTTGCCCCATCAAACGAGCTTCGAAAGCTTTTTCATGGCGGGGGACTCTCGTGGGCTGAGTTCGAAAAGCAATATCAGGAAGAGTTGGAAACACACATTGAGGAGCTCCGAGCCCTTGCAGAGATAGCGAAAACACTCAAAGTAACGCTGCTCTACAGCTCTAAGAATAATGAGCAGAACAACGCAACGGTGCTGAAAGAGTTTCTTGAAGGCATGGAGGCTACGTAAAGACACGCATACCTCTAACATGTATTCGCCACAACGGAAGAGGGCCAACGCATATTAGGGTATACAAAGATACGTACACTCCCTGACGCCGAACAAATAGATTCTGCGCTGAAAGCGATCGGCGGTGAATAAAGACTACATTTTGGGTGGCGTAAATTCTGCTCGAAAAGATCGTATAACTTCACATCTCTCCTTGTATTTTGCTTGCAAATTAAGCCATAAACTGGCACTAGTCCCCAACATAGTTGCTAGTTTCATTGCTACATTTTCATGCACAGTTGCTTTATCCTGATAACATATAAACCTTCAAAGGCCCCCATAGCGAAAGGAAACCCCGCATAGAGAAAGCCTAAAGAATGGGTTTTATTTATGCGCTTTAACACCTTAAAATTTTTTGGTTCCATGGGAAAGGATACATTCTCCATCAAGGTAAAGTTCTGGATTAAGAATGACTCCATCTACATGAATGCCTGCCGCTACAGTTCCACCAAAAGTGTCATTACTACCAAGAGCTATATGAACCGTTCCATATATTTTTTCATCTTCAAGAATAACACCTGTCACCCTAGCTTTGTTATTTGTTCCTATTCCAAGCTCTGCCACATTCCGCGCTAATGGATTTTCGCCAAGAAGCTCCATAAGTTTCTGACTATCTACCCCTTGAGCATCTACAAGGTTACCATTTTCAAAAAAAAGCTTTAACGGCCCCTCCAAAACACCTATCCCTGCAAAAGAACCATCTATGATAATTTCACCAGATGTACTTCCTTCTACTGGAGCTATAAAAGCTTCTCCAGAGGGTAAGTTGCCAGACTGTCCTTTTTCTCTATATACGCCAGTACTTGGAACCCCTTTCCGTCCCTCAAGAGACAATGTAAGAGAACAACCATCTTTCCGTATCTCAGCTTGCTTCGCCTGATCTAGAAGAGCTGTAAGTTTTTTAGTTAAAAATTCAACTTCTTTATAATCAGCTGTAATAGGACCATTAAAATACATATCTTCAGTAATGCCAGGCATAGTTGCAATGCGTGCTCCTGCTACACAAGCGTTTTTTTTAGCGTGAGTATGGGTCATTGACTTGCTGGTAGGAATAACAATAACATCTGAAGCAATCATTAATTCTCGGACTCGTGCTGGTGGTTCTTCTCCATTTTTTTTCATGGGCTGAATTTGGACTAAAAGAGATTCACACCCTAGCAATTGCCCTGCCTCAAAAAGACTTTGAGCAATATTTACTGTTTTATAATCACAGATAACTAAAAGGTTTTCCTCTTTCAATAGTCCCATGTTATCAGTGAGCAAACGTTTTGATACATCGACCATTTTCCCGAAATCCATAAAAATCACCTTCTATCCAAACATTTCTTTAATAACTCTGGCGACAATGCTCCGGGCAAGAAAGACAGGTTTCCCAACGCACTCCCTTACTTTCTGTTGCATTTCTATGGTATAGCCCATGCAATCCATGATAATTACGTCAAGGTCACATTCTTTTAATTTATTTATAGCATTATCAAACAGAGAACGATCGTCATACGGAGAGGCTGAGACTATGGATAATTTGTTTGATACAGATCCCCACCTTCTTTTAGACTGCGCTATTTGACTTTCAGACGGAGTTATAATTGCTAATTTCTTATTTTCTGCTACCGCCCGCACCACTTGATAAAGAATCCTCTGGGGACGAATAAGCAATCCTGTTTCTTTGAAAGCAGGAAATTCCCCTGTACAGAGAAGGAGAACAACGGGAATTCCATTATCAAAATGGTCTTGAATCTTTTGTTCCACTCTTGCAGTAATATAACGTTCAGCAACAGTAACAGAAGAGCCGTCTTGCATCCGTGTCACAAGAACATAGTCGTCTTTTTTCGGTGCCATTTCAGCTACTTCATCTTTTGTCAAACCATCTAAAGCACCAGACTCTACCACTTCTACATTCTCGCCAAGAATAGGCATAATATCTGGAATAATATCGGTTCGTGGAGCTTGACCTATGGTTACAGTTCCTAAATACCGTTTCACTTATGTATCACCCTTTCATCAAGCAGTTACGATACCAACAACCTAAATGAGTTTTGCAACCAGGTCCGCCACTAGAACACTCATTAAGAGATTCTTCTACTCCACTTTCAGAAACCATCAGCAGAGTAGAGATAAGATGAAGAATTTTCTCAACCTCTGGTTTTTCCCCGCTTATTACAAACGTAGTGGAACCTTCTCCACCTCTGATTCCCCCCCTGCCGATAACACAGGCCCTCACATGAGCAAGAATTGAAAGAGCTTCTATTTCACTTATTAATCGACCGGGAATAGGGATAAGCCCGACAGACATTCCCATAGAGGTGTCTATTTTTTTACGCCCACATTCAAGAATAGCATCATCTAAAGAACAAGGAGCAAATTTTTCGAGCCCTACAGCAATATATGTCGTAATTCCCTCTGCTTCAAGCGTTGAAACAATCTGTCCCGGAGCACCTCCTAAAGGCGATCCCGCCATCATGGCAGCTCGCCTGTGAGCATCAATAAGATTGGCGCCGCATACGGCAATATCTGAAGACCTCATTTCTGATACTACCTGTGGCAAACAGCTATCGACATTCTGAGCTTCTCCTTTATGAATAAGTATACTATGAGGATATGTCAAAATATTTTTATTACACGACACTGTCCCTCGGAGTGTGATTCGCCCACTCACCCTCAAAGAGGAGCCTATGAGCTCTTCGGATACTGCAGAAACGGTCGTTCCTCCTTTTAGGAGGATATTTCCTTCCCGTAACGCTTTTTTTACATCCGGGAGAGCGGCGATAGCCTTCGCAATCAGCCGCTTCCCCATAGGAACAGAAAGTGTTATTTGTGCTTTATACATTATTGCTTTCTACCAAGTGTCTGAAGATGGGTCATTGGTCCATATAAGTCAAGAAGCAACTTAAACTCTTCTGCGTTATAAAAAGCACATTTCCCTCTCGTAAAACTTTTTGCCACTTCAATATTAAAACGAACAACTTGCTCGATATCAGTAACATGAGTAGCTCCCGTTGCACATCCAGGAACAGCTGAATGAGAGGTAATAGCAATACCAACGCAAGGCACCGTTATTGCAGTTGAAGGTTGCAATATGCTATTTAAGTGGTAAAGACCATTACCGTACGGAGTAATGTCCTGCATAGTAAGAGGGAAAACAACGGGAAGCTCTCCTGTGACTATTTCCATGATGGAAAGAAGATCTTCACTTACCCGCAAGATATATCCTTCTTTTACTGTTGGCGAGATAGCAAACCCTTTATGATTAATAATGCGATTACCGCGAGTTGTGTCAATAATTAGAATGGCATCCATCTCTGGATCAACTTCTTGCTGATTCATCGTTGACATGTCTACAGGTGACCCCATAAAAGCAACCGGCTCATGAGGTTGTGTCGGAGCGTTAGGACAAATATGAGTAGCGATAATAACATCTCCTGGAAGGACATCATATACTAAAAGCATACGAGCCAACTTTAATACAGTTGCAACAGCAGCTACCGCCCCATCTCCATCAGAAACAAGCCCAATACGCTCTGGACGAGCTCCTATTCCCCCTAATCGACCGATAACACCTAAAGTAGGAGCTACCCCCCCTGCCCGTTTTCCATGAGTTCCTGGAATAATAGCTTTTATAAAATCTGTATGCCCCTTAGGACCTTTAATTTCTTTTACTACAACTTCAGATATCCCCGCTTTGTAAAACGCTTCTTTTACTAAATCCCCACTGGCATCAGAACGATCAAGAAGATCAATCGCTTCGAGTGTTCGAGTAAACGACATATCTACACCCTCTTTCATAAATACGAAATGATGTTTTTATGAACAACACGTTCCACATCGCTCAAAAGCTCTATACATCGCATTCCTTCCCCTAAACGCAAATGTTCTTTAGGAACTGCAATAATGTATATTGATTGGCTTTTTTGTATTTCAGCGCTTGTAACGGGCATACCACTCTCTCCATCCATAGTCATAATAAGGTCTGGGAAAGTACTCATGCGCTCTCCATTTTTTTTCTCAAGAGTCATATACTCATTCCAAAAAGTAAGAACATGGCCATCTACTTCTATATGTCCCACATCAAAACCACCAGATGTTTCAATACTTAGGTTCTGAACAATTCCATGCGTTACAATTTCACCGTTAAGATACTCTATAACAGAAGAAACTAGTTTCTCCGCTCCTTGTCCTTTTGCCTGTAACATGGTCATTCCCAAATCAATAGCCATAGAGACAGCTCCTGGAGCTCCGTTCGCTTTAGCGTAAGATGCTGGGACAGGATTCCGCGCCACTCCTACTAAACCTTGTGCCTGAACCGCAGCTTGACGAACTAAGGCTGACGTTTCAGTTAGACTTCCAGAAACACAACCTTCAATATACGTATTATCTTCTGGATCCCCCCCAGCAAAAGCTTGAACAGATACAAAATCTTTTTTCTTGTGAAGCCCCATAGATCCCATTACTCCTGTAGGATGAGCGCGGCCATTACATGGCAAATCTACAATTGGTAAATCAAGAAGTGCCCCTTGAAGCCAACCATTAACAATAGCGTTGCCCCCGCATTCGTTAGTAATAAGCCCGTTTATGAGACTGCTACTATGCATCTGGAGTAACTCTATTGTTCGCCAATAACTTCGCGGCGAAACGAAAGCCTTTTTCGCCGCTGGGGCTCCAACCCCAGAACATGTCACTAACACTTTTTCATCTTCGCAATCTTCAGACCCTATAAGAACAGGATGTCCGATACGTACTGCCAAATGTCCAAGATCAAGTCCTCGTTGCATAGCTCCACCGCCGCCACCACCTAAAACAGCTCCACCTAAAACAGCGGCTTCAACATGTTCGTCCATTAATACTATTCTCGACATATTATCAACCCCATTTTATTAAAACCCTAAAGCAGCCCTCATGAAAAATCCTTCTGCTCTCACCGGATCTATAACAGGCAAACAAACTCTGTCTTTAATCTCTGATGCCAAAGAAACAGTTGACATGCCTGTACAGGCAAGAGCAATAACATCCACTCCATCTTTTTTTAAAGTAAATGCCTCTTTTAAAACAGAAGCTCGCCCAGCTGGGGTCATAAGATCAAGAGTAGAGTTCACTCCATAAGGATGTATTTCTTTTATTAAAGAATCTTTTAAAACTTCTTTCATCCCTATTGGAGTTTCATCTGTTATTCCAATAACTCCAACTCGTTTCCCTACTCCTATAGCAAGCAAAGCTGTAGAACGTCCCGCGCCTATAACAGGGATGGAGAGCTTTTTGCTGAGTTTATCTACTGCCGGATCATCTGCACAACTTATAATTAAACCTTGAATATTATCTTGAATCATAGAGAGAGCTAGGTTTTCTATCTTAGGAAGGGCTTTCTTTTTCGTCTCCTCATCATGTATTCCTTCTGGCTGATCAGGAATACACAAAGAGAGCACTTCCCAATCTGGGAAAAGAGACATTAAAAGTCGGCCGTGAGATTCGAGAACTTTTTGATCGTACGCAGTTAATACTCGTATGAGACCAATACGATAATAAGTCTTTACCATGCTAAGTATCCCCTTTTACGCAAAACTTCGAACAACTGCGGAAATAAATCCGTAGATGCCATCCCCCGCAATTAAACCTGCTTCTCGCATCTCCATCCACTTGGTCCCCCAAATAATGCGACAAATTACCGCAGCTAAAACACCTATTCCATATATAGGATTTTTAATAAGGAGTCCTGTAGCAAAAAGAATACCAATAGCACGTTTAGCACCGCCTAGTAACTGAATAACAGCGCCCGCAACACTCCATAAAAGCAATTGCCGAAGAACATCAGGATTAGCTCCAGCATAAACTGTAGCAGCAAAAACGCGACTTACCGGAGGCAACATATCTAACTTAAAATGCATATTCATAAAGAAAAAAACAACTACTACCGCTACAAAGCCCCCTATAATTTCAGCTATCATTTGCTGGCGACGTCCGTCAAGCTCGTACTCTCTATCTCTCCCTTTACCACGAATAATCCACCCTGTTTTTAAGTCGTATCCCATATCAGCAAAACATGGCCCTGTACTTGAAACATATCCCGCCAAAAGAGCCAAAGGAACTCCGGGAAACCCCATAAAAAGGCCAAGACTCAAGAATATGACGCTAATGGCAAAACCTGGGAACCATCCTGAGTGCATCGCGCTTAAACCTACAAGAATAGGAGCAACAACTGCAGAAAAAGTAGCCCAAGCCACCCATAAGAGTAATTTTCCGAAGCTCATGTCTCTCCAAAGCCCACTCAAAAGAGCCAAAACAATTGCTCCTAACCCAAAAAGTATTGTATGAAAAATAATTGCTTTTTTAGTTTCTTGAGGGGTAACAGTGTTAGGAAGAGAATCATTAGTTTTTTCTTGAGAACTGGATGTTCCTTTACGCGAAATAACAACAAGAGCCTGCACAAGAGAAACAATACCAGCTCCAATCATAACGCCATGGGGAATATAGGTTTTACCTAAATCCAGCCCCAATAGCACTCCGGAATATCCTCGTATAACAAGACCGATTCCTAAGGCAGACATGGCAAAAATATTAGCGATAAAAACTATTCCTACTCCTGCCATAGGGAGACCAAAGTGACTGCCGATAGCACCAACTACAACCCCTTCCAAGAGACGGCGCGCTTTTTCTCCTCCTTCGTCTCCTGCAATAAGGGCTTGGGCAGTAGCTATACCAGGAGGCCATGCACCTGTAGCAGGGTACAGATCGGAATCGTATATTTTATATACAAAATGCATTCCAATAACTGTCGCTATTCCAGAACCTATTAACATGGGGAAAATATATTTAGGCGCACCTAACACATATATAATTCCCACGGCAAGCAAACCGCAATTTGCCGCTCCAAAACCTGAAGCTGAAGTCATTGTTTGTACAAGATTTTGACGATCAAGTGAACGGAAGTCTTTTAAAAATGATAGAGGAATACGAGCTAGAGTCATTGCAACAATGGCTCCTATAATTGATGTGTTTGGCGTAATACCTATTCTTGATATGATTTGCATACAGATAATAGCGGAAAGAACAGAAACTATGATGCTTAAAACAAAAGTCCTTGGCTCAAGAGCTTTCACATGCTTCTTGGACCCATTCATATTTTCCCCTCCTTTTTATTCCCAGCACACTGTGATACGTAGGAGCAAATACGTAAAAATATGCCATAGTTTCACGCCAAAAAACAAAGAGAAGTTACTGCTATGGATACAATTACATCATTATAGAGTTTTCTCTAATGTATTTATATCTTTAAGGTAGAGGAAAAACAATGGGATCAACATACAAAGAAAAAAACGTTCTCTATGCACAATGCACAAAACTTATGTAGGGTTCTCATCTTCGAGGAGAGCATATGTGATCAGCGCAAAAAACAACCGCTGTAGTTTGAAACCGGAAAAAACGTCAGTACCAAGAATTCCTTCTATCTGGTTTAATCTATAACGCAACGAATTTCTGTGTAAATGCAACTCTTCAGCAGCTTTTTTCTGATTGCAATCCATAAGCAAAAAAATTTTAAGCGTTTGTAACAAAGAGCTGTTATTGTTTTCGTCATAGGCCAGAACGGGTTCTAAAATCAAACGACTCGTGTGAATAAGGTCTTTACGGTTAGGATGTGTATACCAAAAATAAAGATAATGAAGGCTATCAAAATCAGCAAAACTTGATTGCCAAATCATAAGCTTCTTTATAATTTTTAAGGAAAAACAAGCCTCTTTATATGCCTCCTTTATACCTTCTTCTAAAAAATGAAGGGCACTTACGCTTACATAATATGCCCCTAATTCACTTTGAGACGATGAAGACACTCTTCGTGCTATATTTTTCACGTCCACAAAACTTGACTCATCGCACACTATAAACAGAAGACCAATAATATTATCAAGTTGAACAGCAAAGAAATCTTTTCTCTTCAACCTCGTTTTTTCAACAAATTCCCAAATAGAAATGTCATTTACACCTCTATTGTCTGGGAACTCAAATAATATGAAACAACATTGATCAGACAGAGAGAGATTTAGTTGACGGAAAAAGTCCAGCTTTTCTTTTTCAGAAACGCTTTCTCTCAGCATATACTGCAATATTTCCTGTTTATTTAAAGATCTCTTTAAGAATTGTTCCCTCTCAAATATCTGTGACATAACTTCTTTTATTACAGGAACATACGGCAATTCTGGGGGCAGAAGGATCATTGGGAAAGCTTCTTGCTCAGATATTTTGAGTACTTCTTCCGGCAAAGCCTGTATAAAACGTCCTACTTTTATTCCTATGCCAGAAGCACCTCCTTCTGCCTGAAGTTTAATTAGTTGTGCTAGACGTGAAATATTTTCTCTATAGGCATAAGCAGTTGTAAGAAAAAAAGTGCCAGGTGTCACCCATTGGTCTGCATCTGGCACTTCTATAACATCTATACAACGAACCGGATTATCAAGCCCTTGTTGTCCTGCCAAAACTATAGACCCTTTTAAACAGGGAAACTCAAGCATTTCCCTAATGCGTAACACGCTATACTACCCCCCTTCTTTGCCCTCATATTATAACTATAAACCACTTTAATCTATATTCAGCCTTTTTAAACAACTCACATCCTTAATTGAAGGTTTCTTCCATATTTTGGGTGGCGTAAATTTTGCTACCTGTTTTGGAAACGAGCTAGCAGGCTGTAGATGAGAAATTTAATTGTATTTCATACCTTATTTTTAAATTGTTGAAATAACTATAAGGTACATATTTGTCTTTCTGTAAACGTCCAAGCACAATACCTGGATCTATATCAACTTTTTCCGCAAACTGTTTTATGCTCTGCTCAGTAAAAATCCCCTCTTGTATGTACTCTAAATATTTTTCTCTAGGGATAAGAATATCTCTTGCGAATCCATCAGCCTCAAGCTCTAATCTCTGAATCAGACTTTCTGCCAATGAAACATTATCATCTGTTACAATGGTTAACTTTATTCTTTTTTGCAAAACATGTTTAATCTCGTGGAATAATGAAAACCAGAAAATATCGGAAGTTTTCAACCTATCGTTTATCGCCAACAACACTTTACGCTTGTTGTACCACTTCACTTTCGTTTACTTAGGTAAAGTGAAATAGATAATGAAAAAGGCGGACACCTCTCCTGATGCTGGTGTTGCTCACACAACCAAGACAAAGGAAACTGGAGGTAACCCACCATGACATCGTTATACCAACGCTTACAGCGATCTGAGAACTCTGCAGCAGCACTAGAAGTCGTAACTGATCTCATGAAAAAAGGAAAAAGGGGACCACGATCATCCCATCCCATTCAAAAAGAACACAGCCTCATATGGAGGCTATCGTTCTTGAAGTTCAGAAGAATACAAACATGGGTACTCGTCGACTTGCCAAGAAACTGGCCCGCATCTTCAGCCTGACTTTCTCCCTATACACAATCAGCAACATCTTCCGGAGGAACAACAGAAAGAGCCCCAGGGCTTTATGGAACAGAGCCACCGTACTGACCCCATCCCTGTGCTTCCCTATATTGCATCTCATAAAACCTTTATGACTCTCGCTACAAAATGGGTAAAATATTACAATCAGGAACGGTTACATGGAAGAAGAGAAATGGACGGAAAAGCATCAAAAGGGAAAATATACGAGCTTTCTTCAGCCAATTCAAAAGCCGATACTTCTGTCCTGTAGCTGTTATTGAGCCCATTCATTTTTGAAATGGCGGGAACCAAACAGATTAACTGGGATTTCCACTATTCTCTTTATCACGTTATCGGGGAGAAGACTATAACCCCTCACAAAAGGTTATATGAAACATGAGCATAAAGCTACGATAAATGAATTCTATTTATAACACTCACACCATCAAGACTTTTTATTTCACTATACTTTTTCACATAATTTTTGATGATCCGTTACAGCTAGATAATAAGAATTCCTCCGTGTATCAAGCACTAGAGCAAAATTGAATTACGCTGTAATTGACTAATAATCACCGCTTAGGTACATACTAGCCAGCTAGCCCTTGTCCTCATCAGGATTAGCTGTTTTTTTATTTTTTTAAAAATCATGATTTGTTTGGGTTTTTCTTGTGAATAAATGTGTTTTTTCACATTATAAACTTCTATTCATCCAAAATTGTAGATCCATAAGGTAAATAAGCCTTACTTGTCCATTTGGAGAAAAAACTTTTTTATTCTGTAACTGTAAGTTAAAGCAGAATTATAGTTGGGGCAAAATCGAGCGTAAACAGAAACATATATTTGTCACTAAAATGAACTCCTTCCACTCTTTCATTGTAATCAAAATATTTTATAAAGTAATAAGTATCACTACAGTAAAAAAATTTCATGTTAGTTGACTTTTTAATAAAATTGAACTATTCTGCATATGCGCTTTGAATAAATTGTTTTATTTTACTTGCTGTTCAAACATGCTTTACTAAGGAGGCAATTTTAAAATGAAATTTGCTGTTCTTGGAAGTGGAAATGGCGCCAGAGCTTGGTGTGCTCAAATAGCAGCAAAAGGGTGTTCTGTAGTTATGTGGGAACCTCTCGAAGCTACTGAAGACTATCTAAAGCTAAAAGAAAAGAAAGAAATGTTTCTTGAGGGTGATATCCAATTAGGGGGAAAACTTGCTGGAGTTACTATGAATATCGAGGATGCTATGAAAGGAGCAGATTGTATTCTTGTTATTGTTCCTTCGTTTGCACACAAACCTATTTTTAGGAAAATGATCCCCTATCTTGAAGATGGACAACACGTTATCGTAGTTCCAAGTAATTTTGCGGCCTATCGCCTAAAAAAAATGATGCTTGATGAGCATTGTAATAAAAAAATATATATATCAACAACTGAAACAATGCCTTACGCTTGCCGGATTAAAAATTTCGACACTGTTGTTATATTTAAAAGAAAATTTTCTATTCACATTGCTAGTACTCCTTTATCAGTCGGCCCCGAAGTACGCAAGTTTCTGAATGATATTTTTGATGGTTATGTTAGTTTTCTTCCTGCGGAGCATATACTTGCGCTAGACTTTTCGAACGCTAATTTTGTAATGCACCCTTACCCGCTGCTTCTGAACTACGGGCAGATAGAGAAAAATCCCACTACGTTTAGGCACTATATAGACGGTATTACACCATTAATCAGTGAACAGATGGAATATCTCGATCAAGAAAGAATTTCAATCGGTTCAAATTTAGGATTTACATTAACATCAGCTTTGGATCTTATGAAATTATACTATGGTCAAAACGATACAAAAAATCTATATGAGTACGTTAACAGTGCTGAAACTCCGTATGCTGACCTTATCGGGCAAAATGTGAAGAGTCGTTATATAACAGAGGACGTACCAGGCGTTATCATGCCAATAGCAAGACTGGCTAAACAGATTGGAACCCCCTCTCCACGCTGCGATACTATCATTGATTTGGCATCACAGCTTCATGGTACCAACTATTGGACACAGGGTACCACGTTAAATTCAATTGGAATTGAAGGGAAAAGTTCACAAGAGATTATAGAAATGATGATTTAGTTTTAATCAAATTGGTAGATATGTGCTTAACATGCGGCAACTAGCCTAGCATATAGGGCCTTCTAGTCGTCCAATTAGGAATATAAATTTAGAAAAGATAGGGAGATGATTGGTATGAAGAAACGTTTATCGCTTTTGGTTCTGGTTGTTTGTTTTTTAGTACTATTCTCTACTATGTCTTTAGCCGCGGTTAATTGGAAGTGGGTACACTATTTGCCAGTTGATTCCATGGTAGACAACCTTTCAAAAGATATGATTAAAGAAATAGAAGAAAGAAGCAATGGTCAAATAAAATTTACTCTTTTCCCAGCAGGGCAGCTGGGAGATTGGATGGAAATGTCAGAACAAATGATGCGTGGTTCTATACAAATTGGCATTCTTCCTGTCTCTCCAGTATATAATAAAGCACTTCAGATCCGTGTTCTTCCCTACAGTGTCATGAACTGGAATGAAGCTCGAAAAGCTTTTACTGGCGCAGATCCTTTCCTTTTTAATATTCTGTCTGAAGAAATGGAAAAAGTAGGATTTAAGGCTCTTGCTGTTGTAGCAGAGGGATTTGGTGGCGCTGGTTTTGCTGATACCCCTGATTTTGATCTTGTTGATCCTGATGCTAATAAACATGGCTATAAAATGCGTGTCCCTGCTGGAAATCAGGCTTTCGAATCTCTTGCACAACAATTAGGATTCATACCTGCCTCTGTGCCCTGGGGAGAAATTTATATAGCTCTTCAGACTAAGCTTATCGATTCTCAAATTGGTGGTCAACCATATAATACTTATGCTTCTTTCCTTGATATAACTAAAACTTGGGTTCAGTATAATACTCACTTCCAACACTCATTTGTCTATATGAATAAAAAAGCTTGGGAAGCTCTTTCTCCTGACCTTCAGAAAATAGTTAAAGAAGTCGCTCAAAAATACGCCGATACAAGTTTTGCAATTGCAGAAGCTGAAGACAAATCTTATATGGGAAAAATGAGTGAGGCTGGTATAAAAGTTATTATCCCTACCGATGAACAACTTAAGAAAATTGCTACAAAAGTACGTAAAAATACATGGCCAATTATGGAAAATGTTGTGGGTAAAGAAGTAATGGATAAAGCGCTTTCTGGGCTTGGGATTACAAAATAAATCAGTATATTTAAGGAGATCTCGCGATTAGGATATTCTCGGGGTCTCCTTATTGAAGGGAGAAGTTAGCATGAAAAAAGTCTTTTTGTCTTTTTGGCATTTTATGCTACGAGCCCAAAGAGTTGTGATGCTTCTATCAATATGTTTTTCGACGATAGCAGTTTTTATTGAAGTTATTATGCGTTACTTTTTCGAAACTCCTTTAATAGGTATAGAAGAATTAGCAGCTTATGTTGCTTTTTGGCTTTACTTTATTGGTGGCTCATACGGTGCCTATGAAAGAAGTCATATTTCGGCAGATCTTTCTCAACTTATTTTTAAAAATAAACTTAACTACGCCAAATCACATGCAATTACAAGCCTAATTTCCGCTTTAGCAGCTTTTTATTCCCTGTCATGGGCTTATAAATATGTTAAGTGGGGTTGGGTAATGAATGAGCAATCGAGAGCCACTTTTTTAGGAAGTACCTATCCTGTGTTTTTTTTCCAATTGAGTATTTTTGTCGGATTAGCATTAATGAGTTTCTATTTTTTCATAGAGTCCTTTCAATGGTTTAAAGCTGCTTTTATGGATCGTCATGTACCTGAAAATTTACTCGTCGCTAGAGAGGAGATTGACTCATGGATTGGATAATTGTTTGTTCTTTAGTTATATTTGCGTTCATGATTTTCTCTGGCGTGCCAATACCGTTTGGTTTTTTAGTCTCTATAATTTTTTTAGAAATTGCAAAAGGAATGGATCCTTCTTTTCTTTTACCTATAGGTTTTACTAGCCTAAATTCGGTAACCCTTCTTAGCATGCCTTTTTTTATTGCCCTTGGTTACATCGTAACGGAGGGTAGCATTGCTCGCCGTTTACTCGATTTTGCTAATGCTTTTGCAGGTCGAATTCCAGGTGGGCTAGGTATAGTGGCATGTGTAACATCTGCTGTTTTCGGTGCGATTTCTGGGGCAGCTGCATCTTCGGTAATCGCTATTGGTACCATAATGATTCCTGAAATGGAACGACATGGATATCCCAGAGGTTATTCGGCAGCCCTAATCTCTGCTTCCTCTGTTCTAAGCACATTGATTCCTCCCAGTATCACTATGATCATGTATGCATTTGTAACCAGTCAATCCGTTGCAGCTTGTTTCCTATCAACAGTGATACCAGGGTTAATTTTAACAGCGCTTTTAAGTTTCGTTAACGTCTATCTTGTTAAAAAAATGCCTTCTGTCAGAACGCTCCCGAATGTTTCTTTTAGAGAAAAGATTGCTCTCATTGGAGAAAAAACGAAAACTGCCCTCGGAGCTTTGTTGCTTCCAGTACTTATTTTAGGAGGGATCTATGGGGGGGTCATGACTCCAACCGAAGCAGCTGCTGTTGCTGTTATTTATTCAATTTTGTTAAGCCTTTTTATATATCGCGAGCTTTCGTTTGGGAAAATATTATTATCTCTTCGTTCCTCTGTTACTGCTACTGGTACGATGATGCTTATGACGTTCTTTGCAGCAATTTTAAGCAGAATATACACGATGGAGCAAGTTCCACATGCAGTTTCCACTATCTTATTGAGCCTTTCTGATAACAAATATGTCCTTTTGCTTCTCATTAACGTGTTTCTTCTTTTTGTTGGGATGATTGTGGATGCACTGAGTGGGATACTTTTGGTAACACCGTTGCTTTACCCTGTTATTTTAAAGCTTGGCATTCATCCCATACATTTTGCAGCTATTATCGGAGTTAATTTAGGAGTAGGAATGTTAACTCCTCCTATGGCTGGCATTCTATATATGGGGGCTAAAACAGGAAAGGTTGCTGTTAACAAAATGATGAAACCTATAATGATATTTATAGGATGTTGTTATGTCCCAGTTATTTTGGCCACAACATATTGGGAACCTCTCTCTCTTTATTTGCCTCGTCTTGCAGGGTTAATTCGCTAAAAAATAATTAAAAAAGATCCTTCACCACCATAATTGTTGAAAGGATGATAATAATGAGGATAAATTCAATCGAAATTATTGAAACAAAAATTCCATTAAAAGATCCATATAAACTGTCAAGAAAATATGGCGTGGTGGAGTTTACACACCCTACAATTGTAAAAATTTATACTGATAACGGCACCGTTGGTTACGGAGAAACGGATGCATGGGCTGGCTTTACATCTGAAACACCGGAGACCGTCGCTGCTGTTCTAAAACATAATATCGCACCTGCAATTCTTGGAGAAGAATCAACGAATATCCTTAAGTTACACAAAATCATGAATTTTGTTATGCGTGAAAATCATATGGCTAAAGCAGCTATTGATATAGCTTGTTACGATATTCTTGGCAAAGAGGCAGGGATGCCTGTTTATCATTTGCTGGGGGGGAATTTATATGAGTCTTTACCTATTATGGGAGGCATTGGAGGAGAAACATGCGAAGAAGCTGCTAATGCTGCTATGAAAACAAAAACTAAGGGCTACCATTCCTTAATGATTAAAGTTGGTCGTAATCCTGTTCAAGATGCTCAGTGTGTTCTTGCTGTCCGAGAAGTTGTAGGGCCAGACTACCCCTTGATTCTTGATGCGAATCAAGGGTGGGATCTTGCTTCTGCTAAAAAGTTTATTTCTATTGCCCAAGAGGCAAATCCAGTTCTATTTGAACAACCATTACTTGGGGAAGATATAGAAGGAATGGCAGAGTTACGTAGGTGTTGCGATGTCCCTGTTTCCGTTGATGAAAGTCTCACTTCTTTTGAGTGTGCTCAGAATATAATTCGTCTTAACGCTGCTGATGTTTTTAGTGTTAAAGTTTGTAAGAATGGTGGAATAAAAGAGTCAATGAGAATTATTGAACTAGCAAGAAATAATGGAATCAACATTTTATTTAATTCTATGTTAGAAGAAGGAATAACACAAGCAGCTTCTCTAAATATGGCTCTTGCCACTGAAAATATATATACGTATGGTCATGCTTATTTCTCACCGCTACGTTTAGAGGCAGATATTACTACCTTTAGCGATTTAATTCGAGACGGCAGAGTTTATGCCCCAGCATCTCCTGGCCTTGGTATCAGTTTGCTAGAAGATGTTCTTGATCGCTATGTCATCGCTCGTACAGTTATAAAGAAATAGATACACTATATGCAGTTTAGCAAACTTCTACAGAAAATCGTCTAAATATATTAACCAATAAGTCGTAGAAGATTTTTCTTCTACGACTTATTGGTTAACTTGTTGGTGTCAAAATAAGAAGAGCTTTACATTGTTTCCCACCATAAGCCTTTCCTCCATGAGATTTGTTCCCATCAAAGAAAATACAATCTCCAGAAGAAAGGATAAATGTATTGCTTTCATAATAAAAATGCATTTGCCCCTCTAAAACATATATAAACTCATCAGAGTTATGTATGAAGTTCGGGTTTTCTTCGGCTGTTCCAGCTGAATAAGTAATTAAGTATGCGCTCCACATTTTATTATGCCAAGCATCACCAAGCATTTCATAGCGATATCCCTTACTTGTCTTTCTCGATGAGATGGGCTTTTTATCATCTTTGCGAATAAGAAGGAAACCAGAGCTAGTTTCGCTAATGAGGGCAGCTAAAGACATCTCTAAATTTTTAGCAATTCTCGAGTAAGTTGAAATTGGGGTGCTTACTTTGCCTAGTTCGATCTTGGAGAGCATTGCTTTTGATATGCCAACTTTATCAGCTAAATCTTGTAAGGTCATTTTGTGACTTTTTCGTTGCTCTCTTATGCGTTTCCCTATGAGTATTTCCATCTCTTCCATTCACAATTCCCCTCCGATTAAAACAATAAGAAACCCAATAACAAGCTTAGCATACAATCGTGGGCACTAAGTTCAACACTCATAAAAACAATGATTATATTGACTCATAAACGACTGTTTTCTTTTTAACAAAATAATAATAAAAACATTTTTAAAAACTGCATTTTATATGAAAATTTGACTCTATTATTACATGGCGGACAGGAATGTCAAGTTAATTTTAAAAAGGCATAAAAGACCAACTTGCAACCAATCTGCCATAATGTACCGCCCTAACTTCTGAAGAAGCAATAAAAGAGCGTTGCGTTTTCATTTTACCCAGAGTTTCCTTGCTTATTTATATCAATTAATTTAATATTTTAACTGGATAGATGTGATTTGTTTTTAAGTATTGTGTACCCTTTAATCTTTGACATCGAATTGAAGAGAAACAACAAAAATATAAGCAACTTATTTTAAGGATGGCGATCTATCTATATGGGGAGATCGTATTGGTTAAATTTATTTATTGGAAAGACTTGGGAAGAGTTTCTTAAGGCCGGTGGTAACGTTTCCGGCTTCAGGGAAACACGTAAAACAACATGTAAAAGGGTCAAACCTGGAGATTACTTTATTTGCTACATAACTGGCGTTCAGAGATTTATTGGGGTTTTAGAAGTGACATCAGAGGCTTTTATTGACGATAAACCGATATGGGAAAATCAACCATTCCCCGTCCGATTCAATGTCAAAGTTGTTCATAAACTTACTCCCGAGACAGCTGTTCCACGTAACTTAATAGAACATCTCGATTACGAAAAACTGACGTCATCAAGCGCTTGGGGTGGGTTCCTTAGAGGTTCACCACAAAAATTTCATCCGCACGATGGTGAATTGATTATTAAAGAAATTATCAAGGCAAAGAATAATCCTGTACCGATAGATTTTGATAAAAAGAAGTATTTTAGAGCACCTAAAACGTATGAAACGAAGAACGGAATTGTAACGATACCGGAAACCGAAAACAATGAAGAGACTCATTCGCCCGAGTTGAAGTCTATTCAAAAAACTGATGGAAACAATGTTACCCATGAACAAATTCAATGGTTGCTTCTTGAGATTGGCTCTAGGCTTGGTTTAGATGTATGGGTAGCGCGAAATGACAAAAACAAGGAGTTCGACGGGAAACTCTTTAAGGATATAAAAGGTATGCGAACCGAGTTGCCGAATCAGTTTGATGATGCCACCAATAGAACAATTCAGCTGATTGATGTTCTCTGGCTTCAAGGAGATTCTATTGAGGCCACTTTTGAGGTGGAACACACGACGTCCATATATTCCGGCTTGCTGAGAATGTCGGATCTTATATGCATGCAACCTAATATCAATATAAAGCTTTTTCTGGTCGCGCCAGATGAAAGGCAAGATAAGGTTTTCGGGGAAATCATGAGGCCTACTTTTGCAAAATTGAAGAAGCCGCTCCCCAAAATATGCAAATTTATTCCTTATTCTACATTGAAAGAAACATTTGATAAGCATAAAGACATGCTTGACGTTATGAAGCCAGATTTTATACAAAAAATAGCTATAAGTTGTGAAGGAGACGAGTTTTAACCCTCTATTAAGTTCAAAATATGGTCACGTTCCCTAACTCTAGCTCAAATTAAATTTACATTATGTCAGAACTATAGTCCTCTCAAAGGTAGGAATATAGCAAATCATGCCTCATTTTGGTACGTATTAAAAAGTATCAAAATGTATTGTAAAGTATTAATATGTATTGACAATACGTGTTGATGCATTGCAATAAGAGTACCAAAAAGGTGGCTGTGGATTGGGTCGTACGATATCATCAAGAGAAAACATTGCCATACTGAAAGCAAAAGGATGGGAGAAGGTTGCTTCCATTGGAGATCCTGTCCAATTAAAACACCCTCACAAAAAAGGGAACGTTACGGTAAAACATCCAGAGAAAGATATTTCAGGAGCCTTACTAAAAAGTATTGAGAAACAAGCAGGAATACGACTCAAGTAATGATTCCTGCCCCAGAGGAGGAATAAGACAATGGCAGACCGCTATATTTACTCAGCACTTTTCACTATGAAGAAAATCAAGTGGGAGTAACATCCCCCGATTTGCCTGGGTGCGTTACGGTAAGTAAAGACGAAACAGATGCTATCAAATGCGCAAAAGAGGCGTTGGGGCTACATATCTACGGCATGGAAGTCGATGGCGAATCAATTCCCGCTCCGTCATCTATTAAAAATTTGCCACAGAAAAAAGGAACAATCTGCGTACTTGTTGATGTTTGGATGCCACTCATTCGCGCATCTGTAAAAGAGTACAGCGTAAAAAAGACGCTTACAATACCTGCATGGATGGATCGTGCCGCCAAAGAAGCGGGAATAAAAAATTATAGTTTGATGCTTCAAGTTGCAATTGCGCAAGAACTCGGTATAGATATTAAAGCTGAAACGCCATTTTCACACCCCGCCCCCACCATTGCATGATTTAAAACAAACCATACCGCTACTTCCCAACAGGAAGGCGCTGCTGCACATTTTTGCGTGTTCTGAAATCCCGGGCCTTGATAAACAGAGGCTGCGCCATCTCCGCCAACCGTGAAACAATCCGCGCGCCTCTTTCCCCCAACATCTTCTCAAGCTGCGACATAGAGCACGCATTCGTGGTAATGATCGTCTGTTTCCCCGACCTGTATCGCGCGTCGATAACAGAAAAAAGCCTCTCGCTTACCCAGCTTGTAGACCGCTGCGCCCCCAAATCGTCGAGAGCCACGCAATCCGCATCCTTCACCACCTGTTGAATCGCGTCTGCGGTTCCTTCATTGTAGCCTGACCGAATTTCGTCGAGCAAATCTACCACCGGAACGAATAGAGCCGCCTTCCCTCGACTGACCGTTTTTTGCACCATAGCGATGGCAAGATGGGTCTTCCCCACGCCAGTTCCTCCACCCAGAATTAAGGAGGCGCCGTCTTCCACACTCGCCATTGCCAACCCCTTCGCCGTCCTGATCATGGGGTCTCCGGCCGTTATGAACGTACCGAAAGTGCAGCGTTTCATGGCCTCTGGGATCTTGCTCGCCCGAATGAGTTGTTCCGTTTCCCGCTGTCGTTTTTCCCTCTGGCGATTCACACAATTCCCCACCTCAGCTACAATAATCTGCCGTCTAAAGATTTTTTTCACTGAAATCGACCATCGGAGCCCCTTATATTTACACAATGTGATTCCCGGACATTTGGCACAGAACAGTTGCTGCTCTTCAGCCTGTCTGAAATCTCCCATGGAGCCATATAAATCCGATTTCGTTATAGATGGATTTTTGAAAAGTCGCCGCACATACGAGAGAACTCGTTTTGTCATGGCAACTCACCTCCGTATTTTTCAATCAAGGCCTCCTGCCGCCTGGCCTCCCACTCTTTCAAGTCGGCCGATCGTTGCTTTTCATATGGATCTTCAGATGTGGAAACCTCTTGAGTTTCAGACTCGCCCTTTCGCCTCGATGTTTGATATTTCAAGCTTTCGTAAATGTATTCAAGAGTCAGGCTGTGGAGCGGACGGTTCAGCTTTTCATATCGTGCCACCGCCCTTGCGATCTCATGGTTCACACGTGCGGGTACATGAATTTTCTCGAGGGCTTTGAGTGCGGAAAGTTCTTGTGGGGTAATTTCCTTCCTTCCCGTTTTGAGTAGGAAATACTCCACCGTTGCACGCATTACTTGAGGAACTTCTTCCAGTTCCACTGTCGCTTTAGGAATATATTGCGTGGAAGCGGTTGGTTGGGATTTTGCGTTTGATGTTCCGTACAAGCCACCTGAAGGACGCGCTTCTGGAGAGAATTTTTCTCTCTTCTCTGAAAGAGAAGTATCTAGTTCAAGTGATTCTAGTTCCGCCACTGCCTTTGGCGCACCCCCCTGGTGTACGTCATGCGCCCTTGTAGGAGATGCATTTCTCGCTCGGTGGCCAATGAGTGTATATTCCGAAGAGAGCTGACGCTTATTTTTGTATCGAGGAGTTCTCCTCAAATATTTTTTCGATTGCAGTCGTTTTAAGCTCTCTTGAGTGGAGCGCACGGAACACCTCGCATATGCGGCAATTGTTGCCACTTTAGGAAAACATTTTCTCTCATACGTAGACGCAAAGCTGCAAAGAACGGCGTAAACGGTTTTGTCGATAGGAGAAAGGTCTTTATCACGAATGATGCACCGGTCTACACACGTCCACCAAAAATCACGAGTGTCGTTTAGAAGTGTCTGGTCTGCCACAAAACTTCCCCTCTTTCTAATGAATTGCCACGTAACTGAGACAATGCAGCCACGAGAAACTCTCCGTGAGCTTGAAATATTTCCGGCGTTCAAGCAGTTCAGGCGGTTTAAGCAATTCGAATCTACATTCGGCCTGTGATTCAATTTGATGTTGGATCTGAAGCTCGGGCCTATATCTGCCCGAACTGTGGCTCGACATGCTGCTCAAAAAATTCCCGACGCTCAAACTCAAACTCGCCAATATTTTTAAAAAATAGAGTCTCTCTATATGTATAAGTGTGCTCGTGGCATTGAAAAAACAAAAAGTGAAAAGTTTTTGGAGTTTTGAGTGGGAAAAGTAACCATGAAAGGAAGTTTTCTCTTTGGGGATTTCAGTACAAAAATTTAAAGCATGGGGAAGCCTGAAAAGGAAACTTCTCTTTGAAGTTTTCGAGGCAAGCGACATTTAGAAAATTATTTCGCAGGTAAGGGCGAAGAGGTACGGGAATTTTTCTGCGCTTATATTTTGAGCAGAATGGTTTCCCTGAATAAAAGCGATACTTTGCAGTTCGTATATTTCTTTTTATGAGCAGCAAGGGAATTTGTGGCTTATATACGATTAGCAAAAAGTTTTGTGGCTCGTAGAAGCCATTTCATGAGCAGCAAAAACTAAAAAAGAAGGAACAGCCCCTTATCGAGATCCACTCCTTCTCTTTTGTTTTTTAACTTCAAGCAGACCGGTAACGCCTGCATTATCTACTAAAAAGCCGCTCCGGCTCCGGCCGCTTTAGCCACTTCGGCCTCTTCCATAGCCTTTATAGCAGCCCTACGCGCCCTCGCAACATCCCGGGCCCGTCAGTCTGCTCTTCCCACCCGACACCGGCTCCACCTCAATCTGCGTGCTGATCCTCTCTCGCAGCGCGGATACATGTGAAATCACGCCGATCAGCTTTCCTTCCTGCTGCAAGCCAGCTAAGGTTTCGAGAGCGGTTTCCAAGGCATCTTCATCTAACGTTCCAAACCCTTCGTCCAGAAAGAGAGAATCGACCCTCACCTTCTGACTCGCCATCTTCGAGAGTCCAAGGGCCAGGTTAAGGCTCACAATAAAGGTTTCTCCACCAGAGAGGTTTTTCGTCGATCTGACCTCCCCCGCCTGGTAGTTGTCGATAACATCAAGCTCCAGCGGTTGTTCCTCATTTTGTATCAAAAGGTAGCGATCTGTCATTTTGGCAAGCTGCCGATTGGCATGAGACACCATCAATTTGAAGGTCTGCCCCTGCGCAAAATTCCGATACTTTTTGCCATCTGACGACCCTATCAGGCTATGCAGTTTAGCCCACCGATTGCACTTTTTTTTCTGCTCTTCAATAGCCCCCTGCTTCTCTTTCATGCGCTCTTTGGCCTGGCTGTTCAAGGCAAGCTGCTGCTTCAACCCCGCAATAACGTCACGAAGAAGCCTCAGTTTTTCTTCCCACTCCCTAAATTGGGGCTCAAGCTCTTCACGCCCCTCATCTGTCACCTTTTTGGCAATTTCAGCCGCCAAACGCTCTTTGCGGTCTTCCTCTTTGGCCTTGAGTTCCGTCTGCCGGTTGTCGAGGCTCCTTGCCCTGTTTGCCAGCGCCGCCCGTTCCGAAGATGTAAGGCGAGCCTGCAGGAACCGCGCCTCGTCGCAGAACCCACCCGCATGCAAAGAGATATGAAACGCCGATTCGAGCTCGTCAAGCAGCGACGCTCTCTCCCCAATCTTCGTACTGAGCGACTCTATGCTTGCCTTCGTTGCGGTCAGCCTCTGTTGCGCTAGGTTAAGCCAATTTCGTGCCTCTCTCTCAGCCTCCTCAGCCTTGGCAATCTGTTGGCTCATACGCTCTTCTTCTTTGTCGGGGTCTTTATCTCCGTAGAGATTCTGGCGCTCAGCCATTGCGCTCGTATATCCATCTTGAGCCGACTGTAAGGCCTGCTTTTTCTCTGCCAAATCCATCTTCTGCGTCTCAATTTCACCATCAAGCTTACCCAACGTCTTTTCAAGCTGAAAGAGCTCTCTTTCTACTTTTTCCTTCTCATCGACATGGGTCTGCAATGCTTCAAGCCGTTCGTGCAACGCCCCACGCAATGAAGAGATGTCTGTCTCTGATGTGAGATCGACGCCGAGGGGGTGCAGTTTCTCTGATATAGTTACCTTTAAGCGCTCATAGTCGTCTCTCATCTTTTGTAGCGTCTCATTCAAGTCTGAGAGATCTTTTTCTGCCCTTTCCTTCTCTTGTGTAACGAGCCGAACATCGCTTTCCAACTCTTTTAGTTTGCTCGTGGACTCCCGCTCAGCTGCTTCACGCTCTTTTACGTCCTCGCCCAAAGCTTCTGCCGCTTCTATAAGCCCCGTCAGCTCATTGATCCTTTTCTGCGTTCCATCGGGGAGAGGAATATTCCCCTCAGCATAGGGATGGGCCGTAGCTCCACAGAGTGGGCACGGTTTGCCGTCCTCAAGTTGGGCTCTGTAATCTTCAAGTTGCGCTATCTTTTTGAGGAGGTTCATTTCACGCAGCAGGGCTTCTTTTTCGGCGCGATATTCTCGAAGTAACCGCCCTGCCAAGAGAGTTTCAAGCTCTTTTTGCGTCTCTTCGTGAGCCTTGACAGTCTCTTCAACCTGCTTTTTGAGAACGTCATTCTTTCTGACACACTCCGCCAGCCTTTCGCAACAGGTGACACGGTCTGCCTGAACTTGTCGTACCTCCGCCTCTTTCTGGGTCACGGCCTTCTTTTTGTCAAGAAGATAGGTCAACTGCTCTTCTATTCCCGTCAAACCGCTTACCAGCCACTCATCTTCGGAGTGGGTCTCAAGGTATTCATGAACACCTTTCAACTTTTCGCCGGCTCTACTGTGTTCCGCTTCCTTTACGCCCCTCTCCTTCTCCTTTGCCTCAATCGCCTCGGCAATCCCCGTACACTTCTTGGCGCACGATTCCACGTCTTCCCCTTTCAGGGCGAGATTTTGGTCGAGCAAACGCACATTTTTAATAAGAGGAACCTCTTGGTTCAGCTCTTCTTTGGCCTTTTGGGTCTGCTGCTCTGCTTTTTTCAAGCTCTCTTCACACTCTTTAAAGGAACCCTCAAGCCCGGGAAGCTCCTCTTCCAGCTTTTCCAACGAGGCGCTATCATCGCTCTGAACCTTCCGAACCTCTGCCAGTCTGGCATATTCGCCGTCAAGTTCGGCCGCTTTCTGGGCATGGTCAAGGCGCTCTCGCTCCGGTTGGAACTCTTCCATTTCGGATGCGAGCTTTGCGGATTCCTCAGCGAGAGAAGCGATCTCTCCATGAAGTGTTTCTATATCCTTCAGCCACAAAAGGGCGCGCTCCGTCTCCTCCCGTTGAGCGGCGAGGGTGGTCTCTTCTTCTCGTTTTTCGGCTATCTCGTGCCCAATCTCGCATTCCCGCTCGGGAGTGAGAAGTTCAATGCCAGAAGCCTCGGCTTCCAGCAGGCCTAACGCATCTTTTTCGCTACTATGACGCTTCTGGACACGTCGTGAAATTTCAGAATAAATCTCGGTGCCAGTTATCTGTTCAAGTATTTCTGACTTCTGCTCCGGGTTGGCCTTCAGGAAGGTATCGAAGCTGCCCTGCGCAAGGAGAATCGACCTGGTGAAACGGTCGAAATCCATTCCAATTTTATCTACAATAACGCCCGGAACCAGGCTTTTTTTCGACTCGATAACTGTGCCTGGCCCATCGTCTTTCACTTCGCTGATCTCATGATGTGCATCGACGAGGTTTCCATCAATCTTACCGTGGGCGCGATGCTGCTCCCAGAAACAACGAAAACGCCCTGCCTGAGATTCGAAAACAACCTCTGCAAAGCACTCCGCCGTCTGACGAGACATGATTTCGTTGCCGCTCTTTGTGATCCGCCCGAGTCGAGGAGTTGCCCCGTACAAAGCCAGGCAGATTGCGTCAAGGATGGTGGATTTGCCGGCGCCCGTCGGCCCCGTGATCGCAAAGATGCCGTGCGTCATATACGCTGGATCTGTAAAATCGATTCGCCACTCTCCGTAGAGAGAGTTCAGGTTTTTAAATCGGAGTTCAAGAATTTTCATGTCCAGCCCTCTTATTCCGCATTAACGTCGTCTTCATAAAGAGACCTGACTATTTCGTTGTACGCTGTGACAAGCTCTTCCCGCTCTTCCTGAGGAACATCGTGATCGTCGAGGCAGCGTTCAAAAATGTCGTTCACTGTCAGATCGTCGAGGGTCTCGTTTTCCTCAAGAGCCAGAGTGGCATTTTCCATAACCTGCCTGTTTTTTATTCGCCTAATTTCCATGGAACTGCCCAAGATGGCCTCTTCCATGACCTCCCGCAGATTCCCCACGATGCTCGTGCCCGTATAGTCGATCTCAAGCCACGCAAAGCTGCCCTGTCCCTTAAGTTCCTCAATTCTCGACTCTATTTCATCAAGGGAACCCACGATGCGTTCCAAAGGCTGAAAGCACGGAACCTGAATGTCCCGAACGTCTGGCATCGTGCTGTTGAAGTCAACAATAATCACCCTTTTATTTTGACGGGCCTCACCGTAGCCCATAGGGATGGGAGAGCCACAGTAACGGAGGTGATCAGTATTTCCCACACGCTGAGGGACGTGGAGATGTCCCAGCGCAAAATAGTCGATGGATGGAGGGAAGCGGTCGGCCGCCACATGAGCCAGAGAACCGACGTATAACTCTCTGACACCGTCTCCGTCCACCGTTGCGCCCCCGACCGTAAAAAGGTGCCCCATAGCGATGATAGGAATGTCTATGTCGCTACTCTCCTTGAGTTCGGCGCGCTTTTGCTCTGCGATGTGGCAGACGACTTCATAGTGATTTGCAACGCCTTCGATGAGCTTGTCATTCTTGTCTTTAATTGTTTCGCCAGCCTCGACAACGCGAATATCTTTATCCCGAAGGTACGGAACCGCACAGACGATGGCTTCCGGCTTTTGGGTCCTATCTCTCAGTACGATAATTTCGTCTTCAGGGTTATCTGTTATGGAACCCACAACGTGGACGTTCAGGGCCTTGAGAATCTCTTTGGGGGCATTCAGAAAGGAGGGGGAATCGTGGTTTCCCGCAATGATGACAACGTGCCGGCAGCAGGAACGGGAGACTGTGCAGAGAAAGTTGTAGTAAAGCTCCTGAGCGCGGTTGCTGGGGGTGCTCGTGTCAAAAACATCTCCGGCGACAAGCAGTGCATCGACATTTTCGGCTTCGATAGTTGTGCCGAGCCAGTCTAGAAATTGGGCAAACTCGTCGTAGCGTTTGCGCCCGTAAAGGGAGCGTCCCAGGTGCCAGTCTGATGTATGAAGAATCTTCATTGGGCTTCCTCCTATGAAGTAATTGAAGTAGTCTCTTCTGCTGATG